>PVMK01126552.1_pt1 | contig 22306 bp, 19 predicted proteins | sample 1853481 | NCBI WGS metagenome assembly PVMK01 (sample SAMN08533507, study PRJNA380276) | Marine sediment metagenome, whole genome shotgun sequencing project. | reverse complement strand
CAAGCATGTCATAGATGACTTGAAGACGCTCCGGGCTTTCAACATGCGGAGCATTGGCAAGGTGCTGTTTGTAAAGGTCGTGGCAGACTATGCCTGTGGTTGAGGACATAGGACAACCCATCATTTCTCAGTCGCCAATCATTGGCCACTGAGGCTTGACGATTGATGATTGAATATTGGGTCTTTCAATAACCAATAGTCATTGGTCAATAACGGAACGCCTAAGAGAACTGACACTGCAAATCCAAAATTGATTTATTACCGATTCCGCAATCGGCATTCCGCAATGCTTTAGTGCCGACCGGCACGTCCGGCTTCTCTTTTTCAACAGGACGGTGGTTTTTGCTGGTTGGCTTTGGCCAAACGCTCAAAAAACCTTTTCAGCCAGCCCTTCTTTTTGGTCTCTTTCATCTTTGTTGAGTCCTGAGTTGTGGTCATAACGCGATTCCAGTGATGACCTTAGGTTCTGAAACTCTCTGATTGGAAAACAATGAATTTCTCAACACATGTTTATTTAGTCCTGAAAAACCTGGTCCTCTGGGCCAGGTCAGAGGTGTTTGGCTATGCCAGTCAATCATTCAACAGGAATAATGGAACGATGGATGAATGGAATGGTGGGTTAAGGAATACGGTCCTATTGATAAGAGACACATGGTTTTTGGAAATATCAATTTGGCAAGGTTCCGTTTTTTCAGCCCAATATTCCAGCGTTCCATTGTTCCAACATTTCAGCATGTTTGTCGGCGATTTGTACTGCACCCCTATGGGGTGAAATCAAAGCCTGGTCCTGTGGGCCAGGATTCTTTACTTAAATATCGCTGCCCGTCGGCTTTGTCAACATCCACTAACAGCTTTTCTCCTTGACAACAAGACATTAGCACACTACACGAAACAACTGTAACACCGCAAAAGACCTCATAGTGGATGCACCATGAGCACGAAAGAGCATAAAACTCACACCCTCAAGTCACTCAAACTTGCCATCGTAACGGTTTCGAGCACCCGCGGCCTGGCCGATGACAAGAGCGGACACTGGATCAAAAAGCAGGCCAAGAAGAAGCATAAAGTGGTCTTTCACGATGTGATCCCGGATGACAAGGATATCATTGAGGATACGATTCGAACAATCATTTCCGAGCATACCCCTCATGCAATCCTGGTGACTGGCGGCACCGGGGTCAGTCCTTCTGACGTGACTATCGAAGCAATCCGGCCCATGTTTACGAAAGAGCTTTCTGCCTTTAGTCCTCTTTTTGCCCAGTTGAGTTATGAGGAAATTGACTCTTCCGCTCTCCTCTCCCGGGCCACGGCCGGGGTGGTGGATCAAACCCTGGTCTTCTGCATTCCGGGCAGCCTAAAGGCCTGTAAGCTCGCCTGCAAAGAACTCATTTTCCCTGAACTAGGGCATTTTGTGAAACACCTGCACGAAAACCACTAACACCCGCCCAACCTTCCTTTTTTCCTTGCCCCTACCCCAAACCGAATACTGTGGCATGACTCCTGCGTGCCCCCTTCATCAAGATTGTGCTGAGGCTGGTTTTATGGCGAATACGAAAGCGACTGTTGAGCTAAGGAAGCGTGGGCGGTTTCGGATCCAGAACGACACCTTCGTTGTGCTGAGGTCAAATGGAACCAAGGTAGGTTCACTTAAAGAGATGACAATGGATGGACTCTCTTTTCATTACATTGGCAGAGAAGAGCCGTTGGCCGAATCCGCCGAATTAAGTATATTTTCACCCAATAATGATTTCTATTTGTTTACGGTCCCGTGCAAAATTACTTCAGATTTGAAACTCTACAAAAAGCATCCCAGCCCCATAACCATGAGGCGATGTGGTGTACAATTCGGGAAGTTGACGGATCTGCAGGCATCTGAAATAGAATATTTCCTCCAGAACTACACCACAGGAGAAGCATAAGACTGGGGGCATAGTCGGTTTCCATCCATAAATGGCCCTTTTTCCGATGAGCGGCGTTCTCCGCGGGTTTCCGTCTGCGGAGTACGATCTGTACGCCTCAACGAAAACCCTTGTGCGGCCTTGCTCATTAGAAAAAATTCTCATTTATGAATTGGAAACTTACCCAGGGCCCAACACTTGTTACGTTATTTTATGGATAGGCACTAGTTGACATTCTATTGTCAAAGAACTGACACAAAGCCGGCAATGATTTCGGCTTCAGACCGAGAACCCTGAATCAGCGCCCTTTAGAATAGGTGTCGCCAGGTTTTCGGGAAAAGCCTCTGGGGTTGCGGGTTACCCCTTCCCTGGAGGCTTTTGTTATGCTCCGGGCAAGTTTTTGTGAACGACTCCTTTATGTCCCAAGACTGCGGCCCCCTTACTGTGCCCGTGAGCCTCCCCAATAGCTGCCTCCTTTTACAGGCGTCCCCAATCTCTTACGATGAAGAAACCTATGAACTTTCAAAAAAGGGGTTGCTTTTTTGCGCAGAGGTGTTCAAAGAGTTTTATTCTCAAGACTTTGTTGACAGGTTCAAGAATGTAATCTACAGCAAGAAATTCCTGAAAAACTTATTTCTCAATAAGAAATATGCGAAATCCGTCGAAGCAATTTCAAATATTGTTAAAACCATGGTAGACTTTTCAAGATGAGCATGGAGACAATGGGGCCATCCCTCTTTTCCTCACTGACTGACCTCTTGAAGCCTTTAGGGCGCTCAGGTGTCTATGAAGAAGCTTGACCAATATAAAGGCAAACTCACTCCTCCCCAAATTGCCGAATTGATGAACGCAGCAGGCCGCAACGCAAAACGTCTCGTCGATGACGCAAATCTCCTGTTGAAAAACGGGCGGATTCCAAGCGCAGCTTGTCTTGCCATTCTGTCCCTTGAAGAATCTGGCAAGGCCAGCGTTCTGAGAGGACTGGCCCTGGCCAGAAGTGCCAAGGAGCGGGCACAATCTTGGCGAGACTACCGTTCCCACACCAAGAAGAACGTATACTGGCTCCTTCCCCAACTCGTTGCTCAGGGGGCAAGGAGGTTAGAGGAGTTGCAGCCACTGTTTGACCCCGATGCGGAACACCCGTTTCTCTTGAACAAACTCAAACAGGTCGGATTCTATACGGATTGCTTGGGTAAAGCCCACTGTTCCTACCCCCAAAATGTCATTGACGCCAGACTCGCTGAGATGCTGGTCAGAATTGCTGAAATCATGATCCCAAAGCGGGAGGTGTCCAGCAAGGAGATCGAACTCTGGATAAAACATCTGGGTCCTACTTGGAAAGGCAATATGGCCTGGATGAAAAAGGCACTTGAGAACTGGTATGGCGATATGAAGGAGCACGGCCTGATACAGGATCAAGAAGGAGGGATTGACTTCCAATCCTTCATACACGGTGACCCTGACACCCGTTAAGTGTGGGTCGCCTGGGACGATTCCGCAAGGGACCCGATCAGGTTGGGGATGTAAACTTGACCCCTTTATATATCTGATGGGACTAAAGGATTTATGCCCTCAACTTGATAGTCTACCAGCAAACGGATAGACGCGCGGCCGCTCTCGACCGCCCGGATAGTGTGAGACGACATACCGTATCCGTTGGAACAATACAATGAGGGAGATCTGGCAAAATATCTACCCCAATGCATAAAAATTCAATTCGTACCTGCCTTTTTCCAAGAGCAACAAATCCGCATCACTCAGTTTCTTCAAGTCTCGCCTGCCGGTTCTTGTGCTTACGTTCTTATATAGGATGTTCAGAGGGGAGACATTGAACAAATCTTCTAACGTGAAGGCCTGATCATGGTCTAATAACATGACCAGAAAATCGTGCTGTCGTGAGGTGATTCGTCTGGTGCTCTTCAGGTGGGCGTAATAATCCCGCAACGTAAATTTTCGGATATAAAACGTAATTTTTCCCTTGATTTCGTACAGCGAATCTATGGTCCCCCGCAGAACGAACCCCAGGAAAGCAGTTACGTCGTGTTCCTTATTTCTTATGGATTTGGAAAAAGCCCAAAAATAATCATCTATGTTTCTGTAATAGAAATTCGAAAGCATGATTGGGACGTATTTGATTCCGGCACGTCGCAACAGTAGGGCCTCAATCAGTCTGGCCGTCCTACCATTGCCATCGCCGAAAGGGTGAATAAGGCCCAAATAATAATGAGCCAATGCCGCCCGGAACGCCGGATCCAGTTGCACAATCTCTTTACTGTTGATCCACGTGACATATTCCTTCATGAGGGTCTTTATGTCGGCCAGGCATTTGGGGGGCGTGTAAACACCGCCATGGTCAGAATCACCGACCTTGACAATGTGGTTACGGTATTGTCCGGGAACGTTGTATTCGTATTCGATGTCACGGGTGATTTGGTGATGAATCTCTTTTATCAATTCTTCGGTGAGCTGATACGCAGAATCAGCAACTAAATGGGTGGCAACAAGGTCGTATGCTGATTTTAGGTTTCGTATCTCCTGTTCGGCCCGCTCCGCTTTCTTCACCCTGTCTGATCCAGAAACAATCTCGGCCACTCTCTCTTGTGTCAAAGGGTTGCCCTCCAAGGCTGCTGTGCCAAAGATAGACCGGCGGATAATTTCCGCTTCGATGTGTGCGGCAATATCAGGCAATATGGGCAAGTCTTTGACCGTATGATAAAGCACCTTCATCTCAACAAGAGAAGCCGACAGCTCTTCACGGGAAAACTTTCGGCTGAATACGAAACTACCGGATTTATGGGTGGGCACTTTCTTTACCATATTTTTGTCCCGAGTTTTGTCCGTATTTTTGTCACGGTATAAGACTGAATTTACGGTATGTTATATTATATTAGAGATGTTGTGTTGTCAACCATTTTGTCAATATCTCATGCGTGTGAATCAATGGTGGACAACACGTTTTGAAGGAACCGCGTTCTGGCAATTACTGCCGGCCGAACATGGTGCTGCGGTCGAGGCTCCGTGAAAAGGGGGCCGCACTTTTCTTTCTTCTCACAATCCTGTGCCAGGACCCTTCTTAGCCATCGCCATCCGCATCAGGAATTCATTGGGCGGAACAAAATCAACAAGGCGAAGAGCCGGCAGTTCTGTTCCCTGATTGTCTAAAAACACAATTGTAGGAACACCCTTGATTCCATATTTCCGAAGCAGGCGCTCATAAACAGGATTACCTCCCCTGGTGAGATTCACCTTGATCATGACAAAGTCTTGCCCTGCTTGTTTGACGATTTCAGGATCGTGAAAGGTGGCCTTATCCAGTTTGAGGCAAGGGCTGCACCAGTCAGCATAGAAATCGATGATCACCGGCTTTTTCAGTCCACGTGCCTCTAAGAGAAGTTCATCAGAATACGTCTGCCAGCTCACACCGGGTCCTCGGATCAGCCATGAACCTATAACGATGAATGCCATGACCAGGCCTGCTAGACCGACAACTCGCCTGATCCACTGAAATGCCTTAAATGGAGGTCTCGTCCGGTCAATCCAACCTAGATGCAGACCTGCAGATATGGCAACTACGGCAAAAAGAAACACGCCCAACGATTTTGGCAGGACCGGTCGAATGAAATAGGTAGCCATGCCTACCAAAACCCAGCCCATGAGTTTTCGCACCCAGAGCATCCACTCTCCGGATCGCGGAAGTTTCTCGATCTGTCCTGAGAAGATGGCCAAGAAAAAGAGGGGAAGGCTCAGGCCGAGGCTTAGGGTAAAGAAGATTATGAAGCCCAACCATGGACTTCCCATGCTCGCCACCCAAGCCAGCAGTCCCAGGACAAAAGGGCCGATGCAGGGAGCGGCTACAACCCCCAAGGTCAATCCCATAAACAAGGTTCCAAAATAGCCTGCGTAGGATTTTGACGCGGCCTGAATCAGTCCGCTTGGCAGCCGCAATTCCCAGAACCCGAAAAGACTTGTAGCAAAAAAGACGAGAATGGCAGCTACCACGCCGAGCACCACAGGATTCTGTAGGATGGCCCCCATAAGAGCTCCAGTCAAAGCCGCCACAATGCCCAGTACGGAATTGGTTAATGACAGACCGCCGACATAACATGCGCCATGGATAAGGAGTCTTCCTTGGTCCAGTCCACTCCTTCCGCCAAAATAGGAGACGGTGATGGGAATCAGGGGATAGATGCAGGGGGTCAAGTTTAGGGCAATGCCGCCAACAAAGATGCCCAAAAGGGTCCATATCATGGCCCATCCATATAGTGGTCCCATCTCCTTGGGCTCGGATGCCATTTCAGCAAGCCCTGCGGGAGCGCTATCTACAGGTAAGCCTTTGGCGTGCCATTCAGGATATCCGGTGGGATAACGATAAACCTTTGTGTAACCAAGCTTTACAGCCACACGGGCCGCGGAATCGCTTCGGACTCATGCGAATCCCGCTCAGTAGAAGACCACAAGACGGTCCTTGTCAGGCCCCAGCAGTTTTGCAAGGGAGCTTCTTTTTCGCCATCGAGACAACCATGTCGGCTCCATGGGAAAGTTCACAGCACCCTTGATATGTCCGGTTCGATACTCCCATTCCTGACGTGTGTCCACAAGAAGAAGGTCTGTAGAACCTTCCTCATAAGGCGCCCGCAGTGCTTCTGCAGTGAAAAGCCTGTATCCACCCGCTTTGGCCGCCCTCGCCGCATCTTCCCAAGTAGCCTCTTTAGGTGTAACAGCGCGGTTTGTAAGCCACAGGGCCAAAACCCCAATAGCCAGCGCCACGAGGGCCAGAGAGACATTTCTGGTAACCTTCACCATGGGCACCCCCTATAATTTCTTCCTCGTTAAACTTGGCAATAAGCGAATCCAATAGAATCAATTGATGAGTCATGTACGACAGGAAAACGGAGCGCATGCATACGGGACAATATCTGATTAACCAACATAAAAAGCGAAAGTTCACTAGTCAGGAAGGTTGGTGAAATCCTATCCGTCGCAGCCTTTATAGTGGTTGTCAAAAATATGTTCCGTTTTGAACCATTTATAAGGAGCTGGAAGGGAGTATCTCTTTTTGAAGTCAGGTCACTCGATATTTCCTGACAGGACCCACAACGGCACTGTCTTCTGCACAGTTTTGACGCATTTACAAACACGCTACCAAGCGTATAGGGGGCGTTGCCGTGTGCCTAGCCTGTAGAGTTCCGTGCATTATGCCACCGACGAGCGGAGAGGGGGATTGACCTGATTCAAAAAGAGATACTCCCTTCCAGCTTAGAAAGATTGCCGCAAACGGAACATACTTTTGACAACCGCTCTATATAATGGGAAGCATCTCAAATACTCAACAACAAGAATTGTTCAAGCTCGCTTTCCAACATGTTGGATGTTTTGAGCCGACGCTTTTTTCGACCTTACTTGCCATTATTCACAATTTACAAAAGACAAAGGTAACAGATTCATATCATAAGATTCTTGGGCTGACCAGAATTGGACATTATTATGGCAAAATCGTGAAGTTGGCGAGATTTGTGATTTGCACCAGAGAGCCTGACCCCGAAATTATAACTTGGGATTTGAAGATCCTATGACAAGGTCGTAAATTTGACCAAACTTGCGATTAGTGCCAGTGAACTTTCTGAACTAACCGGCCGGCGATAGCCGGTCCGGTTGAGTGATTGGTTCTGCGGCGGATTGTATCCCTGCCGAACATCTGCGAGAAATCACAGCGATATGGCGAAATCCCAACCCATTTCAATCGCCAACCAATGCGGAAGAAGCATTATTGACCGAGAGAAATCCAAGCCTTCGTTTTCGATATGATTCCTTATTGCCATTGAAAACGGACCTGTCGCCGTCACAACGGACGTGAGCACCACCGGAGCGTCTTCTGTAGATTCCGGATCGTTTGCTGGGCAGCAGGATAGGGGATGCGAACAGACAAAATGCGTTCGACACACGACTGGCCTCACGGGATAGGCGTTGCATGCGCCATTTACCAGCAGAGGGCAGCAATGGTCGTAGTTGGAAAGATCTGTCTGCTCGTCGATGTTGGCGGACGGATATCTGCCCGGCCTGGAATTGTCCCATTCATGCCATTGTTGCGTTCGCATCCGAAGGTCGTTTATCTGGTCTACTGACAATTCCCGCTTGACATATTGCGCCAAGGTGTGGGCCTCTGCAATGTTCGTAAGGATATGATACCGGCAACAGTGACAACAGCCCACTTTACAAGTTGGAATGATGCCATCTTCGCTACGCAGCCGATCCAGTCCGCATGCAGTCGCTTCATCCACTGAAGAATACACGCCGTTGACGAAGTTCTCTTGCGGTGTAATTGGGATATCGGCTCCGAATTCCTCAGGGCCCATACCGAAATTGCTATTCTCAATCAAGTTCATCATTCTCCCTTTTTTCGACAGGAACTTCAGGCATACACAAGGCAACAAGTCCGACCGCCGTGAGCCGCCGGAGTTATTGCCGCATAACGGAAAGCTAAGCCGCCTGAAAAAGCGGTGAGCTTCGAAGGTCGGGCTTTCTGCCTTGCGGCCAGCCCTTATTGCACGGGGAGCGGGCCGGTCAAAGCACGCGATGCTTGACCCGCCCTTTAGGGGGTTACACCAATCCGCCCGGATGGTAGCGACTATTACCAGCCGAACATTGTGCTCCGGTCGAGGCTCCGGTATTGGATGGCCTCTGAGATATGATGCGCGGCTATCTTTTCCGCCCCTTCCAGGTCGGCAATGGTTCTTCCGATACGTAGGATGCGGTTATAGGCCCGGGCCGAGAGTCCCAGTTTGTCGATAGCCGCTTCAAGGAGGCGGTCGGAATCCCGATCAACTGGACAATATTTTTTGATCTGGCGGTTGTTCATCTGGGCATTGCAGTGAATCTTGGTCCGTTTCAACCTATCGGACTGTATGGCACGGGCCCGCTTCATGTTCTTTTTGATATCGATGGAGGTTGTCGAGTCGTCTTGACTGGCAAGCTCCCTGTATGGAACAGCGGGCACCTCCACGTGAATGTCTATGCGATCCATGAGTGGACCGGATATCTTTGACCGATATCGATGAATCTTTGTAAAAGTGCACGTGCACTCATGATTAGGATCAGAAAAATATCCGCACGGGCAAGGATTCATGGCAGCCACCAGCATGAACGTTGCCGGATAGGTAATACTGGTAAGGGCCCGTGCGATGGTGACGTAGCCGTCTTCCATGGGCTGACGCAGTACCTCAAGCACGTGTTTCTTGAACTCCGGCAGTTCATCCAGGAAGAGCACCCCGTTGTGCGCTAAGCTCACCTCTCCAGGTCTTGGGACATGCCCTCCGCCGATGAGGCCGGCGTCGGATATGGTATGGTGTGGAGAACGAAACGGCCGATGTATGATCAGTGCCTGAGACTTCTTAAGCATGCCCAGTACGCTGTAAATCTTGGTTGTTTCAATCGCCTCTTCAAAGGTGATAGGGGGCAAGATGGTTGCCAGGCGTTTTACCAACATGGTCTTCCCTGCCCCTGGCGGGCCAATCATAATGAGGTTATGACCTCCTGCTGCTGCTACTTCCAAAGCCCGTTTAACATGCTCTTGGCCTTTCACGTCACAGAAGTCGATGTCATCCTCGCGTGCTTCCTGAAAAATTGTGTCGATATCGACAGACTCTGGATGTATGGTCCTCAAGCCGTTCAGAAAATCCACCAGCTCGCCCAGGGTTGGAACGGGGAGGACTTCTATACCATTCACCACGGCCGCTTCACTGGCATTCTCTTTTGGAAGAATCATGCCCCGAAAGCCGGAATTCCTGGCCAATAGGGCTACTGGGAGCGAACCACGCACCGGTTTAATGCGTCCATCAAGAGAGAGTTCGCCTAGAATCAGGTACTCAGTGAGTCTACCCTGGGGCAACACCCCCATGGCCGCTAAGATGCCCAATGCTATGGGAAGGTCAAAACCGGTCCCCTCCTTCTTGATATCCGCAGGTGCCAGGTTAACCGTGATGCGATCGTCCGGGAATCTGTAGCCGGAATTGTTAATTGCAGATTTGACCCGGTCTTTACTTTCCTTGACGGCAGCCTCTGGAAGACCCACGGTGGTGAAAGTTGGCAGTCCTTGTCTAATATCAACCTCTACCTCCACGGTATAGGCATCAACCCCGAGGACCGCGCTGCTCAAAACCCTGGCAAGCAAAAACACCCTCCCTTCATAACACTTCGATTTTTCAGGGCTTAGCAAAGACCCGCCTTGAAGGCAAGCATTATGTCAATCAGCAGAAGAAATCCCACCGATCCGCATGATTGTCATATAAAAGTCCAGAAAAGACGGATTTTGTTGCAAAAAAGACACAACTTCTATATAAGGCGTGTGTCTTTCTACACATGACAGTCAGATGGTGCCAAGAGACACAACCTCGAGGCCCAAGAGAAATGCGGAGGTCATCATGGTACTTCCTCATTTATATTCAACAGGTTATCTGTCGAGCTGAATGCCGCTCGGCCGATATTTTCTCATGTGGTACGTCTATTGCTAAGGAGATGATGTTGTCTTAAGAATGCGTTTATGACGCATTCTCTCCACGAGAACGATGAATTGATCATAAACTAAAAGGATATTCTTCATGCATACCAATCAACGGACCATAGCTCAAAGCGTCGAATGCACTGGTATCGGACTGCACTCAGGCAAGGAAGTCAATTTGACTATCAAACCTGCACCGGTCAACCATGGCATCAAATTCGTTCGGATGGATCTGCCCCACAAGCCGATTATCGGCGCCCATTTCCGAAATGTTGTCGATACAAGTCTCGCAACCACCCTTGGAGCAGATGGAGTGATTGTTTCCACCGTTGAGCACCTGATGGCCACTTTTGCCGGGCTCTCGATCGATAACGCCTTGGTGGAAATGGATGCATATGAGGCCCCAATCATGGACGGCAGCGCCCAGGCGTTTACCTCCATGTTACAGGGAGCCGGAATCAAGACCCAGTCCGGGAAACGTTACACGTTTGTCGTAAAGAAACCGATTGAGATGGAAGATGAAGGCAAGAAAGTCGGGCTTTACCCCTCGGACGTCCTTAAGATTACTTACACCATAGAGTTCGACCACCCGCTTGTAAAGCGTCAGTCATATAGCATTTCGCTGACTGACAGTCTTTTTGAAAAAGAGATCAGCCGGGCCAGAACCTTTGGATTCTTGCATGAGGTCAATTATCTGAAGCAAAACGGATTTGCCAGAGGTGGTTCCCTGGAAAACGCCGTGGTGCTGGACCAGGAAGGCATATTGAATGACGAAGGACTCCGGTACGAAGACGAGTTTGTCCGCCACAAGGTGCTCGACTGTATTGGTGACCTTTCCCTGCTCGGCATGCCTTTTGTCGGTCACATCGTGGCTTATAAGTCCGGACACGCCCTTAACCATGCCCTGTTAAGAAGATTCATCGATCAAAAGGCATGCTGGGAAACCGTGCATGCCCCGATTGTCTCCCCTTGATTGAGATTCGGGATACTATACGGGATGTGAGATAGGATACGAGCAGACCGTAGACCCCGAATCGCACATCTCAAAGCCCAAATCGCACGTCCTGCTAAATCCCTTGCAGTTTTAGACATATTTGGTTATTTAGGCCCCATGCAGAAAAGATTCTTCATATTCGTACTCTGTCTGTTTTTGCTGATTTCCAGCGTAGCCTGGGGACAGGATGCCAGGATAACTGATGTCATCGTCACCAACACCAGGGATGATCTCATATTGTACTTCAGGGTACAGGGCTGTTTCACCCAAGAACTGCAACAGGCGATCTTGAACGGTGTTCCCACCACCTTCACCTTCTTGGCTTCCCTGGACCGGGTTCGAAATTTTTGGAACGACAAGAATATAGCCAGCTTGGAGATCCGCCACACTGTCAAGTATAATAACTTGAAGAATGAGTTTGCGATTACACGCAGCGAACATAACAACAAAGAGGTTATTGTTGAAACCCTGTCTGAAGCTAAGAGGGTTATGGCAGAGGTTGAAAATGTCAGGATTTCTGAGCTTAAACTCCTTGAAAGGAATCGCCGTTACCAAGTCAGCGTAAAGGCAGAGCTTAGCAAGATCACTCTCCCGTTCTATCTGCATCACGTATTCAGGTTCTTCCTGTTTCTGTGGGATTTTGAAACTGACTGGCACACGACTGACTTCATATACTAAGACCTGACTCCCATGACACAAATATCAGAAGAAGAAGCCAGACGCCGCAAGCGTGAACGGATCATAATGTTGATCCTTGTCGTGGTGGTAGGCCTCATTTCCTATGCAGAAAGCAGGGTCGTTCGTTTTGGGGCAGGGCTGCCCATTTCCAACACGGTCGTCATGTTCATCCTCATCAACATCAACATGCTTGTGTTGCTGTTGTTGATCTTCCTGGTCTTCAGAAACATCGTGAAGCTTCTCTATGACCGCAAACGAAAGGTCATGGGGGCGAAGCTGAGAACCAAACTTGTGGTCGCCTTTGCCGGCCTTTCTTTAATTCCCACCATCCTGCTCTTTTTCTTTTCGGTCCAATTCATAACCTCCAGCGTTGCATTCTGGTTCAATGTGCCCGTGGAACACTCTCTGGAAAGATCTTTAGATGTTGGCAAATATGTCTACAAGCGTGCCACTGACAATAATCGTTTTTATCTGGAACGGCTTGCCTATCAAATTGTACGCAGGAACTTGCTGTCTGAGGAGAATAAAAAGGCCCTATCCCGGTATATCCGAATTGCCCAGAGAGCTTTTAACATCCACGCGATCGAGGTCTATTCTACCCACTCAGAGCGACTCGCACTCGCCCTGGATGCAGACATGGAAGGAAATCCATTTGGTGCCGTGTCGGCAGATGCAATACAGAAGGAATTCCACGAGGTCAACTTTACTACACTGTCAGGCCATATCCCTTCGGGTGAAATCGTCAGAACCCTCGGATGTATTCCGTTTAATGCAGATCCGGATGAAGCCATTGGTGTAGTGGCTGTCACCACCATTATTTCTCCCAGCCATTCACAGAACCTGGCTGCTATCTCCCGCGGATTTGATCAATACCAACAGATGAAGATGATGAAATGGCCCATCCAGGTCAGCCACCTGATAACACTCTCCATTGTGGCCTTACTGATCATATTCTGTGCCACCTGGTTTGGATTCTACTTGGCAAAGACCCTGACGATTCCCATCCAGGAACTGGCCGAAGGAACAAGACGCGTGGCTGAAGGAGACCTGAACTTTACCATAGACAGGAGCACGGATGATGAGATGGGTACGCTGGTCAATTCTTTCAACAAGATGACCCGTGATCTGAGGGCGGGCAAGCAACAAATTGAACTATCGGCCCGCCAACTCAGGGAACGAAATCTTGAGATCGAACAGAGGCGACTTTATACGGAGACGGTCTTGAGAAACGTCTCTACCGGTGTCATTTCACTCAATGCTTCGGGTTTCATTTCCACCATCAACAAGTCAGCAGAGAAGATGCTTGGACTCAAAGCCGAGCAGGTACTAAATAGAAGTTACAAAAAGGCTTTAACCCCTGAACTGCTGGAATTAGCCGAAGGCTTGCTGGAAGACCTGGAAAACAGCCCTGAGAACTCGGTCGAAAGACCAGTCAGGATCACCATTGATCGGGCGGCCCGCGTTTTCATGGTCCACGTCACGGCCCTAATAGACGACAAAGATCGTTACATGGGGATGGTAGCTGTCTTTGACGACCTTACTGAAATTGAAAAGGCCCAAAGGATGGCAGCTTGGCGCGAGGTAGCTCGGCGTATTGCTCATGAGGTGAAAAATCCCCTCACGCCCATAAAGCTTTCTGCACAAAGACTCAGGCGAAGGTTTGGGGATCAGATCGTAAGCGACGAGTCTGTTTTCATGGAGTGTACCCAGACGATAATCAATCAGGTAGATCAGATAGGAAACCTTGTCAACGAGTTTTCCGCCTTTGCCAGACTGCCTGCGGCGACCCCTGAGCCATGCCGGTTGCCCGAGATTGTGGAAGATGCTGTGGCTCTATACCGGGAAGCGCAGCCTAACATATTGTTTGAAATTCATTCAGAGCCGGACATTCCACAACTCAATTTAGATCGAGAGCAGATGAAACGTGTCATGATCAACCTGATTGACAATGCCATCGGGGCCATGGACGGCAGGGGAGCTATTGGAGTGACATTGAGCTATGATACGATACTCAAGATTGTGCGATTAGAACTGAGTGATACAGGAACGGGAATATCACCAGAAGACAAGATCAGGCTCTTTGAACCCTATTTTTCAACCAAGAAGACCGGTATGGGACTGGGACTCTCTATTGTTAGCACCATTGTTGAAGACCACAACGGATTCATCCGGGTCCAGGACAATAAACCAAGAGGGACAAAGTTCATTATAGAATTGCCGGCATAGCGATTGACGGTGGAGAAGTGAGCTAAAGTGTCTAAAGTGCCTAAAGTGAGCTAAAGTTGAGGACTTGAAGAAACTTTTTTTAAGATTGGTTTTATTCCTTTAACTTTAGGCACTTTAGTTCACTTTAGGCACTCCGTTATTAGCTAATGAACAATGACCATTGGCTATTGATCAGTGACAAATAACTGTTAGGGAGCAAAAACATGTTTCCAACTATATTAGCTGTTGACGATGAGTCCGCCATACTTCAGTCGCTGAGCGGCATACTTTCTGATGAAGGGTTCGAGGTTCTGACTGCCTCTAACGGATACGAAGCCTTGAAGATCATAGAAGCAGAATCCCCAGACCTTGTTCTTTTGGATATCTGGATGCCGGGCATTGACGGCATAGAAACACTTCAGGAAATCAAGAGAACCAACCCTTTTCTTCAGGTGATAATCATCTCCGGTCACGGGACCATTGAAACAGCTGTTAAGGCCACGAAACTGGGCGCGCATGATTTCATCGAAAAACCGCTTTCCATTGAAAAGATTGTCGTGACGATCAACAATGCCCTGCACTTCAGGCAACTGGAGGAGGAGAATCGTTTCCTGCGCAAGAAGACTCTTGAAAAACATTCAATTACCGGAAACAGCCCTACGATCCGGGCTCTGAAGAAGCAAATTGCCGTTGCCGCACCCACCAATGCATGGATCTTGATCACTGGTGAGAACGGAACCGGAAAAGAACTCGTGGCCCGCACCGTTCACCAAATGAGCCATCGTGCAGACAAGCCGTTGATTGATGTGAACTGCGCCGCTATACCGGATGAGCTGATAGAAAGCGAACTCTTTGGCCACGAGAAGGGGGCGTTTACCGGGGCTACTACCAAAAAGAGAGGCAAATTTGAAATTGCCAATGGCGGCACGATATTCTTGGATGAGATAGGAGACATGAGCTTTAAGACGCAGGCCAAGATCCTTAGAATTCTGCAAGAGCAAAAATTTGAACGCGTCGGCGGTACCCGCACTCTCACGGTGGATGTACGAGTCATAGCAGCAAGCAATAAGGACCTGGAAGAAGAAATCGAGAAAGGAACGTTTCGAGATGACCTGTACTACCGGTTGAACGTCATCCCAATTGAAGTTCCCCCTTTGCGGAACCGGACCGATGACATTCCATTGCTGGTAGAGACCTTTCTGAAAGGGTTTCATAAAGAGGGATGCGGCGATTTGAGAACCATGACGCCCGAGGCCATTAAGCATCTCCAAGCGTATCCCTGGCCGGGCAATGTTAGGGAACTGAAGAACCTGGTGGAAAGAATGGCCATCATGACAGAATCGAAAGTTATCGACGCCGCTGATATCCCCCACTCGTACAAGCGCAAAGGCCCGGTAGTTCCCGACGATGGGATGCTTGGAGCTGATTCCCTGAAAGAAGCCAAGAAACAGTTTGAAATGGCTTACATCATGCGCAAGCTTTCCGAAAATGCAAATAACATTTCTCAAACCGCAGACTCCATTGGCATCGAGAGGAGCCATCTCCACAAGAAGATAAAGTCCTTTAGCCTTAAATTGTGACAGGAAGAAAGTGACCCCTAACGGCAAACATTGGAGTGTGAGTGAGAGTTACCGGTGGCATTTTGAGGGGGAAAAAGCTTGGCCCATTGCGGGGACTGGCGATCAGGCCGACCACAGACTACTTAAGAGAATCAATCTTCAACATTCTTGCTGGGGGGATGGAAGATGCAGTAGTCCTCGATCTGTTCGCCGGCACAGGCAGTCTAGGGATAGAGGCCCTCAGCCGAGGAGCTGCTACAGCCGTGTTTGTTGACAAGGCCCCTCAAGCCATAAAAGCACTTACTCGAAACATTTGCTCTTGCTCCCTGGAAGCACAAAGCACCATATTGAAACGGGATGTACTGTGAGGATTGGGTTTCTTGAAGTCAATCGGCCTCGCCTTTGACTTGGTGTTTATTGATCCTCCTTATGATAAGGGTTTTGTCGAAAGAACCCTGCAGCGTTTGGATCGTGCGCAATCGACATCAGATGAGGCCTCTATCATCATAGAGCACAGCGAACGAGAGATACTGCCGGAACAAGTGGCGAGTTTTATCCTGAGTGACCAGAGGCATCACGGGAAAACTCTTGTCTCCTTCTATAGGCCTGTGTTATGAATAAAATCGCTACGCGATTTTATATGGCGCGGCTACGCCGCTTAAAAAAAGGAAATTCCTATACTATCAAGTTGTGGCTTTATGGGAAAGATAGCTGTTTATCCTGGATCCTTTGATCCTGTCACCAATGGACATTGTGATATTGTCCACCGCGGGCTTTCACTTTTCGACAAGGTCATTATTGCCGTAGCCGAAAACGGAACCAAGGACCCGCTGTTTACTATAGATGAGCGCCTGGAGATGCTGAGGGAAACCTTTAAAGAAGCGCCTGGTGTTGAGGTGGATAGCTTTGACGGGCTCTTGGTTGATTATGTTGCAGAGTGTCAGGCAGATGCCATTTTGAAGGGCCTTCGAGCGGTTTCTGACTTTGAATATGAATTTCAAATGGCCTTGATGAACCGCAAGCTCAACAAGAAGATTCAAACTGTTTTTCTCATGACGGGGTTGCGGTGGATTTTTATCAGCTCCTCGATTATTAAGGAGGCCGCTCGTTTCGGAGGAGAGACCCGTGGCATGGTTCCTGACTTTGTTGCTGAAAAACTGCGACAGAAATTCAGTAAACCCTAACGCTGCAAAAGTCGAGGATGCCGGAGATCCAAGGCGCCAAAGGTGAAGCCATAGTGAGCTATTGCGAACCTTTGGCAACACAGGAGATACGGTATCATCGGCTTTCCCGAAGGGTAAACAATAGGCCGAACAAAGCATTGAACAACCATATCACCGGAAGTGATTTTTTCGACAAGCCTCAAAACTGCTGCAACTGGTGGACATTATTGGTTACTTAATATTTCAGGCATGTTGTATATGCAACATTAGGGTAAAGCCTGATTTGCGACTAACAACAGTTTTCTCTCCATGTGTCACCGACCGGTCGCATAGTACTTGTTATTGAGATGGACTTGTGGAGGCTCCAAATATTCTGCAGGGTGGTTGAGCTGAGAAGCTTTTCCAAGGCGGCTAAGACAGTCTATCTTTCCCAACCCACTGTAAGCAGCCATATTAAAGACCTGGAAAATCATTTCGAATGTAAGCTCGTCGATAGACTGGGAAGAGAAGTCGTTCCTACCAAGGCAGGCAGTCTCCTTTATGATTATGCAACAAAGATTATTGCCCTGAAGCAAGAAGCTGAAAATGCCCTTGCTGAATTTCAGGGCAAGATCAAAGGACATCTGACCATTGGCGGAAGCACGATACCGGCCGGTTATATCCTCCCCCCCCTACTGGGGAAATTCAAGGAAGACTATCCCGGGGTCGTGGTTACCCTTATACAAGGCGACACGAAAAGAATCATCAGGGATACACTTGAAGGAAATGTAGAGCTCGGGATTGTTGGCGCAAAGGCCAAAGAAGTTCAGCTTGTCCAGAAGAAAATCATAGATGACGAGATGTTTCTCATAGTTCCACGAGAGCACAGTTGGGCAAATAAACACTATGTTGTGATGGATGAACTTATCAGAGAACCGTTCATATTGCGTGAACCTGGCTCTGGCACTCGCAAGTCGATGGAGGAGGTGCTGGAGAAAGGTGGTCACCATCTTGGTGCTCTGAATGTCGTGGCCGAGATGGGGAGCACAGAAGCCGTTCGCCAAGGGATAAAGGCGGGAGTGGGGGTTTCCATTCTCTCTGAACGCGCTGTGGGCGAAGAGCTGGCCGCAGGAATCCTCAAAAAGGTGAAGATCCACGGGCTATCATTTGAAAGAGCTTTTTATCTGACGGTTCACAAACATCGAACCCAATCTCCTTTGTGTCGAACCTTCATAAAGTTCCTGGATCAGGAATCGGACATTGAGTAAAGCCGGCGCATTCCTCGTCCTGATGTTGTCGGGATTGCGGGGAGCCCTGGCAACTATTTCTAAGTAGTGTCCATCCACAAATAGCGTTACAGGCGTTGGGCACTGGGTAAGTTTCCAATTCATAAATGAGGAGTTTTTCTGATGAGCAAGGCCGCACAAGGGTTTTCGTTGAGGCGTACAGATCGTACTCCGCAGACGGAAACCCGCGGAGAACGCCGCTCATCGGGAAAAGGGCCATTTATGGATGGAAACCAAGTAACTCATGACCCGCAAGCAAGATAGCTTATGACCAAACCTATTTCTCCAAATGCCTTGGTCGTTCTTGAACGGCGATACCTTAAGAAGGACCGAAGGAGAAAACCCACAGAGACGCCCCAGGACTTATTCAAAAGGGTGGCCCGCAGCGTTGCTGCAGCCGACGCCAAATTTGATCCCAAGGCCGACATTCGGAGAACCAAACAGGAATTCTATGAATTAATGGCAGATTTGATTTTCATTCCCAATTCCCCAACCCTGATGAATGCCGGGCGTCGGTTGGGACAGCTATCTGCCTGTTTTGTTCTGCCGGTTGAGGACTCCATCGACAGTATCTTTGAGACACTGAGACATACGGCGATGATCCACAAGAGCGGTGGGGGAACCGGCTTCTCCTTCTCTCGCATACGTCCCGAAAATGACACTGTCCTATCAACACGCGGGATTTCGAGCGGTCCTATCTCTTTCATGGCGGTGTTTGATGTTGCTACCGAAACCGTGAAGCAAGGAGGTACCAGGCGAGGAGCCAACATGGGGATTCTACGAGTGGATCACCCGGATATCGAGGCATTCATTCAGAGCAAGATCAACTTACACAGACTTAACAACTTCAATATCTCTGTTGCCCTCACCTCTTCGTTTATGGATGCCCTGGCCGCTGACAAGGACTACGACCTTATAAACCCGAGAACCGGCAAAGTCTCAAAACCGACTTCCGCAAAAGCCATCTTTGACAAGATTGTTCGGGCGGCCTGGCAAAGCGGAGAACCAGGAATCATTTTCCTTGACCACATAAACCGAGACAATCCAGTCCCACAACTTGGCGAAATCGAGGCTACAAATCCCTGCGGCGAACAACCGTTGCTTCCTTACGAATCGTGTAATCTTGGCTCGATCAATCTGTCTGAGATGATAAGTGACGGCAAATTGAACAAGACCAAACTCAGACACACAATTCAAAGCGCAGTTCACTTTCTTGACAATGTTATAGAGATAAATAAATACCCACTGCGTCGTATCGAAGCCGTCAGCAAGGAGACGCGGAAAATCGGTCTGGGAGTCATGGGATTTGCCGATATGCTCATTAAGCTGGGCATAGCGTACAATTCGAAAAGGGCGATAAGGCAGGCCGAACAGGTCATGAGCCTTATCTCGCGTGAGGCAAGAAAGGCTTCAAGCCAGCTGGCCAAGAAAAGGGGAAACTTCTCTGCCTATGAGGGGAGTATCTTCGACGACCCCGAGACTCCTCATATGCGAAATGCAACTGTAACCACTGTTGCCCCCACGGGTACCATAAGCATTATTGCCGGATGTTCCAGTGGTGTTGAACCCATCTTTGCAGTGGCTTACGAACGCAGGGTTCTAGATGGAGAAGCCTTGTTTGAGATGCATCCGTTATTTAAGCAGATGGCAAGGCAAGATGGCTTTTACAGTAAGGAACTGGCTGAACAGATCGCTGAAACCGGTTCGATTCAGAATATCAAAGGAATTCCCAACAAGATAAAGCGCCTCTTTGTAACAGCCCACGATGTTGCACCAGAGTGGCACATCAGAATACAGGCGGCTTTTCAAAAGTACACCGACAATGCTGTATCCAAGACAGTCAACTTCCCCCATGATGCCACACCTGATGACATAGAAAAAGTGTACAGACTCGCGTATGAAACCGGGTGCAAGGGTATAACGATTTATCGTTACGGAAGCCGTGATCGGCAGGTACTCAATATAGGCCGGGAGCAAGTTCAGCAGCCCACGGAAACTGAGGCGAGATTTGGCCAACCAGGGATTGTGCCGCGAGTGCGTCCTATTCGGACTATAGGTTGCACAGAACGAATCAATACCGGTTGCGGCAAACTATACGTAACGATCAATGAAGACGAACAGGGTATATGTGAAGTCTTTGCCCAAATGGGAAAGACTGGAGGATGTGCCTCTTCCCAGATCGAAGCGGCGGGAAGACTCATTTCCCTGGCCCTGCGCAGTGGTGTCAAGGTGGAAGCCATCCTCAAGCAGATCAATGGCATTCGATGTCCAACGCCCATCTGGCAAAACGGAAAAATGGTACTCTCCTGCCCAGACGGTATCTCTCAGGTAATTAAGAATTACACACAGATCAGCACCACAGATATGCCTTCCCTGATGGGGGCCTGCCCTGACTGTGGCGGTGCGCTGGAGCACGAGGGGGGATGTCTGGTCTGTCGTTCCTGCGGGTTCTCCAGGTGCAGCTAAAGCATTAGAACCCATCTCAAAAATGCGTCTAAGGCCCCATGGCGGCGTTGCGCGTCGGCTCAAAATGCTCACATACTGCCGTGTATGCTGCGCTTTCTCGCCGCCCCGCACCTTGCCCTGAACCCTGATTCACATCTTTGAGATGGGTTCTAGCAACTCACACATCAACCGCCCAACAAAACCTCTCTCTCTCCATTCTTCTTCTCAGCCAAAAAGTTCAAAGAAAAGATGACTAAAAACCCGACAACGATCAAGGAAAGAGCTATCATTAATTCGCTGTCCCATTGAGACGGCAAGATATTGGCCTGGGCCGTAGCAATTACATTTCCATGGGCATCCTCCATGCTCTGCAAGGTCTTTTTCCAGGGCCAGATCTTCCTCAGTGAACCTAACATTAGACCGGTTAAGAGGGCTATTGTAATATCGTGGTATCTATTGAAAAGCCAATTGAGCAGACGAACGAATGTGGCCAATCCTATGCCTGCTCCGGCGGCCACCAGTAAAAGTGTGAAAACATCTCTATTATTTACTGCTTCGAGGACATAATGATATTTCCCCAAGAGGACGAGGATAAACGCCCCGGATATTCCGGGCAGGATCATGGCACATATGGCAATGGCCCCGCTCATAAACAAGAACCACGCTGTATCCGGCGTCTTTGCCGGAACCATCCCCACGAGAAGGTAGGCAAATAACGCCCCCAGTCCTATCCAGACAAAGATTAATGAGGTCCATTTACTAAGGTGCTTGCTCACGGTAAACACTGAGGCAACGATCAGGCCAAAGAAGAAAGACCAGATGAGTACGGGCTGGTTTTGAAGAAGCCAGGCCAGAATCCTGGCAAGCGTGAAGATGGCCGTGAGTATTCCAAGCCCTATTGCCAAGAGAAACCGCCACGACGCATGATCCAGAGCATCCTTTACTCTTAAGGAGAGTAGCAGTCTCAAAAAGCTTAGATCAAAAGACTTGATGGATTTGATTAGTTCCTCATAGATTCCAAGGATGAATGCCATGGTCCCACCTGACACCCCTGGGACTACATCAGCAGCACCCATGCAAAACCCCTTCATGGTCAATCCGATGTAGGCCATGAAGGGGCGTTCAGAATGGATCGGACTATTCATCATAATGTGGATTCTCCGCCGTAAATATCACATTGCAAAAAATTACCACAATAGCTGTCCACCAAACACCTGATATGGAGTCGCCAAACATACACCAGCACCCGGGTGTAACCAAGGCATAACCGGAAATTAACGGGGGGGGTATGCCATAAGCGCTAAGTTGTTTTGTAAACGTTCACAGGTGACATTTATGCCGTACGGAATTGTTTTGAAAGATGAACGTCGAACATCGAACATCGAACGTCCAACGTCGAATGAAAAACGAATATCCAATACCGAACATTCAACGGCTATTTCTGTTTCTTTTCAGCCCTTCGACTCCGCTCACGACCGTGAGCCTGTCGAACGGCCGTTTTGATACTCGCCGAAAATCTTAATTAATTAATGGTACACGCTGAATGAGTTTTAACCATCTCTGGGTCTCCCTTTTTCCCATTCAACATTCGATGTTGGACGTTCG
>PVMK01126491.1_pt1 | contig 22307 bp, 22 predicted proteins | sample 1853481 | NCBI WGS metagenome assembly PVMK01 (sample SAMN08533507, study PRJNA380276) | Marine sediment metagenome, whole genome shotgun sequencing project. | reverse complement strand
GGCATGAATACGGCGACCACTGAACTGGCCATGGCGAGAAACGACCAGAACTATGAAAACGCTTTTCAGGCCGCCGAGACCGGCCTTGAGAATGCCCTTTCGCAGGGGCGTTTCAACACGTTCGCCAATACGAATCTCGTCCAGAACATAAACGCACATGACGACGTTAGTTCCGTCATCGTGTTCGAAGACTCGACCATGGTGCCCGATCGCGCCTTCAGCCTGGGCGCGGGCAGCGGCATCGCAGCCTATCACTTTAATGCGACCGCGACGGCGCGCTCCATGCGCGTTATAGGCGGATTGACAACCACAGACAGGGACGCGTCTGCAGAGCACTCACAGGCGTTTTACGTGGTCGGGCCTGAGGCGTCGGCACTTTAATTACTCGCTGAGCACAGCAACCAGGGATACGGAGCAAAGAATATGCATATTCGAAAATTACTGGCCATAGTTCTGTTAGGGCTGAGCCTTTCATCCGTGGCCGATTTTACGACGATAACGGCAGCCTATGAAGTCGCTGTCAGCGATCTGAGAATGCCGCTCAATGAAGGCGGAACGCTGAAATTCAGGCAATGCGCTGAATGTGCGTGGCAGACTCTGCTCGTAAACAGCAGCACCGTTTACGTCCTGGATGGAAACTCCGTGCAACTGGCTGAATTCAAAGAGCAGCTGGAAAGCATTGCGGACCCAAGTGCCGAGACTGCGACCGTATTGCATCATCTCGAATCAAACGTCATCACCGGAATTAAGGTGAGGCTCTGATCGACGTGAGAAGCAGAATATTTGAGGGAACGACAATGAATGCTCAAAAGCGAAATATCACATGGACATGTGCCGGAATTTTGTTTGCGCTGCTAGTTGGCGCACCTGCGTTGGCGGATGACACCGAACTTCTGCTTGCTGTCCCACCCCCAGGTAGCAACCCGAAACCAAACATCCTGTTTATTCTCGATACGTCGGGGAGTATGGACACGGAAGAGTTGACGATCGTGCCGTATGACAGCGCCCAAGACTACACTAATGGCGACTGCGACATAGACAGAATGTACTGGACGGATGTCGCGGTAATACCGGACTGCGCCACCAGCGACCAATACATCGACGACGACAATTTCTTTTGCAACGCCGCCGTCAATCCGGTGAACGGTATCGGCAGCTATGCCGACGTGATGGTGCAATATCGCGACGGCGGCAACGACGGCACGGGTAGTGGTGCCAAGAAATGGCAAACTCTCGCGGCAGGCTATAACAGTGAGCCCGTGGAGTGCCAGGCGGACGACGGCATTCACGGTGACGGCCGACCAGCACACCTCTGGGCCTCGAACGGCACCAACCTGAGTGATTGGTTCACCAAAGATGCCACGGTCGGAATTTCCTGGGGTAGTGCACCGAGAAACCGGGACTATACCTTTTATGATGGCAATTACCTGAACTGGAGGACTTCGCCTGTTACTGCAAGTATCGAGAGAATCGATATCGTCAAGTCGGTCGTTTCAGCGGTGATGACAGCGATCACAAATGTTAACGTCGGCGTCATGCGCTTCAATGATCGCGATGGCGGCCCGGTGATCCAGGCGTTGACCGATATTGACACCAACCGGGCCAGTATTCTCGCCGCGATTGACAGCCTGAATGCGGACGGCCACACGCCATTGGCGGAAGTCATGTATGAGGCCGCCCTTTACTGGCGCGGCATGGACGCTTTCTACGGCGAAACTATCAACGAACATCCAACGGACCCTGCAGCGCTCGACGTGCTGAGTCCGGAAAACTACAAGCAGCCGGAAACAAACGTCTGCTCAAAGAACTACAACGTGATGCTGTCCGACGGACAGCCTAACAACGATGATGAGGCAGAAACGAAGACGCCGACATTGCCGAACATTAGCGCCGCGCTCGGCTATACGCCTTGCGATGACGCCGGCGTTTCCGGTGCTTGTCTCGATGACATCACGGAGTATCTGTCGAAAGAAGACATAGATGTCACGCTCGCAGGCGATCAGTTTGTCACAACACACACGATCGGATTCGCGCAGGACATACAGGTTTTGCGTTCGGCCGCGGAGCGATCGGGCGGTAATTACTTTCAGGCCGATGACGTCGAGAGCCTTGCGCTTGCCTTGCTCAACATCATTGGCGACATCAACGCAAGAAACCTGTCGTTCAGCGCACCGGCCGTATCGGTCAATTCGTTCAATAGGACGCGGAACCTGAACGACCTGTACCTGACCGTGTTCTCGCCGAAGACCAGAGCGCACTGGCCGGGCAATCTCAAGAAGTATAAAATCGACAACGGGCAAATCGTAGATTCTCAGGGGCTCGGCGCAATCAACCCGACGACCGGCTTCTTCGACGACAACGCCTTGAGCTTCTGGACCAACCCCCCTCCCGCCGACGGCAATGAAGTCACCATCGGCGGCGCGGCAAATCTGCTGCCCGCACCGGCATCAAGAAAACTGTACACGAACAACGGTTCTGACACTAACCTTACGGGCGGCAGCAATGCGCTGACGCCCTCGAACGCTGGCGCATTTTCGCCCGGCGATTTCGGCCTGATCGGCGCGGCTGGCGAGCCTACGGTTGATGATGTGATTCGCTGGATGCGCGGCGAAGACCTCAGGGACGAGGACTTCGACCCGACAACGGCTGTACGAAATGCGATGGGCGATCCGCTACATTCGGCGCCCGCTGCCGTTGTTTATGGTGGAACTCCCGGGTCGCCTGATGTCGTGGTGTATACCGCAACGAATGATGGCTACCTGCACGCAGTGGACGGCGCCACGGGCGTCGAGCTCTGGTCGTTCGTGCCGAAGGCCTTGCTCGACAACATGACACGACTTTTCTTCGACCCGAGAACGAAATACAAAGCCTACGGCATTGATGGTGATGTCGTACCTGTCGTCGTTGACCGGGATAACAACGGCATCATCGACGGAACCGATTTTGTGTACCTCGTGTTCGGCCTGCGCCGTGGTGGAGAGGATTTTTATGCCCTCGACGTGACGGATAAGAACACGCCGAAATTACTGTGGAAAACAAAGGTAACAAATGGCGGCCAGAGCTGGTCAAGGCCTACTGTTGCCCGCGTCGACATCAATACGGCTGGGCAGAACGCCGACAAAGCTGTCGTTATCGTCGGCGGTGGATACGCTTCGCTGCATGACACTAAATATCATCCGCCGGTACCCGATGCCTCCGGTGCGGGCATTCACATGCTCGATCTCGTCAGTGGCGCCGAGCTTTGGCGCGCCGGGCAAGACGGTGCAGCCGACCTGCAACTGTCCACCATGACGCGCTCGATTCCGACCCAGATCCGGGTCGTCGATGTCAGCGGTGATGGCCTGGTCGATCGTATGTACGCCTCGGATATGGGCGGTCAATTGCTTCGATTCGACATTACCAATGGACAGGCTCCGGGCAATCTCGTCGCGGGAGGTGTCATCGCTCAACTGGGTGCCGAAGGACTGGGCGCGCCGGCTGATCCGGACCTGCGGCGATTCTACACCTCGCCCGACGCCTCGATATTCACGGACAGAACCCAGAACCAGCGATTCATTTCGCTGAGCATCGGTAGCGGCTACCGGGCGCATCCGCTGGATAATTCGGCGTCTGACCGATTCTATTCGGTACGTGATAAGAATGTGTTCAACCAGCTGACGCAGGCTGCTTACGATAGCTTCACCGTCATAACGGAAAGCGATCTCGTTGAAGTCAGTGGACAGCTGCGTACGCAGGTCATTGATCCGAATAAAAAAGGCTGGAAGTTTACGCTACCGGCAAATCAAAAGGTTATCGCCGATTCGGTGACGTTTGATGACTCGATATTCTTCGTCGCATTCTCACCTGAGTCCAACCTGGCCGATGTGTGTCAGCCCCAGCACAGGCAAGAACTTCCTGTATCGGGTAAGCGTCGAGAACGGTGACCCGGTCGTGAATAACCTGGATACCCTCGATCCGGCTGATGCCGATGACGAACGGGTAACCGAGCTGGCGCAGGGCGGTATCGCGCCGACGCCGGCGATTCCTGTTCCCCAAGCCCGGAGCCGAGCTGCACTGGCTCAGACTGTTCGCCGCCGCCGATTGGTTGCGTCGGTGTCGAATGTTTCGATCCGGGCTTTGCGAACAACCCTGTGAGAACATTGTGGACGCAGGACGGCATCGAGTAATCGTTTGATGAAAATATTGCGGAGATACCAAAATGCGTAAATACATGCGCGGCATAACGTTGCTGGAACTGATGATCGTGGTAGTGATCATTAGCATCCTGACGGCGATCGCCTACCCGAATTACCGGGAGTATGTGACTCGGGCGAAGCGCACCGAAGCGAAGGCGGCCTTGTTGCAGATCGCGACCCAGCAGGAACGGTTCTACCTGCAGAACAATACCTACACGACAGACATGACAAATGCTTGGCTTTCCCGTTGCCGGCGCTTTCCTGTCCGACGAGTGACTCGTACATCATCAATGTCGGCGCGGCAGACGCCAACGACTTTACGGCAATTGCCACGTTTCAGCTTGGCGGCGACGAAGCCGGCAAATGTCTGACATTCCAGATCGACGGCCGGGGCGCCAAGACATCGGCGCCGGACACGGATTGCTGGACGAGAACCCGCTAATATCAAATCGCCCGTCAGGACAGGCTCCTACGACGCTTTGTAGTTTCTGCTAACGCTGCTGTTGCCCGTCAGGACGGGCTCCTACGAAGCAAGCGGCTTTCTATTGGGACCTGTTGGAGCCCGTCCTGACGGGCGAAATCAGACCGGCGATTCCTATTTTCCTGCCGATGTTGAAGACGGGGTCTTTCGACCCGATATAAACAGCGCGTCAACAATTAACAGTGCCGCACCGACGGTAATCGCAGAATCTGCGACATTAAACGAGGGGAACGGCCACCCGTAGATCAACACCTGGATGAAGTCGATGACATGCCCAAGCCGAATCCTGTCGATGACGTTACCGATCGCACCGCCTAACACGAGCGCAAGTCCCGCGGACAGCACGGTTTGTCCGGCCGACCGTAACCGCCATAACCAAACCGCGATCACGGCGCTGACCGATCCGGCCAGGGCAACAAAGAACCACCGTTGCCAACCCGACGCAGCAGCCAAAAAACTGAACGCGGCGCCGAGGTTTTCCTGGTGCGTGATATTCAGAAATGGATTGATCGAAATCTTGTCGTAGAGCGGCACCCATTCGAGAATCGCCCACTTCGTTAGCTGATCAAACAAGACAATCAGAGCAGCTATCGATATCCAGATGCCGAATGATGGTCTTCGACCAGGGCTGTCAGTTTTGGTGTCACTCAATTTCGTATCCCCTCAGGCCGCCAAAATCGCCCTTGCGCTTGCCGCATCGCGGTGCATTTGCTCTACGAGATCCTTGACCTCATCAAACTTCAGCTCGCTTCTGAGCCGTGCAACAAAATCCACGTGAATGTACTTGCCGTAGATGTCTTCGTCAAAGTCGAAAATGTGTACCTCAAGTATCGGCTTTGTCCCGCCAAATGTCGGTCGCGTACCGATGCTGGCGACCGCAGCCAGTGATTCCTGGCCGAGGCCCAAAACCCGGACCGCAAAAATCCCCATCACCGCACTTTGCCTTCGCCGCAGATTGACATTCGCAGTCGGAAAACCCAGCTCTCTGCCGAGGTGGTCACCCTCGATCACCCTGCCCGACATCCTGTAGCAGCGCCCGAGTAATCGCGTTGCATCATCAAGGTCGCCGGCCCAGAGCGCCCGTCGAATCGCGGTGCTGCTGACGCGCTCGCCACCTTCGTTGACGCTCGCTACTTCATGTACTTCAAACTCCAGCGCCTTGCCCGCGCGACTTAGTTGTTCAATGTCTCCCTCGCGTCCTTTTGCAAACCGAAAATCGTCGCCAATCACCAGATACCTGATATTCAGCGTTTGAATAAGGAGCTGCCGAATAAAGGTATCCGCCGCAATGTTCTTCATCTGCTCGTCGAATCTCGGACAATAGAAAAGGTCAATTCCGTAGTCGGCAAGGGCTTCAAATTTTTCCCTGAATCTCATTAGTCTGGCGGGCGGAGCCGACGATGAAAAATGCTCCTTGGGTGTCGGCTCAAAACTCATCACCACCGATGGCAGGCCATCAGCGCGAGCCTTTTCAAGCACGATATCCAATAATTTCTGGTGACCCAAATGTATCCCGTCATAGGCGCCGATGGTCGCAACACTACCGTTGCGAACAAGATTGAATGGAATGTTGTTCGGCCTCCGCGCCAGGTACATTTATGCCGACCTCAATCTCAAATTGGCAGGCCGCAGGCCCAGCACCAGCAGCACCGCAAAATAAACGGCGCCGCCCGCAACAACGCTCACGACCAGCCAGATCGACCGGTCCATGACGTTCGCCGTTATCCACCAGTCGAGCGGTCTTGCCATAGTCACGAGACACGCCCCCATAACGAAAATCGCGGCGACAACCTGCATGAGCAATAGTCGCCAGCCGGACGAGTGAGTGATCACGCCTTCACGACGCAGCCCCCGGTACAGCAACCAGGCATTCAATACCGCCGAGATCGAGATGGCCAACGCCAGTCCGGCGTGTGTGCCTTCGTATTCTGCCCGAGTAAGACCATAGGCGAGCGCCACGCTCAGCACAAAATTGACCGTCAGCGCTATGAGCCCGAATCTCACCGGCGTCCGCGTATTTTCGCGCGCAAAGTATGCCGGCGCCAGAATCTTGACGTACGAAAATCCGATAAGACCCAGCGCGAAAGCTTGCAGCGCCAGAGCAGTCATGCGCAGGTCGAACACTGTGAACTCGCCACCATAGAAAATCGTCGCAACAAGCGGTTCTGCCAGGATTATCAGCCCGACGGCCGCCGGTACCGCGATCAATAATACAAGTTTCATCGACCAGTCGACGATTCGAGCGAATTCACGACGTGATTCGTTCGCGTGCTGCCGCGAAAGGTATGGCAGGGTAACGGTGGCAAGCGCAATGCCAAACAGTCCGAGCGGGAACTCCATGAGCCGATCTGCAAAATACAGCAAACTGATTTTTCCGACGCCGAGCAACGATGCAATGATCCCACCAATAAGAACATTGATCTGCGCGACCGACGAACCGAATATCGCCGGAAGCATCAGTTTTGTAATTCGTTTGACACCCGGATGACCGGGTTGCCAACGCGGTCGCGGCACCGCATGAATTCGCGCAAGAAATGGTATCTGGAACAACAGCTGAATGAGACCGGCCGCAAAAACGGCATAAGCCAGCGCCATCCCAGGCTCCGCAAGATTGGGTGCGAGCCACAAAGCACCTGCGATCAATACGACATTCAATATCACCGGCGTGAAAGCAGGCACGGCAAATCGGCCGTACGTATTAAGAATGCCCCCGGCGAATGCGGTCAGTGAGACGAACAGGAGATATGGAAAAGTGAAACGCAGCATCGCCGTCGCAAGATCGAAGCGCCCGTCCTCGCCAATGAATCCGGGCGCGACGATCGCCACAAGTATCGGCGCCACAATCACACCGGCGAGCGAAATCAGGAACAGAATCAGGCCAAGTGTGCCGGCGACCGCGTCAACGAGCTGTTTGGCTTCGGCCTGGTCGTGTTTTTCGCGATAGCGTGCCATGACCGGGACGAAACCCTGGGAAAATGCGCCCTCCGCAAAAAAACGTCGCAGCATATTGGGAATGCGATTGGCCACCAGAAACGCATCCATGACGATCGTCGCCCCGAAAAAACGGGCAAATACGATGTCCCTGACGAGACCGAGAATTCTCGACAAGAATGTCATTGAGCTGACCACCGAGGTCGACCTCAGTAGATGCCCACCGGACAGCGGCTGTTTCGAGGCGCCGGAATCCGGTTCCGACTCGCTTACGGATGAATGATCAGAGGCCATGGCAGACGCTAGTTTATCCTCAGATGCACCCGGAAATCAGTGATTTAGCAGGGAGGAGCCGAGCATGCCGCGCAATCACTGGGAGCCACGTTACGGGTCATTGACATTCACCCGGAGGGCACGAATAATACGCGGCTCTTCGGCCCGGATATCGGATCAGCTGGCGCGTTCAATCGAGCGAAAGCGCGGCAACTGATGCGAGTTTCGGGCTCAGCCGACGTACATGGAATCAAAGCAGTGGCGAACATAAAATCAGCCAGGAAACGCGCCCGCCAGGCGGAGAAAACACGGCTCCACAAGATGGGCCTTCGCTCCAAAATGCGGACCCATATCAAAGACGTCATAAAGGCAGTCGAGAAAGGCGACAAGAAAGCAGCGGTAGCGGCTTACAGCGCCGCAGTGCCAGTTATCGACAGCATGATTAACAAAGGCGTTGTCAACAAGAACAAGGCCGCGAGGCACAAGAGCCGTCTGAATAAGATGGTCAAAGCACTGGCCGCTTAGGTTCGAACCGAACAAGCGCCGGATCCAAATCGGAACAATCCGGCTTTTTTGTCTAAACCTCATCCGCCGATTCGACCTCGGCTATCTCCTCGAGCGCGCGCATAAGGGCCTGCCCGAGCATCTCGGTTCCAGCGCCGGTCACGGCGCTCGTCTCGAACACCGGACCATCCCACCCCAATTTGCCGAGGAGATCTCTCCGCACGCGACCGACATCTTCATCCGTGAGCAGGTCGGTCTTGTTCAGGACCAGCCAGCGCGGCTTCTCAGACAGTTCTTTCGAGAACCTGACGAGCTCCTGTTCAATGGCACGAAACTCCCTGGCCGGATCAGCATCCGGATTGACTGGTGCGATATCGACCAGGTGCAGCAGTAATTTCGTGCGTTGCAGATGTTTCAGGAAATTGAATACCGAGACCCGCGCCTTCAGCGGCACCCTCGATGAGCCCCGGGACATCCGCCATCACAAAACTCTGAAATGGCCCAACTGAGACGACACCCAGGTTCGGGTGCAATGTGGTGAATGGGTAATCCGCGACCTTGGGGCGTGCAGCGGACATCGCACGTATGAGCGTCGATTTTCCCGCGTTCGGCAAACCAACCAGACCAACGTCTGCGAGAAGCTTGAGTTCGAGTCTGAGGCGCCGTTTCTCGCCCGGTGTCCCAGGCGTTATCTTGCGCGGAGCGCGGTTAATACTGCTCTTGAACCGGGTGTTGCCGAGACCAGCATGCCCTGCCTCGGCAACCATCATGCGCTGCCCGGTTTCGGTGAGGTCGCCAATCAATTCGTCGGTGTCGATTTCGTGTACGACAGTGCCGCAGGGGACAATTACCCTCGAGATCTTCCCCGGACTTGCCCTGTCTTGTTTCTACCGGCACCAGGCTGCCCGTTTTCGGCCTTGAACTTCCTTGTGACACGAAAGTCCACGAGCGTATTGACGGCCTCATTCGCGACCAGATAAACGTGGCCACCGTGGCCGCCGTCCCCGCCATCCGGGCCGCCTTTCTCAACAAATTTTTCGCGCCGAAAGCTCAGGCAGCCGTTGCCTCCGTTACCGGCCTGTACACTGATTGTGGCTTCATCGACGAATTTCATGGCCGGCTACCAACCGTTTGACGTGGCTTCGTGTCAGCGGAACAAAAAAACTCCCCAATCCGCCCGAGGCGTTGAATTGACCATTGCGCCAGGCGCGGATTGATCACGACCATCCATGGTCGTGACCTTCGCTTCGCGCAGGCGCCCTTCCGGCGTCCAAATTCGCTCCAGGCGAATTTGTGATCTTCAGTGATTTTTAACAAAAAAACCCCGCTTGTCGCGGGGTTTCTCGCGCAATCATTGAAGCGCTCCAGACTAGCTGGACTCCACACTCACGAACTGGCGATTTTTCGGGCCCCTCTTTCGGAATTTCACGTGGCCGTCCGCTTTCGCATACAGCGTATGATCACGGCCAAGGCCGACATTGACACCCGGATGAAATCTCGTGCCGCGCTGGCGAACGATGATATTGCCCGCAACAACCTGCTGACCACCGAAAATCTTCACGCCCAGGCGTTTGGATTCCGAGTCCCGACCGTTCTTGCTGCTACCGCCTGCTTTTTTATGAGCCACTGTACTATTCCTGTCCTGCATGCTGCCTGCACATCATTTCGTCCAGGCTGTGTGAATTCTAATCCATTCAGAGCCGCTATCTAAAGCTCTATTTCTTGCTCGCCTTCTTTTTAGCCGTCTTCTTCGCGGCAGCCTTCTTCGCCGGCTTTTTGGCCGCCGGTTTCTTGCTCGCTGCTTTCTTGGCGACAGGCTTCTTAGCCGTAGTCTTCTTGGCCGCAGGCTTTTTGGCGACTGGCTTCTTGGTCGTAGCCTTCTTGGCTGCCGGCTTCTTTGCGGCTGCCTTTTGCGTTTCGGCAGCAGGTTTCTCGACGGCTGCCTTGCCGGTTCCACCGCTTATCCCGGTTATCTCAACCTCGGTGAAAAACTGGCGATGCGTATGCTGCCGCTTGTAGTTTGTGCGGCGCTTGAATTTCACAACATCAACTTTCCTGCTCTTGCCTTGCAGCAAGACCTTGGCGCTGACACTGCTGCCGGACAGCAGTGGGCTGCCCACTTTGATGCTCGAGCCCTCGCCGACCAGCAGAACCTCGTCGAATTTGATACTGGCGCCTTCGTCAACCTCGAGTTTTTCCAGCCTGAGGCGCTCGCCTTTGCTCGCCCGGTATTGCTTGCCGCCAGAGCGAAAAACCGCATACATCGTTGTGTGCTCCATAACGCAAGCCGCAAATGATGCGCAACTTGCTGAGAATTAAGATATTTTGTGGGTATTGCCCGACCTGAATCCGGCTGCTGGCCATGCCTGCCGCCACCAAGGAGCCGGAATTTTATAGACTTGAGGCCTCCGGGTCAACGCCCACAAGCCTGGAATTCTACTTTATTTCAATAGCTTGCAAATGCGTGCATGCCGGCTGATTCCGCCCCGTCGGGTCGCCAATCCAGAGCATTTCAGGCATTATCGTCCACGCCATGCAGCCCGCCAAAAAAGCACCCGTTGCCCTCACAATTGACGAAGTAAAGGAGTTGGCAGCCGCCGATATGCGGGCGGTCGACGATCTGATTCGTGAGAGCCTGCAAAGCGATGTCGCCCTGGTATCCCAGGTATCCGAATACATCGTCACGAGCGGCGGCAAGCGGCTGCGCCCCCTGGTCGTATTACTGGCCACCCGTGCTTTGGGTTACACCGGCGATCACCACGTGCATGCCGCCGCGATTATCGAGTTCATTCACACGGCTACGTTGCTGCATGACGACGTTGTCGATTCATCGGCAAGACGCCGTGGCCGTGACACAGCCAATACGGTTTTTGGCAATCAGGCAAGCGTCCTGGTCGGCGATTTCCTGTACTCGCGTGCGTTTCAGATGATGGTCGATGTCGGCAGTATGAAAGTGATGCAGATTCTTGCGGACGCGACCAATACCATTGCTGCCGGTGAGGTCATGCAATTGATGAACGTCCATGATGCGGACGTCACTGAAGAGGCCTATCGCCAGGTTATTTATCGAAAAACTGCCCGTCTCTTCGAAGCCGGTGCGCAAATCGCGGCCGTGTTCGCTGAACGTAATCCCACTGATGAACCTGCGATGATCACTTACGGGCAAAATCTCGGCACGGCCTTTCAGCTCATCGACGATGCGCTCGACTACGACGCGTCGCCCAAGGAACTCGGCAAGAACCTCGGTGATGATCTCGCTGAAGGCAAGACAACACTGCCGCTGATTTATGCCATGAAAAACGGCAGCGATGCAGAGCGCAAAACTATTCGGGCGGCCATCGAATCTGCTGGCATCGACCAACTCGATGAAGTTCAGGCGATCGTCGAGTCTACGGGTGCTCTGCGATACACGGTGACTTGTGCACAGAATGCGGCAGACGTGGCTATCGACGCCATTTCCGGCCTGCCCGAGTCCGGGTACAAGCAGGCACTTATTGCGATCGCCGAGTTTTCCGTTAGCCGCCGATCCTGAAATGAGCTCTGCATCTATTCACCCGACCGCCGTCGTATCAGGGAAGGCGGAGATCGATTCTTCCGTTGTGATCGGCCCCTGCGCCGTCGTCGAAGACAACGTGCGAATAGATGCGGGGACGACGCTCGGCCCGCATACCGTTATTCGAGAGTTTTGCCGTATCGGTAAGAACAACACGATCGATGCGCATGCCGTCATCGGTGGACTCCCGCAACATACGGCATATGACGGCTCGGAGACCTGGGTTGAAATCGGCGATGACAACGTAATCCGGGAAGGGGTGACAATTCATCGTGCATTCGAGCCGGGTGCCGTCACCAAAATCGGCTCCGATTGCTTTCTGATGTCGTATGCGCATGTCGGTCATGACTGCACGGTGGGAGACAACGTGATGCTCTCCAACAATATCGTGCTGGGCGGGCACGTCGAGGTCGGGGATTTCGCAGTGTTGGGTGGTTGTGCCGGGGCACACCAGTTTCTGCGCATCGGTTCATACGCCATGGTCGGCGGCTATGTGCCTCTACGCAAAGACGTGCTGCCCTATTCCATGGTCGGCGGCGAACCCGTCAGGCACTACCGACTGAACAGCATAGGCCTCCGGCGCGGCGGCTTTGACAAGGAGCGCTATCGCGCCGTGGAAGCCGCTTTCAGAGCATTGCGAGACGGCAACAATGACCTCACCGGTGTGCCGGATACCGAAGACGTGCATAAATTGCGGGACTGGCTCGCCGGCAAATCTAAGTATGGCGTATATGGATTCGCCGCTACCTGATCGATCCTGACAGGGATTCTCGACCGCCTGCTAGGTGCTTTTGAGCATTTCCCCGATACGCAGGGCGGTTCTCAAGGCCTGCATGCCGATGCGCCCCGACACCAGTGGCGGTGGTCCTCCCGCAATCGAATTAAGAAATGCTTCGCTTTGCACCATGAGCGCATCGCTGGCGCCATATGACCGCTCTTCCACCGAAATATCATCCGGGCTCATGACCGGCCCGTCGCCGGCTTTTCGATAAATCGTCGCTTTCTTGTTGTGCATATCGACGCTGAAGTAAGCGTTCTCCTGAAAAACCCGTAACGAACGCTCAGTTTTGAAGCTCGCGCGGCTAGCCGTGACATTTGCAACGCAGCCATTTTCAAATTTGATTCTGGCGTTGGCGATATCGATGTCATTGGAGATGATCGACCCACCGGTCGCGTCCAGACTGGTGACGGGCGACGCCACAACACTGTGTACCAAATCGATATCGTGAATCATCAGATCCAACACGACACTGACATCGATGCTGCGCGGTTTATACGGCGCGATTCGGTTTGACTCGATGAACAGCGGCGTCTCAAGAAACTCACCGAGCGCCATGATGACGGGGTTGAACCGCTCCAGGTGGCCGACCTGGAGTACGAGGCCCCTGCCCTCTGCCAATTCGACCAGCGCTTCGGCTTCCTCAAGCGTTGTCGTGATCGGTTTCTCAACCAGCACATGAATATCGTTCTCCAACATGGTGCTGGCAATATCGAAATGAGAGAGCGTTGGCGACGCGATGCTAACGGCGTCGACTTCCCCGATCAGCTCTTTGAAATCGGCAAGCGGCTTCACATTGAGTTCTGCAGCCAGTGTCCGGCAGCGATCGGCGTCCTTATCGACAACCGCCACGAGCTCAGAATTCTCGAGCGCCGCAAACTTTTCCGCGTGCCATTTTCCCTGATGGCCGACGCCAACAACTGCTGTCCTGAGTTTATTCAATGATCATGCCCGGCGTACTCTTATTATTAAAGAGCGTCTCCAAGATCGACGAGCTCACCGCCCGTATCATCGATTCGATAATAACAGGGCGCATCCAGCCAGGTGCCAAGATTGACGGACTTGAAGGCAATCTGGCCGTCCTGAACGAGATACTGGTCCCGCACGTGAACGTGCCCGGAGATGATCAGATTGAATGGCCTTTCCTGATAAGCCGATTCCGCGTGCGTGCGTATTTTCCTGACAGTTTCCTCGCGCGTTATGGTCTTTGTTGCCGACGTATAAACGCGGCTTTTCTCGCTGGACTTCTCGCCGATCTTCACGACCAGCCCGCCTGGCAAGCGAGGCATCAGGAACGTCAGTGGCGGCGTACGCAAAAACCATCGCAGGAACCGATAGCCCCGGTCGTCGGGATCCATCTGATCGCCGTGCTCGATACGGACGATTTGCTGGCCAAGCTCCACGTATGCCGGGCCCTCGTGCACCGTCAGCCCGATCTTGTCACCCCAGTAGTGCCTGAGATACAGATCGTGGTTGCCCTCGAAGTAATGAATCTCGACGCCGCCGTCCCTCAATCGCACAATCTCGTCGGTAATTCGTTGATATTTATCAATAAAATACTCGTGCGCCGCGACCCACAGATCGAAGATGTCGCCCATAAGGAACAGGTGTGAGACGCTCTCTCCAGCGTTGAGATTCCTCAGGAATTCGAGAAACAATGTCGCCCGGGAATCGGTGGGCGAGCTGATGTGGAGATCGGAGACGAAATAGGCATTTAGCACAATAGAAGTCTAACCCTTGCTAAGCGATACTGAAATTCGAATCCATTCTGCATTTTATTCTGAATCGCCCGGCCCATGACAAGTCGTTTTTTCTACCTGCCACATCAGCGTTTTGTGACTAATTATCTTATGCCATGCCAGTTCCCGTGTGAATTCAAGATCGTTTGGTCGGCCGGGCGCTCAGTAGCTTGTACATGCTAAAATCGCTACAAATATGCCTGACAGCAAGTCGCACGACCGGAACAGTTTCAGCATGCCATCCTCTATGAAATCAGTCGCTCTTATCGGCTCGTACCTACCGAGACAGTGTGGTATCGCCACGTTTACGAACGACCTTGCGGCCGCGATTATCGACAACGATCCGGACATTGACTGTTTTGTCGTTGCGATGAACGACCGGCCTGAGCCCTATGAGTACCCGGATGAAGTGCAGTTTCAGATCAGCCAGGACAAGCTGAACGATTACGGTCTTGCTGCCAGTTTCCTGAACCTGCGCAATCCGGATGCAGTTTCTCTGCAGCACGAATACGGAATATTCGGTGGTCAACGCGGCAGCTTCATCATCGAACTCGCACAAAACCTGAAAGTCCCCTTGATTACCACCCTGCACACAATATTGCGGGATCCTTCGGCAGAGGAACGGAAAATCATCACCCGGCTGGCAGAACTGTCCGATCGCATGGTTGTCATGAGTGAGCGCGGTGCTGAATTTCTGCGGGATATATATCAGGTTCCAGCGAGCAAGATCGCTCTCATACATCATGGCATTCTCGACGTACCTTTTCTGGATCCGGATCCGTGCAAGAGCAAGGTCGCCGCAGCCGATAAAACAGTAATTCTGACCTTCGGCCTGCTGTCGCCGGGCAAGGGCATCGAGTTCATGATTGATGCTCTGCCAGGCATTGTCAGCTCACATCCGGAAGTGCTGTATTTCGTGGTTGGAGCCACGCATCCTAATTGCAGAGCCGACAGTGGTGAAGATTACCGTCTGAAATTGCACCATCGGGCCAAGGAACTGGGCGTCGATGACAACATCGTATTCCACGACCGGTTTCTGGAGCGCGATGAATTGCTCGAGATAATTCGGGCTGCCGATATCTACGTCACCCCGTACCTGAACGAGGCTCAGATCGTATCCGGAACTCTGGCCTATGCGGTGGGAGCTGGAAAAGCTGTCGTGTCCACCCCCTATTGGCATGCACAGGAGATGTTGGCTGACGGGCGCGGCAAATTCGTACCATTCAAAGATTCCGAGGCATTGACGCGCGAGATCAATCAACTGCTGGACTTCCCGGAGGAGCGTCTCAAGATGCGCCGGGCAGCCTATGACTATTCGCGGCCCATGGTGATGAAAGCGATGGGCTCCCGTTATCTGAAATTGTTTTCGCAGGCCAAGGCGCAATATTCACGTGCAAGCGATGTGCCGGTACTTCATACGCTGAGTCAGCACGATCAGCGACTGCCGCAGATCAATTTAAGGCATCTCCGCCATATGACGGATGACACCGGCATGCTTCAGCACGCGAAATTCACGGTGCCAAACCGTGCCGAGGGATACTGCGTCGACGACAATGCCCGGGCACTCATCGTTGTTACCAGAGCGCATGACCTGGATAGAACCGATGCCTCACTGACGGAATTGTCGTCTATTTATCTCAGTTTCCTGGATGACGCTTTCGATCCGGCAACCGGGCGATTTCACAATTTCATGTCGTACGGGCGTAAGTGGCTGGACACCACCGGATCCGAGGATTCTCATGGCCGCGCGCTGTGGGCACTGGGTGTGATGGCAGACCGGGGGCACAATTCGGGGCAAGTTGCTCTGGCTGTTAAACTCTTCCACGATGCCCTACCGGCGCTGGAAGGCTTTTCGGATTCGCGTGCCATAGCATTCCCCATCCTCGGGATTCAGGCGTACCTCCACCGCTACGATGACGACCAACAGGTCCGTGAACTACTCGAATCACTGGGCGACAGACTCCAGGCCCGCTTCAGGCAATACGCCAGCAAAGACTGGCAATGGCACGAATCGATGTTGGCCTATGACAATGCACGCCTGGCCCAGGCGTTGATGGCCTGTGGTCGCGTTACCAACGATGATGACATGGTGAAGACCGGTATCGAGGTACTCGAATGGTTGAGAGACATCCAGCTCGATCCATCCGGCGGATGGTTTGCACCGGTCGGTAATCGGGGTTGGTTTCCCAAGTCCGGCAGCAAAGCGCAATACGATCAACAACCCGTCGAAGCAGCCGCCATGAGCGACGCCTGTATGGAAGCCCATGAATGCACGCAGGATGAGGAATGGGTTCAGCTGGCATCGACCTGCTTCAACTGGTATCTGGGCAAGAATGATCAACAGACCAAACTCTATGACCATGCCAGTGGCGGATGCCGCGACGGGCTCACAGCGGACGGCGTCAATGAGAACCAAGGTGCCGAATCGATGCTGTCTTACCTGTCCTCCCTGCTCGCCATTTACAATCTGCGCGGACTGACAGCGAATCATCAGGACGCCAGGAAGCCGGCGTTGGCAGAGGATCCGGTGAAAATCCCCGAGATGCAACTCAAGTCTGCGGATGTGCCTTGAGGCGGGTCAGCAATTCGGGAATCGAAACGGTGGCAACCCGGCACCTTTGGTCAGCAATACCATAAGGGACAACCAACACGTCCCCATGAATCATGCTTCCGCAGCTATAGACCACATTGGGCACGTAGCCATCCCGCTCATGCTCATCGGGTGTCAGTACCGGTTCATCCAGCCGGCCGATGACTTTGGACGGATCGTCAATGTCCAACAGCTCGGCCCAGATGCTGTATTTGCGCATCGGTCCGACGCCATGGAAAAGTGTGAGCCACCCCGCAGACGTCTCCACCGGCGAGCCACAGTTGCCAACCTGAACAAACTCCAGCGGATGAACAGGCTCCTGCAGGAGTTCCGACTCGTTCCAGAAGCGAACGCTGTCCGAGAACATGATGTAGTTATTGACGCCATCCTGGCGTGACAACATCACGTATTTCCCGTTGATCTTTCTCGGAAATAACGCCATGCCCTTGTTCTGCGCATCTTTGCCGCTGAGCGTATGCATCTTGAACGTCAGGAAATCTGTCGTCTCGAGAATCTGCGGCAGTATGGTAAAACCGTTGTATGCGGTATAAGTGGCATAGTAGATGACTGATTTATCATCATCCTCGAAACGTACAAACCGGGCATCCTCGATGCCCGCGCTCTCGTTTTCCGACACCGGGAAGATCACCCGCTCAGAGATCTGTTCGTCAGGGCGAAATATTACTTCGTAATTGGATCGGGCCAGCCACAACACCGTATCAATCGCATTGTCTTTGTCCTTCAGGCGAAACTTGGTCGAGCGGAGTTTTTTTATTTGTGTCCCCAGCTCATCAAACGTAAACGTCTCGTCTAATTCTTCCAACAGGTGATTCGTGATCACCTCGCGTACTCCCATCTCTTCGAGTTTTCGTCGAAAATGAAGACGATGATAGACAGGATCTGTGTGCATCTCGGGCGTGGCCACGTATTGGCTGATGGGATCGAAAAGGATGTCGTCGTTTGCATCAACGATCCCGCTACGAAATTCAATCGAGGACACATGACCTTCACCTGTCGCCCTGAAGCTCATGACAAATCGCTGCGAGCCCTTGTCCACGCCTTTCTGGTCAGGATGGATAACGACAGAAGGATTAAAGAGCGCAGCTGCTTCAACGGAATACTCTGCGGTAAAATAGGCACCAAGCAGAAGTTGCTGCTCGGATGACAAAGAGATACGTTTCGGGACGTGTTCTGCAATACGCTCAAAATTCCTCTGCAGGGCCCCTCGAAAGTTACGGTGACGCCCTGAGAATTCCTCGTATACAGCCTCCAGCAAGTTATGTACGTCGTCGTCGCCCAGCTTTGAGACCCGGGCGATCAGGGCCCTGGTGCGCAGCTTGTCCCCTGGAATATGCGTCCGGGTAATAACGCGTGCGCTCTCGGCCTTCAGTACAGTTGAGCGCCGTTTGACCAGTTGCTTGCGTTGTTCGTGAACTCTCATTAGTGATTACACACTGACGTAATTCGACCAAAAATGGCCATGGGTTCGGCGGTCCGGGTGCGGATCGTGCGGATTATAGCCGTGAAGGCCACCAGAAGCTTGCGTTACAATTCACAGTCCTGACAATTGCTAATCTTGAGTAAGTCCATGCGAATCGCCGTCCTCAGCCCCATTTCATGGCGTACCCCTCCGCGCCATTATGGGCCATGGGAGTCCGTGGTAAGCCTGCTCACGGAAGAACTGGTGCGCCTGGGCCTGGACCTGACCCTTTTCGCCACCGGGGACTCGCAAACCAGCGGCAAGCTGGTCGCCGTGTGTCCACGCCCGTATTCGGAGGACGACTCAGTTGATCCGAAGGTCGCTGAATGCCTGCACATTTCCGAGGTCTTCGAGCGTGCCGCGGACTTCGATCTCATTCATAATCATTATGACTTCCTGCCGCTCACATACTCCGCGCTGGTCAAGACACCGGTGGTAACGACGATCCACGGTTTCTCATCGCCAGCGATCATACCTGTCTTTAAAAAATACAATGCTCAGAGCCACTACGTAGCGATCAGCGAGGCGGATAAGTCCCCGGAGCTGGACTACATAGCCACCATCCATCACGGTATTGATATTGCGCAATTTCCCTTTCTTGAAGCCGAGGGAAAGTATCTGTTGTTCTTTGGTCGGATCCATCCGCATAAGGGCGTGCGCGAGGCGATCGACGTAGCACAACGCGTGGGGATCAAGCTGGTGATCGCCGGCATCATCCAGGATCAGGACTATTTCGCAGCCGAAGTGGAGCCGCATATCGACGGCAAGACTGTGGAGTATCTGGGTTCTGTGGGGCCCGACCAAAGGGCTGACGTGCTGGGCCACGCGCTGGCACTATTGCATTTGATCAGCTTCGAGGAACCTTTTGGATTGAGCATGGTTGAATCCATGGCCTGCGGCACGCCTGTCATCGCATTTCCTCGCGGGTCGATTCGAGAGGTTATCCGACACGGTGAAACCGGCTACATCGTCGAGGATATTGAACATGCGGTGAACGCGGTCGCCGCGCTACAGTCGATTGACAGGTCTGCTTGTCGGAAGGACGTCGAGCAGCGCTTTTCTCACACACGCATGGCGCGCGACTACGTCGACGCTTACGAAAAGATTTTGGATCCGGGAGCAGGCGATGATCGATAAACCGTTAGTGACGCGCTATGAGGGCAATCCGATCCTCACCAAGCACGACATTCCCTACGCCGTGGAGACGGTTCACAACGCGGCGGCAAGCAAATATAAGGGCCAATACATCCTGCTGTTCCGCTCGCACTTACGTAATGGTCGCTCGATTATCGGTATTGCACGAAGCGATGACGGTTACAAATTCCAGGCGGATCCCGAGCCGTTCATGGTGCCATCCAGCGAAGCTGAATTCGCAGCGCACGAGGAGTACGGCGTCGAGGATCCGCGAATTTGTACCATCGCCGGCGAGCACTATATTACTTACAGCGCTTATTCCAGATTCGGCGTGCGCATCGGTCTGGCGAAGACGCACGATTTCAAGACAGTCGAAAGAGTGTCGCTAATCAGTCAGGCGGACATGCGCAACGTCGTCATTTTTCCGGACACGTTCAATGGCCGCTATGCGCGACTGGATCGGCCCCACTCGGAACTCAACCCCTGGTGCATCTGGCTGTCCTGGTCTCCGGACCTGATTCACTGGGGTGATTCGGTGCCCGTGATCCAGCCTGTTCCGTATCACTGGGATGAAATGAAGATCGGTCCGGGCGCGACGCCGATCAAGACCGCGCAGGGATGGCTCAACATTTACCACGGCGTATTTCAAACCATGGATGGTGCCGTGTATCGCCTGGGTGTGGCGCTGCATGACATTGAGGACCCCGCCAAGGTGCTCGGCGTTGCCGACGACTGGATAGTATCGCCGGAAGATCCGTGGGAACTGACCGGTTACGTTCACAACGTTGTTTTCAGCTGCGGCGCCATCGCCGAGGAGGACGGTACCGTCAAGATTTACTGGGGCGGTGCAGACAGCGTCATGTGTGTCGGCACGGCAAAGATCGAAGACCTGGTTGCACTCTGCCGCAACAAGAGCAGGCCGCCTATATCATGATTGTCGATTTCAGGCATCGGGGAAGTGCCAGATTTTTTGTGTTTGTGAGCCAATTAATACCAGTGGTAATTTCGACAGCGCCCGGCGAAAACACGTGTGTGGCGAGTTACTAAATGGCGAAAGATTACGGCCATAACTGGCAATTCGCCACACACACCTGGAACCTTGACACCATCCCTTGACATGAGCTCATATGAGGCCTACGATAGCCTCATATGAGCGTACCAGCCAAAAAAATAGCGGAAGTCTTGGGCGGGCGACGCGTCCTCGGCCGAACCGTTCGAAGTATGCGCGAGCTTGATGCCATCGTACGTGAAGGAATGCCAAAAAGCGCATTGGATACGTTTATCGCGTTCCTCACCGCGCCGAATCGCGGCACGGATTTCACTGTGCAATTGCGCAATAAGATCGTTTCAAGGGCGACCTACCAGCGCGTTGATCGATTCAATCTGCAAGTCGGTGAGACGACGGAACGCCTGGCGCGTCTTTACGCGCTAGCGCTCTCGGTGTTCGAGGACCGCAAGGCGGCGACGCGATTTCTGATGAATCCGCATCCCGAACTCGACGATCGTACGCCGTTCGATGTTGCGCTCACGGAAATCGGCGGCCGCGAGGTTGAAGAGGTCATCGAGCGGGGCCTGCATGGCCTCCCCGCGTAAGACCTACACCCGCGCCTACCGGATTGTCAGCCCCAAGTACGCGCCCTTTGATGGGTCCGGCACCCATCGTTGGGGAAGTCGTTGGATAAGCCCCGGCCGATGGGTCGTGCACGCAGCCGAAACCTACGCGCTCGCTGTACTTGAGAACCTGGTTCACTGGCAGACGAGCGCCCTACCCCCAACCCTGGTGTGCGTGGAAGTGAAGTTTCCGGATGAACTCGATCAAGAACAGCTCGACCCAATCGACGCACCGCTCTCGGCAGACAACGACTATGCTGCAAGCCGTGCCATTGGTGACGAATGGTATGATCGCGGCGATACTGCAGTTCTGTGGGTCCCGTCGGTCGCATCCCCTTACGAATCCAATATACTATTCAATCAGCGGCACCGCGATTTTTCCCAGATCGTCGTTGGCCATCCCACAGCGGCGCACCTGGACCCGCGACTCCGGTCAAACCCAGATTGACCCCACGCACCTAGAGCAGCACGAATACTAATTCGCCAGTGACACATACAGAGCCGGTGTTGCAGGGTGTTTCCCCCACAATTTCCCCACAGAGCACTGCTCTTCTTCCCCACGATCGTGTCTAAGTGTATGATTGCGCGCGGTTCGGGGTGTAGCTCAGCCTGGTAGAGCACTGCCTTCGGGAGGCAGGGGCCGGAAGTTCGAATCTTCTCACCCCGACCAACTTTTCCCTCTAACATTCATACAGTTAGCGTCAACTCACTAGAGCACTGCTTTTTGCCGCATTGCTCACTGCCGGAATTTGCCGGGATTTTTATAAACCCCTTCGGCAAGCCTCAAAACCGTCGCTCGCTTCTGCTCAACTATCGAGTCAACCGCGTGCAGCAGCCGTGATAAATCCGGCGCACTGTAGTGAGTCGTGATCCTCCCTGATCGGTGTCCCAGTAAATCCTGACGGTCCTCGAAGCTGACGCTTGCAGCCCGAAGTCGATGACCAAACGTGTGGCGAAGATCGTGTACACGGACCTGCGGTAACCCCGCCCTGCCCCGTGCCTTACGCCAGGCATGATTATTGATCCTCGCGATGCGTTCACCGTTGTATGTAAAAACA
>PVMK01113806.1_pt1 | contig 22308 bp, 19 predicted proteins | sample 1853481 | NCBI WGS metagenome assembly PVMK01 (sample SAMN08533507, study PRJNA380276) | Marine sediment metagenome, whole genome shotgun sequencing project. | reverse complement strand
GGTCGATGGTTACCGCTTCCCGAACGCCGGCCATATATGCACCGTAGAAAAAAATGATTTCATAGGTATCCATGATTCCCACCAGTTGCGCATCCTTGATCGGAAGCTGGGTTTCAATGGCCTGTCCGCCGAAATTTACCAAGAAATTGCGGTACCCGGTGGACAATTTTTCAGCATCATCGACCGACTGCCGGCGCGAGAAATACGCCATCAGGCCGGCACCATCCAGTTCATATTCGGCGGTGTACACCTTGTCCAAACCTTCATAACCGAAGGCATCCGATGAGATCAAAGCAATGCTGTCTGCAACAAGATCCTGTTGCGGGAACAGCTCCATTTCATTGATGGTGGCAGTTTCTGTACGGGTGTTGCGGATGAATCTTGTGGCCAGCTGTTTCATGGGTTGTACCACCTGCCCGGATGCTTCGGATGCAATTATTTCTACATAATAACTGCCATGAACTAAAAAAAGAGCATTGGATGTCTGGTAAGAATGCAGTGTTATATCCAGCGGAACTCCATCTTCCCGTCGCTGGGTGCTGAACACCGAAAAAGCATTATGACCGTTGGTCATGTCATACACAAAGACTTCTATCCACAGATCAGACGCACGTTCATCCTTAAAACGCTGACTGACCAGACGGGCAAAACCAGCAGATAAATATAACTCCGCCTTACCATTGATTTTATCGGAGAGATTCTGAGGCTCAAAAATCTCGCTGGCGGTTAGGGGCACCAGGCCTTGCGGCAAAGGTAGAAAGGATTTGTCGGAAGACGGTGGGGAAGATCGGCTGATTTTGTCTGCCGTCGATAAAAGGACATCTTTTTTCAACACCGCCGGATTGTAGCGGTACTGAGCTATAATCACTCCAGCCCCGATAATGATGAGGATGGTTAGTATGGTCAGACTCGAAAATGTTTGCCAACCGCTGATGTGTTTGTTTTCCGGAATCATAAAAGCCCATGAATATGCGGATAATCTGGTAATAACCAATTGATTACCGAATCAAATGGAATATGTAGGCGTTAACGGTTTACCTTTGAGACATTGAAGGTGTCCGGGGGTGCCGATAAAGGCTTTACTCGTTTATTAATGATACAATGTGCCATCATAGTGCAAGGGGCATGGGGTGTCAAATGGAAAGACCTTGACCCTATGGGTATCGGTATTATTATGCCCTAAGGGCTCACTCAAAAATAACTTCACATTTTGGATGTCGATCCATCCCGTCCGGCGGCGTTGCGGAAGCTGGAAATATGCTTGATATTCCAGTGCCTCCGTGTCTTGCCGGCCGGGCGCCTCAACCTCCCTAATTGTGAATTTATTTCTTCATGAACCCTTAACGTCAATTTTCTAGCAGCATGTTGTCAGAACCTATAACTTCAGACCTCATAAGTTACTATGAAAATAGCTCTTTTTTTGGACATTATCGGGCGTATTGAACCTGAGTGTCAGAGTCCAATTATTTTGCCAATATGGGATAAATCCATATTTATAACCACTTAACCAATCAACTAATCAACCAATAAACGATATCTGTAGTTACGACATAAAATGGCAAATTATCAACGACAATCCATCCTTTGCCCCAACTGCAGAAAACTTATCAGCGCGTCTGAGTCTAAATGCCCGTATTGCAGTACGGCCAACCCGGCTTCATTGTGGAAGAATAACGTCTGGAGCCGAGTATTGCGTGATCCGAACAAATTTGTTAAGTTGATCATCTCAATTAATGTGGGCATGTACATCCTTTCCATTTTATTTGATCCCAGAGCTACCGGTTTATCGCTAAATCCGCTCATCTTTCTGTCGCCTTCAGGTCCGATTCTTGAGTTGTTCGGCGCCACCGGGACCGTTCCCATCAATCAGTATCATCGTTATTGGACCCTTGTCTCTGCCAGCTACCTTCACGGCGGGATTTTGCACATTTTTTTCAATATGGCGGCGTTAAATCAGCTGGCTACCGTCGTCAACCGGGAGTTTGGGGTCTATCGGATGTTTGCTATCTACACCCTCAGCGGCATTGTCGGATTCTGGATCTCCTATCTGGCCGGCGTATATCTGACTATCGGAGCTTCTGCCTCGGTATGCGGGCTGGTAGGGGCTATCCTCTACTATGGTAAAAGCCGCGGCGGGGTATATGGTAAAAACCTGTACAGACAAATTGCCGTCTGGGTGGTCTTTCTCTTTATCTTCGGGTTGCTGGTTCCGGGGAATTAACAATTGGGGCCATGGCGGAGGAATTCTGGCCGGAATTGTTTTTGGCTACCTGCTGGGGTATCGGGAGAAAAATAGAGAAAACTTCTTTCATAGAACCCTTGCCGGTGTCTGTTTGATCGGCACGTTTTTGGTGCTTATCTGGGCTGTTTCCACTTCGGTTTATTATCTTTTGCTGAGGTAAGAGAAATAGTAACCGTTCAGCCTTGGCGATTTTACGGGTACAGAATGGATATCACAGGTCATAGGGGGGTGCGAAACATTCCCGTTTAAGTTAAATCTTCATGTGTTTTTTTCAAAACCTTGCCAATTCGAATTTTTTGGGGGCAATATTTTTCAGCTTTAGAATAGTCGGTCTTAAGAATATTTGCCTTAATATTTGTCGGTAGCGCATTGAATAACGTTAACGCCGTATTTCGATCTCCATAGCTGTGATTGTACATGGAATAGCGTAATATATCGCTGATCGGAATGTCAAGATCGACTGCTGGTTCGCAAATATTTGCACAGCCGGCGCAATAGCCGGGAGCAGTTCGTTGAGCATATTGTTCCAAGCGTTTTTTGTCACCCCCTGATAGGTTTTTCTTATTCAAGGCTGCGGCAACATTAGCCTGCAGGATGGTCATATTCGGCATAGCTGAGCAGATGCTGGTAATATTTGGATTTTCCCACACCACCTTAAGTTTGGCCTGTTCAGCGGTATATCCTTTTTTTAAAAAACTATCGGTCATTTTCAGAGCATCATCGGTTTCAGATCCGATCGAAGCATAAAAGTTTGCCAAGAAAGCAGCCTGTGATTTCATAGCGGTCAATCCTATTCCCGCTTTAACACAGGCATCAACCGCTCTTTTCATTTCGTTTTTTACCATTAGCCTGTAATTATAACTCATCATTATTCCATCGATCCATCCGAGTTTAGCTGCCGCAAGCATACTGTTTTCCATATTTTTATGGGTGCTAAATCCAAAAAAACGAATTTTTCCTTTAGCTTTGGCCTTTTCAGCCCAGGCTTTGACTTCATCTGTCAATTCATTTTTTACATCACTTACATGATGAATGAAATACATATCGACGTACGATGTATTCATTCTTTGAAGTGAGGTATTTAATCTCTCAGATAATTTTTGCGGATCTGAAGTAGCTGCTTTAGTTACCAGGAACACTTTTTTCCGGTCGTTTGGGAACTTGGCAAAGTATTTGCCGATTGCCTTTTCGTTTTTTCCCCATCCATATGAATCAGCCGTATCCCAATAGGTTACACCCATTTTAAAGGCCTGCCTGAACATTAACTGGTCTGAAATCTTTAATACACCACCCAGTGTGAGAATAGAGACATTTACGCCTGTTTTTCCAAACGGTCGCGTTGGCACAATCATTTGTTCAGGCACCTTCGTTGAAGAGCTGCCATGTGCCTGCGTTAAAGAGCTTAAGGGTATCAGCACCGATCCTAAACCGGCTGCGCCAGCGGTTTTTATAAAATTTCTTCTTGAAAAATTCCCCTTTTTAGCGGACATGCTTAATTTCTCCTTTTGATAGCTAAAACTGTCTTTTGAAGATTGCACCAATGTCATTCTAACTGCCGAACGCTTGCGCCAAATGATTATACAACCAGGCAAACAGAGCTCCGATGATAACACCGTCGAAAAGGCCATAGATCAGGCCCAGCAAGCTCCCCAGTGGGGAAATTGTAAAGTATGGATAAATCATACTTAAAAGTGTCTCCTGATTTGAATAGCCCCGGGCCATTAACCACAAAACACTGACAAAGAGAACAAAACCGTACATCAGGCCGGAAGCTAATGCGAATGCTTTGATATTGAATTTCATAAGACCTCCTTCATTTCTCACCTGTTTGGTGTATTCACTCGTGGCTGCCAACGATTCTGGATCGGGCACCTTTTTTTGTGCCTGAGATCACACAAGGCGAATCCATCTTTCTTAAGGTGATTATAATACTTGATACGGTGAGAATCGACCGGAATTATAACTTAGGACCAAAAAGATTCAAAAAAATTGAATTTTAGTGTTTTAGTTTGATTTTCGGTATTCGGTGGGGGGTGTGCCGGTTACTTTCAGAAAGGCGGCATTAAAAGTTGATTTTGATTTGAAGCCAACATCCAAAGCAATGGTAAGCACTTTGGCGTCCTTATCCCGAATCAGCAGTTCTTTGGCTTTGGCGATACGATACTCATTTATAAACATTTTGAAATTCTTGTTTAACCGTGTATTGAGAAATTGGGAGAGTTGGTGGGGGGAAATACCCAAACATTCTGCCAGTTGGGGTAGTGAAAGGTTCTCGTCCAGAAACATTTCGTTTTTCGTCATCAAATTTTTAAGGTTGGCTTCGATCTGATCCAAATTCAGGCCCTGCAAGTATGATCGCTTGGCCTTTTGTTTCTGAACTGCCCGTTGGGCTGTCTGATAAAAGTCGGGATACTTAAAACTGATTAAAAATAAAAAAATAATCGTCAGTGACATCAGCACTGAGGACAACGTGATGAAAATCGTTTTGTTGGAAATGACGGCCAATATATCGGAGATTTGCGCCACAGAAAAAACGATGAAAAATAATAAGACCGCTTGGGCCACAGGTTCTTTTTTGATGACATCCGGTTTCCATATCAATTCGGCTTGAATGTTTTTCCAAATTGGAACCAGATAGCACAAAAGACTCATGCTGCCGCCAGAGGTAATGTACATATGGGCTGGATTATAAAAGAAACCGGGCATGATTTTCGTGGTTTTTGCCGGAAAATAAACCAAAGCTAACATTGTTGAAATAAAGGCAAGGCTCATCGGGATAAAATGAGATAGATGAACGGCCTTGAGGGTAAATGAATCCAGTAAAACAAACCTCACAAGTAAATAAAACAAAGGCCCCAATGAATACATGGCTAAAACAAGGAGTGAATTCAGCAATATATAGTGGTCTAGAAGATGGGCTTGATACAGCAGGGTATGTAACTCAAAAAACGCAAAATCAAGAAATAAGCCGAAGAATAAAATATTTTTTGTGGCCTTGTAGTTAGCAATTAGCTGACCAGTCGCCATCAGACCTGCCAAGAAAAACCCGTGCAGGGTGATTCCCATAACCAACAATTCATATGTGTTAAGGTCTTGATACATTTTGCTTCAATACTTTTTGAGGAATGAAAGTGGGATCACTTTTTAAAAGTAACAATGTGAAAGAAAGCATGATTTTCGCTATTCCAGGTCTATTCTATCTTAAAATGGTCCCAGCCCCGCGGTGAAATGGGTTTGGCTGTGCCGTCGGGATAGATAATCTCCAGCCGGCTGTCAGCCGTTGTTTTGCCGATGCGAAAAAGCGGCCGGTTGAACTCGTTTTGAAATTTTTGAGCAATTGCTTCTGCTTTTTCCGGAGCCGCGGTGCACAGCAGGGTGTAATCCTCACCTCCGCGAAGGGCATATTCAAGCGGGTCGAATCCAAAGGTGTTGCAAAATTTTTGCAGGGAATCCGAAATCGGTATCTTATCGGCATAAAGGATTGCGCCCACTGTGCTTTGCTCTGCGATATGGCCAAGGTCGGAGCTTAGCCCGTCGCTGATATCAATGGCCGCCCGGATGCCGGATTGGCCTGCCAGAAAACGCCCCTCGTGCAGGTGGGGTTCAGGTAAAACATGCGCCCTGTAAAGGGCTTGCAATTCGCTGGAATCAACCGGGAGATCGTTTAGAATTAAATGAAGTCCGGCCTTACTATCACCGAGATATCCGGTAGAAAAAATGATGTCGCCCCGGCTCGGCCGCATCTCGGCGCAGCAACTGGTCTTTTGCGACCGTCCCGTGAACGACAACATTGATAATTAAATCAATTTTGGAGCCGGTGGTATCACCGCCCAGAATGTTGACATCGAATTTGGCGGCCAGGTGTTTCATGCCGTCGTAAACAGCTTCGAGATAATCCAGCGGACACTTCAGCGGAATGCCGATGCTGACAAAGGCCTCCCGGGCCCGGCCTCCCATGGCGGCGATATCGCTTAGATTAACGGCCAGGGATTTATATCCCAGATCGAATCCGGAAATCATTTTTCGAATGAAATGAATGCGTTCAACCAGCAAGTCGGTGGTGATCAGAGAAACCTGATCGGAGGCCACGGTAAAAGCGGCGGCGTCATCTCCAATGGCCCTGATAATGTTGTCCGGTCGGATCAAACAGCCCCGGCTGATTTTATTGATGAAACCGAATTCCCCGATTTGTTTTAACTCCATCGTTTTTTGCACCTCGCGTTCCGGCAGTTGTTCGTTCTATCCGGGTTAGCCCTTAGCGGGTTTTTTCTGACAACAAGTTGTAAGAAACTGAAGGTGTCAGGTGTCAGGTTTCAGGTTTCAGGATTTAGTACCTCAACTCTCTGACATCCGAAACCTAAAATCAGCGTGCATGCTGCCCCGCAGGGGCCACTTTTTCCGGGCACGGTCTTGGAAAAAGCATAGTACCTATTTATTGAAATCACATCATGTTTGCACATAATTTATGCCATAGCCAGATTGAATATTTAAGGAATGCTACCCGTCGAGAGCATATGGGTCTAACGATCGATTTAAATAGAAAAGACAGAGCAAAGCGATACCACAAATCTTCAATCTTCAATCGCTCAATCCCGGTTTATCCGGGTTAAGCGATCTCAATGGTTTTAAACGCCCTGGCGACTTCCAAAACAGGATCATTGTTATTGATCCACTGGCTGGCATAGTTCAGACAGTTGCAGATGAAAGTGGTATTCTCATAGGTTTTCTGCCTGCGGTAATGAACATGGCCGCTGATCGAATACTTCACCGAGTAGTTTAGCGCCAGTTCGCCGTATTGTTTGCTGCCAAGAAATGCATTCAGATATTGCCACATGCTGTCCGGTGGCTGCACCGTAAAATCCATAATGGGCAGCACATGGGTAACCAGAATGATGTTGCTGCTCTTGCAGGCACTCAGTTGTTTGTCGAGCTTGTTGTGGAAATGCCGGTGCATTTCAAGGGCGGATGTTCCCCACACGGCTTTAATTTTATCCTGCCACAGACGATCATCTATCTTCATACGATCAAATTCTTTGACGGAATATTGCTGATTGCCGAAAGTGTAATCATACCAGCCCAGATCTCCGATTACGACCCAGCCATCCGCCAACTCGGCGGGGCCATTGGCAAGGTTGCCGCCAAATGTCTTCAGCGCATCATAGATATCCCAGGCGGTTTTATCGGGATGATTTTCATTCCAAATGTCGTGATTGCCGGGGACAAAAAGGCACCGCACCCCGGAGGCCTTTTCGATGTCACCCAGGGTTCGCAGGGTCAGTTCGTAATCATTGGCGACATCACCGGCAATAATCATAACGCCGATATTGTTTTTTTTTATCGCCGCAACAATCCCCTCCAGCACCTTATCCGGTCTGGAATGTTCAAGGTCGATATGAATGTCGGATAAAATACCAATTTTCAAAATATACTCTTGTTGTTAGATTGATGACAGATGTCAGAAAGCAGATGACAGAGGACGGATGGCAGAAGAATTCGGAAGTTGGAATGCGGCCTCCAGCCCATAGGGCCTACGCTTACGCCCCGGCGGGAATTCGGAAAGTCAACGCAAAGGGCAAAAGACATGGCGCATCTGCGGTTAATAAAAGACCAATAAAATAATTTTTTCTTTTTAATTTCCGAATTCTGTATTCCCAATTCCGAATTCACCTTTCCCTCTACCTTAAACCTTGGTTCATATTTGGGAACCCTGACACGGGCCGTAATATGATTTTATAAGTCGCACTCTCCGAGGCGTAGGCTCTCAGAAGCGTAAGCTACGAGCCGGCTTCCTGCTCGTAGAGCATAGAGAGCATACAGCTCGGAGAGAGGCCAGGGCGGGCTGAACCTGTGAACGGTTACAGCTTTCCCAGCATATCGTAGCGGTATTTGACTGTCGCGCCGTAAACGGTGGCATATCCCGGATTTTCCGGAAAGATAAAGGTTGTCTGGTACAGTTTTCCCACCAGATTCAACACCTGCCGGATAAACCGGTTTTCCGCAACCTTGCCGATCATGACGATATGATTCCGGCAATTGACGGACCGGGCGCAAATAGAGGCGATGATGCCCACCGTTTCTCCTACCAGGACTAAAATTGCAGCGGCCTGGTCTTCAATCTTTTTAGATTTTAGGTCGGCAAAGTTACTTGCCGTCATATCCGCACCCAAAAAACTGATTTGTTCATAACCCAGATCCGAAATGGTTAAATTGAGTTCGGATGCATTACCTTTCAGTGCCAGGGCTTCAATCTGTGAAGGATCATCCAGACCGCAGATGAGGGCGGAAAGTCCCTTGATGGTCCCGCCACCGACACCGGAACCGCCCAGGTGTTCGGCGCTGTTATTCGCGAAATGAACGATGGCGCTGCCGGTACCCATGCTGACCACAACACATTCGCTGCAATCGGCCAGGGCCGCACCCCCGAACCCGATGGCATCAATCTCAGCAATGATGGTGATGGTATTTTTCATGGACGTCGGCATACCGTTCGCCGAGCCCGAGAAAACGATGTGTCGGGTTTGGTATTTTGTGATCAAGCGTTCGTAGGCTGTTCTGATGCGCTCCCAGTCCCGGTTTTCTATGCTAAAAATCTCTCTAAAGCCATCGGCGTCAACGACGGCAAAATCGGTAAATGAGGCTCCTCGATCAATCCCGATGATGGGCGCATTTAAGCTCTTTGGCATGTGGCAATTATCCTTAAGAGTAGTACTTCCCTCGGGTGTAAATCACCGCTGTTGTTAAACGGCAGTCATCCCCTCTTTATCAAAGGAGAAGGTTAATAGTACCTAGAGTACCTGGAGAGTTGGAGTAATGGATTGATAAATGTTTGATATAATGGAAAAATACAAATCATGTTTGGATCTCACATAACCAAAGGTAAAAGAGTAAAAATCAGATCTATTTCCGCTTTCAAGCCCAACACTCCATTACTCCAATACTCCAGCACTCCAGCACTTTACATGTCGACAAACCACAAATTGCCACGGATATTCCAATAACCAACAGTCTTGATTCACACCCCTCTAACTCTCATTGACCGTCTCGCTTTTTGCAGCTATTCAATATAATTTAAAATGTCCGAGAGCCGGTGAATGACCGGGCAATCATCAATCTCTTCCACGCCCAGGGAGCCGAATCGATTGATAATCAATGTGTTCATTCCGACCTTGCGGCTGCCGAGGCAATCGTCATAATAATTGTCGCCGACATAAATGCACCGGCGTGCCTCCACGGACGCTTTTTGCAAGGCCAAATTAAAGATCCGAGAGTCCGGCTTGCTGAAGTCTACTTCACAGGAGATAACCAGAGGGTCGAAAAAATCAATCAGTCCGGCACCGCTTAAAATATCCCGCGCGGTACAGTCCCAGTTCGATATAACGCCCAGCCCGACGGATCTTCGCTTCAGCTCCAGCAGTACTTCCTCTACCCCGTTGAAGGGCAGCCAATATTCATCGACATCCTTTTTTATCGCTTCCCAGCAGGTGTCAAGTTCGCACAGGTTGACACTCAATCCCATGTGATAATTCATTATACCAAGGTAAGCGGGCATGAATACTTCCCGGGGTTGTAAGAAAAAACCCGGATACTCCCGCATAAACCGTTTGTCTGTCAGATGGAATTCTTTTTCGATATCCGTAAGCGGGACATCGATGCCGAATTCCCGTAACGCTTTCTGATATGTGATTTCCCGCTGCATGTAGAGCAGGGTGTAACCGATATCGAACCAAACAAACGAAATTTTCAAATCCAACCTCCTGTTACAAAGAATGACGATTGACGAATGGCGATTGACGAATGACGGAATCGCTCTGCTCTGTCTTTTTTAAATGCTTTTAAATGACAGAATACCCGGATAAACCGGCCTCCGGCTCGTAGATTCGAACCTACGGCTCGGAGAGAAATAACAAATTACAAGCACCACCTGATCTTAAAATTGGGCCAAATAAATTACGAATTACAATATCCAGGGATGGTTTTATCTTCGGCCATTTTGTTGGGTTTCGCTGATAGCACAAAAATGGCTGGCAAGTAGGTTGGGTTGAGGAACGAAACCCAACAAAAGATACCGGGATGCTTAACCCAACCTACGAATAAGCCGTGGCCGATGTTAGAACCAAGCCCCAATATCCAAATCTCAAATAAGATCAAAAGCTAATTGTTTGAAATAGCGTTTTTATATTTTTTTGGGTTCCGAAGCAGTTTCTTCTTCGATTAAACTGGCCGCTTTTCAGGCCGGCGGCTGGGCTACACCGGACACCTTAGGTAACTGTAACCACTGGACAAGACGCATTCAAGACCACATATTGGGCCGTGGAACCGAATATGAGTTTGCCGACCTTTGATCTTCTGCGAACACCGATGATGATTTCATCGGCTTTGTGTTCATCCGCCAGCTGTACCAGGTCCTCTCCGGCCTGCAGTCCTCGAACCGACAAAATCGGTTTGCAGGGGATTTTTTTATCCAGCAAAATGTTTTTTTGGTTATCCAGATTGTTTTCCGCGTCCTCGAAATCCTTACGCGGCACTTCGGGTCCCCCGACCATGGAGTGCACCAGGATAATCTCGGCCTTAAAAGCGTTTACATGCTTTTCGGCGATCGCTATGGCTTCTTTGGCCACATTTGATCCGTCATAACCCACTAAAATTTTCATTTTGAACTCCCTCTTTCATTAAAATTGTTAATGCCTAACCCGGACAAGCCGGGATTGAATATTTAGGCACTAAAAGTTAAACATAGTTGAATAGTTGACTGTTTTATTGGTTGATTTAATTTAAACAAATCAACTCAATCAACAAATCAACCACTCAACGATATCCGAAATCTACTATTTTAACCGATTTGGTTCCTATAAACCGAGATCCTCGTTAATCAGGACAATTTTGACCCTTTCTTTCGGAAAGGATTTTTCGGTGATGGTCCAGGTGTTGCAGATCCGGTCCGGGCTTTTGCACTCTTGGCAGTAGGAAGTTTTAAGGCAGGGTGTTTTTTTGTCCAGACGCATGGAATTGACCGGCGCCACATAATTTTTAATCCGGAACATGGCTTCGTCCAGATCGGCCACGATTTTATTGCGACCGACCAGTATGATCACCCACTTGGGACCGAAGGTCAGGGCGCAAATGCGGTTGCCGATCATATCCAGATTTACCAGTTGACCGGTTTCAGTGATGGCGTTGGTTCCGGTGATAAAAAGATCGACCAGCAGCGCCTGTCTCCGGCGCTCAATCATTTCATCGGCTGGAATTTTCTTGTCAAAGGTGTCCAGCACATCCAGATCCGGATTCGCCTTTAGCTGATGATAAAGCCCGCTGGCGATAAACGTCATCGATCCGCCCCAGGATAGGGTCTTGGCGTTTAATTTGGGCATGATATCTTCCAGGACGGTTTTGCAGGCCTCTTGTTTGTTTTCTGCAAGGTAGACATCGAAGTTGTTGGACTCCAGCGCTGCTTTCAGATCGGCCAGCCTCAGCTTCCAGTAGTTGTCAATCGGTTTGTCCATTTTTTCCTCCAGTTATTTAATCCACAGATTTCGCAGATTACACGGATTACTCTAATCACTTTAAGAGTGATGCGAAATCTACAGGGTTTAATTCCCCGAAGCTTGCTGTGATAAAATTAATTTTACCTTTAAAGATACCCGCGGCTAGCCGCGGGGAGGTTAATTGTTGTCGCGGTTGCTGAGCCGATTCGTGGGCCTAAACGATAAATATGCGCAAGGTCAGCGAAACGGATAGCCCGCTTTAAAAATCAATACCTTATAGCCAAAGCGGTACTTGGTTGCAATAAAAAACTTGTGGACCGTTACGATTCTACTTTAATAACCACCAGGGTCACATCATCTTCATTTTCCAGCGGATGACAGAACGTATCGATTTCATCGATGACTGCCTGCAGGATTTCTTGGGCCGTTTTCCGGGCATGGGCGCTGATAACATGGCGAAACCTTTCCTTGCCGAACATTTGTCCCTGTTCATTTTGAGATTCCCAGATTCCGTCGGTGCCGATTAAAATGATTTGACCCGGCTGGATTTTGCGTTGGGATTCCAGGTAGGCTGCCCTTTCAGAAACACCCAGAGGCAGGGAATGTCCTTCCAGTTCTTCAAAATTGCCGGAATCCGGATCAAAGGTTACGGCCGGATCATGTCCCGCATTTACCCAGCGAATGATTTTATTTAGACGATCAATTTCACAGAAAAACAGGGTCATAAATCGTCCGGAATCTTCCACGTCGCGGGATAGCTGCCGGTTAACGTCAGTAATGATTTGATTGAGGTTGCCGGTCATTGAAGCACGCTGCCGCAAAAAGGCCCGGGCGGTGGTCATCAGCAGGGCCGAAGCAATCCCATGGTCGGAGACATCTCCGACGACGATTTTAATTTTACCCTGGTCATTTTTGTCCACCGGCAAATAATCAAAATAATCCCCGCCTGTTTCTTCGCAGTAAATGCTTTTTCCGGCAATATCCAGGCCCGGAATTTTTGGAGCGGAACCCGGCAGCAGATGCTGCTGGACTTCTTTGGCGATGTCGAGTGACTGACGGATGCGGTCACGTTCCTTGAGTCCTTCGGTCATTTCATTGATCACATCCCCTGTGTATCCGATTTCATCGTTAGTGGTAACCTGCACTTTCTTGTCAAAGTTTCCGTTCCTCACCCCGCGCAGTGTTAGAATTATTTCTTTGAACGGCATCGCCAGGTTTCTGCTTACCAGCATGGTCAAAACAATGCCCACACCAATGAATATAAAGCCGTTGGTGATTATCGCCGAGCGAATCAGCTTTATGGCCACGACCGGGTCGTTAACATTGTCGCTGATTCTTTGCAGGATATGCATTATGGAAAACAGCGGTATCAGGTTACAGGCAAGCAAAAGGGCGGCTAGCCGCATGCGGATCCGGATACGCAAGGTTTTTGGGATCTTGTGCAACCCGCCATCGGGGAAGAAATGGGGGGCCAATCGCTTTTGTAATACGTGTTCAAGCAGGAAAAAGGCAACGGTGACCGTAATGATGCCGGTACTGATATTCAGCAAAAAAGCTCGCTGCATGTTAATTGGATCGGCCTGGGACAATAAATAAACGGTGGGGTAAAGAATGGCTGCTAAAAGCCACATGCTGAAATCAATAGCGATCAGGACAAAAGGCTCATTGAGTATTCTTCGACGAGCCCTGCTTTCCAGCTCCGGCGAGATAGGTATCTGGTTTGACCTGGCAGTCAGGTAATGCCGGATAGACCGCTCGTAAATCAAAGTTGCGGCCGTAGCAAATAAAAATGCAAGCGGAGTAAAGGCCATATCAAAGAAATAGACGAGGCGATTATTAAAAAGGCTGTCCGGGAAAGGTGTTTCAGCCCTGAAAATCAAGCCTTGAACCAGAAACGCACCAATAAAGTTGGCCAGGACGTTGGCCGCCAGCATTTCGTTTTTTAGGCGGAAAAATTTTAATTTTGTCATGATTCCGGTCTCCCGTATCCTGTGTATCCGGAGAAAGCTCAATCGTAACCTGTGAACGGCTACAGGATTTTCTTTATCAAGACAAAATGGAAACATCAATGGTTCAATTTTTTTATCATTGTATTACGGCCGATTTGCTATATATTTAAACCGAGCGGTTCAAGGTTCAGGGTTCTGGGTTCAAAGGTTACAACCGATGGATACAGCTGACAATATTAATCAAAATCTGGGGAACCGTTCAACCTATGATCAGCTAACCTCTTAGAGGAGACCTCATCGATGAAATTTAAAAATGTTGATCATGTTAAAGCGGCTTTGGAAAAAGCCGACTATATCTGTTCAAAGACGATTGCCACGGTTGTCTTTTTAGCCCAGGCAACCCAAAAACCGGTTTTGGTGGAAGGTCCTGCCGGCGTCGGTAAAACAGAGCTTTCCAAGGCTGTCGCCCGCAGCCTGGAAAGGGAATTAATCCGTCTCCAATGCTACGAAGGGCTGGATGAGACCAAAGCCCTTTACGAATGGGAGTATGCCAAACAACTGCTTTACACCCAGATGGTGAAGGAAAAGATCGACGATGTCATTTCAGGGGCGCATTCCCTGTCGGATGCCGTGGACCGGATTGCATCCCAGGAAGATGCCTTTTTTTCGGAGCGCTTCATTCAGCCCCGGCCTCTCCTGCAGGCCATCAGCGCTACTCGTCCGGTGGTGCTCCTCGTTGATGAAGTGGATAAATCCGATCCCGAGTTTGAGGCTTTTCTGCTGGAAGTATTAAGTGATTTTCAAATATCCATTCCGGAACTGGGGACCCGCAAAGCATCGAGTATCCCGTTCGTATTTTTGACCTCCAATGATTCCCGGGACATGAGTGATGCCTTAAAACGAAGATGTATCCACCTTTACATCGATTACCCGAAGCGCGAACTTGAATTGGAAATCGTTAAGCTGAAGATCCCTCAAATCAATGATCAACTGGCCCGGCGCCTGGTCGACACCATTCGCAATATTCGTGATCTGGAGCTGAAAAAGAAGCCCTGCATCTCCGAAACCCTGGACTGGGCGCAAGCTTTGCTGGCTTTGCAGGTTGAAGATTTATCCCCCGAGATCGTCACCGACACACTCAATGTGATTTGCAAGTACAGGGCTGATGTGGAGCAGGTGGTGGAGAAAGATGGAAAAAATATTGAATTAATGACAGAAATTCAAAATTATAAACGATAGGTAAGGATACCTTCCATAAATATCCAAAAATGATTAATCTCCTTCTTTTGGTTTAAGATTTGGATCATTTGATATTCGAATTTGTTTCGAATTTCGATATTTGTATTTCGAAATTTCTTTACGATGGTCCGCTTTTAGTTTTAACAGGTCGCTTCATTCATTTCGGACATGGTCAACTTAATCCTTAAATTTGTCTCCTGTTCCCGCACGGCGGGGCTCAGGATCTCAACCTCGGAAGTACTCGACTGCCTCAATCAGCTAAAATTGGTGGATATACTGGATGAGAAGCAGTTTGCGGCGGTATTGCGGGCCAATTTTGCTAAAAGTCGGCGGGAGCAGTCTCATTTCGATCGGCTGTATGATCTATTTTTCCACGAACTGCGCCAGGAATCCGGCATCTCACATGCGGACCCCCTTGCCGAACAAATTCAAAACACCCTGTTGGCACTTGCCGCCGAACAAAACGGCAATAAAACCCACCAGGCGGTGCTCGACTTTCTAAACGGGGACCCGCTGGGGTTTTTGGAGCAGATGCAACAAGATTTTATGGCGGGAGATGGTCCGGGTGGGGAACTGGGGTCCAATCTGGGGCCGATGATTCAGCGCCTCGAGCTGATGCTGCAGGTCAATGCCGTCGAAGATACGCTGATGCAATTTATTGCCGATCAGCGGGATCGGATGCACTGGGAAATGCGCCGTGATTTGAAAGAACTCTTTGACGCCCGGCTGGCCAGCGCCCGCAGGCTGCTCACGAGGTCAAACCGACCCTTTGAAGACGACAGCAAGAAGACACCTTCCTATCAACAGCACCTGGACCGGCTGGGTGAAATCCATTTTGCTTCCCTGACCAAAAAAGAAGTGGCAGCGATGCGTGAAGCCATCGATCAACTCGTTCGCAAACTCAAAGACACCGTCAGCCGGCGGTATGCCGCGAAAAACAGGGGCGCACTGGATGTTAAGAAAACGCTGCGCCGTGCGGCCGGCTATCAGGGTATTCCGCTGGAGCTTTTTTTTCGCAACCGTCCGCCGCGCAAGGCCAAAATTGTCACCCTGTGCGATGTTTCCGGCTCGGTCTGGTCGGCTGCCAGATTTATGCTGAACATGCTCTATTCGCTGCAGGACTGTTTTACCCAGGTGCGCAGTTTTGTCTTCGTGGCCGGATTGGATGAAGTGACCGGGGTTTTTAAAGACTGTGAGATCAACCAGGCCATTGACAAGGTCCTGAAAGAAGCGAATATCGAATACAACGCGGCCACCGATTACGGGCTGACCTTTCGTCAGTTTAAAAAAGATTACATGGACATCCTCAATAAGAAGACCACCCTGATCATTATCGGCGACGGCCGATCCAATTACAGCAATCCTGAAGAACGAATACTGGATGAAATGCGGGAAAGATGTCGTCGGGTCATCTGGCTGAACCCGGAAACCCGGTACTTCTGGTACACAGGCGACAGCGAGATGCGCGCCTATCAAACCTGCTGCAATGAAGTGCGCCCCTGCCAGAATCTCAACCAGCTCCTGGAGTTCATTCAATCGCTGGTTTTGTGAGAATCAAATCGGGGGCCGGCGCTATCTTCAAATTCTTCCATTCTTTTAGGCTCCGGGCTCACGAATAAACGGTTCAGATTTGAGGTGGATTCGCTAATGACGAACCTCTGATCTTATATGAAACTACATACAATCCGATGCTATATAGAGAAATATCTCACCGCAGAGAACGCAGAGCTCGCGGAGATTATTTAAAATTTTCTTTCTCGGCGATCTCTGCGTGCTCTGCGGTGAACTGTTATGTTTCTTTCATGATCAGACAGGACGCTCGCGGCCAGCGGCGGCGCTCGTATGAAACTACATTTGAAAAGTTGGAGTTGGGTCTACCTTGTGCCACTTTTCATTTTGTAGGTTGGGTTGAGCCTGCTCCAAGCTTTGTTGGGTTTCGTTGCACTCAACCCAACCTACATTTTGCCGTTGTTATAGCAAAATGCGAAACCCAACAACGGCCGATTTCCAAACCGAGTCCCAAAAGTTTCTTTTTTGATCAGACTGGCCGTTTTTTTGGCCAGAGGCCGCGCTCGTATGAGACTTCATTCATTTAGACAGGATTTATTTTGGACTTGTATTTTTCTATCCTGTCCATCCAGTTGATCCTGTCAGAAAAATAAAATTGTATTTCGTTAAGTTTTTTATTCGATTAAACCGGCCGCTTTTCAGGCCAGCGGCGGTGCTTGTAAGCGATTAGAGAAATTTATAAAAATTCAGCTACTAAGACATGAAGGCACCAAAAAAGGAATATGAAGTATAGCCTTTTGTCAAAAAGAGAGGAATCTATTACAGGAATTTTTAATAAATCACTTGATTTTGCCTGAAAAAAGGGTATTATCAGTTCAATCATTAAAGGTCCGTCTTATATTGAACGGACGGTTTCATTCTGAAGGAAAGATCCATTTGTCCGTGAGACATCCTGAAGTATGGGACTATGAGAAATTTTTTTTAAGGAGGGTGTCACAATGGCCGATGGTGTTGTAAAATGGTTCAACGAACGTAAGGGTTATGGTTTTATCGAACAAGAGGATGGTCCGGATGTATTCGTACATCATTCCGGCATCGACGGAGCGGGATTCAAAACTTTGCAGGAAGGTGACAAGGTTACCTTTGACATCGAGCAGGGAGCGAAAGGACCTTCAGCGGTAAACGTCACCGTCGTTTAGTGAACCAACACGATTGAAAAAAGGCGCGCCTGATCGGGCGCGCCTTTTTTTTGTTTTTTAGGCGCAATTATAATTTGAATTCGTCACCCAGATAAGCCTGAACCACTGCCTGGCTGGCCGCTATCTGATCAGGGGGGCCGGATTCAAGGACCTGGCCGTCAACCAGGATGTACGCATTGTCGCAGGCGCCTAAGGTTTCTCTGACATTGTGATCGGAGATGAGCACGCCGATACCTCGCCGTTTGAGATGGCCGATAATATTTTTTATGTCGTTGACGGCCAACGGGTCGATGCCGGCGAAGGGCTCATCGAGCAGTATGAAAGAAGGATTGGTGGCCAGGGCCCGGGATATTTCGAGGCGCCGTTTTTCGCCGCCTGACAGGACATTGGCCTTCTGTTTTTGCAGGTGTTTAATTCCCAGTTCTTCGAGAAGCATTTCGGCACGATGCTCGCGCTCGGCTGAATCAATGGGGAGTATTTCGAGAATCGCCATTAAATTCTGTTTCACCGTCAGTTTGCGGAATATTGAAGTCTCCTGTGGCAGGTAGCCGACGCCTTTACGGGCCCTTTGGTACATGGGCAAATCGGTAATATCTTCCTCGTCAAGCAGGACCCTGCCTTTATCGGGTCTGACCAACCCGATGGTCATATAAAATGTGGTGGTTTTCCCGGCACCGTTGGGTCCCAGAAGTCCGACGACTTCACCGCTTCCGACACTCAGGCTGACGGAATTGACCACCCGTCTCTTGGAATAGGATTTTTCCAGATCTTTCAAATACAGTGTTGTCATGGGGTATTATTTTTTCCTCTATGCATAGGTAACGGTTCCAGGTTGAGGGTTCAAGGTTCAAAGGTTACAACCAGTGGATACTGCTCCCAATATTAATCAAAATATAGGGAACTGTTCACAGGTTCAAGGTTCAGCGTTCAGCCCGCCCTGGTGCGACTTATAAGATCATATTACGGTCCGTGTCAGGTTCCCAAATATGAATCTAAATAATTGAGCAACGTAAAGTCAGGTCTGGGCCAGGGGGTTAAGGACAAAGAAGGCTTTAAAGACCCGAAGTCCTCGTTGAATAGTTTACTGGTTGAAACGATATCTGTAATTGCCAATTTGGCTCCAAATTTTAGATTAGCGCTGACGTAGCTGACGCTTTTGTCGTAATACGCACCCTACATGCAGCCCAGGGACGAGAATGCAACCTTGAACCCCTGAACCTTTGAACCCATGAACGCTTATAAGTAATTCTATCGATTTTAATAGAAAAGACAGAGCGAAGCGATACCACGAAATCTTAATCTTCAATCTTCAATCTTCAATATTCAATTCCGGCGTGTCCGGGTTAGGTACCACATACTGCCGAACATGCCAATCACATAATTTACGGTTGATCGTTAACCCCAGTTGCAAGGGTTGACGGCGGAAGACAGATAAAATCGACCCAATTGCTGAAAGAAAGACCGGGTCATTCAGCTTGGGAAAATAGCTGTGACTCCTTAACTTTCGAGGGATTGCATGAAAATTGGGCATGGGTCTAATTCAGGAATTAAAGGATTGAGGAATTTGAGAATTGAAGGAATTCTATCTATCCATCATTTCATGAGATCTGAAAGGTGGGAAATATGGACGAATATTGGACATAGAGCGTCTAAAGCATTTCAATTGACACCGGATTCGCCTTCTCATATATTCAAAATTTCATTCAAGGGCAATTATGATGCAGACCCGTAAGGACAGACAGGACTTTGTCCACCCTGAACTTGGCCGGGAAGTAACAGCCATCGGCGGGCATTATGTTTTCGGCAAGGAAATCCGCTTACCTTATAACGGTCGGGAACTTTTGTATTTTGTCGGTTATGCCGTTTTGGATTCCACCTGTTGCGGGGTCGGCGGTTGTGCCTATGTCCTCGTAGCGGGATTCATCAGACAGTGGAAATACAAAAAAAATCAGGATGATTGTGTTATTTCAAAGATGAATCCGATACGGGATCTTGCCGTTCAAAAGGAAATTCGGAGATTGATTCAAAAAAAAGAGATGGTATTTCAGGTAACATTTGGATAGTGCCGAATTGAAAGCCGGTAAATGAGAACAGAGAGGATTTAATGGAAAGTATGAACACAGCACCGCACGACTTACCGCGGCCCCTGGATGGAATCCGGATTGTTGAATACGGTCTTTTTCACGCCGGCCCGGGTGCAAATGCCATTCTGGGCGATTTGGGAGCGGAGGTAATCAAGGTCGAGACGGCATCCGGTGATCCGGAGCGCTATTGGACGGACGTGGCCGGATACGACCTTGCGCTTAAAAACGGCGAAAGTATCATTTTCGAGGCGTCTAATCGGAATAAAAAAGGTATTTGCCTTGATATCCAACAAAAGAGGGGGCGGGAAATTTTCGATCGGCTGATAGGGCAGACGGATGTCTTTCTCACGAATTTGCGGGGAAGCACTACAGCCAGACTGTGCATTGATTATGAAACCATATCCGGGCTCAACTCCAAAATTATTTATGCCGGTGTTTCCGGGTATGGTCCCAATGGCCCCATGAGCGATCTGGGTGCATTTGATCCCTTAGGACAGGCCCGGTCCGGGATGATGTTTGTCACCGGCTCAGCGGAGCCGGCCATGATTCACCTGGGGGTTTTGGACCAGGCAGCGGCTATCACCGTAAGTCATGCCATTCTTACCGCCCTGCTTTTCCGGGAGCGCAGAGGAATCGGACAGCAGGTGCATATATCCCTGTTCGGCACGGCGCTGTGGCTTCAGTATATTAATCTGCTGACAACCAGCGTGCTTTCCATTGACCCTTGTATACCAGCTGACCGTACCATGCACTCCCCGCTGCGCAACCGATTTCGCTGCTGCGACGGGAAATGGATTTTAGGGGCCCACCATCCTGAAGAAAAATATTGGACCCGGTTTTGTGAGGCCACCGATCAGACAGAGCTGTTAGATGATCCGCGATATACGAACGACGCCGGCGGCCCAGTTGATTTTGTCGAGTTGAACAGGATCTTTGACGAGGTGTTTGCCGCCAGGTCCCGGGATGAATGGATGGAGATATTCCAACCCCACGGACTGATGTTCTGCCCGGTGCAACACATCCAGGAAGTCACAAACGATGAACAGGCCCTGGTAAACGGATATCTGACAGCCTTTAATCATCCGGTTCAAGGGCCGGTCACCATCCCCGGCTATCCGGTGAATTTCAGTGCCTGCAATGCAGGTACCTGGAAAGCGGCGCCCAAACTTGGTGAACATACCGATGAGGTTCTTCAGCAGATGGGACTCTCGAATGCGGATATTGAAAGCCTGAGAAGTGATGGAATCATAAAGTGAGATCAGACCTCCTAATTTACTATGAAAATAGTTCTTTTTTTTGGACATTATCGGGTGTATTGAAGCCTTTTCGGAGAATAGGTTTCAGGTGTTCCGCCGGAGGCGGACCAGGTTTCAGGCCGGCTCTCATTTTTGTACTACTGACACCTGACACCCGACACCTGAAACCTGAGTGTCAGTGTCCAATTATTTTTAAAATATGGGATAAATCAATATTTATAACTACTTAACCAATCAACTAATCACCCAATCAACGATCTCTGAACATCTCAATAACCCCGGTATTAAGTAGGTTGGGTTAAGCGGGATGTAGGCACAATTGATGTTGGGTTCGCCTATCTTCATGCACCTCGAAAGTTTGATGGTTTCGTAAAAAGTCCGAAAAGAGCCAATTTTCAAATTTCACACTTAATAATTTCAATAAGTTATGAGATTGTAATTTGAAAATTTTGACTTTTTACGAGATTGTCAAGTTTGAAATAGCGACAAAATTAGCGAACCCAACAAGATTGGTTGCAGACCGTCGGTTTAACCCAACCTACTATTTATCGTTTAGGGCCATGAAACGGAGAAATAGATGGAACAACGAACATCGAACGGGATCGGATATATTACCGGCGGATGGCCGCTGGATCCGGCAAAATCAACCCTTGTCTTTATTCATGGTGCCGGGGGATCAGGTGCTTTCTGGTCGGCACAGGTCCAAGGCCTTGCCGCGCAGGTCAACACGGTTGCCATTGACCTGCCCGGTCACGGCAGAAGCGGCGGCGGCGGAAAAACCAAAATTGAGGATTATGTCCAGGCGGTTGTCGATTTTATCAAACAAGTTGATATACCGACACCCGTTCCCTGCGGGTTGAGCATGGGAGGCGCCATCACCCAGCAGGTTTTACTTGATTACCATGATCAGGCGAATGCGGCCATTCTTATCAGCACGGGAGCAACACTGAAAGTTGCGCCCGCCTTATTAGAAACCATTGAAAACGACTACCATGCCTTTGTTGATATGATCTGCAAATTTTCTTGCTCAAAGAAAACGAACCGGGAACTGGTGCAGCCTTTCCGGGAGGATTTAGAAAGATGTCAACCAAAGATCACGTATGGCGACTTTCGGGCTTGTGACAGATTTGATGTAACCGATCGATTGCCTTCTATCGATGTTCCAGTTCTGGTGGTGACCGCTGAAGACGATAAACTGACACCCCCCAAGTACGCAGATGTACTGGAGAAGACCATCAAGAATGCTGTGCGGGCGCACATCATGAATGCCGGGCATGTTGTTCCGATGGAGAAGCCGGTGGCAGTCAATCAGGTGATTTTGGAATTTTTGGACCGAAACGGACTGTAA
>PVMK01157728.1_pt1 | contig 22315 bp, 22 predicted proteins | sample 1853481 | NCBI WGS metagenome assembly PVMK01 (sample SAMN08533507, study PRJNA380276) | Marine sediment metagenome, whole genome shotgun sequencing project. | reverse complement strand
GTTGGTGCACAAGGATGGCAGCGAACGTCTGCGTAGGGGCAGCGGGGATGAAAGTGACACCCTGTAGGCGGGTGAATCGGATTCGGCACCTCACCCGCCACCGGGATGCGTTGCCGGCCGGTCATCTCGAGATCGGGGATCGCATCCAGCAACATGCGCGTGTAGGGGTGCCAGGGATGCTGAAACAGCGTGCGTTTGTCGCTCCATTCCACCACACGCCCCAGATACATGACGCCCACGTAGTCCGAAATATGATAGACGACGGCAAGATCATGGCTGATGAACAAGTACGTCAGACCGAACTGACGCTGCAGTCCTTTCATGAGATTGAGGATCTGCGCCTGCACAGAGACATCCAGGGCCGAGGTAGGCTCGTCGCATATCAGAAACTCGGGCTGACTGGCGAGCGCTCTCGCGATAGAGATGCGCTGGCGTTGTCCACCGGAAAACTCGTGGGGAAATTTGACCCCATCGGCGACCGCGAGTCCCACCTGCGCCAGCAGCTCGCCCACGCGCCGGGCGATTGCGTCGCGGCCGGAAATCAGCTTGTGCGCACGGATCGGCTCGGCGATGATGTCGCTCACTCGCCAGCGCGGATTGAGGCTCGCGTAAGGATCCTGAAAAATCATCTGCATGCGCTTGCGCACGGGCTCGATTTCCGCCTGGGTCTTCAGAGTCGCCATGTCGATGCCATCGAACAGGATGCGTCCGCGGGTCGGTGTGTAGAGACCGACCACCAACCGGGCGACGGTGGATTTGCCGCACCCGGACTCTCCCACCAGACTGACGGTCTTGCCCCTGGGAATATCGATAGTCACGCCATCGACGGCTTTGAGCAGCAGCCGGTCCTGACGCTCGATGAGCCGGTTCAGAAACGGCGGCGATACATCGAAATCTTTGCTGAGATCGGTGAGGCTGACCAGGGTCTCGTTCGCGCTCATGGCGCTTCCTTCAGCATGCGCCACCGGCCTGTTCCCGTGCTTCGTCAAACAACCAGCAGGCCGCCCGGGTAGCGCCTACGTCCATGAGGTCCGGGCGCTCGACGCGGCAATACTCGAAAACCCGAGGACAACGCGGATTGAACGCACAACCCGGCGGAATATCCGTCAACCGCGGCATGCTGCCATCGATTTGTATCAGTCGCTCCACGTCGTGGCGGATCATCGGGATGGAACCCATGAGACCATGTGTATAAGGGTGCTGTGCGCGCTTTATCACATCCTGCACCGGCCCGACCTCGACGATGCGCCCGGCGTACATGACCGCGACACGATCCGCGGTCTCCGCGATCACGCCCATGTCGTGGGTAATCAACATGACCGCCGTACCGTGCTCGCGACACAGCCGCTTCAACAGCGAAATGATCTGCGCCTGAATGGAGACGTCCAGCGCCGTCGTCGGCTCGTCGGCGATGATGAGGCGGGGATTTGCCGCGAGCGCCAGCGCGATCACGACCCGCTGGCGCATGCCGCCGGAAAACTGATGGGGAAACTGGCCGACGCGGCGCTCGGCCGCTGGAATGCCGACTTCGTTCAGAAGCTCGATGGCGCGCGCCAGGGCGCCACGCTCGTTGATAGAGACGTGGGTGCGGATCGTCTCGGTAAGCTGCTTGCCGATGGTATAAAGAGGATTCAAGGACGTCAGCGGATCCTGGAAAATCATCGCAATCTGATCGCCGCGCAGGCGGCGCATCCGCTCGTAACTGAGGTTGTCGATACGCTTGCCATTGAAAACAATCTGGCCGCTGGCAACACGCCCCGGGGGTTCGAGCAACCCGATGATGGCGGCGCCGGTCAGTGACTTTCCGGCACCGGATTCTCCCACCACGCCCAGCACCTCACCCTCATCGATATGGAAGGAAATATCGTCCACCGCCACCAGGGTTCCCCGCCGGGTTGGGAACTCCACACGCAGATTTTCCACCCGCAACAGAGCTTGCATGTTTCTGGTCTGGCTCATCAGCGCAGCTTCGGATTGAGCGCATCACGCAACCAGTCACCCAGCAGATTGACCGCGAGCGCAAGGATAACCAGCGCAAGACCGGGGAAGATGGTCATCCACCACTCGCCTGAGAACAGAAAGTTGTTGCCGAATCGAATCAGCGTGCCCAACGACGGCTGTGTCGGCGGCACACCCACACCGAGAAATGACAAGGTTGCTTCGGTGATGATGGCCAGCGCCAGGCTGATAGTGGCGATGACCAGCACCGGCCCCATGACATTGGGCAGCACATGCTGAACCATGATCGCCATCGGACTGCGCCCGATGACCCGCGCCGCCTGCACGTATTCCTTGCTCTTCTCGACCATGGTCGAGCCGCGCACGGTACGGGCGAACTGCACCCAATTCGAGAGCCCGATGGCCACGATGAGCACATAGATCGCCACTTCGTCCTGAAGGCCACGGGGCAGCACCGCTTTGGCAAATCCGAACAATAACAGCGCCACCAGCACCGCCGGGAAGCTCAGCTGCACATCGGCGATGCGCATGATTACGTGCTCGGTACGCCCGCCGACATAGCCGCTGATCAGGCCGAGGCCAACACCGAGGATCACAGAGAAGATCACACTCGAAAAACCCACAATGAGAGACACCTGGGTGCCGAACATGATGGCGGAGAGCACGTCGCGGCCCTGATCGTCGGTCCCGAGGAGGTGCTCGCTGGTGCCGCCTGCCATCCAGGCCGGCGGCTGGAATGCGTCCATTAAATTGAGTGTTGCGACGTCGTTGGTATTGAATGGCGCCAGGATCGGCGCGGCAAAGGCGCCGACGAAAAAGATCACCGTCGTCACGAACGCAAGCACGGTCACCGGTGAGCGGCGGAAGCTGTAGAAAATGTCGCTGTCGAAAAAACGGTGCAAGCTATCGCGAAGACGCCAGAGCCAGCTCCTCGTCGTTTGCTCTCCACCAATTACCGCCGCCATCGCCGTCTCCTCAGTGCGCGTGACCGGTGCCTTCAAGGCGCAGGCGCGGATCGATGGCGTAGTAGAGAAGATCCACCAGCAAATTGATGACCACGAAGATGAATGCCACCAGACACAGGTAGGCGGCCATCACGGGAATATCCACGAACTGGATCGCCTGCAGGAACAGCAGCCCCATGCCAGGCCACTGAAAGACGGTTTCAGTGATGATGGCGAAAGCGATCAGAGAACCGATCTGCAGCCCGGTGATGGTGATCACCGGCACCAGGGTATTTTTCAATGCATGGCCAAAATTGACGGCACGATTGCTCAATCCACGGGCGCGCGCAAACTTGATGTAATCGGTGCGCAGCACTTCGAGCATCTCCGCCCGCACCAGGCGCATGAGCAGCGTGAGTTGGAAAAGACACAGCGTTACCGAGGGAAGAATGATGGACTTGAACCCTTCCCATGTGACCAGATTGCTTTCCCACCCCCAGAGATCCACCGTCGCGCCGCGACCGAAGGATGGCAGCCAGCCGAGCCACACGGAGAAAACCAGTATCAGAATGATACCGATCAAAAAAGTCGGCAAAGATATGCCAACCAGTGACGCGGTCAAAAGTATCCGTGAGATCGCCCCGTCCCTGTGCAAGCCGGTATAGACGCCTAGCGGCACGCCGATGGCGAGTGCCAGCACGGCCGCCACGAACACGAGCTCCAGCGTCGCCGGCAGCCGATTACCGATGGCCGTCTCCACCGGAATAGACAAACGATAGGACTGGCCGAAATCCCCTTGAACGGCGTGCCAGGCAAAGCGCGCGAACTGCACGGGGAATGGGTCGTCGAGGCCGAGGGCCTTCCGCGCCCACTCGCGCTCCGCGTCCGTCGCCTCGACACCGACCATGTTGTTGATCGGATCACCGACGAAGGTGAATAACGAAAACGCGATAAAGCCTACGGCCACCATCACCAGGATGGATTGCAGCAGGCGGCGAACGATATAGGCGAGCATCGGTGAAACTCGATAACGACGCGGCCCGGATTCCGAAGAATCCGGGCCGCCGACGCGTTCGAAGAATCGTCTACTTCATAATGACGTAGCGCAGGTCCACGTCATTGTTGGGCCGCTGTTTGACTTCCTTGACCCTTTCACCGATTCCCCACGCGAGGGCCTGCTGGTGAAGCGGAATATGGCCGACCTCGTCCTGGTGGATCTTGAAGGCCTCCCTGATCATCGCATTGCGCTTGTCGACGTCAGTCTCGTCCCCGATGAGATCCGTGAGCTCCTCGATGCGCGGATTCGTGTAACGGCCGCTATTCCACGTGCCCTGCCCCTCACCGTCCAGCGTCATGAGCTGCACCAGAGGATTGTGGGCGTCAAAGCTGCCGGGAGTCCAACCCAGCATATAGAAGCTCGTGTTGTAGTCCTGCTTGCGGCCGATTTTTTCGAAATGCAAAGACTTTGTCTGAGCATTGAGCTTGGCGTCGATACCGATGCGCTTGAGCATCGGAACGATTGCCAAGCAAATCGCTTCGTCGTTCACATAACGATCATTCGGGCAATCGAAAGTGACCGAGAACCCTTGCGCGTAGCCGGCGTCGGCCAGAAGTTTCCTTGCGACTGCCGGGTCATAGGGGAAGCGCTTGTTCATGTCCGGCTGAAAGCCGTTGATGCCTTCGGCGATCATCAAACCCGTCGGCTTCGACGCCTTGCGCATGACGACCCGATGAATGGCTTCGATGTCGATGGCCTGATAGAAGGCCTTGCGCACACGGACGTCCAAGAAAGGATTCTTGCCGCTGCCCGGCATGTCCATCAACTCTGCGCGATGCTGGTCGAAACCGAGGAAGATGGTGCGAAGCTCCGGACCCTGCAGGGCGGTCACGCCCGGGGTGCTATTCAGTCGCGCGATATCCTGCAACGGCACCGGGTACATGAGATCGATATCACCGGAGAGCAGCGCCGCCACCCGCGTGGACGCATTGCCGATGGGCTGGAAGATCGCCTTGGTCAGATTATGCTGAGGCGTATTCCACCAGTTAGGATTTGGCACCAGAACCGTGCGCGTGTCAGGAACCCACTCCACCAACTTGAAGGGTCCAGTTCCGTTGACGTTCAGGTTGGCGTATGTGCTGACAACCGCGCCTTCCTGAATTTCCATGGCATTGTTCGCCTCCAACCACTCTTTGTCCATTATCCAGAAGTTGGGCAAATTCAGGAGCAGGGTCGGATCGGGCTGCTTGGTGACGATGTCGATGGTGTGATCGTCAATCTTGACGATCTTGTCGATGGACGTGACCACAAACGTCATATTGGACGCGGGCTTGCGGATGCGCTCCAGTGAGATCAGGATGTCGTCTGCCGTGAAAGGATTGCCGTTATGAAATTTCACACCCTTGCGCAAGTTAAAGCGCCAAGTCAGCGGGTCGGTTTGTTTCCAATCTGTCGCCAGTGCCGGGTGCAGCGACAAATCGTAGGAACGATGAATCAAACCCTCGTAGAAGTTATTTTTCATCGTATTGTTAGGGCCCTCGTTATTGGTGTAGGGATCCAGGCCCAGAACGTCACCCGAGGTCGAATAACGGAACTCCTTGGCCTCCGCGGTCACACCGACCACGTATGCCAATACCATCAGGATTACGGGAAATATCTTCTTATTCATCAGCCCCTCCAGATATGATTAGAATTGTTGATACAGGGCCCGGCCGGACAGGGTGCCCGGTACCAAAGCTGGGGCCATTTCACCTTACTCGGCGGGGCCTGGCAAGCGCGCCGGGATTTCCGCCTGGATGAGCGGTCACTAAAGCATGTCCTTGTAAACGGCGCCGCCCTTCATGACCATGAGCACGGCCTCGCCCTGCCCCGAGAGCAGCCCGATATCGGCCACCGGGTCGCCGTCGACGACGATCAAATCCGCCAGCGCACCGGGGGCGACCACACCGAGATCGCCGCTGCGGTTCAGGAGCTCCGCATTGATGGATGTGGCCTGGCGCAGGATATCCACCGCAGGCAGCACCTGCGCCCGGATAGCGAACTCGGACAGCTGGTGCTCGTGCATGCTGCCGAGAAGATCGGTGCCGAAGCCTATTTTGACCCCGGCCGTGCGCAGCAGCTCCAAGGCCTCGAGCCCCGCCCCACGTACCGAATCCAGCTTGTCCAGGCTGACCTTGGGAAAACCCAGCGCCGGCCCGTGTTTTGCCAGGGCATCGTAAGTGCTCAGGGTCGGCACCACGAACGCTCCCTGCTCCGCCACATAGGCTGCTGTCTGCGCGTCGATGAGATTGCCGTGCTCGATGGAACGCACTCCGTATTCGACGCATCGCCGGATAGCCTCCGGCGTGTAGGCGTGGGCCATGACGTAAGTGCGCCACGAGTGCGCCTCCCAGACGATGGCCCGGATTTCCTCTTCGGAGAACTGCAGCACCCAGGTCGGGTCGCTGGGGGACGCGACCCCCCCGGAGGCCATGATCTTGATCTGACTGGCGCCCTTGCGAAGCTCGTCCCGTGCGGCCCTGCGCACCTCCGGCACTCCGTCCACCACGCGCGCGAATATCCGCGCCCCCAGCCCGCAGGAGCAAAGGCCGTGAGCCTGCTCGTAGGAACGGAAATCCCCATGGCCGCCGGTCTGGGAAAGGGCCCGGCCCGAATAGAACAGACGCGGCCCGGCAATCAACCCCGTCTCGATAGCTCTTGCCAGCCCGTAGTCGGCGCCCCCGGCATCACGGATGGTGGTAAAACCGCGCCCCACGGACGCTTCCAGAAAGCCCCGGGAGTACTGGGCGATGAGCGACGCGGGCATGTTCTCCACATTGCCGATATTCGGATCCGCCGCCACCGCGTGAAAATGCGCATCGATCAACCCGGGCATCAGTGTGCGGCCGCCCAGATCCACGACCCGGGCGTCGGTTACCGAGATGGGCGTATCCGAGACCTCCTTGATGCGATCGTTCTCCACCAGCACCTCCAGCCCATCGCGGGTTTCCGCCGAAAGACCATCGAACAACCTACCGTTGCGGAAAAGCACCAGGGACATGAGACCTCCGGGGGTCGTCGGGAGAGGGACACTGCATCTTAGCCCGGGTGCCGGGGTGGGTAAATTCCCGGCGCGCAGCCGCTATCGGAGCGTGTCAGGGTTGCGCGCGCAAGGGGATCTCTGTGGGGAACTCTGTCATGACGAAAATCAAAGAGATTGGACATGCCGTTCTGCATGTCAGCGACGTGGCCACATCCAGCGACTGGTACTGTGACATTCTCGGCGTGGAAGTCGTTATCGCGGCCGATGGCTTGCCGACCCGGTTCCTGTCATTCGGCGGAAAGATCACGATCTCGCGCTGTTTCGAGAGCGGCCATCGATCTCGAATCCATCGACGGCTGAAGCGCCGCCGGCTCTAGGCCGGCGGCCGCTCTTCGAACGCGACGCCCTTACTTCGGCGCGGCAGTCGCCGCTACTTGCGCGATGAGCTGGTCGGCGTCGATATTCTGCACCACATGGCGCAGCAGAATTTCCGACGCGGACACGGGCTCGCCGTAATAGGCCCTGTTGCGCTTGAAGTCGGCATGGATCACGGTGCCCTCGGCACTGATGCCGCCGAACAACCCCACGCCCCGGGAAAACGCCAACATGTCGGTGGTGGCCGCCTGGGCGCCTATACCGATGGGGCCCGTGGTGATGGTGCCATCGGCGCCCAATTGAAACTTGGTCCCCATCAATGCGTCAATGCCGTCTTGCGACATGACGAGATAAATCACCTCGGACTCCTGTGCTCCGGCCTGCAGGCCGATGCTGGCCGATGCCACGGTGAAGAACGCGGGCTGGCTCCAGTTGCCGGTGCTCTCGTCCCTTGCCACCACCAGGCCGCGGCCACCGGATCCGGCGAAGATAAACCCGCCCTTACCGAGTCGCGGGATGATAAACAGGCCCCGGGCCTTGCCCACATTCTCCCTGAACCAGGCTTGCTTGGAATCCGACTCGAAGTTTTGCAGGGTTTTGACTGCATCATTGACGACCACCTGAGCCGCGGAAATCTCACTCGTCTCCGCAGCCGACGCCGTCACCGTGAAACCAACGAACGCCGCCAATGCGACCCCAGTGAAGTGCTTGACTGGATGCATCAAGGATCTCCTGTTGAAAATAAAACCAGCGCCAATTTTCGCGAGTGTAGCGCATTTTTTGAAAAAGTTCTTTTTTTCAAGGAATTAAACGCGATGGCTTCAAACTTACTTTAAATACGGCGGGCAACTGAGAGCCAATACCCCATGACCCGAACTCAGAACTCGAATACCCCCTTTCCGGTGGTCTGGGTGTCGAATAATCGGTAGGCCTTGTCGGCCTCGGCCAGCGCGTAGCGGTGGGTGAAGATGCGATCCAGGGCGATGCCGCGCTCGGCGATGAAGCGCGCACACTCCCCCTGCCCCAGGCTGGAGAAGGTCCAGGAACCCAGCAGCGTAATCTGCTTACGAATCATGTCCGGGCTCACATCCAGGGTAACGGTGCCGCCCTCCCCCACGAAGCACACGGTACCCCATGTCCTGGTGGCTCTGACCGCCTGCGCCCGTGCCTGGGGATGGCCGCTGCAGTCGAGGGCCATGTCCACGCCACGCCCGAGCGTATGTTCGCGCAACGCTTCCACCACATCCACCCGGTTGCCGTCCACGCTGGCCACGGCTCCGAACTCCTCGGCACGGGCCAACCGCTCGGTGCCTGTTTCGACGGCAATCACCCGCGCGCCCAAGGCATTTGCCAACAGCGTGGCGCTCAAGCCCACGGGCCCCTGGCCGAACACCGCCAGGGTCTCCGCGCCGGTCAGCTTCATGCGCCTGATGGCAGCGAATGCGGTGCCGGTCCCGCAAGCGATGGCCGCCCCCTCGGAGAATGACAGGGCGTCGGGCAGCGGCACCAGAGTACTGGCAGGCACCTTCATATAGGCCGTGTGCGCACCGTGGCCGGTAACGCCATAGACGACAATGTCCTCGGTGCAAAGCTGCGACCAACCGGATCGGCAGTCGGGGCAAATGCCGCAACCGCTGTAGTGGTGGCACATGACCCGCGCCCCAATGGGCGCCTGGGCCTCGGGCACGCCGGTGCCCCGAGCCACCACCACGCCGCAGGGCTCGTGACCCGCGATCACCGGACTGCCGTCCCCGCCCAGGCCAAGGGACTGAGCGCCGCCTTGGGTGCTGCTGGATGCTCGGTAGAAATGCAGATCGCTGCCGCACATGCCGGAGGCCTTGATTTCCAGCACCACCTCATCCGGTCCCGGTGTGGGATCGGGAAAATCCATCAGCTCGAGTTGCCGATCGCCGAGAAATACGACGCCCTTCATTGCCCGTCCCTCCTTTGGCCTGGTCCGCGATACCAGGCCCTAGTCTGGCCATGTTGCGCGGGAAATCCCAGCGGGCACCGATCCCCGGCAACACTGGCTGGGGCCGGTCCCAACAATCAAGTGTCGTAAGGTTCGCCACATGTTCTGCATACCTGGACACAACGTGAGCCAGGGTGCGCGGGACTTTCTACGCGGGCCCGGGTTGCAGGCGCGCATCGTCGAGGACGGCGTGGAAGCCTGGCAAGCACTGAGAAAAAATCATAGTCGAGCCGCACGCTTCGCCACATTACCGTGCAGCGTGTTTGCGATGGCGTTGGACGCGATTGCTGATACGCTGTAGAGGCATGGGAAGACGAACAACCACCACGCTTCGATGGATAATCCTGCTCGGTTTCTGGGGAGTCGTGCAATCACCGCTGCTCGCCCAGGACACCGCCGGCAACTCATCCCAGGACTACTCCTCCGCTCTACCGGTCCCGTTCGGTCCCGGCGAAGTCCTCACCTACAAGATCAAGCTGGGGATCTTCTCCATCGGCGAAAGTTCCATGCAGGTTTCCGCCATCGAGCCGACCCGCGGGATCCCGACCTATGCCGTCGAGTGGCGCATCAAAGGCGGCATTCCCTTCTACAAGATGGACACCCGGTTTCGATCCTGGATCGACATCGAGCGCCTCGCAAGCCTTCGCTTCATCCAGGACCAGCACGAGGGAAGTTACACACGCTTCCGGGAATTTCAATTTTTCCCTGAGCGCGCCCTGTGGAAGCGGGTCGACAACGACGAGCAGGGACCACTCGCCTCACCGCTGCCCCTGGACGATCTTTCCTTCATCTACTTCGCCCGCTCTCTCGATCTGCAGGTGGGGAAAGAGTACCGATTCGACCGTTATTTCAAGGAATCGGGCAATCCGGTGATCCTCAAGGTGCTGCGGCACGACCAACGCGTGGTCCCGGCGGGCACATTCCAAACCATCGTCGTGCAACCGATCATTCGCACCACGGGGCTTTTCAGCGAGGGCGGCAGGGCAGAATTGCACTTGAGCGACGATGCGCGGCGCATCCTCGTGTACCTGAAAACCGAGGTGCCGGGCATCAGCCTCACGATGCATCTCAAGAGCATTCGCATGGGTGTGCCGATCCACGGCAATCCGCTCACCCGGGCCACGGTTCGAAGCGGCCCGCGTCCGTGAGGAATGCGAGTCCCTGACCCGTGGTTGTGCAACCACCACACCCGACATAGACTCTTGCCCGGTCGCCACCCCGACCACGGGAACCGCCCATGACGCCGAACTTACTCAGCTGGTGCCGGCCGCTGTGCGTGCTGGCTTGCTTCGCCGCCCCTGCCGTCAACGCCCAGAGCCTGTCCCTGTGCACCGCCCGCGCCGACGGCAATTACTACGCGGCCGGCCAGATCATCCAAGCTCGCAGCGATGACCAGCAGCTTCGGCTCGAGCTGCTGGAGACCGCGGGCTCCGTGGATAACCTGACGAAGCTCGCCCGCGGCGAATGCGACGCCGCCATCGTTCAGCTGGATGCCTATCTGGTGTATCAGGAAACCCATCGCAAGCGTCGCCTGGAGCTGGCCCGGCCGAATTACCTTTACGAGGAGTTCGTGCACCTCATTTGCCGGCGGGATGCCGGTGTCCACGGGATCGAGGATCTTGCCGACCAGTCGGCGAAGCACCGCGTCCTGATCGGCGAGCCGCAAAGCGGCAGCGCGGCCACCTGGCGATCCTTCACCCTGCTGGATCCCGACTACGGGGCCGTGGCCACCGAGCCTGTCGGCGGCATGCAGGCACTGGCCGAGCTGCAAAAGGCGGACGCTGCGTCGTGCATGATCTACGTGTCGGGGTTGCGCTCGAAGTTTTCCGCGGCCGTCGACGCGGCCGGCGACAGCCTGCAGATCGTGAGCGTGGATGACCCGGACCTGGACGAAGCCCGCTTTGCGGGTGATCGCATCTACCGGTTCCGCAAGATCCCCGCGGGCACCTATCCCGGCCTCGAAGCCGGCGGCAAGGGGCGCGGTCTCGAGACCCTGACCGTGGGTGCCACGCTGTTCGTCAGCCAGCGCTGGGCGGCTCAGCACTACGACGCCCACCGCTATCTGGTGGAGACGATCCTGCAGGCCAGACCCGCCATCCTGGAACGGGTCGCACCCCGGTAGTCCCCCGGCCCGCCGGCGCACATCCTCCTGGACAATTGGGAATTGCCGTTCTATATTCGTTCTATAGAACGATTAGAGAACACTCCGACTGGACGTCGGAGCAACAGGAGGAGCCCCCAATGAGCCGCCCCGTCCCATACTTCATGCACGACCAGGTCCGCCACCGAGTCCGCGTCATCATGGGCGGCCGGCAACCGGCGGCGGCATTCACAGATCCCCTGTGGCCGCTGATCGCCGCCGTCTGCGCCCTCACCTTCCTCAACGTCATGACGGCGATGCCACCGCTATGACGGCATCCGTCACCCTCACCCGGCGCCAACAGAGCATCTACGACTATCTGCTGAGCCGCCAGGAGGCTGGACAGGCACCGCCCACCCTGGACGAGCTCTGCGACCAGATGGGGCTTCGTTCCCGGGGCTCCATGCACGCCCAGGTGAAGGCGCTGGTGGATAGCGGGCTGGTGGAAGCCATGAACGGCAAGCAGCGAGGTGTGCGCCTGCGTGCCGGTGATACGCGCATGCCTACTCAGCTGGCCCTGTTGGGTACCATCGCAGCCGGGCGACCCATCGAAGCCGTCCCGGTGCCGGAGCATATCGACGTGCCGGCACATCTTCGCACCGACAATTCCTGCTATGTGCTCAGGGTGAAGGGCGACTCCATGATCGAAGACGGCATTCTCGACGGTGACTGCGTGGTCATCGAGAGCCAGGGTTACGCGCGCAACGGTGAAATCGTGGTGGCCCTCATCGACGGTATGGAGGCAACCCTCAAGCGCATCTATCAACGGCCCAACGAAGTGGTTCTGGCACCGGCAAATTCCAACATGGAAGCCATTTCCATGCCTCCGGAGCGGGTCACGATCCAGGGGGTGGTGGTGGGCCAGATGCGCTCCTACCGAAAATAGCTACACGGAGCCCGCCACCAGCAGCGCGACACACAAGGCAAGAATCCCGATCACGGCGCGCACCAGCTTGTCGCCGGCTTGCAGTGAGCGGCAGGCCCGCGCTCTGTCGTGGGGCAGTTGTTTGTATCCTTCCGGCAGTTGCCCGGCATCGGGCTCCCCGCCGCTCCACTCGTAGTAGTAGCTGTGTAGCACGATCTGCTGCTCGAGCAGGGATGTCGCCACATAGCCGTCGCCATAGCTGCTGACTCTCTTCCACACGGCACTGCCCTCGATGGGGAACTCCGACCAGCCGGTCGGGGTCAGAGTGGCTAGTCTGCGATATTATCCGCTGGAAATCATTCCCGGGAGGGACCTAAGAATGATGAAAACGACGTTGAAATTCGCCGCAGTCCTCATGACCACGGCCGTGCTTGCCACCGCCGTCACACCGGTCGCGGCTTCGGGTCAGCTGCCGATATTCAAGGCGTGCCTGGCGGAGGCAGAGAAAGCAACGGATCCGAAAGTCGCCAGAGACCAGTGCGTGTGGGACCACTGGGATCTGATGGCCGAGTACGGCTGATCGGCGCTGCCTCACGCGCTGCGGCGTCAGAAACTCAATCGACCCCGTAGCTCCTCGAAAGACACCATTACCCATTCCCGGTAGGCGTCACGCTCGCAGAGCAGCTTGTACCAGCGCTCCAGGTTCGGCAGTTCCGGACGCCGGATCGGCATGGTGAAATAGCGATAGAGCGTCGACCCGGTGGGAATATCGGCCATGGTCATGTGCTCGGATGCCACGAACGCGTGTTTACCCAGCTGGGCATCCAGCAACCGATAGCAGTCAATCAAACGTTCGCAGGTGGACTGAATCTTGTCCGCGTTCTGCTCCTTTTCAGGCGTGCGCACCGTCAGCCAGAACAGCCTGTTGAAATCGCGGTACAGCGTCGTCTGCGCCCAGGACATCCACTGATCGGCCCGTGCGCGTTCTACCGGATCTTCCACCCAGAGTGATTCCCTGCAGTAGACCGCCGCCAGATAGCGAATGATGGCGTTGCTTTCCCAGACGACGACACCATCGTCGTCAATGGTCGGAATCCGACCGTGGGGATTCATCTGCAGATATTCGCGGGAATCCAGCTTGCCGAAGGAACCGCCCGCGGGCACGTGCTCGAATGCCTGGCCTGTTTCGCCAGCCATCCACAGCACCTTCTGCACGTTGTCGGAGGTACCGCGACCGTATACTTTCAACACGCTACTTGTTCGAGCCCATCATGAGGGCAAGGGATCCGGGTGCGGATAGGGCCCGGGATAGCAGGGAGCAGCCAGGGCCTGGCGCCACCAGGCGTCCAGGAGTTCCGCCAACTGCCCGCGACCATACCCTGCGGGCGTGTGATGACGTTCAACAATGCCTCTCGTAGCGGCTCGGGCATCTGCTCCCCCTGTGGGTGGTCTCGAAACAGCCCGGGCTCGAAGTAGAAAACACGAAACTTGTCCCGGCGCATCATCGTTTCGGGAAGGCCGAGCACACACTCCGGGCCGCACATCATGTTCAGATCCCGGCACAGCTCCATGACGGGGAATGGCGATCCCATGTGAAGACTCATGGAGACGGAAACCTGATCGGGTGCTACCACGACCTCGTGCATGGTCCCCGGGGCGAAGGTCCAGGCTGCGCTGCAGGGCGTCGATAGCCGCGTGAATATCCCCCTCCTCTCCCCTGGCGATCCCCAGTTTCAGCCAAGCTTCGGCGAAGTCCGGGGCCAACCGAACGGACTCGGCGTAGCACCCCAGCGCGGCTTCCGTGTCATGCTTCGAGACCAGCAGATCGCCGAGATCGGCGAGAACCTGGGGCTGCCCCGGGCGGACCGCCAGGGACTCGCGTAAAAACCTCTCGCCCTTGTCCACATCGCCGCTACGCCAGCCAACCATGCCCATGAGCCGTAAAGCATCGGCGTCGCGCGGGTCCAGTGCCAGGACCTGCTGGCAGAAGCGCTCCGCCAGTGGCAGATCCCCCGACGCACCGGCGGACGCGGCTTGCTGCAGAAGGCTCTGAATGTCGGGTGAACTACTCATTCCAGCCCATTACCTTGCACCGCCGACGACTGCGAAACAACACCCCCGCCGGGAAAACCGGCGGGGCTCCCAGGGGGAAATACCGGACATCCGGGAATTCCCACCACCCACCTTCCGGATCTCCACCGAGGCGCTTCCGCGGGAACATTTCCTCGAAACTACTTTAAAGTTTAGGTTTGCCGTGCACCTCGAGGAGACTATGGACGCCACATTCTCCCAATCTTGGTAAAGTACACGGGTGTCCAGACTAGCCCCTTGCATCCTACTCGCACTGTTCGCGACATCCGCGAACGCCCCATCATCTACCACGTCCACCGAACAATCGGCGAGGGTAACGTGGTTGGATTTGTGGAGACGGACGGCGCCCTGGGAACACTCGTGACGGCCAACATCACCGACTGGAAGTTGACACTGACGGCGCCGAATCTGCTTGACGGCCCAATCAACGTCATCGACTTTGCCGCTCACATTCAATCATCTGTCATGGGAAACGCGCTGACTGCGACCCCCACACAGTTGCTCTTCAATTTCGACTCGCCGGGAGATGCCTTTTTTTTCATGCAGGGGAAGTTACCGAACGGCAACTACTGGTGTGTCCAAACGAAACTGTGCGTTCCCGGTTTCCGCACCGAGTCAATCGGCAGGCTTGAAAATGACGATCCGATTGCTCAGGCAGTTGCCCGAACCGGGACAGTGGTAATCGCCACCACGATACCGGAACCGGGCACCTTCGCCCTGCTCGCATTCGGGCTGACCGGACTGATGTTCGCAAGGCGACAACGATTCTAGTCCCGCGTCCAGGATGGACAAGTGGAAATAGTTGACTCTCACGGTCCTCTGCATGTGGACGTCCAGAACTTCCCGTATAGGACCAAGAGGCCATTGTGAGTCAAATCGCGGTGATCGGGGGCGATTCATCCTATGCCTGTTCGCTTACCACGGCGTTGGCCATCTCCATCATCGAAAAATAGAGAAAGTCGGTGTCCGGGTGCTCGTCCAGCGTCGCGGTGGCACCCCACTGTCCTCCCTCCGAAAGCCGTTGACGGTCAATCCAAGCGTTGGCCAGCCCGTGAGCCCTTGCCGGCTCGTGGTCGTGATACAGGCTCTGCGCGGTGTGCAGCACATCCGCGCTATCGAGTCCCAAATCATTGCGAAGGTGGCGCAACAGATATTCGAAGTTGGCAGCGTTCGGCTTGTATGAACCAATATCCTCAGCCGTGTAGATGGCATCGAACGCGACCCCGAGCTTACGGTTGGAGGCGGCGAAGCCGTCTCGATGGACATTCGAGAGTATTACCAGCCGGTAGTGATTCTTGAGGATTCGAAGAGCATCCGCAGTGTCGGTGAACGCGGGCCACTGTGACACCGAGCCTCCAAATGCGTCATCCAGCTCGCTTGTGGTATCGAGTCCAAAATGTTCGGCGAAAGCCGTGTGCACGCGCGTCAGTACTGCCGGATAGAGCAAATCGGGTGTCTCACTTTCCTGGCGGCTTTCCAACATGGCAAACGCCTGCAGCGCCGCGTTGCGGTTCACTTTGTCGCACGCACTGTGCATCAGCAGTGGCTGAAGGGCATCCCAGATTCCTGTTTCCCAATCGATGAGGGTGCCGTAGCAATCAAACGTGAGTACTTTGAAATCGGTCAGTCGGCGATTCATCGCTCGTCTCCGTTACGCGCAGTATTCGAAAAGGTGCGTAAGAGTCTAACCGGCCAGCTAGATGGCCGCTTGCTCGGGACTACTGACTTTTGTGCACGTCCTGCAGTGAAGGCTCGGCTGAGCGATAGTTAAGCGGAGTTTTCCCCGTGTGCTTGCGAAACGCCCGGGTAAATGCAGCCTGGTCACCGTAGCCGACACGAAGCGCAACCTCCATCACCGACAGGGAGGTGTGTGCGAGCAGCTCCGAGGCCCGATGCAGACGACGCTGTGCCAGGTACTTTTGCGGTGTCGTCGCGAGATGCCCCCGGAATAGTGCGTGCAGTCGACTCGCGCTCAGGTTACCGACCCGTGCCATATCGGCCACGGTAAGCGGCCACTCCAGGTGCGCATCCACGTAACCGGCCACGCCGCGGAGACTGGACGGCCACGCTCCCTGCTCGCCGAGGCCGAGCCGCGCGGAGACGGTGCCGAGCAGGAGAGCGCAAGCATGGGTGGCGAGCGGCCCGCGAAGCTGACCACGCTCGCTCGCTCGGCCAGGTAACGAATGAGTTGAAGCAGTTCGGCATCGACCGGCACAAAAGGGTGGCGCCGGGCCCGCTCCCAGACCAAGGCCCCGAGTGTATCGGTGGCGGTCCACGAGCGTGTCGGTATGTCTATCACCAGAAAAGAGTTGCTCTTCGACCCGGTGAAGCTGTGAGGCTCGCCGGCTGCAACCAATGCGACGCTGTCCGGCGAGACATGGCCCTCGGTGCCGCTGACCACCATGCTCAGCCGACCTTCGAGTGGCAGCACCACCTGGTGAAAGTCGTGACTGTGGCTGACGACAGCGCCACGATAGCGGCGCACTTCGAAGAACGGCTGCAGCATGGTCCCCTCCCCCGAGACGGATTGCGGCTGAATTCTGGAATTCAGCAAGTGGCTTACGCGATATTAATGCGAATCAGTCCGCCAGGTGGTGCACAACGTGCACCGTAGCCTGGGCGGCTCCGGTGACCGAACTGGTTCGTGAGCCGCCGTCTACGGACAGACTTGCTCAGCGACGGGGGTCACTTGCAACTGTCTACACGGACTTCCAGGTGCGAGCAGGGTACGCGCAACTGGTTGATTTCATGGTGCCGGTGAGTGGACTCGAACCACCGACCTACTGATTACGAATGAGTTGCCCGGCCAACTCAGATACATCGTCCGGGTCTCGGTCGACATGGGCATCCGTGATCTGCATGAGGCGGAACTGCCGCCACACCCGGAACGGATCTAACTCATTACTTCAACAAAAGCGCCGGATCACCCAACAAACTGTAGATGTCGAGGATGTAGCGTGGCCCACCAAATCTCGCGTAGCGGCGCTGTGCATTCAGTATCGCGTCCCCGAGCACCGATTCGCCATCCGAGAAGATTGCTTCATAGAAAGCGATGTCGAGCACGCGCGCGGACCGATTGAGCGACAGTCCAGTGGCGGACCAGACCGCCACCGCCCCCCCTTGCGGATGCGTGACCAGCTGTTCACCGATGGCATCGAACCCGGGCAAACCGAACTGATTGACCAGGCAGCTCACGGCGGTGACGACGGGCAATCGTGGTCCATTGGTAAGTCCGGCTACGTCGGCCAAGTTGAGCAACCCGGTGTTACCCACGCCAGTAATTCCCCCGTGCCCGATAAAATTCAGGTAGGCCCGACCATCGGCGAGATTGCCGAACAGCTCCGCCCGCGCATCTGGCGTCGACATGCGATCCAGGTAAATGCGGTCGACCGTATATTCGCTCGGAAGCCGAGCACCCACGACTTCGCTATCGGCGACGAAGTTACCAGCCTCGTCGCCCTCATCCGCCGCGAGCGTAACTCGCTCGGTCCAGGCGCCGCGCGCCGCCTCGTACGACATGATCTTATCGATGACGGCGTCGAGCTCCGTCGCGTTGATGACCGGCAAACGACCTATGGCGATTTCACTCACCCAATCGTTGCCGACCACGTCCCCGTACAGGTTGTCGGATGGAAACAGGCCGTGGGGAGTGGGTGTCAGCAGCGCCGGCACGATGGAATCCCCGAAGCCCAGATAGTCTTTGTAATCGTGCGATCCGTCTCCGGCGAGCACAACATACCGGGGAGGCACCCGCCAACGACGGTACGCATGGGCCAGAAACGACCAGATGGCGTCCGGATCTTTCAGGCCATCGCTGAACTCGTCGTAGATGTCCTCGATGTCCACGACGAGCGCCGAGTGACCCTGTCGCGCCCGATAGTCGGCCAGTCGCTGGGCAGTCTCGACCATGTCCGAGGTCGTCACGATCAGGTAACTGCCCTGATTACCGGGATGCTTGAGCCGGGATGCAGTGTCTGCCAGTAACGCGACCGGCAAAAGCGCGGCCTCGGGCAGGAGCGTTGCAATCTGGTGTGCCCGCGGTACACGCAAACTCACACGATATGTATCCCCTACCGCTTCGACCCTGATTCTCTTCAACCACTTCGGACGCGCAGTGTCCGTTACATCGAACACTAGAATTTCCGGTCGATCGAAGCCCTCGATGGTCACAACAGCTTGCTTATCGACACCCAATTCGAGCCGATTCTCCCTCGCGCGATTACGCCGTGAATAGGTGACATCGAAATCGTTGACGTAGAAGACGCTATATGGAACGCCATCCTCAAGCACGCCACGGACTTGCAACTCATTATCGCCATCCTCGAGCAACGTCGCCGGTATCGGGAAGGTCGCCGTATGCCCACCAATGCCATCCCATTGCACGGTGCCGACGGAAACGCCGTTAAACGATATCACTGCGTGATGGTCAAGCGGCGCCGGCGTCTCGTTTCCACCGTGGAGGCGCACCGTCAGCATGGCCGAATCGTCCACGCTGGCAGGATCGGCAATCACGATGTTGAAACTCTTGCTATCAAAACCAAAACCAGGAAAAAGGAAATCCCACATCCAGTAGTCGGCATCCGGGTCGTCGAATAGATGCGCCAACGTGTACTGATTACCTTCGGAATGGATGGTCGCCACATGATGCTGAAGGGTCGAGACATTGCGTGGATAACGTGCACCGCCGCGTTTCATGGGCAGAGCGTCTCCACGACGAAGCCAGTACACGTTCGAGTCCGTGTAAACGCTCTCGGCTGCCTCGCCGTAGAAGTAGAGCCCGCCCCGCACCTTACTGAAATGCGTCGCTACCCGCTGACCTCGATTGTAAATCGCCAGTCGATTCCGGCGCATCAGCGTCTTCACCCTCTTCTCGGGAAGCCCGAGATATGGGCCAATCTGAGCCGCATCGACGTAGTGAATGCCTGGCTCGGTCACCAACATCTTCACGGCCGTTCCAATGCGGCTGGACCTCGCCTTCCGTGCCGCTCGACGGGCCGCACGCCGTGCCTGACCGCGCGCCCGCTCGGCTTCGGAAGGAGCCCGCTCCACGCGAGTGAAATTTAATCCCAATGCCCGCCCGCCGAGCACGCGCAGGGAGACACCTGTCGTGTAGCTGACGGTGGCCGTGTAGGGGCCGTGACGAACTTCTCCGCCATCGGCTTCTTTTTCAACCAGAAGATAAGTGTACGTCTCACCGGCCTTCACGCCGCGATCAATGAAACGATACGCCCCGCCGCGTCGGGAGTGCAGCAGCCCCGGCAACAAACGCTTGTTCAGTTTGTGGTACTGCTGGTCGACGTCGTCGAAGCGGAGCAGATCGAAACCCACCGTGCCGAGCTCAAAAGAGGTCCGCCACTGCACCACCGCATGCGATGTAGAGCCCGTAACCGTGAACTCCTCAATGAATGCGAACGTAGCCGCGAAAATCGCGATCGCGGTATCGATTTTCGCGTCGTTGCTCGGATCGAGATCACCGTCGTCGCAATCCACATAGGTAACAGTCAGCGTTTCATTGTTGGCCGCTTCGAGCTGACCATCGTTCGCCACGGGAGTGCCACCGGTTTCCACCACCAACACCGGCCGAGCCGTGAAGACGATGTCCGTGTTGGAGGTGCTCAGCGTTGACGACAAAGTGATCTGCGTCTCACTGTCGACGCTCGAAACCGAATAATTCCCCACGTCCGGGCCGGTGCCGATGACAAACGTGTCTCCCGCCATCACACCGTCCGTAATGAACGCCGAGGACGAAGACGTGACTACCGCCGAACTCGCCGTGGTCACGAGGTCGGCGACTCGGTTCACGAAGATGCCGGCACCCGCCGATGTCTCGGTCATGGTCACCGTCTCGGAGTCGCCAGTCGTCGCGCTGCTGACCGTAACGGTAAACGGAACGCTGCTACAGGTCGTGAGATTGTTGTCCGATAGCTTCAGGAAAATTGCATCGGCAGTATTGTACGATGTGACGTTCTGTGTGCCCGCCGCGTTGGTGAACCTGACGGTCCCGGCGAGGGTCGTGAAGAAGCTCGCGGTGCCCGTAAAGTCCGTACCGCCAAAAGTGTAGGTCGCTGTAACCACGGCGCTGTCAACATCCTCCCACAGACCGTCACCCCCGGTGACCGTGCCGTCGGAAATTTTTGCATCGAGACCAGTGGTATTACGAAATACGCCTGTGTCGGGCCCGGTCTCTGTCAGGGTAAGAGTCTCCATGTCCCCGGTCGGGCTGGTGAGTGTAACCGTCACTGTCTCCGCAACCGACGGATTGGTATTCGCACTCGCGTGAGTAACCGTCACGAAGAGTTGATCGCTCAGCGCCAAGTCACCGTCCAGAAAGAAAAGGTCGTTCGGCAAGCCCGTCCCTCGGCCAAACTGCACCACCGGCTCCCCCGCCGAGAAGATGTCCACGGCGTCGTCGACGATCTCCCCGTTACCGCCCAAATGCTCCACCGTCAATACATCACCGCCTGCGACCTGGATGTCTCCGTCATCGACCGCGCCCGGCGTGCCCGAAGAAGTCAGCGGATCGGCTGCGAAGGTCAAGAAGGTGATGACGTCGCCATTGGCGGGCGCCCCACTCTCTAAGATCGTAAAGGTGACTTCGCCATTGTCGGACGTGTACTCCACGCCCCCAACGGCCAACGCTGTCTGCACCCCAGACAGGCTGCCGGATAGGAGCCAGTTACTGCCCGTGGCATCGTAGGTGGCAGTCCAGGTTTCTGCGACGGTCGTTTTGGAAGTCTTCACTGAGCCTATGTACGCGTTGGGCGACGACGACGCATCCGGCGTGTCGGCGCCGCCGTTATTCGTGAATATGCTCGAGTTGGGGCCGGTCTCGGTGAGGGTAATAAGCTCAAGATCGCCGTTGGCCGGATTCTTCACGGTAATGGTAACTATCTCGACCGCGTTTGGGTCCGAGTTCGCAAACACGTCGGTGACGGTGACGAAGATATCGTCCCCCGCATAGTAGAACGCGGCCTCTTGGTCGCTGCTGTCAGTGAATCGGACGCGGGCGGTACCGTTCGCCGTAACCGTGTCACCGAATATGATGGGATCGGTTAAGTTGAACGTGCCTCCGTCAGGATCGAGCTCTTGCATCCAATCCTTCTGCAGGGGGTTGGTATTAGACGTGCTCGTGGAGAAGACGAAGGCGATGGGAGAGTCCGGGAGAACCACCTGGTTGCCGCTGAGGTCGTTAAACGCAGTCAAGGGCACTTGGATGTCGAGCAAGAAATCGCCGGTACCATCCGTCGTTGCCACCACGCGGGTATGAGAAAAGTTCCCCGGATCCTCGAAGTTGTTCGCCGTGAATTCCTCCACGCGAGCCCCGTTGGGGTCCGTGATGTTTTGTGTCGTGCCGTCATCGTAGAGGATCTGGAGCTGATCATCCTTGTTGTTACCGCTCGCAAAGGGACCATTTACGTCAACCCAGAATTCCTTGTATCCGTCGTTGTCGATATCCACGAGCACGTTCCAATGGGCCGACTTGAGATCAGTGGAGTTGGTTGACGGATCACCGGCCAACCGCATCCGGAACATGATGTAGTCGTCCTCCAACGTGCTCGGGTCATTGGGGTCGTATGGCGTTCCGCCGTTGTAGTAACCATAGAGCGACGTCTCGAAGAGACCGGGATCGGCTCCGGGGGAGCCCGAAGCAAGGTCGGTATGCGAGGGAGTCACCGCCGCGCCGCCATTACTCGTATCACTGCTCGTCTCTTCGTCCCTGACGGGTTGCCCGTCAGAGGTGTAGGGTACGAGGTAGCCGTCAGAACCGAAGAAATTCGACCAGTCCGTACGGGTGTCGGTGAAAATTGCGTGTGCGACGAAGCTCCAGCCGACTAGCAGAAGAAACACGAGGAAAGAGGCGACAGCCCCTTCCGGGGTCGCCCTGTTGGAGGACTGATGAACCACGTAGATCCTTCGGCAGCGTCTAATCGAAACGATTCTCGCAGTTAT
>PVMK01159312.1_pt1 | contig 22316 bp, 21 predicted proteins | sample 1853481 | NCBI WGS metagenome assembly PVMK01 (sample SAMN08533507, study PRJNA380276) | Marine sediment metagenome, whole genome shotgun sequencing project. | reverse complement strand
TCCTTCTACAACTTTAGGACTGATGTAAGCATAATAAGTTGAGTTAACCTCAACACAGTTAAAGTAATGAGAGTAAAATTGCAGCCAGTCAAATCCTGCTGTTTGATTTTTAGGATAAAATGACGGCACCCAATCTTTATAAGACCATCCGGCTGTACCGATGTAAAATTTAGGCATGGTTTAATTGATAGATTGTTTTATTGTTGGATTGTTATAGTAAAGGAGATGCTTCAAACTATAAATTAGCCCTGCTTATTTTATTCCTTCAATTCTATCTTTAAACACATTTACTAATTTATAACTTTTACTCAATTGCAAACATCTTTCCATATTGCGGATATGTTTTTGTGAAAATCTTTCATTTTCATATTGCCAAATTTAATATGGATAATTTTAGGCGGAGGTTCTTTTAATAAAATTCGAATTGAAAAGTCACTATCTTTAGTTACAATTGTTAGACCTTTTTCCTTAGCATAATTCCATACCTCCTCATCCGACCACGAATCATTTATGTCCGACAAATGGATATAATCATTATTCCTCCATAATGAAAAATAATATGGGAGATTAGCATCAATCAAAAACTTGGGCATATTAAGCCACTGTTTTTACTGTATATGATCGATTCATTAATTCAGATGCAAATTTAAGACAAGCATAAACATCATCCTTTTCGAGTGAGGGATATTGCTTCAGAATTTCTTCTATTGTAGTTCCGGCACTCAAAAAGTCAAGAATAGTTTGCACAGTAATTCTTTTCCCTCTGATTGTGGGTTTTCCATTACAAATTTTTTCGTCAATTGTTATTCTATCATAAATTATCATAACTAACACCTTTTTAATTTTTTCCTTAAAAGGAATTTATAAAGTATATCAATTCAATCCTATTCTACATTTCAATTTATCAGTTTATAATTTAGAATGAGCAGGAATCACTTTAAACTTAATTTATGATTTTCTGCATTCGTAACTTTTAATATTAAAGCCGCCGTATTCAGTCCTAATCAATTCAAATGAAAAGCTTAAAACTTTATCCATTTCGTCTAAAGTAGATTTTGATTTATACTTTAAGATTAAATCTGCATCAACTTTATTTTTTTCGCCAAAGCTAAATTTTTTAAGCACAATTTCCTTCTTGATAATTTCATCAACATCTTCAATAAGAGCAAATAAGCTTTCAACAAATTCTTTTCTTGTAACCGACTTATTTCCTATTGCCAGCAATTCGTCATTAGCCATATAAGTTTTCATATAATCTTCATCTCTATCTAATAAAGGATGAATAAACCAATCAACGCAATCTTTTGCATCTAATTTATCACTCGGATGAAATTCTTCGTAGATAAAGTTTGTGGTCATACCTTTAATGCGCATACCGTAAAATTTATGTGCCTGCAGTTCTTCAGTTATAAATTTATAAAAGTCTTCGTTGCTAACTTCCTCTTCTTCAATAACGTCAATATTAATCTGGTTCTCTGCGTATATGTCTAAAACTCTATCGATTTCATCGGGCAGCTCTTCCTGTTTTAACTCTTTAATGTTTTTAAAAACCGGATTACCCAAAAATTCCCGGACACTTACTTCTTCAGCATTTTCCGATTCTTCTTCAAACCGCTTAACATTGTCTAAAAATTGGCTTTCTATTTCAGGCGGAAGGTCATCATCAACTTTATGATAATCGGCATCGTATTTTTCTTCGAGTTCCTTCCGCTTTTTTTTGTTCTGCTCGTTTAGATAGAAATTTCTGGCGTCTTCTGAGTATTTCATTGCAGTACTCTCATTTAAATTAATCAAATATGTTTCTATTCTTTATCAGGGAATAACCATAAGAATGTTATAGAATAATTTTAATTTAACAATTATTTACTTTTAATGCGGGGCGTTTGACAAAAATAATTGTTCTATCGTTGAATTGTTATAGCCAGTAAAATTTAGACATGGTTATATTATTATTTTGCATTTATTATTAAATATATTAAATTAACATATATGTTAATTATCTATACTTAATAGATATGAATATTTACAAGCTAAATAAGAACAAAAAACTAATTCTAAGTATTGAAGACATTGCTGAAATACTTTCAATTAGTAAAGAATCTGCTAAAGTAACGGCGAATCGTTATGCAAAACAAAAGTTTTTAATTAGAATTAAAAAAAATTTATACATAACACCTGTTAAATTTGATAACCTAAAAGAAAACGAATTCTTTCAATTGGCTAATTATTTGCAGGTACCTTCGTATATTTCCTTTGCAAGTGCGTTAAGCTACTATAATATTTATACCCAGCAGTTACGTGATGTAATAGAATCTGTTGCACTAAAAAGATCGAGAACTTTTAACGTTGATGAAATTGAGTTTAGATTTATTCTTGTGAAAAAATATTTTTATACAGGCTTTGTAACTGAAAACAACTTCTTTATTGCTACACCTGAAAAAGCTCTGGCTGATACAGTTTATCTTTCCTCCCTTGGTAAATACAACCTCGATTTTGATGCTGTTGATTTTGGCAAAATCAGTAAATCAAAAGTTAATGAGTACATTAAACTAACAAACAGCAGAACAAAAACATTCTGGGATAACCTATGCAAGCGTTACAGGATTTAGAAAAATTAGAAATTGAAATACTCGAACTCTTCAACAGTATTAGAGTGCTTGATTATCTTTACTCGGCGGTGGAACCATGCTGCGCCTCTGTCACAACTTAAATCGCTACTCAACTGATCTTGACTTCTGGTTGGATGCAAAATCCGATTCGAAAAAAATTTATTCCAAATGTAGAGGTCTGCTGTCAACAAATTATCAACTAACAGATTTTGCAAATAAAAGAAATACTTTATTGTTCGAGCTAAAAGCTCCTGCTGTAACCAGAAGTTTGAAGATTGAAATCCGTAAGGGACGATTTGATTTTAGTTGGGAAAGAAAAATTGCTTTTTCCAGGTTTACAAATAAACAGGTAATGGTTAAAGGATTAACTCTTCAGCAAATGATGGATAACAAAATTGAAGCACTTACTTCCAGAAAGCTTATTCGTGATGCCTTCGACATTGAGTTTTTTTTAATGCGCGGAGTTGATTTACCTGCAAATAAAGAAAACCTCGAAAAAGCATTAAAGATTATAAATAATTTTAAAGAGCAAGAATTTAAAGTTACACTTGGGTCTGTTCTCGAAGAAAAAGACAGAAAATTTTATTTAGAGAACAGGTTTAAGTTTCTTAAAGAAGAGTTAACAAAAAACATAATTTTATTAAAGTAAATCTTTATAAGACCATCCGGCTGTACCTATGTAGTATTTTGCTTTCATAATCTTAATGACTTAATAGCACGCAGATGACACTGATCAAGCAGATTAACACAGATCTGCGTACCAATTGCTTTATCCCCGCTTTCCTTTTTTCCATACTCCTGTAAACTCCAACTACAATACCAACAATCTTAAACGATGGATATTTTTTATCAATTATCATTGGTTCGTATTCGGGATTTTCTGAAATGAGTTCAATCTGGTTTCTCTTCTTATAAAATCTTTTTACTACCGCTGCATCATCCAAAATTGCAACGACTATCTGCCCGTTGCGTGGTTCCAAATTCGGATTAATAATTACAATATCGCCGCTAAAAATGTATGCATCTTTTAAGCTGTCTCCTTTTACTCTAAGCAAAAACGAATCCTTTGGCATTCTGGCAATTGTCGGTAAATCTATTGTATCAATCGCATCGGGATAAATTGTAAGCGGGTTGCCTGCAGCTACTTCGCCCAAAACCGGACGCGGTACAAAAAACTTATCTTCAAGTGTAAGTTCTATTCCACGTGATAGTTTTGGATTTTTTCTGATGTAACCCTTCTTTTCAATCGCACTAAAATGCTGCTGAACAGTTGCCCTGTTTTTATAACCAAAGTGTCTTGCGACTTCTGCTAAGGTTGGCGGTATCCCCTTCCCTTTTATCTGATCGATAAGATGCTCAAGTATTTTTTTCTGGATTTCAGTTAATTCGCGTGACATAAACACACCTTCGGTTAGTGAGTTACAAAAAAAGGTTGCTGGATTTAGAGTTTTGTTCGGTTAATACTAAATACCATACATTTGTATGGTAATAATAATAATGTGGTGGGAATTAATCAAGAGCTAATTTTAAGTGAGGATAAAAAAAATCCTCTCATCAGATCAACTGAGAGAGGATAAAATGAGAATTAGTAATAATTATGCTTTTTGAAGAAATATCTTTTTTAATGATTCAATCATCTTTTCATGGAAAATGGGCTTTGAAATAAAATCATTAAATCCTGTTGCTATAAATTTTTCTTTATCGCCCGGTAGTACATAAGCAGTTACAGCAATTATGGGAATATCTTCATAGCCTGCCATTTTGTGAATAATTTTTAACGCATCTAAACCGTTATACTCACCTTGAAGGTTGATATCCATTACAATAAAATCGAACTGCTCGGTATCAAGCAGAGGAAGAGCTTCCTCAAAACTTGCAGAATATTTAATATCTTTCAGCTCTTTCATCTGAACTTTGAAAAGAATTTGTGAGTCCACCTGGTCTTCGATATATAAACAGGTCATGTTGTTGAGACCCAATTTATCATCCAGCTGTTGATATTCTTGTTTTACAACTTCATTAAAAATTAATTCATCTTTAACTTCAAATTCAGCTTCCTGTTGCGGTTCCTCAGTTGGCGAGGGGAAAGATTCAGGGGTTTTTAATTCTTCCTGGATTTGCTCAGATTGTTGTGGTTCTATAACTTTTTCAGGAAATGATTCAGGAACTTCAAACTCTTCCTGAATTTGTTCTGATTTTTCCGGCTCTATTATTTCTTTCTGTTCAGAAAATTCGGTTTCTTCTTCGATTACAATTCCATGGTCTTCGGGTAATGGAATTTCCTGCTGAACAACTTCTTCTTCAGCAACAACGGGCATTTGTTGCTCTTTAGTTTCTTCAACAATTTTTTCTTGTATATCTCCTACAATTCCTTTTTCAATTTTATCTATAGGTTCCTCTAATTGAGGAGTTAACTTTATGGGAAATAAAAATCCGCTTTCATGTTTACCTGTCTCATCAACAGATGAAACAAATTTAACCTGAAGCATATCTAAAAGCGATTGAGTTATTTGCGCATTTAATTTCGAAACACCAAATTCTTTCGGGTCCAATTTATCAATAAATAATTTTCGAAGTGTATCTGCAAGATATTCTGAAGTTGAAGCGTAGTTGTCTGAAATCACTATTTTAAAATTATTGTCATCAACCTGGTAAGCAGAGAAATAAATTTTATTTTCTTTAATTATCCTGCAAACCAATGGTATAATATTATTCATCAAACAATCAAACTTTTGTTTATCCGTTTCAAACTGAAGTGAAGATGAAATTTTACCGTAACCAAAATTGATGTCTTTTGAACCGGTAATTTCATATATATCTTTATCTATCTCCTCAACAACTTTTATGATGTTAAGAGTAATGATATTCCACTCGTCTTTGTTTCTCTGAATTTCGGAAAACTCAATAATAGAATTCATTGTGCTTAGAAGTTTGCCGCGATTCTGGTTTATTATCTCAACTGCTTCTTTCTGATCGGGTGTCAGGTTTTCTATCCCTTCGGAAAGTTCTTGTGCAAAACCTAATATTACATTCATAGGTGTCAGTATTTCGTGGAAGACACCTGAGAGAAATACCGATTCCAATTGTTTGGTTTCTGCTGCAGAAGACATTACAGGTTTTTCAACAATAACCTCTTTTATTTCCGCATCCCCTGAAGTATGTTTCTCAACTTTTCCAATAATAACAAAGGATTCTATATTTCCTTCAAAATCAACAACAGGTGTTGCTGATAATTCTGTTTCCAAAAAAGTACCATCACCTATTTTTAATCCAATATGTATAGAGACTGATTCCTTCAGATGAGATTGAAAAATTGAAGTGTTTATAGTTGCACGGTCTTCATCGTTTGCGAGAGAAGCCATTGAAGTGTTTTCTAAATCAGGTTTTGAAGTTCCGAGTATATTAACAACGCTGCTGTTTATATAAGTTATTATTCCATCGGGATCCGTAAGAAAAATCATATCAACTGTATTATCAAAAGCTGCTTTGAAGAGCTGATTTTTCTTTTCGAGTTCCAAATTTTGAGTAACATCTCTAACGATATTGAAATGCGCATCTCTATCATTAAACTTAAAACTCATTTTGCTCAGCTCTACAAATACCGATGAACCATCCCTTTCTTTTATGCCTGAATGGTTTGCTAAACTTTCCTTCAACTTCCCTCTTCGCTTGAAGACCCGAGCAAAGATTGAATATCCTCGGGGTTATACAGATCGGTAAGATCCATTTGTAAAAATTCTTCTCTCGAATATCCGTATAAATCCAATACTGCTGTATTTACTTCGAGAAATCTTAAGTTTTCTTTATCGTATATGAAAATTGGTTCAGGGTTATTTTGTATTAAGAATTCAAACATTCTTCCTCTACTCTTTATTAAATGTTGCAGATTTTCTGCATATTCAACTTTTTCAATTAAAATCAAAAATCCTTCCGGCTCATTTTCTCTACCGAAAATCTTAGTTAAGCTAACTGTGTACTCAGGTTCGCCGTCTTTATCAATCTCTAAAAATCTGCTTAATGGTAATATTCTACTATTATCAGGTGATTGTAAAAACCGATTAACGCTTTCTAAAAGACCTAAAGGTAGAATATCTGCAAAATTCAAGCCATTCAAATCCTCCGGCTTTCGGTTAAATAATTTGCAAAAATCCTCACTCGAATTCTTGATAATATCCTGAGTTGTAATAAATGCAACCGATTTAGGAAAATAATCAATTATTTTATCAAGAACACCAAACAAATTCTCATCTGTTCTTTGTTCAGTATTACTTTCTGAGTACTGAGAACATCCGATTACCGCTTGTATATTATTTTCTTCATCAAATAAGGGCAACTGTACTATTTCTTTATTCTTTAGATTTTCATTTTCTCTGAAATGCACCCCTTCCGAAATCACACAATTCATCGTGTCTTTAATAAATTTATCAATAAAAAGGTTTAGATTTTTTAAAAATCCGGGAATAAATTCACCAGCTTGTTTACCTTCCATTTGAAATGGTTTTAGCCCGATGCTTTTAGCAAGATATTCATTAACCAAAAGAAAATTTCCTTTGTCATCGGTAATCCAAAAAATATCTTCTAACTCATCTGCAAGTTTGTGTAATATTTCTTTCCCGATAAATGTAATTGGGAAAAGGGCTTCCACTTTGTTAATAATTTCAAGCAGTTTTTCACTTCTAATAATATTTTGCGAGTCCGTATCGCTAATCTTAATTTTACTTTTACTGGTAAATGAAATATCGTAGTTTTTTGGAATTATGGTGCAGAGTAAAAATAGATTCCCGCTGCTCTCAAAAGTGTTTAAAATAATTTGAGCATTTACCTTCCTGCCGGAACGAAGGTTGAATTCAAAATGTTCGAGTGTGAGAGTATCGTTTTTTTCAACTGCTTTATCCAATAATTCATTAAATTTTTCTTTAGAATCAGAATCAAAATACTCCATTATAGAACCTTGCGGTTCGGTTACATTTAAAAGATTAAATCCTTGTTTATTAGTGAATAATATTTTCCCACTGCTCTCAAGAATGAAAGAATGGATCCCTAATGGAATGAGGGATTAAACTTAATATTTTTTGAATAGCTTTTGTCATATCAATAAATTAATTAGTACCAGAAACAACATAATAAATAAGAATATTTTCCGATTGTTAAAAATACTTACAAAAATACAAATAGTTTGTCAGATTACATGTCATTATCAGGGATGATTACTTCCCGTGACAACCGTTACTTTGTTTGAATAATCAGAATAATAAACGCCATCTCCGGAACGAACTCTATAAATGTAGGATCGCTGAGTTAATAAATTTTCATCAAGGTACGTATTTTGGTCGCCCGGAATAGTCGCAATCATTGTGAATTGTTCTTCCCCATCTACCTTTCTTTCTACTTCAAAAATCGTGTTTGTATTATCATCATCATTCCAGGTAAGCACAATCTTACCGTTTCCCAAATAAATTCCCTGCAAATTTGTTGGTCTGATTATACCGTACCAGTAAGTTTGTGTAAAACTTTCATTCGACCACGCAGAATCACTGTTTGAATATGCTTTGATTCGGTAATAGTATTTTCCACCTGCTACTAAACCATTTGCACTATCGGCAAAGTTGGTAACATTCCTATCCACAACACCGATTTTTAAAAACTCATCGTTTTCTTGTCTTCGTTCAATCGCAAAAAGATTTTCATTTTCGCTGTTATCTGTCCATTCTAATCTAACCAATATAGTGCCCCTGGCAGTTGCAATTAAATTTGTTGGCGGATATAGGTCACCGGAACTACCGACTCCAAATGTATTAACTTCATCACTGAATTCTGATCCTCCAAATTGATTAAATCCCTTTACTTTGTAGGAATACATTATTGCGGGATCTAAGTTTTCATCATTTATATTAAATACGTTTCCCTCAACATTAAGATATTCTTGATACGTACCATCAAAGTTTATTTTCCTCCATATTTTATAATTGCTTACAAGAAGAGATGAATCTTTCCAGGAAAGATTAACATTACCTGGGGTTAAATTTATAAGCTTAAGATTGAACGGAGCATATGGTGGAATAACAGTTGCAACTACATGAACATCTAAAACATTATTACTTTTAAGCGATGTTTCATTAAAATCATAATATATTAAATAATAATCAATTGAGGTTCCAATGAACGAATCATTTAACTGCAAATAGATTCTCGGCTGCGAACCATCGGAGTTAGGTGGATAGTTTCTAACAAAGTTTCCGTTTACATAAAGCTCCATAAATTTTAACGAAGTTGGTGTTGATATTAAATAATCAATTTCTGTTTCACCGGTACCAACTGAATCACCACTAACGGGTGAAAATATTTCCAAAGTTGTGTGGTTGTTTCCATTGGATGGTGGATCGGTTGCAAGATTTGTACATCCAATAAAAAGGAGAAAAATTCCTGTTAAATAGGACAATATTCTTTTTCTAATTTTCATCGTTCTCCACCAAATTCTAAATCAAAGCTCTGCTTTGTTCCGGCTTGAAGATATGGAATTATTATCAGGTAAGATCTTAAATGCGGATCGTATTCCAAATGCAGATTTGTTTGAGATAATCTTGGGTTGAATTTACCCGCCGGTAATATTAATTGTACGGCTGCATTTTTAATTTCATTCTGACTATGGTTTTCTACCTGGATTACAAATTTATTTTCATCGTATGTTTTTTTTGTTTTTATGATCACCTCCATGCGAGATAACTCCCAATCAATTAAATCGGAATACGTCGTTATCCAGGCATTTTGGTTTTTTAGATATTCGGTAATTGATAAAAAAAGATCATCATCAATTGATTTGCTGCCCCATTTTGTTTGGTCGATAAAATTTATAAAAACTCTTTCACCATTTTTCTCTGCATTTTTATAAAACGAAAAGAAACTTTGTAGTGTTTCTTCGTAATTATTTTCATTTACTGAAAAAGAATTTGCATAACCGGTTATTTTTTTCTCATCTGAAATATAAAGTGAATTATCAGGTAACAAGTAATAATTAAAGTGGGAAGCAATAGAATCATTAGATGATTGAATAAGCTGAGTGCTATTAAGTTTAACACCAAAATACTTCTGCCGACTGTTAAGTTTTAGTTTATCATACAGTGATTCCAATAACTCAGATATCATTTTCTCTCCAGAAAATTTTTTGTTGAGAAAAAGATTTATATCTCCTGCTGCTGCAAATTTACTTATTTCATTTCCCGGTTTATCAATTTCCTTTGTATCAATAAAGAAATTTGCATTAACATTATTTGAATAATACTGTTCGAGTGAGTTGATGGATATTGATTTAGTATCAGTTATAATATTAGAGATAAGAACCGGAACGTTATATTTCCCGGGTAATGTTTTAAGCATTAAAAATGGAGTCGATGAGATCCATTCGATTGAGTTAAAAATCAGTTTTTCAACAGTATTTTCCTGCAATTTGTCTCCAATAATTTGAGATAGTTGAAAACCAAACCAAACTATTCTACCATTACTTCGTTCGGATAAAATTATGCCGGAATATGCAATCTGTTTTTCGTTCTCACTGTCTAAAACATATTTTCCCAACTGAATAATATCTTTGTCAGTAACATCAGCAGCTAACGGCTGAAACTGATTTAAAATAAGCAAGTCATTATCTACATTAATATTCCTTCCCAACACTGATGAATATTGTATGGTATGTCTTTCTGCTATTTTATCTTTAGTGTTAAATTCATTTACACTAAAACCACCTAACTCACTTAGATAGTTAGAGTAAGTTTTTTTTCCATTTTTATCATAAAGACCAATTTTTCCAAATATTAGTAACCCTTTACCCTCGTTCAAAAAATTTTGCAGATTCTCTTTTGCTTTTTCAGAAAGCACCTCAACAGAGGGAAGGATTAATAAGTCTAAATAATTAAATTCATTATCATCAAGCTGTTCATCATTAATTACGGTATACGAAATTTTTCTGTTCAAAAAAAATAATTCCCAATCCTGAATTGGATAAAAATCTTTATTCTGCGGATAGATTAACTGTTTTGTTTTTTCGGAATAGACGATACCTATTTTTACATTCCTTAAATCCTGCGCACAGATTAAAGAAACAAGAATTAAGAATATTATGGGAAAAGTATGTAAAAATATTTTATTCATTTCTATTAGAATATTCAATTTACGATGATCATTAAATCTGAATCACTAGCACCTATGTATAAAAATTTTTGAAAAATCCCTTATCAAGAATTAATAATATCAAAATCGATAAAAAATGTTCTTGATTCACCTGCTTCAAGATCATCGACATACAAATGCAAAATCTCTAATCCTGTTTGATGAGAATATGTTGCATTTTTTTTGCCTATTACTTCAGTCTCTATGGAAATGTGGTCTGCTTTATTATTCAGATCAATATAAATAACAATGTTTGATACCAATTCATCGCTCGGATTAGTAATAGTTACAGCTACCCTGGAATTACCTCTTTTTTCAGATCTTATTTCAAGATAATCTTTCGCTTTATACCATTTATATATTTTCTCATTGGTTGTTATCCAGAATTTCTTTTTTTTCAGCTCCTCTATAACATCTTTTACAACTTCAATATTTTCTAATTTACATTGATAATTAGTATGCATTTTATAAACATATAAACCGCCTTCAAACAATACCCTGTCAATATCTTCCTGGTAAGTGTAGAATTGAAATTCCGGCTGATGCAAACCAAAATTTCTTATTACTTCGTAATCATCTCGGGCTGTTTTAGTTATTGATAAAATTCTTCTATCGCCTTTAATAACTACTCTCGGAACCGACCTGTCGGTTAACGAATCAGTTAGAAGATAATCGTATCCTGCATTAACAATTGCCATAACTGTATTTTTATCAAACAATCCGTAATACGGCACGAAACCGGATAAAGTTTTTCTTGTAATTTTTTCAATAGTTTTCTTAGCATTTATCAAATTATCAAGCTGCACCTCATAATCGTAAAGTTTGTTTATGGTATCATTAACCGAAGCAAGATATCCGATATCAACCATCGCAGCAACTTCACCAAATTCTGCAAGGTATTGAATTAACTCGTTATTACTTTGAGCAAAGTTGGCTTCAACAAAAAATGTAGCTTCTATATTTTCGTTTGTAAGTACAGGTAATAGATTCCTAACATTTTGTACTTCATCCGTTAATGTTGGCATAAGTACTGCTGCCGCTCTAAATCCGGAAGGCCAATCTTTAATAAAAGCAATAGGCTCTTTTTGTAACCAGCTTATGCAGTTTCTAAACATTCTGTCGAAATAAATATAATCTTCCTGCACGCCGATAACAGAATTTATATCGAATCCCATCCATACAAACCTTCCAAAGCCGTACTTACCGTAAACCATACCTGCAGTTTCTTTAATACCTTCGCGTACCAATCCTTCTTCGAGTCGGTAGTTGTACCAAAAACTAATTTGTTCTGTTCGTGGATCGAGTACTTCTACAGCGATGGGATTATCCCAGGTTGCTATATGAAGAGGATAGCCAGTTGGAACATTTGCCGTTATAGGTATTCCGCCTCTTAACGTATGAATTTTAGTGAGGTCACCGTCTCCAATTTCCCTGGAAAATTTAACTCCAAAAACTTCTGAGAAAAAACGCCACCCTCTCCACTTTCCATCATCCGAATAAGATGCTGTACCACTTGTTGCAAAGATGCTTCCGCCTTTATCCAAATATTTTTTAATTTGGATAATCTCTCTATCACTTAGAGATATTGTGCCGGGCAGAATCAATAATTCGTACTCAAAGAGTTTCCCTCTTTCAATTTCTTCGTCGGTGATGATTTCAAATTTATTATCACCATAACCAAGAAACCTTTTCCAGGTTGTAATATTTTCCTGCAGCCAGGTACTGTTCTCCGGTAACATATTCTGCGTATAGTCAGAGTATAAAATTGCAACATTCGGTTCACGACCTAACAAAACATTTTTTAATACTCTACCATCAGGAACAAGTTCATTTACCGAAAATTTTCCAAAAACACCTCTAAGAACAAATAGAAAAATCATTATTGCAGCAATAACAACAATAAACCCAACTATCATAATTAACCATTGGTTAATTCCTTTTCTTGTTGAAGAAGTTACTGCCAACTTACAACTCCGGCATCCTGATCTTTTCGTGTTTCCACATAACCTTCAGAAGTGAATTTTAAGAATTTTGGTTCTAGTCGGATGTCTTTTTACTCTTATACGTTCCTTTTCCTGGTGAGTACGATTAATTTTAGTTTCTTTTACTGCTGTTTCCACCGGGTGATAATGATGCTGCACAGGAGCCTGTTTCTGTTTAGGTTCTTCTATAATAAGTTTTCTGCCGCCAAAATCAGCCGGCTCCAAAAGTTCAGCTTGTTCCTGCTCAACTTCTTTTCTTGCATATTGATCTGCTTTTTTCTCCTGCACTTTGTACAAGATATATGCACCAACAGCAAGTATAAATGTACTGATGGTTGCTACAAGTATAATTGTAGACAAGATTGGAATTAGTTCCATCTTACCCTCGCTTAATTAATTAAGAAATAGTTTTATTACGGTTTTACCCGGCCCTCTCTAATTTTCCCCACTTCATTTTAATTCCTAAAAATTCTTCTACGGTTGACATTGCTTTACAGATGTCTATTATCAAAATAAAAACCATTCTGTATATAATGCCATAAGCCACTAACCTGAATTCTTCCTTCTCAGCGGCAACACAATAAATTGCAGTCATTATATCAAGTAAAGCTAATCCTGCCCACCAGTAAAATATTAATGATGTAAATCCAAAATACATCGCTGCAAAAATAAAGAATGCATTAGCTGCTATGTTCATTGCCGGCCAAATCAATGCTTCAAAAAACATTGTCCACAAAACAAATGTATTCCCAAAATTGATTGTGGGATTGACTAATAATTTTTTATGTTTCCTGATTGATTGAAGTATTCCTCTCGTCCATCTATATCTTTGTTTTAGCAATTGCCTTAATCCCTGTTGGTGCCTCAGTATATGAAATCGCTTTAGGTTCGTAAAATATCTTCCAGCCCTTAGAAAGAATCCTAAGTGTAAGGTCAGCATCTTCAGCAAAAGTATCGTTTGTGTAATAACCCGCGCTTTCAATTGCTTCTCTGCGGAAAAGACCTATTGGACCAGGAATAATATTTACAAGTTTCATATAGCTTTGTGCACTTCTAGCCATATTCAGTCCTTCAATATACTCAAGTGCTTGCAGGTCGGTAAGAAAGCTTCCTCTGTTTTGAACTTTAACGTTTCCTGCTACTGCACCAATTTCATGATTAGTGAAATGCCTGACTGCCATTGTTAAACTATCAGGCGATAACTGCGAATCGCCATCCATACAAAGAATAAATTCAGCACGAGAGACTTGAATTCCTGCATTCAGTGAATTTGCTTTACCGCTGTTTGATTTATTTATTAATGAAACTTTTATCTTATTGTAAATTCCTCTTCTGAAACCGATTAATTCTTCTGCAACTTGTTTCGTATCGTCGGTTGAACCATCGTTTACTATTATTATTTCATATTTCGAATAGTTTAGTTCCAGTAATGATTCTATTGTTTTCTCCAAAATTTTTCCCTCGTTAAATACGGGAATGATGATAGAGATAAACGGTTTAAAATTATCATATTTTTGAACGTGTATTCGTTTAAGTAGAGATATGCTAAAATCAAAATGCCAAAATACCTTATCAGTAAAATCAACAGGAAGATAACAAGTGTAACTATAATTGCATATTCAAAAAGCGATGATACCGTTAAAACAGTCATCGGCAGAGTATAAATTATAATAAACAGGAGCGAAAGAGAGAAAATTCCGCTGATGAGTATTCTTCTGATAATTCTGCTCTATTTCCGGTTGATTGAATGCCCTCCGATTGAGTTAACTCAATAACGCTTCTTCTAATTTCAGATTTTATGTTCATATTAGGATATATTAATGACCCATTCAAAATTCAACAATAATGCCATCAATAAGGCGAAATTCTTTCCCTATTGTATATTTTCAAATGGTATTAGTGAAACAATATTGGATAATAAATAATTGTGTATCATTCTAATACAAGAGATAAAAAAGTGATGTTTTTGATTCGGATTGGCTGTAAATCCAGCTATTAAAATTAAAGGACAAATAATAATTTTTGTTACAATGTCCAGTAAGCAGATAGTCCAAATGATATCGAATTGTAACCCTGACTTAATTGCACAGAACTTCCAAAAGACATCCTTGCCTGCAGTACAAAGTTAGAAGTAAAATTATACCTCAGGTTAGTATGAAATTCTCTAACAATAAAATTCTCGTTTGGAATAAGTCCCAGTTTACCTTTTAAGCTCAGTAAAAAATCGGCATCATCTATTGCATTCCCAGTCAGCCCCAAATACTGTGTGATTCAAAATTATTAGGCGACCAGTAAAGAAGTGTCTGCTCATTAAAATTGTAATAGTAATACTCATAACCAACTCCAAAAACCCCATCAAATATTTTCCCTATTCTCAGTATCACCTTGCTTCCCCTGTTGTCATCGGATACAGCAATATAAGCCGCATCTGCTCTGAGCAATACTCCATCTTTAGTAATATACTCTCCGGTTAATATAGTATAATTTGCAGTGAGTCGAAGATCGACTAAAAACGGAGAGTACAAAATCTGCACAGCATCGGCAGAATAAAAGCTTGCTGAAAAATTATATGTCTTTTGCTTTGCTGCTCTAATAGATACTTCAAAAATATCAGTGCTCGTATCGTTTTTGAAATTTGTAACTCCATAAGCAACCGAGCCCGTTACAAGTTCACTGAATCTAATATAACCATCAGCGCGTAGAATATTAAGATTTAATCTCGTTTGCTCTGAAGAAACGAAACCGAAATATCCGCTTCCAGCAAGTGATAGGAAACTTGTAATTCCCAACTCTAATTTTACACCTTGTGTGGTGTAAGTGAAATCGAGATTATCGCCGAAATAATATCCATCAGGAATAATAGAAAAATGAGTGGGAAATGAAGTAACTGAATAACCATTAAACCCAGCACTGCCGAGCCATCCCATTCTTGTCTGTACAATATGTGATGATGGAGAAATCGCTAAAAGTTCTTCATAAACATTTCTGGCATTTTTGTAATCACCCACCTTCATATAAGCATCACCAAGGAATAATTTTGTTTCAGCGTCATCAGGATTCTCAGCAGCTAATTTTTCAAACTGATACAAAGCGGCTAACGAATCTCCACTCCAATAATAAATTTTAGCAAGCTGCTTGGCTAAATCGTAATCATCAGGATATTTTAAAATGAGTTCATCATAAATTTTTATTGCAGCATCGTAATTGTTATCACACAAATAAGCTTCGGCAAGTTCTTTTTTTAAGTATGGATCTGCGGCTGATTCTTTGAAATACATTTTATAGTAATCTATCGCTTCATCACATTGCTTTTTGAATGTATATTCGCGTGCCTGTTCTAATAAACTGTAAGTTTCTGATTCTTCATTAATATTCTTCTGCAGCTCAATTGATCTTTCTAGCTGCTTAAGGTCGTTATTTATTGGATCAATTTTAAATCCTTTATAAACATACAATTCTGCACTTGCAAGATCATTCTTTTGAAAATTAAGATTTGCTAATGTGATTAATGCATCTATGTTTCCAGGATCACTTTTTAATACATCATTAAGATTTTTCTCAGCAACATTCAGATCTTCATCAAGCCAGACTAATAATTGTCCATACAGTAACTGATAATTTTTATTATAAGGTGCCTGGTTCAAGGCAATTTCCATTTCATCCCGTGCATAATCTAAATTACCTGCCTGGGATAATAATCTTACCTTTTGATATCGGACTTCATGGTCGCTGTAATAGTTGAGAAGATAATCATCATACAGTTTTAAGGCTTTAGCATATTGTTCGCGGTATGAATAATATTTCCCCAATTCTAAAACTGTTTTTCTATTATTTGGATTGATGATAATTTTCTTTCAAGTGTACTGATTTTATTTTCATAATATTTATTTTGTTTGTCCAGTCACTTCTGCCTCAACCATTCGGAATTTGCTGTCAATGGATTGTGTTTCAGAAATAATATTCAACTGCTTAACTGCTTCATCATAACGATTATTCTTAACCAGTTCATCAATAAGAAGATAGCGTGTTGCTATATCACCAGGATTTTTTTTAAGCTTCCGATAGTATCTATCAATCGGATACTGTTTATATCTTTTGGGCGATGGCAATCCGTAGTTATATCTAGTGGTTGTATCATTTACGGTGTAAACATATCCTTTACCTCTAACCATATCATAACCGTCCATTGCCTCTTTAAAATAAGGTCTTAATTCCAAAGCATTTTCAAATGCGTAAGAGCAGTTTTTTTCTTTCCCAGCCACATTGTAAAATAACCGTACCGAGACCATAAACGGTGATCGTCAGGATATTTTTGCGTGTATCTTTTAAGTATTGGCTCGCCTTTGGAAATGTGTTTATTCTTTGCAAGAATTTCAGTGTAACGCAGTATTTCATCGGCTGATGCTTCTTCCCTTCGCCGATAATCATCATACCATACTTCTGCTGTTTTCCAATCGCCTAACTTCTTAAAACTTTTTCCAACTTCAAGATAGTTCTTTGCCTTTGATGGATCGATTGCAATTTCTCTTTTGTAACCGGCAATTGTATTGTATAAAAGCTTATGAAATTCTTCTGTTGTGCGGGAATAAATTTGTTTTGTAAACTGAATTATCCGAATCAAGTTTTAAAGCTGAGCGATAATCATAAAACGCTTTCTCGTACTCACCTCTTTTTTCAAAACAAGTGCCCCTAAGAAAAAAACCTTCCGGCTTTTGCGGATTTGCTGAAATGTATCGATTCAGCAATTCGATTGCTTCCCCGTATTTTCCATTGCTGATATTTTCAATGGCTTCAAGACCGCAGTGCTTCAGAGGTTGGCTGAGCAAAGACAGGTATGAGAATCGTAAGAAACAGTATGCATGTTAAAACGGATTTCATGATAGATACTAAAATTAAAAACGATGGGCGTTTTTCATCTTGTGCTGCAGTGTCTTTAAGAATTTGGGCAATCATACCCTCTGCATTTTTTACATCTTTATTTACAGTAACAGCATATACTGAGATGTGGGGTGAAATTGCCTATAAAAATTGGGATCGTCATTAGGCAAATTAGATTTGATTTTTGTTACTAAATTAGCAACAACATTATCTTTGGGTTTGGTAATTAACACGAATATCTTACTACCGATGATACAAATTTTATCTTTTTTATCCGTTGAAAGTCTTATTGCATTTCTCAATTGGTTAAGAGTAAGCATTCCTCTTCTTTCAGCATATTCATCTAACCGAATTGATACTAAAGCAAATTCCTGTCCAGTAATCTGGAAAAGTGCAATTTGGTTATTAATTATCAGTTCGAAATCATTAAGGGAATAAACATTTGAAAGTGTAATTGCATCATCTTCCATTATTATATCTGCAAAGCTTTCGTACTTTTGTTCAGCGGCAGGAGTAATGAATTCAGGTTTTATTCTCCCCGTTTCACTTGGTTTGTAATCAACCAGGATACCTTTATACGGTTCGATATAATAGTCTGCAGAAAACTTACCTTCTGTATGTCCAACATTTGGAGTGATGGTCATTATTCCAGAATGATATTTATTTACAACTTCTGCTTTTTTCTGAAGACCAATTATTCCGGTTGAGCAATCTATTAAAGTGTCAATAATGTTCTGCGATGCAGGATTAGCAGGTTCGGATAAAAGATACAGACTTGTTATTCCTGCATCTTCTATACTCTCTATTGTTTGTAAAAAAGTATCCCTTAAGAATTTAAGGTCTTTAAACCAATAAAAGGAGTAAGTTCATCAAAAACAATTTTATTTGGATTGTACTGTTCGACAACAGGAACTATATCCTTAATATACTCGGCTAAATATGTATCCGGGTCTTCCACTTTGTTTAAATCTTCCGGTGGAGTAACTCTAACAACTATTATCAGATTTTGATTCATATAATGCTGTAAATCAAAATCAATTGAAGCTGCATGAATCAATAGATCTTTTGGACGCATAGACGTGAAGAAAAGACATACTTCTCTTCTCTGTGCACATTCCAACGCATATTGTAATGCTAATAAAGTTCTGCCGGATTTACGTGGGCCAATTAGGAAATAAGTTCCTGCTCTATAAAGCCCTCCCCACGCAAAATCAACCAGAGGAATTCCCGATGGGAATAGCTGAATTTTTTTGGTCATAGTTTAAGAAATTTTCCTCTTTTAAGCCAAATATTGTGCCGAAGGAACAATTTGTATAGTAGTTAAATATCCAATGAGGGTATTAATTATTGGACTAAACAGAGACAATTAGAAAATTGATGTCCTATTCTGTTACAGTATTTTTTTAATAAATGATTGATATGTGTAAAAAAATGGAGAAAATCCTCGTGTTCTAACAGAGATTGATAATTAGCAAGCTTGCTTGCGGTAAGTTATTTCCGGTTTGAAAAATGACCATAAACAAACAAAGCGGTAGCATTCCCAAATATAGTTGCTTCATTTGTTATATAATCATTCCAATCATCAAAATATGCTGCTGATTGAGAATTGAAAAATGAAAAGTTTGAATCTGAACGAGTTATTTCATATTCATTGATGATTGAAACAGGAGCACCGCCAGCCGATAGTGCACCCGGTAAATTTCCGTTGTTAAAAAATGCAATTTGTGAGTGAATATGCTCAGGATATTTTTCTCCGATACCATTGATAAAAGATAACCCCCATGGATTTCTCCCAAGAATATAATCTCTCTGAAGAATTATTAAAGAATCGAACTGCTCACTTCCTGTTAATGATTTATAAAGTATTGCCTGCAATGCGGTACCTAAAAGAGATGTTGTCGTTCCCCAGGTGTAATTAACTCCTTCATTAAAAACAGAGCTATCTTTTTTTGCATTAAAGTAATTGATGTTTGATTTTATATAATCCGCAAAACGCGGGATAACTTTTGATAATTTATAATGAGCTAAAGAATTAACATCTCCCCAACTCCACCAGAAATCTTGTCTTGCGCTGTCGCCATAAATAACTGCATCTTCTAAATAATTATCTATGCCTGTAGCATTGTATAACTCGATGGCACCGAGAGCAAGTTTGCCGTAATAGTTTTTATCATTATAAAATGCAAAATGAGTGCTGTCAATGTCATTTATGTTTTGACGTATTGAATATTTTTGAATAGCAGAAGTTAAACAGCGGTTAGCAAATTCATCGTTTAAAAATTTTTCGCTCCATATTCGCGAAGCTAATGACATTACCGCAGAATAAATCCCCACAAGATTTTTACTCAAACCGGTAAACGCAGGTCTGCCGAATCTAAGCGAATCGTTCTCCGGTAATCTCCAGCCAACATTATGGTCTTGTACATCCTGCACCTGAACAACAAACAATGTATCAGAAATATTGCATCTTAAAAGCCAATCCAAACCCACCTTTGCTTCTTCAAGAATATCAGGCACATTATCATTATCGTTATCGAATCCAAATTTTTCTTTATCAAATTCATAAGCAAACAGCAGCATGTAAGTAGTTAGCGCTGAGGTAGAGAAAAACTTAATATAATCACCCGCATCGTGCCAGCCGCCTGTTACATCTACTGAATTATTTGAAGTATCTGATGCGGAACTGATAATTATTGAAGCATCCGAGAGATGACATTTATTGTGCATTAAAGGATGAGTAGGACCACAGCGCTGAATTCTAAAGAATAACATTAATGAATCAACAACAGGATTGTAAACCTCCTCACCTATTATGAAAGGGAAACTTGATTCATTTCCAACATTAATAATGAATTTTCCATTATCGTTTAACTTTGTGAAATCAAAGTAGTAACAGTTTTTAAATTTACTGTATTTGTTATCAGACTTTCGGATTTCACCCGAATATACTTTTTCATTTGTTATTTGATCGATAACATTAAACTCGTCTAAGGAAATTTCTTTTTCCGAAAGTATCACTCCGGATTTAATATCATCCGGTAAAAACCCAACCTGGTTCAGCCGAATATAAAAATCATTTTCCTGTGGAGATATATTTGCAGTGAACAAAAGACAAAGTGAAATGACAAAGCAAGGTGAGATGAAGTTCATCTGTAAATAATAAGATTAAATAAATAGCTGAGATTCAATAAATTCTTCTCAATTGTCTGAACTAAGACAATTGCCAATAGAATTAAGCAGCACCTTCTTATCGAGTGGTTTTTCCAAATAATCACAGGATAATTTCATCAGCAGATCTTTTTCATCTTCATCTATATCGTATGCAGTAATAATAATTACCGGCAGATTGGAATAATCAGGTTCTTCCTTAATCATATTTAAAACATCCCTTCCATCCTTGCCATTTCCTAAATTAATATCAAGTAAAACAAGATCGAAATTATTGTTTTTAATTAATGAAATAGCGTCATCTATATTATCGGTTATTTCAACATCGTAAATATTGCGTAAGTTAACCTTTATGATAAGCTGTGTTTCGGTATTATCCTCAACCACTAATATTTTATTTTTTTTTGATGTCACTTCAAGTAAGCGAAGTACTAACTAATTAAGAATTATTTTTACAAAAAATTAGTCTGCTTTCTTTGCATCATAACCGGTTTTTAATATTTTATCCCATAAAGGAGAGCTAACACCAAACCCTAACTCCGGGCTCTGATAATGATGACGCATATGGTGATTTTTTATGACCAACCAGAATTTACTATGCATATTAAAGTGATGAATGGCGTAATGCGAAATATCATAAAATAAATAACCTCCAATAAAACCAATAAAGAAAGACGCTACAGAAATATCGCCAAGTATGACTGTAAAGAGGAAGAAAAATCCGAGCTAAAGGAATGCTGACCGAAGGAGGCATAACTAATCTTTTGGTGTCGTTAGGATAATCGTGATGAACACCGTGAAACATAAAAGTTATACGTTTCCCAAAATCGCTTGTGGTATGAAAGTGAAAAATAAATCGATGTAATAAATATTCGGTGATAGTCCAGATAAACAATCCCGCAGCAATTAGCCCAAAAATTTCTAATGCAGGAACTTTATAATCAACAATCGATAAATAAAATAAATATCCAATTACAGGAACGTAAATAAAAAGTGGTACAGTCCAATGAACTTTTGAAAATACTTCTAAAAAATCGCTCTTAAACATCCGGGCTGTTTCATCCTTGTTTGAAACATATAGTTTACTCATAATAACTCCATTAATATTTTTATATTCTTTCGCCTAAAATTAAGCATTATTTTATCAATAATAAATTTACTAATAATCAACTTTTTACACAAAATAAGATTTAGTTCTCTCTAAAATCCTCATCCGATAGTCTGTCATTCCCACGAAAGTGGGAATCCCTTCAGTAACTGAAATTAACAGATTCCCGTTTTCACGGGAATGACATTTTTGTAGGAGATTCAAGTTTTTTGCCGAAAAATCAGGATTTTTTTATTAATCCAATCCCCGGCAAATTGCCTAACCTAATTTCACCGTTAATATACGATATTCCATCAAACAAATCATTAGTAATCAAAAGCGGACCATCCAGATCAATCCAATCCGCAGTGATGAAAGATGTGCTGCGGCACTTACCGCACAGGAAGTTTCCGTCATACATCCAAGCAT
>PVMK01125017.1_pt1 | contig 22320 bp, 23 predicted proteins | sample 1853481 | NCBI WGS metagenome assembly PVMK01 (sample SAMN08533507, study PRJNA380276) | Marine sediment metagenome, whole genome shotgun sequencing project. | reverse complement strand
TTAATAGTTTCGAACTTGGCTTTAAGAATGTCAGTAGTCATAATTCTCACTGTAATGTGACTTAGTGGAGTTATAAATTGAATGGTATTTTATGTAGGGTAAGATACTGATATAGGGTATTTATTTTATGGAATCATAGTTGTTAAATAGTGGCTATTTAAATAAAAGATATGCCCTTAATCTATTATTGAATTAACTAGAATGGATAGAAATTGGGTATTTTACATTGGGATAGCAGAAAAGACATCAAGATCCTCTACAGCTGCTGCGGTGCGGCGCAAGAGTTCGTGATTGCTCTCTAAACTCATCATTCCACCGATAGCTAGGGTCACGATCATTGCTTCAAAGGGATAAATAAGGTGGGCGCGATATCGTTGCTGCATATTCTCAATATCATTATATTCGATTCCGTTATTATTAAGACACTGCATATAAGTTGCTAAAATATTTGCTTCGTGAAGTCTCCGAGTTTCAGGCTTAAGGGCGGTGGATAGGAAGTAAGCAACATCGCTGATTCCTTCGCCAAAACGGACAAGTTGCCAGTCAAGAAGACCCGGTTGAGTCTGATTCCAGAATAGATTTCCTGGATGACAATCATGATGAATGAGTGTTTGTGATGTATTTGAAAGAAAGCGCATTACTTTGCGACGGCAGTGCGCATAGCGAATTGCTGACGCATGGAGTGTGGAGGGTATAAGTTCTCCAGCTAAGCGTAATCCTCGCTTCATCAACGGAACAGAAAGGGCTGTACCTAAGTGATCTTCTAAGCTTCGTACCGGACCAGCTAGCCAGCGATAAGTCTGGTTGCAATGTACCTTGTTCCAGAAACAAGCATGAAACCGGGCAAGTTGTTCAACAACTGCGGTTGCTTGAGTAGCCGTTAAGGAATCACTTGTTTTACTCGGAGTCGATCCGGATTCTGTCACATCTGCAAGTACCAGTGTTGCATCCATACCAAATTTGCTTTGCGCGGCCAGAAAACTGGGCACATTAATTGGGACAGATGAAGCTAATTCATTATAGAAGCGCACTTCAGTATGAAGTAGTCTTGGTAAGGCTGTAATCAATCTTGCTTGATATGCTAGCGATGGAAGCTTCACAAACCACTGTTGAGGCAATACTTCTGGCTTATCATGTTCAACTACGACACGAATTCGCGTTGTAGTTCCAATATCGACCGAAACAATAGATACATTCGAAACGGTAGCATCAGAATAATTTCTGTTAACGACTCGTTGAGCCCAGTTAATAGTTAAATCTCTTGGATGACGTGCAAGAATGTTATGCTTCATTTTTGTCAGTTTATTGTTTTATCATTACTAGTTTTTAGTTATATTATTTTCAAACGTTAGAACTACCTGAATTAACTCTGTGGTCTCTTTAGCATAGTAATATTTTTTCAAAGTAATCTTTAAGAGGCAATACTTATTAGTAATACATTTGAATGCAGTAAAAAATTATTATCTAGTGGCACGTAATTAATGCTTCGTGAGGGAAAATACATGAACCCAATACTTGATGCGCTTTCGCGTGCATTTCATGATCTGTTCCAATTTAGGATTCTGTGGATCGTGCTATGGCCGATCTTAACAGCGGTTCTAGTGTGGTTTGTTTTAGGTGTGATCTTTTGGGACACCTTCTCGAATTGGATTACAAGCGGTCTTACAGCTATTGGTATTCAAACTTGGCTTGAAGGTGTAGAGCCAAAGTGGATCGCGCATACAATACAGGCCATGGCACATTTTATTCTGTTTGTACCATTAATTTTCGTTACTGCGTTAGTGATTACAGCTTTATTTGCTATGCCCATGCTGATTAGTCTAGTAGCTGAACGCGATTATCCGCAACTTGAACGTAAAAATGGTGGCAGTATTGGTGGTAGCTTGCTGAACGCTTTACTTGCTATCTGTATATTTTTTATCATTTGGGCGCTTACCATTCCTTTATGGTTAATTGGGGTGGGTGTGATAATTCCATTTATTGCAGCAGCATATCTTAATCAGCGCTTGTTTCGCTATGATGCGTTGGCAGAACATGCCAGCCATGAGGAAATGAAAGTTCTGTTCTCTGCAAATCAGTCGTCACTATGGGGCATAGGTTTATTAACTGGCCTTACGCAATTTGTACCAATTCTAAATCTGTTTGCGCCAGTACTGTCAGGACTTACTTTTATCCACTTTGGACTCGGACGTCTTGTAAATTTACGTCAATCGTCATAGATATTCTTGAAAATGTAAGGTCTGCAAATTTTAATCCGTTACATTATATTATTATAGCAATAGATTGAATATAAATATATATATTAAGAAAATTATTGGTCAAATTTGCTCAATAATACTAAGTGTGGTTCTAACTTCCTTTTGCGCGATCGTTTCATATGCCCAGACCGGCAATAGAACATCGACTAGCAAACTGGACACATTTATGGTGTCCGAATTAAACCATAACTTCTATGGGCAATTAAATCTAGAAAGTAAGCAGAACCCAAAGGAGAAATTTGCGCCGAGGCTACTGAACCTAGGTCAGCATAGGTTTCCAGTTAGTACGCATAACAGACAAGCCCAACAATTTATCAACCAGGGAATAAACCTCGCTTATGCATTTAATCATTCAGAAGCGCGCCGTGCGTTTCGGGAGGCGGCGCGGCTTGATTCAAAATTAGCTATGGCTTATTGGGGCCAAGCGCTTGTGCTGGGTCCAAACATCAATGCAATGATGGATCCAAATAATGAGGCTCAAGCTCTGAAAATGGTGCAACAGGCTAAATTACATATGGCTAATGCATCTCCAAGAGAACGAGCGCTGATCAACGCACTTGAGAAGCGTTATTCGGGTAAGAGTGAGCATCGAAAGCTGAACGACAAGTCATATGCTGAGGCGATGCGAAAGGTGCATAAACGTTTTCCGGATGATTCTGACATCACGATGCTCTACGTTGAATCGATGATGGATATCCGGCCTTGGAGTTATTGGATGCCAGATGGACACCCGCATGAGGGGACAGAGGAAATTGTGGCGCTCACTGAGGAAGTTATGCAGCAAAATCCAAAACACCCGGGTGCGCTACATTTTTACATTCATCTTATTGACACGACAAATACTCCCGAACGGGCGGAGAAGGCGGCCGATGCTTTTGTTGACGTTGATGCCAGGTGCAGGGCACATGGTACACATGCCATCACATATATATTACCGTGTAGGCCGATATTCTGATGCGATAAAAAGTAACCAGCTTTCTATCGCAGTTGATGAAGAATACATCACAGAATGTCATGCCCAGGGGTTGTACCCGATGAAATATTACCTGCATAACATTCACTTCCTTTATTTTGCTGCGACCGCAGACGGTCAAAGCCGGATTGCAATTGAAGCAGCACAAAAAGTAGCAGCCAAAGTCAGTGATGAAAAACTAAAAGAAATACCAATGATGGCAGATTTCCGGGCTGCCCCATACTGGGCACTTGCGAGATTTGGGCGGTGGGAAGAGATTCTTAAGGTACCCGAACCTCCATCTGAGGACATACTCTTAAGAGGAGCCTGGCATTATGTACGTGGTCTAGCATTTGTCGCAACGGAGAGATTGTATGAGGCTGAGAAGGAATTAGGTGTATTTCGTGAAGTTCTGAAGGATCCATCCTTCGATGATCCACTCTTTTCTAAAGATCCCCTACGTATAGTATTGAAAATCGGACCTGAGGTATTAGCAGGGGAGATCGATGCAGCCCAGGAAAAATTTGATTCTGCAATTGCGCATCTTGAACGCGCAGTTCGTCTTGAGGATACTTTACTCAACACAAAGCTATCCGCATGGCACCACCCACCACGTCTGACGTTGGGAGCTATTCTCCTTGAGGCGGGGCATGCGTTAGAGGCAGAGGCAGTTTATTGGGAAGATCTAAGACATCATCGAAACAATGGATGGGCACTCCAAGGTTTGTTACAGGCGTTGTACGCACAAGAGAAAGTTGCACAATCGGAGCTTATTGAGGCACGTTTCAAGAAGGCATGGATGCGTGCTGATGTAGAACTTAGCTCATCTCGCTTTGGTCGCGACACAATAGGGTCTCCTGCGAGGAAGGCGCAGTAGCTGAATTGAAGTTTCTCATATAACAGGTAATTGCTCACTAAGCCAAGTGTTACGAAGGATAATAATTTATAAAGCTTAATGAAAATCTTAGTGGATAGATTGTAGCTCATCAAACTCTACTAGACTATTACTGGCAGTGCCCTGAGAAAAATAATCAGATTCTATTAAGTTTAACCCTGCACACACATCATTGGAATTTAGGTTGCGTAAAGTTAAATATCACAGAATACTCGGGAAAAGTATGAACTATGTTTAGTTTATCTTAATAATTAGCGGTGATTTAAGGGGGTGTACATGAGTGACAAGATAACCATTTATCAAAAACCAACATGCAGTAAATGTAGAGCTACACTTAGTATTCTCAAAGATAGTAAGGAAGGATTTGAGAGCATTAACTACTATGAGGTGCCTTTAACAAGCAACCAGTTGCGTGAGCTGCGTGAAAAATTGGGCTTATCAGTGCGTGATATGCTGCGTAGCGAAGAACAGTTGGCGCGTAGTCTGAATCTTGCTGGGAGGAACCTATCGGATGATGAATTAATTGACATCATGGTAGAAAATCCGGATCTAATTCAACGACCGATTGTTGTACGAGGAGACAAGGCAGTATTGTGCCGACCACCAGAGAATGTAATGAAATTGTTGTAATATTAATTTTTAGATTACGGAGTTTTTGATCTGGATAAATTTTCTCCAGCTGCTTGTCTTACTATTGAACACTTCTCATATCATAAAGCATAAGGTGCTCGAATGGTTTCTGTACATTTTATACTGACGGCAATTAATATTTATGGAAAATTAGATATTGATGAACATACATTGACCCGGACGAGTCTGTCACGTAAGGTCAGATATTCTTTCTTCTGACTAGGGCATCGTTCCTGATGGATTTAAAAACCGAAACCGATGCGGAGCTTATTTCGCTTCAAGAGAAGCTTAATGCGTGGTGTCTCCAACATCAGAGGTCCAAATGGGGACATCGACTCTGGATACTAATCATTATTTTGGGTGTATTTGCATTTTTTGAGGGGATAGTAGATATTTTTTTTGGTGGCATAAGCTCACTTAACGTTTTTTTGATTTTGTTAGGAGCTATTACCTGTTTTACCTGGTACAAAAGCGACAAACAGAGAAAAGTGAATATAAGATTTCTGGCTGAGCTCAATAGCGAACTTACGCGTCGGAATTCAAATACTTGAACAATGGCACACTTCGCGAAACAGAATCTACTTAGCTGCCTAAATTCCTGTTTAATAGACACCAGTTCAGGCTTTACATAGTGAATTTATGCACTAATTTAGGTAGTAACGAATAAAAGCAGATGAGTTTTAGGACCACATTTTAATTAGTTGTAGAGTTGAAGGATCGACTGCCTAATTAACTAATTGTAAGAAGGTAGATTCATATGGGATGAGTAAAAAAGTTACCTGCTATCCAGATAGAACTGATGCCCAGCATAATTAGTGTGACCTGTTGAACAGTAGCACCAATTTCGGGGCGTTTGTGCAAACCCGGAATTAAGTCTGCCATCGCTACATAGATCATACTAGCTGCAGCAAGCCCTAAGAGTGATGGCATAAGGTGACTCATGTCTTGCAGCATTAAATAAGCCATCACGCCACCAATCAGAGTTGCGACACTAGACAAAAGATTAAACAGCAACGCCTGTTGTCGGGTGTAACCAGAGTTGAGTAAAATCAGAAAATTGCCTGCTTCCTGAGGAATCTCATGGGCGATGATGGCAATAGATGTGACAATGCCCAATTGCACGTCCACCATAAAGGCGGCGGCAATGAGTATGCCGTCTACAAAATTATGAAATGTGTCGCCTAGCATAATCATCATGCCGCTACGGCCACTGTCATGGTTATTCGTAGTAGTATTTGCGATGACACTATGTAAAGGATCGTGAGCTTCACATTCCTCGAAATGACAATGGCGCCATAATACTAATTTTTCCAAAATAAAGAATAATAGAATGCCAAACAGTACGGTGGCGGTCATTTGCCCCGGGTTTTTAGACAGCTCAAGCGCTTCTGGTAGTGTGTTAAGGAATGCAGCGCCTAGTAGTGCTCCGATAGCATAGGAAATCAACATTTGCACCCACGAGGCACGAGTGTTGAGCGTTAGCATGGCAGCAAACAATACACTCAATGAGCCGCCTAGTAGGCTAGCAGCAATAATCCAGGAAAAAGTGGTCATAGGAACAATTCGTGGATGAATTCGCGATTATACGTTGTTGCAGGATTCAGGTTGTTGTGGATTTTGAGAATATTTTAGAACCTGTCAAGGTTAGTAGCTTCTTATGTAAAACTATTAGAATACTAAATATAGTTTTACTTGGTAAGCCAAATCAACCCTGCCATCCGTCCAGTGTTGCCATCGCGTCGATAGGAAAAAAATTTTTCCGGATTACTAAAAGTACATTCATCGTTGCTGTAAACTTCAGTTACTCCAATTGCTGCTAATCGCTGTCGCGCTAACAGAAATATATCAGCAAACCATTTTTTGCCATTATCTTCATAGCGTGGTGCAAAGGCGAGTGCAGATATCTCATCCTGTTTAATAAAAGCATGACGTGTTTTTTCTCCAACCTCAAAAAAATTGGGGCCAATCGCAGGGCCAAGGTAAGCCATAATTCGAGCGTCTCCTTTTCGCATTTCTGTTACTGCTCGCTCGATCACTCCTGCAACTATGCCACGCCATCCGGCATGGACAATACCTGCCACTGTTCCGATATCATCACACAGAAATATCGGTAAGCAGTCTGCAGTGAGTACTGCACAAACTACATTGCAAGTGCGGCTCAATGCGGCATCACCTTCAGGCACAATCACATTATTGTCTACCCAGATTGGTATTGAACCGTGTACCTGTTTCAACCATTGCGGCTCACTCGGTAGAACCCTACGTAATTTTGCACGATTTTGTTTGACGACTAGTGGGTTGTCGCCTACATGATCACCTAAGTTAAGGCTTGCGTAGGGGCCACTACTCACACCACCATGACGTGTGGTAAATAATGCTTGGACATTACATGGTGCAGGCCAGTCGGGTGTAACCCAGTCACTCATATTTGTATTTATTTGGACGTAGGGTGATTGTCATGATAATGACGGAGCTTGAGCATAAGTTTTCCTATATCTTCGGGTAACTCAGCTTCCCACATTATCGGCTTACCAGTTTTTGGATGAATTAGCTCCAGTCGTTGCGCATGTAGTGCCTGTCTCGGGAAACTCATGATCAATTGGCCAATTTCTTGTGCAACTTTTCTTGGCTTTTTATTATAAATTGGATCACCTACTAGTGGGTGGCCAATAGAGTGCATATGCACACGGATTTGATGGGTGCGCCCAGTTTCCAAGCTGCATTGGAGTAAGGTGCATCCACAAAGTCGCTCTTTTACCAGGTAGTGGGTACATGCCTCCTTGCCATTCTTGGTTACTGTCATTTTTACGCGCTGTATTGGATGCCGCCCTATTGGCGCATTTACCTGTCCGTTAAGTGGAATGCGGCCAAGTACTAAAGCAAAGTAATCTCGTTTCATGGTGCGATTTTGCAGTTGTCGCACTAAACTAGTTTGTGCTTCAAGAGTCTTTGCTATAACTAATAGGCCGCTGGTGTTCTTATCTAGCCGGTGTACGATGCCTGCACGTGGTATTTTATCCAATTGTGCAGCATGATGAAGCAGCCCATTTAGCATGGTACCTTGCCAGTTGCCGTTACCAGGATGCACTACCATTCCAGCAGGTTTGTTAATGACTATAATTGATTGATCTTCATACACTATATCAAGCTTGATAGCTTCGGCAGCATGAGCAGTTTCAGTGAGGTGTAGTAGTGATTTTATTTTAATTTTTTCACCACCCCATACTTTATTTTTTGAGTTTGCGTTTAGATTATCTATGGTCACCCGTTTTTCTAGGATCCATGCTTGTAAACGGTTACGGGAGTGGTCTGGCAGTAATTGTGCCAGAGTCTGATCAAGCCGCAAACCAGCGCATGATTGTGGGATTATCAGCTCGATAATATTTTCTGTCGGTCTAGACCGCGAGAATTTTGCGCTATAATAAGATAGTTCGTTTTTAGCTGTCATTGAAATTGTTATGTCTATTATTTCACGTAGTTTAGCCTTATTCTTAGCGATTCAGCTGTCAGGTTGTGCCTTTGGCTGGTTAAAAACCCATAAAAGAGGGGAAAATACTAGTGGTTGGACTGTAGAACAATTTTATTCAGAGGGCAAATCAGACATAGAAAATGGAGATTACAAGTCTGCTATCAGATTTTTTATAGCCCTGGAAGCGCGTTATCCCTATGGTCGTTATGCGCAGCAAGCTCAACTTGAGGTAGTTTATGCCCATTATAAAGAAGATGATCAGGCTGCGGCCATCATAGCGGCCAACCGATTTATTAGGCTACACCCGAACCACCCTAATGTTGATTATGTATATTATATGAAAGGGTTGGCAAGTTTCAATGATGAAAAAGGAATAGCGGGTTATGTGATGAAAAGGTATCTTGATCAGAAAATGAGTGAACGTGACCCAAAGGCGTCGCGTGAATCATTTGAAAGTTTCAAGGAATTAATTACCCGCCATCCTGACAGTAAATACAGACCTGATGCTCTAAAGCGTATGAATTATCTAGTTAATTCCGTAGCGATGGGTGAGATCTATGTAGCACGCTACTATATAAAAAGAGGGGCCTACGTTGCTGCAGTTAATCGTGCGCAATATGTTCTAGAGGAGTATCCGCAGACCCCGGCTACGAAGGATGCATTAACTATTATGATACAGTCCTACGAATATCTGGGAATGACTGATCTGCGCGATGACGCTGAGCGTGTAATGGATAAAAACTTTCCCGAGGATCCAGTTTCACCTGACTTGGTTACATCTGATGATGGGTCTTGGTGGAGGTTTTGGTAGTCATGACTATTGCTAGGTGAATGTGCTCACCATGTCAATATCGTGATGCCTAGTTCAGGATATTAGTATTATTCGGAAGTGTATTATCCGGGTGCTTTGACTTGACCAACTTAATTCTTCCAAATACTTCAGCAGTAAATTTCGGATGATCAGAAAAATAAAATAATACTGCCACTTATCTTTTCCAATTGACAGTTATGACACCAGACCCTGGAAGGTATTGTTAATCCAATAAAAACCGGTTTTTAGCTCGTTTTTCAATTACACGTAAATACCAGATTAATTATCTCATTGGCATCAATCTAGGGAAAAAGTGGCGTCCCCAAGGGGATTCGAACCCCTGTACTCACCGTGAAAGGGTGATGTCCTAGGCCTCTAGACGATGGGGACTAAAGAACTTATTGTAGTTATCTTTTATAGAGTATGGTGGAGATAAGCGGGATCGAACCGCTGACCTCTTGCATGCCATGCAAGCGCTCTCCCAGCTGAGCTATACCCCCGCAAAAAGAAGGCGAATTATACTGAGGCACTCTTTCAATGTAAAGCCAAGGTCAAGTGGGAAAATTGCTTATTTGGCTATTCATGCGAGCGATTGTTTCCGTACTACCAAGCAATTCCAGCACCAAATCTATCGAGGGCGTCTTTGTTTCGCCTGTCACCATCACTCGTAGTGGCATTGCAATTTTTGGCAACTTCATGTTATGAGCAGTAGCGATATTTTTAATTTCATCATGAATCATTTGACGATCCCACTCAAGTGAGATTAGGGAGAATTTTGCAATTAGCTCGTTCATTACCGGCTTTACTTCGGCTCTGAAGTATTGTGTTACAGTCTCTCTTGAAGGTTTTAAACGTAGATAGAAAAGCGTTGCTTTATCAGCGAGTTCTGTAATAGTACTAACTCTTTCCTTTAAAATAATCACTACCTTTTGCAAATCTGGCCCAGTAGTGACATTACAGCCTTTTTTCTCAAGCAAAGGTGTAACTAGCTCTACCAATAGGTCGTCAGCTGTTGTTTTCAGATAGTGTTGGTTGATCCACCGCAATTTTTCTGAATTAAATTTTGCAGGTGAGCAATTAACAGATGCTAGGTCAAACCAATTAATTAGTTGTTCACGACTAAATATTTCTTCATCGCCGTGCGACCAGCCGAGCCGTGCCAGATAATTTATTAAGGCTTCTGGTAAATAGCCATCATCACGGTATTGCATTACTGAAACCGCCCCGTGGCGTTTAGAAAGGCGCTCTCCGTCAGTTCCCATTATTATAGGTACATGTGCATATTGTGGAAGTGGTTCGCCAAGTGCTTTAAGAATATTGATTTGACGTGGTGTATTGTTGACATGATCATCGCCACGAATTACGTGACTGATGTTCATGTCGAGGTCGTCTATCACCACACCAAAATTATAAGTTGGTACACCGTCAGATCGTAATAACACCAGATCATCAAGCTCGCTATTAGCTATGATAATTGGGCCTTTGACTAAATCATTGAAGGCCACATCGCCACTGTAAGGATTCTTCAGGCGTATCACCGGTTTAACCCCAGCAGGAGGAGTCTGATTTGAATCACGCCAGCGACCATCATATCTCGGTTTCAAGCCGGCAGCACGTTGCTGTTCGCGCATCGTATCTAATTCATCTTTGCTTGCATAGCAGTAATATGCTTTTCCTAAACGTACCAATAGTTCTGCTGCCTCATGGTATCGTGCTAGTCGCTGCATCTGATAAAATGGCCCCTCGTCGTAATCGAGTCCCAACCAGGCCATACTATCAAGGATTGCTTGCGTTGAATGCATGGTGGAGCGCTCAAGATCCGTATCCTCAATCCGTAGAATAAATTTGCCACCATGCCTACGGGCATACGCCCAGGAAAATAGTGCTGTACGTGCGCCACCGATGTGGAGATAACCAGTGGGACTGGGAGCAAAACGGGTGCGGATCATATTGAGTACTGATTGCTGCTGGTTAAGAAGTTTTCTATTTTACTTGATTCTACTGTGGAATACTTTTCTTCCTCATTGCTTCGTTTGTGCGTTGACCAGATCAAAGAATTTATGCTCTAATTGTTCCTTTTTTAGGCGGTTAACTCAGCGGTAGAGTGCCACCTTCACACGGTGGAAGTCACTGGTTCGATCCCAGTACCGCCTACCATTTAGCTGAATAAAAATGCTTAAAGAAAGCTAGGCTATCAGCATTAAACTTTTTTGCATTCTGAGAAGTTTAAGAAGATTGAATATGGACATCAGATTGATGGAAGTGTAGTAAGGGATATTATCAATATGATGTGAACGGATGTTCTCATTTGATACCCCTGATATCATTTTCCAGAATACGTGGGACAAATTGCTAGCTTTACTTATTCAGCCATACTGGATTCAGTACGTTTCCACAAACACATACCCTTACTTTCACGATCTATCATTTCCAGCTGCTGTGCATGTAATTCCAGCTCTGCCGTGTTAGCGGGTAGTACTATCAATTGTACGTCGCTTTGGTTTATGGTGACATCAAGTGGTGGAGAAGATACTTCCATTATTAGACTTTCTTGTCCACGTGTCATAGCGAGGTAGACATCGGCTAATAATTCTGCGTCTAGTAGCGCTCCATGCAAAACACGCTTGGAATTATTTACTTGATAACGCTCACATAAAGCATCGAGATTGTTTCTTTTGCCAGGGTGTAATTCTTTTGCCATTTTCAGTGTATCAGTAATTGAATGGCAGTGCTTTTCTAATGGTTCTAATTTTGCTAGCCCTAATTCATTATTAAGAAAACTCACATCAAAAGACGCATTATGCATAAAAAGTTCTGCATCAGTAATGAATTCTAGTAGCTCGTTAGCAATGTCGAAAAATTTTTGTTTGTCTTGAAGAAACTCGTTAGTTAATCCATGTACTTGCAATGCTCCGATTTCAATTTCACGTTCAGGATTAAGGTAATAGTGAAAACGGTGGCCCGTTAATCTTCGTCCAAGCATTTCTACAGCAGCGATCTCAATAATGCGGTGCCCCAACTTGGATTCCAAGCCTGTAGTTTCGGTATCAAGAAAAACTTGGCGCATGAGCGTCCTCAATCAATAAAACTAAAGTCACTATCCCAAATAGCGCTAAAATAAACGAATAAAGTGGCGGATAGAATAAAATGGTTAAAGAAGGGAATTGGGAATAATAATCATGGGCATAACCTATAGGGTCGTTTGTCGGTATGTCCTTCAACATGTCCATTATAATGCACCATTTAAGGCATGCCTTGGAGAGTTTACCCAAGAAAATGTTTCGTCCATCGGTGTTCCAGTTATAAATAATATTGCAATAATAAAACAGATGATGAAATGCCATACGAATGTATGCTACTTAAGATATTATTCTTGTAATTCATAATTGTCCTTGTTCAACCTCCCCAATTAAAAATATGAGCTTCTTTTAAATTTATTATCAACTCTGTTAGCTAGTATAAAAATACTTGAGGCTGTCTTTAGTTGTTATCTAGGGACAGCTCCAAACTAAAAAATATCAGTTTTTCTTTACAGCTTCATTATCATTTCTTTCTAACTGATTCCACCCCTAGGTTAGCGAGTTTATCTGCTTGTTCATTGCCATCATGTCCAGAATGCCCGCGTACCCAAAACCATTCTATTTGGTGTTGTTGTGCAAGCTGATCAAGATGTTTCCATAAATCATTATTTTTTACTTGCTTTTTGTCTGAAGTGCGCCAATTTTGGTTTTTCCAAGAATGTATCCATTCGCTAATTCCTTTTTGTACGTATTTTGAATCAGTATGCAACTGTATTCTACATGGTCGTGTTAAGGCCTCAAGAGCGCGTATCACTGCGAGTAATTCCATCCGGTTATTGGTAGTGTGTTTTACGCCTCCGGATAAGCTTCTTGTCTTTCCACCATATTTTATTAAAGCGCCCCAGCCACCAATGCCAGGATTGCCTTTACAGGCACCATCGGTAAAGATTTGTACTACATCAGATGTATCTGTAATACCGGCATGGTCCACTTTCACTTTATGCTTCTTACGTTAGATTTATTACGAGCAAACATTCGTGGCTTCTCTTCAGTTGCGTTTCCGTTGAGTTTATTAGCAATCAGTGCCATTCTTCGCTTAGCAGCGAGTACGTCTTTCCATTCAGGTTTGATAACACGCATACCATGAACGCGCTTAACTGCTCGCAAAAAATATACACCACCAGAAATTGGCCACCATCGATCTCCTGTGAATTCCATAAAATTAAACCGTCGCAACCATTTTTCTTGATTGAAAGGTGGGGCATAACAACATAGCCGACCCGCAGTCATCTCAAAATCTAGTAGGGCCAGCCAATCTTTTAGTCGTGGTAGTGAGATGAAGCTCCCATTCCAGGGAAATCCGTGTCTTGCAGATCCAAACCATTGGCGTACACCCCAAAGACTTCGAGGATTGAAGCCACAGATAATCACATGACCTTCAGCCATCAGCACTCGTTGTACTTCCCGTAGAATTTGATGTGGATTTGAGCTAAATTCGAGTATGTGCGGCAGGAGTATTAGATCTATACTGTTGCTCTCGATTGGCAGGAAATCAGGAGCTGCTAGAAGCGAAACTCCTTCCTCAGTGCCCGTACAAAATTGAAGAGGCATACGGTTAGTGCGCAGAAAATTATGCTGTGGAAATCCAACTTGTATGGCATTGTAGCCAAATACATCCATCACTGTTTGATCGAAGTAGCTTTGCTCTCGTCCTAGTAAATATTGACCGAGACAGGTCTTAAACCACTGTTGTTGATTTTGCATTGGCATATATAATATCCAGATATCATTTACGGCGTGGCAATTTATTCACAACTTTTTAGAAATATTCATAATCTTTACAAGGCCTAGAATTTTAATTTAATCCGAGACATTATGTTCCATATTGTTCCAGTAAGTGCATTTACCGATAATTATATTTGGGTCATTCATGATCAACACTATGCTGCCGTGGTAGACCCAGGTGACGCCACACCAGTTCTAGCTTTCTTACAAAGTAAGAACTTAAAGCTTATTGCCATCCTAAATACCCACCATCATAAAGACCACGTTGGTGGCAATGCAGCATTACTGCAGGAATTTTCAGTACCAGTTTATGGGCCAGGAAGTGAATTAATTCCTACAGTTACTCACTGCCTCAAAGAAGGCGACAGTATTCAATTGGCCAAATTTTCACTTAGTTTTAGTGTGCTAGATATCCCCGGTCATACCGCAGGACATATTGCATATTATGGCGCAAACTTACTATTTTGTGGTGACACCCTATTCGCTTGCGGTTGTGGGCGATTATTTGAGGGCACTGCTCAACAAATGTATATCTCATTGCAGAAACTGGCGAAATTGCCTGATGTAACTTTAGTTTATTGTGGCCATGAATATACGCTAGCTAACATTCATTTTGCTAAAGAAGTTGAGCCAGGTAACCGGGCACTTATTGAACTCGAAGCATCGGCAGAAAAACGACGCGAGCTAAATTTGCCCACTCTACCTTCAACGATTGCAATAGAAAAGGCCTGCAATCCATTCTTGCGTTGTAGTCAACCTGAAGTCATACATAATGCTAGTAATTATCTTGGTAAACCGTTATCTGACCCTGTCAGCGTTTTTGCCACGATCCGCGATTGGAAAAATAACTTTTAGTTTGCTTGTTTGTTCGAATCTTTAGATTTAATTCAATGCAGAGTATGAGTATAAGGGTGTACAGGGTTTTATAAATTCAATGAATTCTACCAAGCTAGGATGTTATCGATGGCATGCAGTAGCTAATCAATCAGAGCTACGCTACGCAGCATTGCGTACAATTCTTGATAACTCTACCATGGCGGTTCGGCAGCGCGGACAATTTCATTTAGTACTTGCTGGTGGAGATACGCCTCGTGAAATCTACCAACAATTACGTTCTATCCAGACTGATTGGTCCACATGGCACATCTATTTCAGTGATGAGCGCTGTCTATTGCCGAACGATTCAAAATTAAACTCTTACATGGCCAGAGAAGCATGGCTTGACCATGTACCAATTCCCGAGAGTCAGATGTATATTATTCCTGTCGAACTTGGTGCGAGTCGTGCTGCTTGCAAATATGCTGAAACGTTGCGATCTATCGGAATGTTTGATTTAACGTTTCTAGGGCTTGGTGAGGACGGCCATACAGCAAGCTTGTTTCCTGAGCACGAGTGGGGAATTGCACCTGATTCACCGGATACACTTGCGGTATTTGATGCACCAAAACCACCACTGCAGAGGGTATCTATGAGTGCGGCACGTTTAAGCCGTTCGCGACAAGTTATGTTTCTGGTTAAGGGTAAGTCCAAGCATATTGCTGTGTCTAAGTGGCGTAAAGGTAAAAATATTCCTGCACGAGCGATCATGCCAATAACGGGCGTCGATGTTCTATTAGAGTCTTCCCTGCTAGTTCCATTATCCGCATGATAGAAAATATTTAATTATCGCTAGTCAATAGTAAGAAATATTTGAGTACTAAGTATTTTGTTTTGTAGAGGCAGAATTTCCAAAGATAAACTTAGATTCTTACGTCAGAATGAGTCCATTAATTAAACTGTTCAAATTTGATCCAATTTTAGGATGCACTCTGCGGTGAATGCGGAGAGTAATTCTTGATGTGTAATGGCATGAAGTAGTTTATCGAAAGAAAATACATAGCAGAATTTGAATTGATCATACTTACTATGGATTAAGATAATCGCAAACCCTATGCAAGCTAAATTTTCAATTAATTGTCGCAAGTGCCAACGGTTGGTAAAATTTCTGGATGAAGTGAAAGTCAGTTATCCAGATTATCATGCGCGGCCTGTTCCAGCCTTTGGTGATGTAGCGCCTAAGCTTCTTATTATCGGGTTGGCTCCAGGTATGCACGGTGCAAACCGAACCGGTAGGCCATTTACAGGAGATTTTGCGGGAATTTTGTTATATAAAACTTTATATAAATACGGATTTTCCAGCTATGATGAGTCAGTTTCTGCAACTGATAGCTTACGTCTTATCGGATGCCGTATCACCAACGCGGTCAAGTGCTTACCACCCGGAAACAGACCGGAGCTAAATGAAATTCGTAATTGCAACGGATATCTTTCGGCAGAGATTGCAAGTTTTGTAGCAGGAGAGGGAAGGGCATTGCTTGCTTTGGGTACTGTTGCACACCGGGCAGGGTTGATAGCCATGGGACTAAAATCTAAAGCATATCCCTTTGGGCATGGCATTATCCACACGTTGCCTAACAATCTGACTTTATATGACAGCTACCATTGTAGCCGCTACAATACTCAAACTAAACGTCTAAACGTTAGGATGTTCGAACAAGTGTTTGAGAAAATCTGTGCTAATTTAGCACTTCACATTAAAACTAAAGGATAGCCATGCCCTACGTAAATATTCGTATTGCCGGAGCACTTAGTCGTGAACAAAAGAAAAAAATAGCTGCAGAAATAACTGATACCCTCGAACGTGTTACTCACAAGCCGAAGTCATACACTTATATTGCTTTTGACGAATTATCTCATGAGAATTGGGCTATTGGAGGGGAATTGCTAGGTAAGGAGGAGTAACTGTTTTGTCTGCAGCTCCTGTTTTTAAAGCCAAAACTATATACTCAAGTTTACCTTCGCAGCCAGGGGTGTATCGCATGTTAAATTCGACGGGACAGGTTATCTATGTTGGCAAGGCTATTGATCTCAGAAAGCGTGTTTCTTCTTATTTCCAAAAAACCAGTTTAGCTCCTAGAACCAGGTTAATGGTATCTCAAATAACAGGGATTGAGAGTACTGTTACCCGCTCAGAATCTGAAGCATTGTTACTCGAAAATAACCTAATAAAAACATTAAATCCACGCTATAACATACTGTTTAGAGATGATAAATCATATCCATATCTTGTCTTGACAAAGCACGCCTTTCCACGCCTTAGTTTCCACCGGGGAGTGCTTAACAAACAGCATCATTACTTTGGGCCCTTTCCAAATGCTGGGGTTGTAAGAGAGAGTATTCAGTTATTACAAAAGATATTTCGTATCCGCACCTGCGAGGATAGTGTTTTCAATAATCGTACTCGCCCATGCTTGCTGTATCAGATCAAACGTTGCAGTGCACCATGTGTCAAAATGATCACTAGCCTAGCCTATCGTGAGGATATTAGAAATGCCGAGCTATTTTTGCAAGGAAAGCAAATTGAGGTGCTTGAAAGCCTTGCTGTAAAGATGCGGAATGCTGCCAATGACTTAGATTATGAGCAGGCTGTTATATTTCGCGACCAAATTCAGACATTACGGAGAGTTCGAGAAAAGCAGTATATTGATAGTGGCAGAGCTTTAGATGCTGATGTGGTAGCTTGCGCTGTTCAAGGTAGTGGTGGGAAGATTTGTGTCAATTTAGCTATGGTTAGAGGAGGGCGACACTTAGGAGACAAGAATTTCTTTCCCCAAAATGCAGAAGGTTATGCCCCAGCAGACGCAGTGGAAGCTTTTCTTTGCCAACATTACCTGAATCGTGTTGTTCCACCTCTCATTATAGTGGGCGAGAAGATCCACAGAGAAGCACTGCAAGCTTCACTTACTGAGCAATCTGGACATAAAATTGTAATCAGTCTAAATCCTAAAAGCGAGCGGCGTATATGGTTAGATATGGCAACAAAAAATGCGCATCTTGGGCTGGAACAACAGCTAGGTCGACTGGTTAACCAGGAAGAACGACTGCAATTTTTACAGCATGCACTAAAAGCCACAAATCTTACTCGCATTGAATGTTTTGATATCAGCCATACTCAAGGTGAGGCTACCGTTGCATCCTGTGTGGTTTACGATAACTTTTCTATGCGCAATGACGAATATCGTCGCTACAACATTGGTGGCATCACACCAGGGGATGACTATGCTGCCATGCGTGATGTTCTTTCAAGACGCTACCATAAAGTTGCCAAGGGAGAAGGTAGGCTACCTGATTTGATTCTTATTGACGGCGGTAGAGGGCAAGTAAACACCGCTAAGGAAACGTTGGTGGAGCTCGGTTTAAATTACACGGCCTTGGTTGGGGTATCAAAGGGGAGGGAGCGTAAACCTGGTCTGGAACAATTGATATTTCCCGGTACAAAAAAACCGCTACAATTACCTAAAGATCATCCAGGCTTACATCTAATTCAGCAAATTCGTGATGAAGCTCACCGTTTTGCGATTCAAGGGCATCGCGCTAAGCGTGGTAAATCCAGAGTCAACTCATATTTAACAGAAATTAGTGGTGTTGGTAACAAGCGCCGTCAGAACCTGTTGGTGCAGTTTGGAGGATTAAAAGGTGTGCGGACCGCAAGCATCGAAGAATTGCAACAGGTAGAGGGCATTAGCCGTATTTTGGCTGAGAAGATTTACAAGGAATTACATTGAGTCTTAATCGAATGATTATTATAGTTTAATGGCATATTCTAACCATGGTTTTTAATCTACCTAATTTCCTTACCTGGATGCGGATACTCGCCATACCCCTGTTTGTAGGGATTTTCTATTTTCCACCGGCATGGTTGTCATATTCTGATCAAAATCTGTTTGCTGCTATCATTTTTACTGGCGCAGCTATTACAGACTGGCTGGATGGTTACTTTGCCAGAGTACTCAACCAAACTTCGGCCTTTGGTGCTTTTCTTGACCCAGTTGCAGACAAGCTAATGGTTGCGGCGGCGTTAATCATTTTGGTATATTTAGGAAGACTTGATGCCCTTATTGCCCTTATCATAATTGGTCGTGAAATTACTATTTCAGCTTTGCGTGAATGGATGGCACAAATAGGTAAAAGTAAAAGTATAGGGGTCTCTTTTCTAGGAAAAGTAAAAACTGTGTCACAAATGGCTGCGGTACCACTGTTACTGTATCATGACAACATAGGCAAAAATTTTAACGCTCAAGTAGTGGGTACATGGCTGATCTATCTGGCTGCTTTTTTAACACTATGGTCTATGGTTTATTACCTAAGAGTTGCTATTCCACAAGCATTGAAGCGGAGCTAGAAATTTCTCTAAAGCCGTGTCTTTACTTGTCTTTTCTTGACAAAAATAGGCGCATCTTTATAATGCTTGATTCGTTTTCAGGTTATTTTCAAAGAAACTGAAATGCCTTATTCGCGGGAATAGCTCAGTGGTAGAGCACAACCTTGCCAAGGTTGGGGTCGCGAGTTCGAGCCTCGTTTCCCGCTCCAATTTTTAGGGAAAATAGATCCTTCGGCAAAAGCTCGCACGTATGCAATTTGCGTGTCTTTACAGAAAAATCTGTTTTACCCTTTTTTAGTTTTTCCTATATCGTTGCAATGCAATTCATTATCCAATTGCACGACGACGGCGGGGTGGCAGAGTGGTCATGCAGCGGCCTGCAAAGCCGTGTACGCCGGTTCGATTCCGACGCCCGCCTCCATCTATTTTTCGGTCCTTGAGAGATTCCGTGATTTATTTTTTGGTATTGATAGAAAAGCAGATATCCCGCAATTAGCTACAGGTTTTTCGTGCTGCATTCTGTTTTGACAACGCGGCATTTCTTTGTCGTAATTCTAACTAAATATAAAAATTTTTCTTGAGTGCCCTTGGTAAATCCAACACACTATCTGGATGCTGTTACTTTCACAAGTTTCTAAACGCTATGGGAACACAGTGGCTCTGGCGCCGACTGATCTTCAAGTTCCAGCTGGTGAGACTCTGGTGCTTATTGGTCCTAGCGGCTGCGGAAAGTCTACTTTACTGCGTCTGATTATTGGTTTAGTTAAATCAGATTCTGGAGCTATCACTTTTGCAGGGACGATTTTAACACCGGAAAACATCCTCCAAATACGTCAGCAAACAGGCTATGTTATTCAGGAAGGAGGTCTTTTTCCCCCATCTTACGGTGCGCGAAAATGTTGTAGTTATGGCGCGTCACCTACATCGTGATACCGTCTGGATTAATTCTCGATTTGCTGAGTTAGCAGAATTGGTGCGACTTCCCCAGGAATTGATGGGCCGTTTTCCTGCTGAACTTTCAGGTGGGCAGCGCCAACGTGTTAGCTTAATGCGCGCTTTAATGCTAGACCCAGAGTTGTTATTACTGGATGAACCGCTAGGCGCACTAGATCCTATGATCCGATATGAGCTTCAACAAGAGCTAAGTGGAATTTTTAGGCAACTTGGTAAAACAGTCATACTGGTTACTCATGACATTGCAGAGGCTGCCTACTTTGGCCATTCCTTGGTACTTATTAGAGATGGGCATATTGTTCAAGCAGGCCCCTTCAAGGAGCTTGCTCAAGCGCCTGCTGAGCCATTCGTCGAGCAGTTCATAACCGCTCAGCGTAAGCCCATGGAGCGGCTTACAAAGGCTCTTAGATGAAGATCGGGCAGCTGATAAGGACGATGTTGCTGGGGTTATGCGTTACTTCCTATATGCCACTGGCTCTTGGTAAAGAGTCACCCGAAACAATTACTGTTGGATCAAAAAATTCTACTGAGTCAGTTATCTTAGGGGAGATGCTCAGTCACTTGGTTCAGAACTCAGGGAACGATGCCGTACATCAGCGACAACTAGGTGGAACCCGTGTGTTGTGGAATGCATTACTTAGTGGTGAGATCGACGTATATCCAGAGTACACAGGCACCTTGTTACAGGAGATACTGGTTGCAGAAAACCTACAAACTGGGGCGGAACTTAAACAGTCTTTAGCTGCACATGGTTTGCGTATGGCTGGCCCATTGGGATTTAACAATACTTACGCAATTGGCATGAAGGACAAATTAGCCGAACAGCTCGATTTGCGTAAAATTTCTGATTTGCGAAACCATCCAAAACTTATGCTTGGTTTTGGAAATGAATTCATGGATCGCGCTGATGGCTGGCCTGGTTTGCAGCAGCGCTATCAGCTTCCACATCAAAATGTTAGAGGTTTAGAGCATGACCTTGCTTATCGTGGTATCGAGTCTGGCAAACTCCATGTAACAGATCTTTACGTAACCGATGCAGAAATTGCACACTACAATCTACGTGCTCTTGAGGACGATCTAAACTATTTTCCGGTATATGACGCAGTGGTTTTATATAAAGCCAATCTAGCGCATCGAGCCCCGGAGGCCATAGTGCTGTTTAGGCAGCTTGCCGGCAGTATTGACGTGTCGGTCATGAGAGAGATGAACTCTCAAGTAAAACTGCATGGTAAAGAAGAAACAAAGGTCGCAGCTAATTTCCTGGAAAAAAATTTAAAATTAGATATTGAAGTTCAGGTTCAAAGTGCGTGGCAACAGTTCTGGCGTCACACAAGAGAACATTTAATGCTTGTTGGAATTTCTCTATCAACAGCAATTCTTCTTGCCATTCCACTTGGCATCCTGTCAGCACGTCAGCCGCGAGTGGGCCATATCGTGCTTGGCACAGCTGGAGTTATCCAGACCATTCCTTCCTTGGCACTATTCGTGTTTATGATCCCACTGTTAGGTATTGGTTGGGCGCCTGCAGTTGTGGCTTTATTTCTTCACAGCTTACTACCGATAATTCGCAATACTTATGCGGGTTTGAAGGATATCTCGCCAACCATCGTTGAATCCGCACAAGCACTTGGCTTGCCCCCCCACTCGATGTTGCGCATTGTTGAATTACCGCTAGCGACTCGGTCCATTCTTGCTGGGATAAAAACATCAGCAGTTATAAACGTGGGTACCGCTACCCTGAGTGCTCTTATTGGTGCTGGCGGATACGGTCAGCCTATTCTCACCGGTATCCGGCTTGATAATTTCAGTTTGATTCTCCAAGGCGCAGTTCCTGCTGCTGTACTAGCACTGCTTGTTCAGGGATTATTTGAACTAATCGAACGTAGGTTGCTTCCAAAAGGACTTCGTATACAGGCAAACCAAACCAAGTTAATAAGCTAGGGAAATGAAATATTCCGATACCTATATACGTGGGATTAGCTTGACAATACCAGCATTCACCACGGTTATTTTCAAGTTACAAATTTTGTCTAATCATCCGATTGAGCGTTTCTAGCATTGAGAGACTTGCGACAAGAGGACTGAGTTAAGGGGGGGGGTGTAAGACCAGTCAAGGTAAAAGATAATATGAAAAGAATCGTATAGTTGTCGTAGTAGGAGGCAGCCAGAAAAGTGGACGTCGACCCGATAAACTTACCTGTTAGTACTTCAAAAATATTCATGATTTCTTTTTAATGCTAATTTCAAGTCGTTCACTATATACGGCCTGAAAACTGTTTTACAAAGCGTTGGTCAATCCAGTCTTTCCAACGCCATACCCACTCACCTTGTATGCTCCAATTTCCC
>PVMK01130282.1_pt1 | contig 22325 bp, 21 predicted proteins | sample 1853481 | NCBI WGS metagenome assembly PVMK01 (sample SAMN08533507, study PRJNA380276) | Marine sediment metagenome, whole genome shotgun sequencing project. | reverse complement strand
CGGGACGCAATCAAGCAGCGGTTCGCAAACATATCGAAGAGTTAGCCAAAGAGGGCGTCGAACCGCCGCCTTCAGTGCCGACCTTATACCCCTAAGCCGCCCTGGGGTTTGACTCAAAAAGATGCGATTCAGGTAGAAGGCCGGGAAACTTCCGGAGAGATTGAATTTTTCATGCTTGTCGATGAAAGCACAATCTACGTCGGCGTTGCAAGTGACCATACCGATCGGGAGCTGGAAAGGATTGATATCCGTAAATCAAAACAGGTATGCCCCACCATCCTTTCCAAAAACTTATGGAATTACGAAGAAGTCAAAGAGACCTGGGATCAAATCCAAATCCGCAGCTGGGCGATTAAAAACGGACAAAAAAACATTTACCAGGAGTCAACGCTCGAATCCATTCTACCCCCTGAAGATTTGATCCGGCTGGTCCAGCAGCAGTTAAATGATGGCATTGGCGGCATTGCGCTATTTTCGGGCACACCGCCGCTTTTAGCCGGGGAAATGATTTTTGCAGATCGTTTTGAAGGCGAGCTGCTGGATGCCAGCTTTAACCGCAAGATCACCGTCGAATATGACATTCATACACTTGAGTGGTTTAAGGGCTAAAGGAGAGAATTAAGTATGCCAGAAAAGCAACAGGGAAAGTGGGTCGGCAAAGGAATGAAGCGCAAAGAAGACCTGCGCCTTCTGACGGGCCGCGGATGCTTTATGGATGATATCCGTCTGCCGAATATGAAGTACGCAGCCATACTCCGAAGCCCTTATCCGCATGCATGGATTAAGGGGGATGGATATATCCCAAGCCCTGAAGGTTTCCGGAGTCAGAGGTGTTCTGACCGGTGATGACGTGGCAGCGATGTCTCAGCCATTTCCGGTGGGCGTGCCGATTCCACCCAAGTATTACAGCTGTGCAGTGGACAAGGTCCGTTACGTCGGTGAACCGGTAGCCGTCGTTGTTGCGGATAACCGCTACATCGCTGAAGACGCGCTGGACATGATCGAAATCGAGTACGAGCCGCTGCCGGTCGTGATGGACATCGAAGAGGCCGCCGAAGCGGACGCCCCAATTCTGCATGACAATATCGGCAGCAACATTTATTCGCACCGGTTTTTTCAATACGGTGATATGCAAAAAGCCTATAAAGACGCGGATCTGGTGGTCAAAGGCAAGTTTCTTTTTCCTAAATACGGATCTACGCCATCGAGACGTATGGCGTTGTTGCATCTTACAATCCCTTTAGCGAAGAATTTGTCATTTATAACAATTATCAAGGCCCTTTTGTCAATCATTCCCTGGTCGCCATTGCGCTTGGAATTCCCGAGAACAAAATGCGCTGGATTGTACCCACCGATATCGGCGGCGGCTTTGGCACCAAAACCGGATTGTATCCTTACATCGCCTTAATCGCGCTTGCGTCCAAAAAAACAGGCCTGACGGTCAAATGGATCGAGGATCGCCGCGAACACCTTCTGGCCAGCGCCACCGGAACCGATCGTGTGACTTATATGGAGGCCGCCGTCAAAAAAGACGGAACAATTCTGGGACTCAAAGATAAAGCCATGGACAACACCGGTGGATATATCCGCGCTCCGGAGCCCGGATGTGCTTACCGCAGCACCGGTAATCATACCGGTGCCTACCAGATTCGGAATTTAGATCGCGAAGTGATGGTTGTGGGTACCAACAAATGTCTGACGGCCCCCAACCGCGGATATACCTGTCAGGAGCTTTATTTCAGCGTCGAGCGACTGGTGGATATGGTTGCCGCCGAATTAAAAATGGATCCTGCTGAAGTACGGTTTAAAAACTTTATTCAGGCGGACCAATTCCCTTATACTACGGCCACCGGAGGGATTTACGACGCGGGTGATTATCCCAAAGCCTTCCAGATGGCTCTGGACAAGATTGACTACAAAAAAATGAGGAAAGAACAGCAGCAAGCCCGCAAAGAAGGCAGGTATGTCGGTATTGGGCTGGCAACGGTTGTGGATCCCTCGGTCACCAACATCGCCTATGTTTCCCTGGCTTTGACTCCCGAGCAAAGGGCCAAGGGTCACCCCAAGTCGGGCTCGGGCGAATCGGTCATCGTTAAACTGGATCCTTTGGGTAGAGCCCATGTGATTGCATGCACCAATCCCCAGGGCCAGGGACACGAAACCGTCATATCGCAGATTGTGGCCGATGAACTCGGTATTCACCCCGACGATGTGACGGTCAGCGACGTGGTCGACACTCATGATCGAGTTTACACCATCACAACCGGAAGCTATTCAAGTCGCTTCGCCTCTGTAGGTGTGAATGCGGTTGTTGCGGCGACCCGCAAGGTGAAGGAAAAAATGAAAAAAATTGCCGCTCATCTTCTGGAAACCAACCCTGAAAATATCGAGACAAAGGAAGGCAAATTCTACGTCAAAGGCTCTCCGGATAAATCGATCCTGGCCAAGCACATCGCCGGCACCGCCCACTGGAATCAATCGGCGCTGCCTGAAGGGATGGATGTCGGTCTCTATGCCGGCAGCCTGCTGTCCATGCCGACTTCTCAGCCGCCGGATCAGTTAGATCGCGTGGATTCTTCCAACACCTATGGATTTATCGCCGAAGCCATCGTTGTGGAGGTGGACCCCGAAACCGGTCAGGTTCAGTTTCTAAAATGGGCCAGCGTGCATGACGCCGGAACCATTCTGAATCCCCTGCTGCTCGAAGGTCAGGTTATGGGAAGTATTGCCCACGCTCTTGGAGGCACCCTTTATGAAGAATGGGCCTACGATGAAAACGGTCAATGCCTGACGGCGTCCTTTCAGGATTACCTTGTACCAACGGCCATGGAAATTCCCAAAGTTGACATCGGGCACTTGGAAACACCCTCGCCGCTTACGGCCTTGGGTTCAAAAGGTGCCGGTGAAAGCTCGACCATGTCGGTGCCGGTGGCGATTGCAAATGCGATTGCCGACGCCCTGGCGCCTTTAGGCGTAACCATAAACGAACTCCCGCTCAGCCCCAATAAAATCTGGCATCTGATCCAGGAGGCCAAAGGTAAATAAAAGTACTGAACTATGACCAATAAACAAAGGTGCTTGGGGGGATGCCAAAAGTTCTTGAAAAGCCCCGGCCCTGGCGCTATACAGATTTTGGATTTTAGATTTCGGATTTTGGATTTAAAAACAGTTGCGGCAATTGAGCCTTAAATTCGAGCCGGTTTCAATCCGCAATCCAAATTCCAAAATCCAAAATTATGGTGACTCCAATGCTCCAAAGAATATAACAATTTAGGAGATTTTGTTATGAAGCTGCAAGGAACATATAAATTCAAAGCCTCCCAAGAGAAAGTATGGGAAGTTCTGACCAATCCACGGCATCTCGAAAAAGCCATCCCGGGCTGCGAGAAATTAGAGGAAATAGAACCCGGAAAATATGATGCCACATTAAAGATCGGCATTGCTGGCATTAAAGGAACATACAAAGGGATTGCCGAAGTGGCTGATCCCCAACCCCCGCATAAATACCGCCTGATTATCGAAGGCGGCGGCAGCCCCGGATTCGTGAAAGGAGAGGCCCTGATTGAATTGTCCCATCAAAACCAGAGCACGATCGTGTCTTGTCAAGGAGAGGGGCAGGTCGGCGGATTGATCGCAGGGGTCGGTCAGAGACTGATCAGTGGAATCGCCAAAATGATGTTGGGTCAGTTTTTTAAACAAATCGGCAAGGAATTAAAGGCGCTCTAGTGTTATGTCCCGCAAGCAATTTACAAAATATAGATTGAGTTTATTAATGTTAATTCGTTTTATTTTAGGTGTCAGGAACAACTTAGGTTTCAGGTTTCGGGTGTCAGGTTTCAGTGTTCAGCTTCTAACCTGGCGGTTTCAGCTCTGTCAATGCTGACACCTGAACACTGACACCTGGTTCCTGAAAAATACCTGACACCTGAACACTGACACCTGACACCATAGACCAGGAAAACGGATATGAAACCATGCGCGTTTGAGTACTTTAACCCTCAATCAGTGCAAGAGGCGATCGAGCTGTTGGATCGCTACGGGGATGAAGCCAAAGATAATTGCAGGAGGTCAGAGCCTGGTCCCCATGATGAACTTCAGGCTTGCCCGTCCCGAAATTTTGATTGACATTAGCGCAATCAAGGAACTCGAATACATTAAAACCGAAGGCGATGAACTTGTGATTGGGGCTTTGGCCCGCGAAAGAGATATTGAGCAATCACCACTGGTCCTTGAAAAATGGCCCTTCCTGTCCAAAGCCATATCGTTTATCGGACACAGCGCCATCAGAAACCGCGGAACGATCGGCGGCAGTCTGGTGCATGCGGACCCTTCAGCCGAAATACCGACCTCGCTGTGTGCCCTCAATGGAAACGTAAAAGTCGTGGGGCCATCCGGCGAAAAAATTTTGGAGCCCGAAGAATTCTTCCTGACCTATCTGACCACCTCGCTGGAGCCGTCGGATCTCCTGGTGGAAGTAAGGATTCCGGCCCTGCCGGAGAAAACAGGCTGGTCTTTCGGGGAATTGAGTCGGCGCTCCGGTGACTTTGCCATTGTGGCGGTGGGCATTTTGCTTTTTACAGAAACGCCAGGGGTCTGCCGGGAAGCGCGAATCTCAATGGGCGGTGTCGCCCCGACCCCTGTGCGCGCAGAAGAAGCTGAAGCGCTATTAGCCGGTCAAAAAATTACCAAAAAATTAATCGCAGCGGCGGCTCAACAAGCCGCTGAGGAGACCGACACCGAACCCGATTATCACGCTTCGGCTGAATATCGTATGGATATGGCACGGGTTTTCGTCAAAAGAGGATTGCAAGAGGCATGCAACATGCTCAATGGAGGTCAATAGAATGACAGGCAGTCGTCGTATAATTTTAAAAGTAAATGGCGTGGATTATGAGCGCTTGGTAGAGCCCAGGCAGCTCCTGGTTGATTTTTTAAGAGACGATTTGGAATTGATCGGAACCCATTTCGGATGCGAACACGGCATCTGTGGTTCCTGTACCGTTTTGTTCAACGGCAGGGCGGTGCGTTCCTGCCTGATGTTTGCCGTCCAGGCCGACGCCGCCGACATCATGACCGTCGAGGGACTTGCCGATGGTGAGCAATTACACCCGCTTCAGGTGGCATTTCGCGAAAAACACGGTCTGCAGTGCGGATTTTGCACCCCCGGTATGCTGATGACCGCATATGAATTTCTCAATGAAAATTCGAATCCGAGCGAGGAAGAAGTGCGCAAAAACATGTCCGGCGTGTTATGCCGCTGCACCGGATACAAGCAGGTCGTAGATTCGGTGATGGAAGCGGCTCAGCAAATGAGGAATAAATGATCTTTCAACAAATTATCAACGGTCTGATGCTGGGCGCCACGTATTCGCTGGTGGCTATCGGTTATACCCTTATATTCGGCGTGCTCGGAATTCTGCATTTCGCGCACGGCGAAGTCTTAATGGCCGGTGCCTTTATGGGGCTCTATATCATCATCTGGAGCGGCCTGCCGCTTTATGTTGCCCTGCCCCTGACGATGCTGGCCACGGGAATCCTGGGCGTTTTAATCGATTTGCTGGCGATCCGACCGCTTAAAAAGGATTTTCATCTGGCACCGCTTTTGAGCACGATCGGGGTTACCATCATTCTGCAGAACCTGGCCGTAAAAATCTTCGGCGGATTCGGGACCCGTTTTCCCGACGCAATCGGAACCACCAATTACCAGGTTGGATCGTTCTTCATCAGTTCCGTTAACGTCCTTATACTGGGGATTTCTTTGTTTTTAATGGTCGGCCTGTATTTTTTTATCGCCAAAACCAAGATCGGAAAAGGGATGCGCGCTGTCTCCGAAAGCCACATGATCGCCGGGTACCTGGGCGTCAATGTGGATTTGATCGTTCTGATTACCTTCGGGATCGCCTCGGCCCTGGCTGGAGCGGCCGGCGTGATGATCGGGTTGTCCTTCCACGCCATTTCTCCTTTCATCGGGCTTACATTTGCCCTTAAAGGGCTGGTGGTGATGCTTTTGGGAGGACTGGGCAATGTGTTCGGTGCAATGATCGGTGGACTGATACTGGGGCTGGCGGAAGTGTTCAGTATCGTTATCCTGCCCACCGAGATTAATTTACAGGACATTTTTTCCTTCGGCATCATGATCCTTATTCTGATTTTCAAGCCTACCGGGCTTTTCGGAACACGGATTACGCAAGGTTAAAAGGGATATTGATTTGGATTATCTGCTATCAGTTATCACCATAGCGGGCATTAATATCATTATGGCCCTCAGCTTCTATCTGCCCTTTATGACCGGCCAGATATCCATCGGTCAGGCCGGTTTTATGTCCATTGGTGCTTACGCGTCGGCGATCTGCACGGCTAAATTCGGGCTGCCCTACGTACCGGCGGTTCTGATCGGCGGGATGTGTGCTGCGATTGTCGGCTTTATTTTGGGAATTCCGGCACTACGCATCAAAGGGATTTATCTGCTGCTGTTGACCCTGGGATTTGGTGAGATTGTACGCGTGGTCTTTATCAATGTAGATTATATCGGTGCAGCCGCCGGCTTTCCGGGCATCCCCTATCAGGAACACACGCTGCTGTATGCATACGGGACGGTACTGATATTTATCGTACTCTTTAATCGGTTGCGCAAATCCCGAATGGGCCGGGCTTTGCAGGCGGTCGGCAGCGATGAGGATACGGCTGAAGTTATCGGGGTAAACATCACCGCCGTTAAGCTGATCGCATTCTCCAGCGGCGCTTTTATTGCCGGTATCGGAGGGGGAATCTTCGCCCACTACCAGGAGTACATCGAGCCTCTCATGTTCGACGTCATGCATTCCGTTGAATTTCTTGTGTTCACGATTTTTGGCGGAATCCAGATATTCTGGGGACCGATTTTTGGCGCCTTTGTCCTGACCCTGGTTCCGGAATTTCTGCGATTCATCCAGGAATGGCGCATGGAGCTGTACGGTGCTCTGCTTATTTTAATGATGATTGTCAGACCCCAGGGGTTAATCAGCCTCGATTATGTGAAGACCCTTGAAAGTGCCTTTTGGCGGCTTTTTGGGAAAAACACCGCCGCGGTTCTCAGCCCGGGTCAGACGGAGGGCAAATGATTCTCGAAATAAGAGATATCGCTAAATATTTCGATGGTTTTTGCGCGCTTATGAATGTTGAGCTTGAAGTTGAGGAAAATAGGTTACATGCCATTATCGGTCCCAATGGCGCCGGCAAAACCACTCTCTTTAATCTGATCAGCGGGATGTACGATGTTAGTGAAGGCCAGATCGCTTTTCGAAAAAAACCAATTAACGGATTAAAACCCCATCAGAGAGCCGAGCTGGGAATCTCCAGAACCTTCCAGATCGTAAGGCTTTTCGGTCATATGAGCGTTTTGGAAAATGTTATGTTAGGAAGTCACTGCAAGACCCGAACCGGGCTTTTAAAAACCCTTTTCAGGATTTCCCTGCGCGAATTGGAAGAAGAAAAGACCACCCGTGAAAATGCCATGCGCTGGTTGGAGTTCGTGGGCATCGCCCACAAAGCAAGCCAGATTGCCGTCAACCTTCCGCATGCCGAGCAGAGGCTCGTTGAAATTGCCAGGGCGCTCAGCCAGGATCCTAATTTGCTGCTTTTCGACGAACCCGCCGCCGGAATGAATCCAAAAGAAACCCTGGATCTAGAATCTCTGATCGTTAAAATCAACCAGATGGGGAAGACCGTTCTTTTGATCGAGCATAATATGGATCTGGTTATGGAAATATCCCATGTGATTTCAGTGCTCAATTTCGGAGCTAAAATCGCCGAAGGGAAACCGTCCGAGATTCAGGAAAACCCTGCGGTCATTGAAGCCTACTTGGGTAAAAAAAGGTAAATGCGATGCTGTCTGTCACAAACATCTCAGCCGGATACGGCGGTATTCTGGCGATCAATGGGGTAAGTATTGATGTACACGATGGCGAAGTCGTGGTTCTGATTGGTGCCAATGGTGCCGGAAAAAGCACTCTTTTGAGGACCATATCCGGCGCCATAAAGCCCAAAGAAGGCCAAATCGTCTATCAGGACCAGAAGATCGACGGTGTTAAACCCCATAAAATCGTCAAGATGGGGGTGGTTCAAATTCCCGAGGGACGGGGGATATTATCCCGCATGACCGTGAAGGAGAATCTGGATATGGGAGCCTACCTGCGTTCCGACAAAATGGGTATCGCCAAGGATCTGTATAATGTTTTCGAAAAATTCCCCAGATTAAAAGAACGACTGGGCCAGAATGCAGGTACGCTTTCAGGGGGCGAACAACAGATGCTGGCCATCGGCCGGGCCTTGATGGCAAAACCGCAGCTGCTGCTCATGGATGAACCCTCTCTCGGGCTGGCGCCGGTTTTAGTGGAGTTTATCATCGAAACCATCCATGAGCTTCGTGTCAAAGACGGCTATACCATTTTGCTGGTGGAACAGAACGCCAATCAGGCCCTGACTGTGGCGGATCGCGCCTATGTAATGGAGACCGGTCGCATTGTCCTGGAAGGTGACAGTCAGGCGTTGCTGGATAATGAAGAGGTTCAAAAAGCGTACCTGGGAAAAGCTGGCCGAAGTGCTCAGGTTTAACAAGCGAATCCTTATTTTATTATTTCGAAAACGCGAATTTTGCCATGAATCAATATTCCATTATCCCAAACCCAATATTCCATTTTTCCACTATTCCAGCATTCCAAGTGGTTAATGACCGCCGATTTACAGAAATTCACGTGGCGTAAAAAGGGAGGTGATAGAACAAAATGATGTACAGAACCGATCTCGTCCGGGTAGTATGACTTTAACTTGAAAGGAGGATACCATGATAAAAAAGAAAAAGTTATTTCCAATTGTAATAGCCGCGTTTTTTCTGGTAGTAAGCCTGGCCCTAGCTCCGTCCGCTGAAGCCGGAAAGCTTTCCGGCGATACAGTCAAAATCGGCGGTATTTATTCAATTTCAGGGGTCTGCGCCGAGTGGGGCACTGCCGCAAAAATTTCTGCTGAAATTGCAGTAGAAGAAATCAATGCAGCCGGCGGAATCGGCGGTGTTCCAATCGAGATGGTATGGTACGACGTTGGTTGTAAAGCACCACCTGCCATCCCGGTGATCGAAAAACTGGCCAAACAGGATAAGGTTCTTGTGGTCAATGGGCCCTGCCAGAGTTCGGTCTGTGAGGTTATCTTCCCGAAGCTTAACCGATTGAATATGCCTATGATTTCCTTTTGCTCATCCAAACCGGGGCTGTCCGCTCTGAGTCCCTGGGCATTCAGAAACACCTTGACCAGCGATAAGCAGCTTGACCCGGCTATGACGAAATGGAAAGAAAAATATGGTATCAAATCGGCAGTTATCCTTTACAACTCGGAGGATGCCGTTTCCACGGTCGAAGGCAAAAAAATCATGCCTGTTCTATTCAAAAAACACGGTATTGAGCTCAAGAAGATGTTCACATTCCAGACTCAAACCCTTGATTTTGCGCCCTTTATAACCGAGATCAAAGCGCTGAACCCGGATGGTATTGCGGTTGGCTCCTGCTACGAAGCCGGCGCCAAAATTGCAATCGAAGCCAAGAAACAGGGCCTCAAAGCACCCATGCTGGGAGGCGCCTGCAACAGCACTCCCGGACTGATCGAAATTGGTGGAGAAGCTGTAGAAGGCTATTTTGGTTCAACGGCCGCCTGGATCGATGGCAACCCCGACCCCAGAATGGTCAAGTATCTTGAGAAATTCAAAGCACGTTCTCCGGGCGGCAAGGCGCCACCTTACGGCGGACCCCGCTCATATGACAATATTTATATCATCAAGAAGGTCATGGAAGAAGAAGGAGTTACCAATAAACCCGGCGACCTGGCCAAGGATCGCGATAAAATCCGCCGGGGCTGGGAAAAACTGAATAATTTTAATGGCATCTCCGGCGTGACCACCATGGACAAAAATGGTGACGGTGTTGGAGGCGTCAGAACACTGGTCGTCGAAGGTGGGAAATTCATGGCCAAATAGGACGACGTTGTTCAAAAACGGATTTGTGAATTCAATTAGCCACTCGCCATGGCTTATGATCTCGCACTGAGTTCCAGGCGAGTGGCTAAATTTTCGTCCAGTGAGCGTTATGATTTAGGCGCTTAATTGTGAATTCACTGCATATTATGGCAAAAAATTTTCGCCACCAAGACACAAAGACGCAAAGATCAATATTAACCAAAAAGTTACGCGTTTCGCTTTGTGTCTTGGTGCCTTTGTGGCAATTTCTTTCGGCTTATCCGGGTTAGGTATATTCGCAGACAAAACAGGAAGTAAAAAAAATTTAGGAGGTAAAATAATGGCGGAGATTGAACAGATCTTGCAAGACGTCCGCAGGGATGGGAGAACCAAACTAACTGAATTTGAAGCCAAGCAGGTTTTGGCCGCTGCGGGAATTGCCGGCACGCGTGAGAAATTGGCCACCAGTGAGCAAACAGCGGTATCAAGCGCCCAAAAACTCGGATACCCGGTCGTATTGAAGATTTCATCGCCGGATGTTTTGCACAAGACCGATGCCGGTGGCGTAAAGGTAGGGCTAACGAACGATGAGGCCGTTCGCCAAGGGGTACCGAGAAATTATGGATGCCATAAATGCGAAGCATCCCGATGCGAAAATCCACGGCGTTCTTGTACAGGAAATGGTAGAAGGCGGTATTGAGATGATTTTAGGCGTCGCCAACCGACCGCCTTTCGGCCCGGTGGTGGCCTTTGGTCTCGGAGGCGTGTTCGTAGAACTGTTAAAAGATATCACATTGCGCCTGGCACCGATCGATGAAAATGGCGCTGCCGGTATGCTGGACGAGATTAGAGGGTCAAAGATGCTCGACGGTTACCGTGGCCAGCCGGCGGCCGACAGAGCGGCGCTTGCCAAGACCATTGCCCGACTTTCGGAGCTGGCGGTTAAGTTCCATGCGGACATCGAAGAACTGGACATCAATCCCGCTTGTTGTCAAAGGAAATCGGATTCTGGCACTGGACGCATTGATTACGCTCAAACAAAAAGAAAGGGACGTTAAAAAAGAACCCGCTAAAAGTGAAGCTCTGAATGACATCAGGGCCGTCCTCGAGCCGAAGTCCATAGCGGTCATCGGCGCATCAACCAATCCAACCAAGACCGGCCACGTATTGCTGAAAAATATTGTGGTCAACGGTTTTCCAGGCAAAGTATACCCCATCAACCCCGGTGCCGACGAGATTATCGGCCTCAAGGCCTACCCCAAAATACTCGATGTGCCGGGTGATATCGACCTGGTCTTCTTTCTGCTGCCGGGCAAGTTTGTCCCGACCCTGTTTGAGGATTGCTACAAGAAGGGTGTAAAAGCAGCTGTAATCATCGCTGCCGGCTTTGCCGAGGTCGGAGAGGAAGGCAAAAAAGAGCAGCAGAAACTGGTCGAGCTTATCAGAAAGACCGGCGTCCGCTGCCTGGGCCCCAACTCTATCGGATTCATTAACATGGACCAGAAACTGGTCGCCAGCTTCATTCTGTTCGAAAACTGGGAAGATGGTTCTATCGCATTGGGAGGCCAATCCGGGATCTTCGCCGGCGCGGTCGCCGACCAGGTGATGTCACGAACGGTTCAGCGCATCGGCGTGGGCAAAAGCGTCATATTCGGAAACAAGATTGATCTGGATGAAAGTGATTATCTGGAGTGGGCCTGGAAAGACCCGGGGAGTGACATAGTGGCGCTTTATCTGGAAGGCATGCAAAATCCCCGTCGCTTTTTTTCAATTGCGAATAAGGCAAAAGCGGACCTGCCGATTGTGGTTCTAAAACCCAGCCGCACAAAAGCAGGCGCCAAAGCCTCAGCCTCGCATACCGGTTCCCTGGCCCTTGACGATACCATAGTCGATTATGCCTACCGACAGTATGGTATTACCCGTGCATACGACCTCGAGGAATTTTTAGAATATATGAAAGTATTTCAGTATCAGCCGCTGCCGCAGGGAAATCGGGTCGGCATCGTGACCTTCAGTGGCGCCAATGGCGTGATAGCCTCGGACGAGTTGGAAGCGAGCGGTTTTGTGCAAGCTGAATTCAGCCCCAGGACCCAAGAACGTATCAAGAAAGTTTATACCGGAGTGGCAACCGGCCCTGAATCCACTTGATCTTTGGGCTGCCCTGGGGGCCGGAAACCGGCTCGCCCACGAAGAGGGGCATCCATTCAGTTTTGGATGACGAGAATGTGGATGCCGTTCTGGTCATCCTTTTGGGTCTGCCAAACGCGGATTTCGATGGGTATTCGGGAGGTCTACCAGCAAGCAAAGGAGCTTCATCCTGAAAAGCCGCTCTATTCCGTGCTGCTGGGAGGCGAAGTCAAGCAGCGATGGCTCAAAGAAGTCGATGGTTTGAATATGCCCTTTTTCGAAACCACCCGGATCGCCATTAAAGCACTGACAGCCGCAAGGCGCTACGCTTTAGATCGAAAGCGGGCTGCAGCCGGATCCGCTGCTGCCATCCTAAAGCCCATGTACAGGGCTTAGTGTTGCGTCTCGCAAGTAACTTACAAAACAGGATTAATTCAAATCATTCAGGAGGGAAAGCGTTGGAGCGCAAAGCAAAAGATATTGAGCCCCTCTACCTGAGAGGATATTGTCGCGTGTGCAACCGGCACTACTTTTTCAAAAACAAACTGGACACAGGTCAGCTCCAATTTCGCCAGCATCACGGTGGAATTTGCCAGAGCTGTAACTACGCCTGCGCCAGAATTAAAGTCAAAACAGGCCGTTAATTATGATTATCGATTTTCACGTGCATACCGCTTATTATCGCAGCCGGACACCGGATTATAAAGAGCTACTGCATCAGGGGTGGGGCGACCGCCTGGACTGGATGCTACAGACATATTCTTCGCCGCAAGCCTTTGTGGGCCTCATGGATGAGGCCGGCATTGATTATGCGGTAATCCTGGCAGAATTGGCGCCCATCACTTCCGGAATCGCTGCCAATGAGGATGTGGCCCAATTCTGCTCCCATAGCCCGCGCCTGATTCCCTTTGCCAGCATTGACCCGAACACATCTGAAAACCCGGTTGATGAATTGGAGGAATTGGTGCGCAATCAGGGTTTCAAGGGCTTAAAACTTTATCCGACGTATCAGCATTTCTATCCCAATGAAACCAAAATCTATCCGCTGTACGCCAAAGCCCAGGAGCTGGACATCCCGGTATTGCTTCATATCGGCTCATCGATATTTAGCGGTGCCCGGCTGAAATACGGAGATCCCATTTACCTGGACGATGTGGCGGTGGATTTTCCAAAACTCAAAGTGCTTCAGGCTCACAGCGGGACGCCCATTCTGGTATGAAAAAGCGCTGGCGCTGGCCCGGATTCATGAAAATGTGTACATGGAAGTTTCCGGTCTGCCACCGCAAAATCTGTTAACCTATTTTCCGGAACTCGAACGCATCGCGCATAAAGTGATTTACGGCTCTGACTGGCCGGCAGTGCCCAGCATTAAAGAAAATATAATAGCCCTGCAGGGCTTAAAAATAAATGAGGAAGCCAAACGAATGATCCTGGGTGAAAATGCGGCCCGCTTGTTAAAAAGGTATAACCTGAATCTTGCATGAAGGAGAAATTATGGAAAGCCGCTATTATGATCCTGAAATTGAGACCGCATCACGGGACGAGCTCAGGAGTTTGCAGCAGCGCAAACTCCAGGCCATTGTTCAACACGCCTGGGATCATAGCCCATTTTATAAAAAGAGTTTCCAAAAAGCGAATATCACGCCGGATAAGATTCGCTCATTGGATGATATTACCCGGCTGCCTTTTATAACCAAAGAAGATTTGCGCAAAGACCAGGAAACCCATCCGCCCTGGGGCAGTATGCTGGCAGTCCCAATAGAGGAAACCCAGCGCGTGCACATGACCTCAGGAACCACCGGCACTCCAATTAAAATACTGGATACGGCAGAGGACTGGTCAAATTTTTGCCATATTTATGCCCGTATGCTTTATGCCTACGGAATTCGCAAAACCGACATGGTTATGCCCGTATTCAGCTTTGGTCCCTGGATCGGGTTCTGGGCGGGCTGGTATGCCTGCCAGGAAATCGGCTGTCTGCTTTTCGCATCAGGGGGTATGAAGACCGAACAACGCATCAATGCCCTGACCACCTACCCGATCACAGTCATTGGCTCAACTCCCCTCCTACGCCATTCACATGGCTGATGTTGCCGCAAAAAACGACATCGATCTTGCGAAGAAATCCCGCATCAAGCTTTCCTGGCACACAGGCGAACCCGGCGCGGTGATCCCGGGTGTAAAAAATAAAATTGAGAGTTCCTATGGCTGCAAAGCGTTCGACTTTCTGGGGTCCACCGAAATCGGACCCTGGGGATACAATTGTGAATTTCAATCAGGCGTCACACATGTCAACGAAGACTGGGCTTTCCCGGAGGTTTTGGACCTTGAAACCGATGAACCCGTGGGACCCGGCGGTACGGGCGAACTGGTATTGACCAATCTGGATAGAAGGGCGACGCCTTTTATACGGTATCGGACACGGGACATTGTTGCTGTGACCGACCGCAGCTGTCCCTGCGAACGCACCCTTTTTGCGTTGGAAGGCAGCGTCCTGGGCCGATTGGACGACATGAAAAAGATCAGGGGCATCATCGTATACCCGAGTCGAATAGAAGAAATCGTAAGAGAATTTGAAGACGTTGATGAATTTCAAGTCGTATTTAAACGCGAAGGTGATCTCGACGAAATTCTGGTAAAGATTGATCCGGTCCCACAGCTGGATCTTAACTCCCTGGATGCGTTCCGGGATAAAATCAGCCAATCCCTCCAGTTGGGTCTCAACATCCGTGCGACTGTGGAAATACTCGAACACGGCTCGCTGCCCTCGATGGGGCCATAAGGCCAAGCGCTTTGTGGACGAGAGAAAGGATATCCCGTTCTAGTGTTGCATTTCATTTTTTTTAGGTGTCAGGTGTCGGGTTTCAGGTGTCAGGTCTCTATCGCGCAGGCTCCAGGTTCAGCGTTCAAGATTGTCCTAACCCTGAACCCTGAACCCAGAACCCTTACTGACACCTGAACACTGAAACCTGACACCTTAAATACTGACACCTGACACCTTAGTTAAGGAGACAAATGAAAACGCAAGTAGAACCTACGACCCGAATCGTGGGCCTTCAGGAAAAATTTGACCAAAAAAACCAGATGCACACCCAGGCGGCCATCGGCGGGCTGGGCGAAAAAGTTAAGGAGCGTTGGACCCGGGAATCCATTGATCCGTTCAGACGCATATTTTTTCCCGAAACCAGAGCCATGAATGTACCCATGCGGTCCTGGCGCAAGGTGGCCGATGGGCCCCTGAATCCGAATAAGACAGAGGTTATCGATCCCAAACATATGGCGAAAATCATCAAGGGCGCGGCCCGATTTTTGGGAGCCGACCTGGTGGGCATATGTAAGCTAAACCAGGCCTATATCTACAGTCACACCGGTCTGCGGATTGATTTTGCCAAGGGCAGCGACGGTCAGGAGATTAATCTGCCTCACAAATATGCCGTATCTCTGGCCGTGGAAATGGATTACAAGCGCATGCGCTATGCCCCCGGCTGGATCGATAACGCCGAGGTCGGCCTGGGGTATCTGAATGCCGCCAAAGTCGCCGTATCCCTTGCCGCCTATATTCGCGAGCTCGGCTACCCTGCCAGGGCCCATTTTTTTATTAATGAGTGGGTCCAGCATGTTCCCATTGCCGAAGCCGCCGGATTGGGGGAGCTGGGTCGATTGGGACTTCTGATGTCGCGTGAATTCGGTCCCAGACAGCGGCTCGCCACCGTCACTACGGATCTTCCGCTTGCTATGGATTCGCCTGTCGACATTGGCGTTGTTAAATTTTGCAAAATTTGCGGCAAATGCGCCCAGAATTGTCCTTCCCAGGCCATCCCCCACGGCGACAAAGTTGTTGTCCGGGGAGTTGAAAAGTGGCAGCTTGATGATGAAGCCTGCCAGCGATTCTGGTGCTCAAATCCCAAAAGATGGAATGATTGCGCCCGTTGTGTAACTGTATGCCCATGGAACCGGCCGAATGTGCTGCATCACAGAATCGGTGTCAAAACCGCAAAATATTCGCATCATGCGCGCAAGATCCTGCTCTGGCTGGATGATGTGATCCGCGGCAAGCGTCCCAGACCCGTGGTGAAGTGGCTGGATTATCAAGAAGGCGGCCGCAGAGCCAAATCGGTTCTGGATCTGATCCGCAATCAGGCAAAGGAGTAACACGTAATTATCAAAAAAAAGGAGGGAAATTTTATGAACAAATCTAAAAAATGTTCAAAAAGCGGCTGGAAACTGGTTTTATTGATAACCTTTATCGTTCTGGTGGGAGCCGGCCTCTGCCTCCACCCTTCTCAAGTCGCCTGGGCCGGATCAAAACTGGCGGGTAAAGAGGTTAAAATCGGCGCCGCCTGGGGACTGACGGGCATGTGGAGCGACTGGACCAAAAAGAACGAAATCGCGGCCCAGATTGCAATAGAGGAAATCAATGCCGCCGGTGGTATCGGAGGGGTTCCGCTGCGGTTGGTCACTTACGATACCGGAAGCAAGCCCATGGAAGCCACCCGCATGGTTCGTAAACTGGCTGAAGATGATAAGGTCATGGCCATCTTAGGGGCCTTTTTCAAGCGGCGAGTGCGAAGTCGCCTTTCCGGTGGGTAATAAAATCGGCATCCTCATGATCTCACAGGCGTCATCCAAGCCGGGTCTGGCCAAAAAGCATCGACCCTATACCTTCCGGAACACCATCGATGAAATCAAAATGGGCAAGGTCGCCGTAAAGGCCTTTATCAACCGCTATAAGGTAAAAAACGTGGTTGTGGTCCACGATGTTAAAGATGCCATCGGACGTGTTCTCGGTTCCAAAGTATTGCCGATCGTTTTCAAAAAAATGGGCACCACGGTCGTTAATGATGGCGCCTTCGTCACCTATCAGACCAATGACTTTGATATGCGACCCCAGGTTACCAAGCTGAAAGGAATGCAATTTGACGGCATCGCCTTTGGCGGCGTCTATTTCGATGCCATTACCTTTAGCAGGGAATTGCGACGCCAGGGATTTAAGCAGCATCTGGTGGGAGGAAGCCCTTTTATCAACGAATACTTTCCTCAAAAAGGCGGCAAAGATGTAGAGGGGACCTTTGCACCCTGCACCTTCCATTACTCCATTGCCCCCAAGGATTTTGTTGATAAGTTCGTTAAAATTGCGAAAGCAAAAGGCTTTGCGCCCCCCGAACCGATCATGTATGACAGCAATGTATATGATGCGATTTACTTTCTCAAATATGCAATGGAGAAGATGGAGGTTACCAATAATCCTGGAGATATTGCTCAAGATCGTGAGAAAATTATGAAAGGGCTCAGCACAATCAAGGATTTTAAAGGTATCGTCGGACCCATAGCCTTTAACGCCGATGGCGATGCCGACAAACCGATTTTTGTGGCCGAGATAAAAGATGGCCGCTGGTTCATAAGCAAGTAAATTCTCGTTGCGTGCATGCCTGTCTCACGCCTTAGCGTGGAGGCAGGCACGCACCCATTTTCTTTCTGCAGATAGTTTCATGTCCCCTAAAAATGTTACAAAAGTCGTAATGACTTTGGTTTCAGGTGGCAGTGTTCAGGTGTCAGATAACAGAGAACAGAAGTCAGATGACAGAAAAAAGAAAACAGTCTGCTTCTTGTCGTCTGTCCTCTGTTTTCTGTGCTCTGTCCTCTGTATCTTCCTGACACCCGAAACCTGAAACCGATTTATTCCTGACACCTAAAATAAAACAGTGTTTTGTAAATTACTTGCGGGACACAACACTAGCGCCGGCTGTAGTTGCACTTTCATTTAAACATCAATCCAATTTCTCCTGCTAAAATCCTAACATAACCTCCTGCGCCACCTGATCTGCCCCTTTCACAAGATTGGTAATCAATGCGAAATTATGCGCTTTGAATTCCGTTTTCTTGAAACCCATCATAGCGCTAAAGCTTCACTACGTGCCCACAATAGCGCTAAAGCTTCACTTCGTGCCCATTGTTCCATCATTCCACTTGGGGCAAAGCCCCTAAGTTCTATTATAGCATCAATTTAATTTTATGAGCGAGCGCTCAGTCATAAAGCATTGCTTCGTCTAATCTAAGCCAATTGACAGACAATTTTCATCAGGTGCCTGCAAACGGTTTTCAATTCTTTTTAATATAATAATATCAGATAGTTAAATATATTTTAAAATCGTGCTTGTGAAAAACTTGACAAGCAAAAAAAAGACATGTTAGTTTATTGATTGAGCGCTCGTTCAGACAGCATGCAAACGTGCCGCTATATCTAAATACATTATAATATCATGGGGTTAAAATGGAGAAACTGAACAGAACAAAAGATATGCCCACGCAGGTCAAAGACCCGGAGCTGGTGGAGCGCAGACGACGCCAGATCGCCGACGCGGCCGTACAGTTGTTTATCGATAAGGGATTCCATAAAACCACAACCCGGCAGATTGCCAGTGCCGCCGGATTTTCCATCGGTTCACTGTATGAATACTTCGCATCCAAAGAAGATATATTGTATATGGTGTGCGAATCCATTCATGCTGAAGTCGAACGGGGCGTGACGATGGCGATGTCGCGAGCCACCGGCGGGCAAAGCGCTCTCCGGGAGGTAATCCGGGAATACTTTATGGTTTGCGACCGCATGAGTGATTTTATCCTGCTGATTTACCAGGAAACGCAATCGTTGCCAAGCCAATGGCAAAATCGAGTTTTAGAAAACGAGCTGCGCATCACCGGACTGTTCATCGAAGCGCTGGCCCGGATCGCCTCAACCGGCGAACTTCCGAATCTCGACGAACGCTCCATAGAGCTCACGGCGCATAATATTGTGGTTCTGGGGCATATGTGGACTTTCCGGCGATGGTTCTTGACCCGACATTACAGTACGGAAGACTACATAAACCTTCAGACCAAGTTAATCCTGGGAATGTGTTCCAAAAAAACGGATGAATGAGAATCTAATTAGTGCCCATCCGAAAATAAAAAATACATTGGATGTGTAAGGAGGCGGCATGAACCCTGAAGTTGAAGTTTATAAGCCCAAACATAATGTAAGAGTCGTTACGGCAACGTCTCTTTTTGATGGCCATGATGCAGCCATAAATATCATGCGCAGAATACTGCAGGATACCGGAGTGGAGGTTATTCATTTAGGACATAATCGATCGGTGCAGGAAATCGTGGAAGCCGCCATTGAGGAGGATGTCCAGGGAGTGGCCGTGTCGAGTTATCAGGGTGGACATATCGAATTTTTCAAATATATGGTCGATCTTCTAAATGAAAGAGGCGCTGCTCACATCAAGGTATTCGGCGGTGGCGGCGGTGTAATTATACCTGATGAAATCAAAGAGCTGGAGGCATACGGCGTTACCAAGATTTATTCACCGGAAGACGGTGCCCGCAGGGGGCTCCAGGGAATGATTAACCACATGGTTGCGGTCATCGATTTTCCGACTGTCACAAACAACAATTTTGATTTAAACGCTCTGAACCCCACCAACTCGTTTTTGGTGGCCAAACTGATTACCGCCGCCGAACAAGCCAAAGCCCGGGAAAACGGGAACTTCGAGGCCATTAGAGCCCAGTTATCAAAGAAGATTAAAAACCGCAAAGCCCCGGTTATCGGTATTACGGGAACAGGCGGTGCCGGCAAATCGTCTTTGACCGACGAACTGATATTAAGGATGCTGCATGATCTTAAAGATGTTCATATTGCCATCATCAGCTGTGACCCATCCCGGCGAAAGACCGGCGGAGCGCTTTTAGGTGATCGGATCCGGATGAACGCGATCAGCAACCCGCGTGTTTATTTGCGTTCTCTGGCGACACGACGGTCCCGGACAGAATTGCCGGCCGTACTTCCTGAAGCTATCGAGGTGACACAGGCTGCCGGCTATGACCTGATCTTTGCTGAAACAGCCGGTATTGGACAGGGTGATTCCCGTATTACCGATTTGGTTGACTTATCCATCTATGTGATGACCAGCGAATTCGGTGCCGCCACCCAGCTCGAAAAGATCGACATGCTCGATTTTGCAGACCTGGTGGTGATCAACAAATTTGAAAAGCGCGGTGGAGAGGATGCGGTGCGCGATGTTCGCAAGCAGGTCCAACGCAATCAAAAATTATGGGATATGGATCCTGAAGAAATGCCGGTATTTGGAACCATCGCTTCCAAGTTCAATGACGATGCGGTCACAGCCTTGTATCATGCGATCATCGATAAAGTTGCCGAAAAGACCGGTGTTAAATTCAAGGCCGGCTTGCCAAGACCTCAAATCAAGACCTCATCGTCCAAAACCATTATCATCCCGCCGGAGCGTACCCGCTATCTTTCCGAAATTGCGGATACCGTCAGGAAATACCACGAACAAACAGGCGAACAGGCGCAAAATCTTAGAAAGGTCTGGCACCTCAAAGAAACACTTGCAGCAATTGGCGTAAATGAAGATGAAGATTCTCAGGAGCTGCTTTCAAAACTTAAAGATGAAATTAAAAAAGCCGAAGCGACTCTGGAAAAAGAGACATTGGATTCCATCGAGGAATGGGAAAAAATCAAAGAATCCTACAGTAAAGATGAGCTGGTGTACCAGGTTCGGGATCGAGAAATCAGGGTTCCCTTATATACCGAATCACTATCTCATACCCGCATCCCCAAGATTGTCCTTCCCAAGTTTGAAGATCCCGCAGAGATATACCGCTGGATGCGGAAAGAAAACGTCTCCGGAAGATTTCCATTTACGGCTGGCGTTTTCCCGTTAAAGCGCGCAGATGAAGAGCCGACCCGCATGTTTGCCGGCGAAGGTGACCCCGCACGCACCAATCGACGATTTAAGATACTGTCGGCAGATTATGAAGCCAAACGCCTTTCAACCGCTTATGATTCCGTCACCCTGTACGGTTGTGACCCGGACAAACGACCGGATATATACGGGAAAATCGGTACCTCGGGCGTCAGCATCTGTACGCTTGATGATGTCAAAGTCCTATATGATGGTTTTGACCTGTGCGCACCCGGCACCTCGGTTTCCATGACCATAAATGGACCGGCGCCCATGATGCTGGCGATGTTTTTTAATGCCGCCATTGACCAGCAAGTCGACAAGTTCAAGGCCGAAAACGGAAAAGAGCCCTCCAAAGAGCAGTATGAAAATATTCGAGCGGATGTAATTTCCAATGTGCGCGGTACCGTACAGGCCGATATTCTTAAGGAAGATCAGGGACAAAACACCTGCATTTTTTCGATTGAATTTGCCTTGAGGGTGATGGGGGACATACAGCAATTCTTTATCGATAACAACGTCCGCAATTACTACAGTGTCTCTATCTCAGGGTATCATATCGCCGAGGCCGGCGCCAATCCGATCACCCAGCTGGCGCTCACGCTGGCCAACGGCTTTACCTATGTAGAATATTACCTGTCCCGCGGCATGCCCCTTGAAAGCTTTGCGCCCAATTTATCATTTTTCTTCTCAAACGGGATGGATCCGGAATATACGGTTATTGGAAGAGTGGCGCGGCGTATTTGGGCGATCGCCATGCGCGAACTCTACGGCGGATCTGTTCGTTGCCAGATGCTGAAATATCACTGCCAGACATCCGGGCGCTCTTTACACAGCCAGGACATCCAATTTAATGATATCCGCACAACGCTGCAAGCGCTTTGTGCCATATATGACAATTGCAACAGCCTCCATACCAACGCCTTTGATGAGGCTATTACCACACCCAGTGCAGAGTCGGTCAGACGTGCCCTGGCCATTCAGCTCATTATAAACCGGGAATGGGGGTTGACGAAAAATGAAAATATGAACCAGGGAAGCTTTATCTTCGAAGAATTGACCCATCTTGTAGAAGAGGCGGTCTTAAATGAATTTGATCAAATCACCAAACGCGGCGGCGTACTGGGCGCCATGGAAACGGGCTACCAGCGCAGTAAAATTCAGGAGGAATCTATTTATTCAGAAACTTTAAAACATAGCGGTGAACTCCCGATCATCGGCGTGAACACTTTCCGGGATCCGGATGCCGACCTGGATCAACTGAATGAGAGCGTTGAGCTGTCCCGGGCAAGCGAAGAAGAAAAACAATCTCAACTCAAGCGTCTGGCTGATTTTAAAAAGCGTCATGAAAAAGAAGCGCCCGCGGCACTGGAACGCCTGCAAAAGGTTGCCATTTCAGGCGAGAACATTTTTGCTGAACTGATGAATACCGTGCGGGTATGCAGCCTGGAGCAAATTACCCAGGCGCTTTA
>PVMK01114326.1_pt1 | contig 22328 bp, 20 predicted proteins | sample 1853481 | NCBI WGS metagenome assembly PVMK01 (sample SAMN08533507, study PRJNA380276) | Marine sediment metagenome, whole genome shotgun sequencing project. | reverse complement strand
TAAGGTGTACCGAGAAAGGACTCCTTCGACATGGTTTGTTCCGGTTCTCCCAGAACAGGCAGGTTAAATGCTGGTGCCGGTTTATCAATTAATGGCGAAGGGAGCTGCGTTTTACGGTCGGATATTTTCAATCCGACGACCAGTAAAACTACCAGCACTACGAATGCCATCAAGGGCAGGGCGCGACTATTCATGCCATCGCCTCTTTGGTTCCCGTTGGCTGTGTTTCACTGGCCCGTATTTTGCGCCGATAACGCTTGTTTCCGGCCGCAAGAAATCCACCGAACATCATCAATATGGTACCCAGCCATATCCAGCGTATAAATGGCTTGTAATAGATTCGTACTGCCCAGGCCTGGCCCCTGTCATCCAGTGGCTCACCCAGTGATACGTAAAGGTCACGTGTGAATCCGGGATCGATGGCGGCTTCGGTCATGGTGCTACCACGCTGGGCATATTGACGTTTCTGGGGGTAGAGCCGGGTGACTTCACGGTCACCCTTGGTAACTATGAACTCGCCTTCATCAGCTGAGTAATTTGGGCCCTGAACGATACGGGTACCCGTAAATTTAAACGTATAACCGGACATCACATGTTGATCGCCAGCCTCCATGCGCAAGTGTTGTTCACTGCTGATGGCGCTGGTCAAACTGACACCAATCAGAAATACACCTAAACCCACATGGGCAAGTGTCATGGCGAGTATGCTTGCAGGTATCTTGAAGTGTTTTTTCCTGGACACATGTTGTCCGACATAAAACAGACTGCCTGCAGTGACCCAGACACCGCCGCTGACGCCGGCAGCGGCTATTAATCCGATGCCTGGTTCCATTATCCAGACACCTGCACCAACCACCAGTGATATCAGCAGCGGCCAGAGTAGCTTGCCAGCGAGTCTGCTGGCGCTGTCCTGTTGCCATCTGGTGTAAATGCCGATTGGTAAGGCAAGAACAATTGGCACCAGTAACCAGGAAAACAGGAAACCAAAATAGGGTGGTCCAACAGATATCTTACCGGCGCCGAGGGCATCTATAAGCAAGGGGTATAAAGTGCCGGTCAAAACCATGGCTGCCATGACAGTAAATACCAGGTTATTGATCAGCAGTAGTGTTTCGCGGGAAAGCCCGGCAAAACCGCCACCCTGGATCATTTTGGGTGCACGCGCTGCATATAAGGCAAGTGAACCGCCAACTACCAGTGCAAGGTAGACCAGGATGAAAATGCCACGGGTAGGGTCGGATGCAAAAGCATGTACCGAGGTCAGCACCCCGGAGCGTACCAGGAAGGTACCCAGCAAGCTAAGTGAAAATGCAGAAAGGGCAAGCAATAAAGTCCAGTTACCGAATGCACCGCGCTTTTCAGTTACGGCCTGAGAATGGATCAATGCGGATCCAACCAACCAGGGCATAAAGGAGGCATTCTCAACGGGATCCCAGAACCACCAGCCACCCCAACCAAGCTCGTAATAGGCCCACCAGCTACCCAGTGAGATACCGATGGTCAGAAATGACCAGGCGACCAGCGTCCAGGGGCGCGACCAGCGTACCCAGTCACGGCTTACTTCGCCGCCGAGCAATGCCGCCACTGCAAACGCAAATGCAACTGAAAAACCCACATAACCCATGTAGAGCAACGGCGGGTGAATGATCAGGCCGAAGTCCTGTAGTAACGGGTTCAGATCCAGACCTTCAGCGGCCGAGGGAATTAAACGTCCGAAAGGATTCGAGGTAAACAGGATAAATAACAAAAAACCCATTGAAACCCAGCCCAGCACTGCGAGCACCCTGGCCCTGAAGACTTCAGGCAGTCTTTTGCTGAACAGTGCAACCGCAGCTATCCATGTGCCAAGTATCAGTTCCCAGAGCAATAATGAGCCTTCATGAGCGCTCCAGACAGCTGAATACCGGTAATGTAAAGGCAGCAATGAATTGCTATTGCGGGCCACGTACTCGACGGAAAAGTCCTGGTTTACGAACGCGGCTGTCAATATGCCGAACGCGATCAACAAAAGCAGAAATTGAATCAGAGCCGCGCTGGTTGAGACAGCCATCAGGCGCCGGTTGCCGGTATAGGTGCCAATCATCGGAAACAGCCCCAGGCTGAAGGCCGTCAGCAGGGCTGCCAGTAAGGCAATCTGGCCCAGTTCGACGGTCATGTGCCTTGCTCCACTGACTCGACCGTGTGCCCCGCTTTTTCAAGCGCGTCAGCCACTTCCGGTGGCATATAGTTTTCGTCATGTTTGGCCAGAACTTCTGCGGCTTCAAAATAGCCTTCTGGCCTGAGTTCGCCAATGGCAATGATACCCTGGCCTTCACGGAACAGGTCCGGCAGGATGCCGTCATACGTGACATCGACAGAAGCCGCGCCATCGGTCACTACAAATTTTATTGCCAGGCTGTCGCTTGCGCGGCTGACGCTGCCACCTGCAACCAGCCCACCCAGCCGGAAGCGTTTGCCCGCTGGCAGATTCTGTTCTTTAACATCGGTAGGGCTGACAAAAAACAGCATATTTTCGTTCAGAGCTTTCTTGGCCACTACTGCGGCCGCTCCGACACCGAGGATGATCACAAGTACGGCGATCAGTCTGCGTTTACGTGTAGGGGTCATTGTGATTTATCCATGTGTGCCTGACGGGCTTTCAATTGTTGAATAAGAGTGCGTTTGTGGAATACGGGTGCCAGTGCCGCCCACAGCAGAATTACAGTGGCTATCAGGTAAGAAGCCAAAATAAATGGTGTGTACGACATCTAGCTATGCTCCTTTGCAAACAGTTCCTGCACCCAGCGTTTACGGTGATCCTGCTTCAATAGTATTAATCTCGCCCGGCTCAGTAAATTTGCACCGTAATAGAACTTGGTGGCAGTTGCCATGATCAACAAGGGCCACAGCATATCGGGATGAATACCACTGCCCTGTGAGCCAAAACTGCTGCCCTGGTGCAGGGTATTCCACCACTCAACCGAGAAATAAATAATGGGCAGGTTGACCGCACCTACGATGGACATCAGCGAGGCGGCCCGTGCCGCCTTGCGGGGTTCTTCATAAGCATTGTAAAGCGCGATGACACCAAAATAAAGAAACAGCAATACCAGTTCCGATGTCAGGCGTGCATCCCATACCCAGTAGGTTCCCCACATCGGACGCCCCCACAGGGAGCCGGTTATCAATGCGATCATGGTAAATGCGGCACCAATCGGTGCACTGGCCACCACCAGGACTTCCATGATACGAATGCGCCATACCAGGGCGATGAAACCCATGATGGCCATCATCCCGTAGATCATCATCGACATCCATGCAGTTGGTACATGCAGATACATGATGCGTACGGTTTCACCTTGCTGGTAATCCGCAGGGGCACGGACCAGGCCGAGATAAAGCCCGATGACAGTGAGCACAATAAAGATTGCCCATAGCCATGGGATCAAGTACCCGCTGAAACGGTAAAACCAGGGCGGTGATCCGGTCTTGTGAAAAAATAGAAATATAGGATTCATTAGCTAAGACTCAATTTAAGTGCGGCAGCGGTTGCAAAGGGTGCCAGGGTCAATGCCCCGATCAAGCCGGAGAACATCAACCCAAGCTGGCCGGTGTATGGCAGATCGACAACAGCCGCGCTGACCGCACTGGTCGCCAGGATCAGTAAAGGCACGTACAGAGGGAATACCAGCAGTGATAATAATTGACCTCCTCGTTTCAGGCTTACCGTCAGTGCGCCGCCGATGGCGCCGATCAGGCTCAGCACCGGAGTGCCAATGGCCAGTGATATTATCAAAATTGGCAAGCCTTCATCAGCAAGATTCATCCACAGCGCCAGTAAAGGTGACAACAACACGATGGGCAGGCCGGCTACCAGCCAGTGGGCCACGGTTCTTGACAGCGCAATAAGGGCAAGTGATTGCCCAGACAACACCATCTGCTCTAAAGTTCCGTCCTCATAGTCAGATCGGAACAGGCTGTCCAGTGACAACACCGTTGCCAGCAATGCCGCGATCCAGATTACACCCGGTGCGATATTGGCCAATAGTTGCGGTGACGGCCCAATGCCCAGGGGGAACAGGGTGGTAACCACCAGCAGGAATACCAGCGGTTGCAGCAGTTCCGCACGCCGCCGGTAGGCGAGCAAAAAATCCCGTCGCAAGAGCGCTGCAAAGGCTTTAGGCGCCGCCTGTCTGCTCATGCTGCAGCCCCCGCGTAGCGGTCACGTCCGCTTTGCATGTGGCATTCCTGTAGCTCAAAGCCTTCGGGGCGCAAGCTGCCATGGGTCGTCATGATACAGGCGCCACCGGCATCCAGGTGCGTTCTGAGGATACGGTCCAGCATCTCGATGCCCTCGCGGTCGAGGTTGGAATACGGCTCATCCAGCAACCACAGGGCTTCGTCACAAAAAAGTAAACGGGCCAGTGAGCAGCGTTTACGCTGTCCGGCACTGAGTGTGCGTCCTTCCTGCAGCGCGACCGGTGTCAGGCCGATTTCTTTGATGACTTGTTGGCACAATCCGTTACCCAGGTTTGATTTGCGGTACCCGATAAAGCGCATCCAGAAGCGGATATTCTCTTCCACGCTCAGGTCATCTTTAATGGCCGGGTTGTGACCGGCATACAAGGGCTGCTCGTGTCGGTGTATTTCACCCTCACTGGGTTCAAGCAATCCGGCCAACAGTCTTAACAGGGTGGTTTTGCCGCAACCATTGGAACCGGTGACCAGTAAAAGAGAGCCCGCAGACAGATTGAAACTGATGGGTTCAAAGACCCTTTCGAAGTATCGTTCAAAGCTGAGATTGGAAACCGACAGCATGTAAGAGTTTTGTGGCAAATCCGCTTATTCCTGTTTATTGATTTAATTATGTGGGCGCATCGGCCGCATATCCTATGTTGGGATTATGCCGCAGCATTACCACCTTTTGAATGATTTTAATCAACGTAAAATGATTTTAATCAAGCATGACTTGACCTTGATCAAGCCTGGTGACTATAACGCAGATCAATATTATATCTGATTTGCCAGAACACAATATATGAAATCGTACCAAACGCCATTGCAATACGTATTAACAAGCGCTACATCAGTAATGCCCGGATAATTAATAACGACGCGAAAGGAATCCTATGAGTAAATTTGATTTTGACCTGTTTGTCATAGGCGCCGGTTCCGGCGGTGTACGGGCTGCGCGCATTGCAGCAGGGCATGGGGCCCGCGTTGGTATTTGCGAAGCAAGCCGGGTAGGGGGAACTTGTGTCATACGTGGGTGTGTGCCTAAAAAATTGCTTTCCTATGCGGCACATTTTGCCGAAGAATTTGAAGATGCTGCGGGTTTTGGTTGGGAGGTCGGTGAGTCGCGTTTCAGCTGGTCCCGTCTGATTGAGAACAAGGACCGCGAAATTGACCGGCTCAACCAGGTGTACCTGCGCTTGCTTGAAAACTCAGGTGTAAAACTGTTTCCTGTGCATGGCAAGCTGGTCGATTCACACCAGGTTCAGGTGGGTGAGGATATTGTCAGCGCTGACAAGATATTGATCGCAACCGGAGGACGCCCGTGGACACCGGATATTCCTGGTGCGGAGTACAGCATTACATCAGACGAGGCCTTTCATCTCGAATCGCTGCCCGGGCGCGTCATCGTTGTTGGCGGAGGTTTTATTGCCTGTGAGTTTGCCGGAATTTTCAATGGCCTGGGTTCCGAGGTGATACAGGTCTATCGTGGCGAACAGATTCTTCGTGGTTTCGATCATGATGTGCAGGAAACGCTGGCAGGCGAAATGAAGAAAAAGGGTATTGATATACGATTGCACCTTAATGTTACTGAATTGATCAGGCATGAAGATGGTCACCTGACTGCAAAGCTTGATGATGGCAGTGAACTGGCGGCAGATACTGTAATGTTTGCCACCGGTCGGGTACCGAATGTGCGCGGTCTCGGACTCCGTGATGCGGGAGTGAACGCATTGCCGGGTGGAATGATCCCGGTCAACGAGTATTCGCGCACCAACCTGCCGAATATTTTTGCGGTTGGTGATGTGACCAACCGGGTTAACCTGACACCGGTTGCGTTAATGGAGGGCCACGCCTTTGCCGATAGTGAATTTGGTGGTAACTCACGACCGGTGAACCACGGTTTCATACCCTCTGCCGTGTTTTCACATCCACCGGTGGCAACGGTCGGGTTTTCAGAGACTGAGGCAAGAACGCGTTATGGCGAACTGGATATTTACAAGTCTGTATTCACACCAATGAAGCACACTTTATCGGGCAGAGAAGAAAAAACCATGATGAAATTACTGGTGCAAAGATCTTCCGATAAGGTCATTGGCATGCATGTGGTCGGCATGGATGCACCAGAAATTGTGCAGGGCTTCGCAGTTGCGATAAAATCCGGCCTTACGAAACAGCAATTTGACCGTACTACGGGTATACACCCGACTGCGGCGGAAGAACTGGTAACCATGCGGGTGCCTGTTCAGGGATGAAGGAAGTATTCATGGATTATCGTATGAAAGTTTTCAATGGGTTGGTTTGTGCGGTGTTGCTGGCGGTTTTGTCTGCGCAGGCACCGGTATTTGCTAAAAGTGTGTCAGTACCTGCTGACAGAAGTGACAGGCAAAGGTATATCGTTATTCTTGATGACTTGCCGCTTGCTGCCTATGACGGTCGCATCATGTCGACACCGGAGCAGGCTACCGGTTCGACCCGGTTACCGGCAACCGCTAATCGTTTTACCGGTGCACGCAAACTGGATGTTAAGTCACCCGGGTCGCAACAGTATCTTAAGTTCCTGAATGAACGATTTAGGTCTTTTCGCGGTGAAGCACTGCTCAGGCTGGGCCGCCAGTTAAAGCCGGTACACCGTTATAGCAATGCCCTGAATGGCTTTGCAACAGAGCTTAGTGCAGCGGAAGCCCGGGCCTTGCGTGATATGCCCAGGGTAACTTCCGTTCGGCTTGATGAAATCCAGCATCTGGAAACCGATTCGGGCCCTAACTGGCTTGGCGCGGATAAAATCCACGACGGAAGCGCCGGGGTTCCGAAAACCGGTGGTCAGGGCATCATCGTTGGCGTTATCGATTCCGGTGTGAACTGGGATCATCCTTCTTTTCAGGATCCGGGTGAGACAGGTTCCGGTTGGGATCATGTCAATCCCTACGGTTCCCAACTGGGTCTGTGTTCCGATCCCGACGTGCTTTGTAATGACAAGCTGGTCGGGGTTTATGAATTTGTTGTGGACGACCCGGCTACGGAAGAAACAGAGGAGCCAAATAACGGCAAGGATAATTCGGGCCATGGTTCGCACGTCACCTCAACAGCGGCCGGTAACCCCCTCCCTGTGACCCTCAATGATATACCTGCAACAATAGGCGGTGTTGCACCCAATGCCAATATTGTCACTTACCGTGTCTGTTATATCGCAGATCCCGGTGATCCGGGTGATGGTGGTTGCCAGGGCTCGGCAATTTTGAGTGCCATTGATCAAGCCATCACCGACCAGGTGGATGTTCTCAATTACTCAATCGGTACCAGCGCTCATGACCCCTGGATGACGGGTACTTCTACCTATGCATTTCTCAATGCCAGGGCCGCCGGCATTTTTGTTGCGACATCTAATGGCAATGACGGGCCCAATGCCGCTTCAATCAATTCACCCGCGAACGCACCCTGGATTACAGCGGTAGGAAATGCCACCCACGACCGCGTATTTGCCAGTGCCCTGGAAAACCTCAGTGGTGGTGATACCACAGCTCCCAATGATTTGATTGGTGCCAGTTTCACCGATGGTATTGGTATCAGGAAAATCGTCCATGCCAAAGATTTTGGGAACGCGCTTTGTGGTACCGGTGAACCGGAGTCAGGGGAGTTTTGTGAGGACAACACGGGTGTTAGCAGCCCTTTCGAAGCCGGAACTTTCAATGGCGAAATCGTTGTCTGTGACCGTGGTCTATATGGCCGCGTGGAGAAAGGAAAAAATCTCGAACTGGCCGGTGCCGGTGGCTATGTGCTGGCCAATACCGATGGTTGGGGCGAAACTGTCGTCTCCGATGATCATTGTCTGCCGGCGACACACCTGGGCTTGAAGGATAGTGATAAATTGCGTAGCTGGCTGGATAGCGGCAGCAATCACCAGGGCGGGCTCAGTGGTTTTTCCATCTTCCATATTCCGGAAGCAGGTGATTCAATTGATTTTCGAAGTTCGCGCGGACCCAACCTGCCACCGGTTGCAGATGTTATGAAACCCGATGTCATAGCACCGGGTACATTGATATTGGGTGCCAGCTCCGAGGGGGATAATTACGCTTTCCTGTCAGGTACTTCAATGGCCTCACCGCATGTCACGGGTGGCGGAGCTTTAATCAAGGCGGTGCACCCCAACTGGACACCCTCGATGATAGCTTCGACCTTGGTGATGACCGCCACGCCGGAGCTTGCGCTTGATTTTGATGGTTCAATAGCGACACCGCACATACGGGGTGCTGGCAGACCGCGTCTTGATCTGGCGGTTAATGCTGGCTTGTACCTGAATGAAACTGAAAATGGTTTCATTGCGGCAGACCCACGTCAGGGTGGCGATCCCAAGGATTTAAATTTACCGGGGCTCGTTGATACGGTTTGCCGTAATTCCTGCAGTTTTCAACGCAGGGTTACCGATCTCGCCGGTGGTGCCTCCTGGAGCGCGTCGGCCGAAGGCTTTGTCGATGGCGTATCTGTCAGCATTTCTCCGAATAACTTCAGCCTGGCAAATGGTGCCAGCCGATCATTGACCATTAACGTTGACCTGAGTGAGTTCGACCTGGTGGGTACCTGGGTATATGGTCAAGTGCGATTGGCTTCAGCCGGTCTTCCCGATGCAGTCTTTCCTCTCGCCGTATACGCCGATGGTGGTGAATTGCCGACCGAATGGCAGATAAATAGCGACGAGATTTCCGGTTGGCAGGAATTCGCACTGGATGAGTTGGCAGCCATGCCGGATGCCACGTTCACCAGCGGCGGGCTGGTTATACCCACACATACAGTTGAGATGTTGCCTCAGGATCCGACCGAAGACGACCCTTACGACGGTTCTGAGGGCCTGATGACGGTATGGCATACAGTGCCGCCTGATACGCTTTGGCTGCACTCGCGAACGCTGGAATCAACGGCTTTTGATCTTGATTTGTTTGTTGGGCTGGATGCTAATGGTGATGGAATAGCACAGGCAAGTGAAGAGCTCTGTTCCAGTACTTCACCTACAGAGATAGAGCTTTGCGATCTGTTTACACCTGTCGCCGGTGACTACTGGATCATAGTGCAAAACTGGACTGCGAATCTCGATCCTGATGAGGTTACGTTGGTATCTGCGGTCGTAGGCAAAAACACGAACTCGCCGCTCGCAGCGACCGGAGATGGAATTGTACCGGCAGGTGAAGCCCAGCAGATCCGCCTGTCCTGGGATAATGTGAACGCAGTGCCTGGCACAGAATTGATCGGTGCTGTTGGTATCGGAACCCATCGCGAATCTCCAAACAACATCGGCATTATTCCTGTCAGTTTTACCAAGACGGGTATTGCAGATCCTGAAACACTGGTATTGATGAACGGTATCTCCCGTGGTTTGACCCTCAGCAGTGGTGGTACGCATGATCGGTCCTTTATCGACATACCTCCGGGGACGGACTCGTTGACCATTTCGGCATCTGTTGAAGATAGCGATCAGAGTGAAAACCTGGATTTAGAGCTTTACCGGGTGGATTTCGATGACGCGTTTGCAGCTGCCCCCTTTGTAACTGCGCCCGACACGAGCGGTACACCGCTGGCTTCAGCTTCAGGTGCAGGTGGCAAAGGCCCGGTAGTCACCGTAAGTGGTGGTACGCTTGTTCCCGGTCGTTGGTTTGCCGTATTGAAGAATAATAACGGGCAGCATGCCGCTGTTGAAATCCAGGCGGATATGACTTTTGCCGGCGAACCCATTCCGTTTCGTGGTGGTCTGTGGGAAGCGTCATCCCGTGAAAATATTAACCAGGGGTTTGATTACATCGCAACAGGTAGTGCAAGAGCCTTGGTCTGGTATACCTATGACGAGGATGGTCTGCCTGCCTGGTACCTTGCTGCGGCTCCGGAGCAGGATGGCAATGTCTGGGTGGCCCGGCTGTTTCGTTTTACCAATGATGGCACCCTGCAACACGGTATAGCGGTGGGCCATGTTTCGGTCACCTTGTTATCGGGAGACGACTCAGTTTTCTCTTTCGTCCTGTTCGGTGAAAACGGCAGCGACCGGGAATTTCCAAGTTTTGGGCTGAGTTGTCCGACGGTTGACGGTTCACAACGCAGCTACTCCGGCCACTGGGCACGAGAGGTCGCGGGTCTGGGTGGCGCTACCGTGGTGGCCAATGTGTCAACGGAAGGCCACCTGCACTATGTTTATGATGATGCGGGCAATCCTGCCTGGCTGCTTGGCGCGGCCGGCACCACAAATATACCGGGTTCCCAGGAATTGAACCTGCTGCAGTTTAGCGGCTTTTGCGCGGTATGTACTGGAGATAAGCCAACCACAGAAACCGTGGGCACGCTGACCAGGGAATATGGAGATGAGGAAAATATGACCTGGAACCTGAATTATGTGTTGAGCGCACCTTTAAGCGGATCAGTAAACCGCTCGGATGACACAAGAAAGTTAACCTTAACGCAGGCCTGTCAATAGGTTTGCGGGTTTTTTACTACGAAACCTGTGGCGTTTTATCCGATACAGTATTTTGATGAAGCGCACAGATTTCCATTATGAATTACCGGCAGAACTGATCGCACAGCGGCCACTGGAGCAGCGTAGCGCCAGTCGTTTGCTGTGCTTTGACCGGCAGTCCGGTCATTTGAGTGACCGGACTTTCAGCGATCTTCCCGGCTTGCTGAACCCGGGTGATCTGTTGGTATTCAACAATACCGAGGTCATTCCGGCGCGGCTATATGGCCGGAAGGCCAGTGGCGGGCGGGTGGAGATACTGGTTGAACGCCTGTTGGATCAGCACGAATGCCTGGCACAGGTGCGCGCCAGCAAATCCCCGAAACCGGGTGGCACACTGATACTGGAAGACGGTAGTGAATTGAGAGTGCTTGGGCGTGAGGATAGCTTTTTCCATCTTCAGTCTGTTGGTGGTGATTTAATGGGCCTTTTGCAAGATCTCGGGCATATGCCATTACCACCGTATATCACCCGAGAAGACACCCAACGTGATCGGGATCGTTATCAAACTGTTTATGCTGAAACACCGGGTGCGGTGGCTGCGCCGACAGCGGGTCTGCACTTTGACCAGACTTTGCTGGATCAGTTAAAAGATACAGGTATCCAGTCTGCAACGGTTACTTTGCACGTGGGTGCCGGCACTTTTCAGCCGGTGCGTGTTGATAATATTGAAGACCACCATATGCACGCAGAGTGGCTGGAAGTACCTCAATCGGCTTGTGATGCCATAACCGCTACCCGGACTCGCGGGGGGCGCGTAATCGCGGTCGGGACAACCGCAGTGCGCAGTCTGGAAACCGCGGCACAGGGTGGTTCATTAGAGCCATTTTCCGGTGATAGCCGTATTTTCATTTACCCGCCTTATCAATTCCGCGTAGTGGACGCGATGATCACCAATTTTCACCTGCCGGAATCCACCCTGTTAATGCTGGTCAGCGCATTTGCCGGGCGTGAACCGATAATGGCTGCCTACCGGCATGCGGTAGAGCAGCGCTACCGCTTTTTCAGCTACGGTGACGCAATGCTGCTCACTTGAAGCGCAACGGTGTAATATACGCAGCCTGTTTTAGCTGAGCTCCTGATATCTGATGCAATTTGAACTTAAAAATACCGATGGTAAAGCCCGTCGTGGCAGCCTGAGCTTTGATCGGGGTAGTGTGCAAACGCCTGCGTTTATGCCGGTGGGCACTTACGGCACTGTTAAGGCGATGACGCCAGAGGCGGTACGCGATACCGGTGCTGAAATACTTTTGGGCAATACCTTTCACCTGATGTTGCGACCAGGGACCGAAGTCATCAGGGCGCATGGCAGCCTGCATGAGTTCATGCAATGGAAGAGACCGATATTGACTGATTCCGGTGGCTTCCAGGTCTGGAGCTTGTCTGAACGACGGAAAATCACGGAAAAGGGAGTTACCTTTGCCTCCCCGGTTGATGGCGCCCGTGTATTCCTGGGGCCGGAAGAGTCGATGGCAGTCCAGGCCGACCTCGGCTCGGATATTGTCATGTGTTTTGACGAATGCACGCCGTATCCAGCCACCGAGAAACAGGCTGCTGAATCCATGGAAATGTCCATGCGCTGGGCGGCGCGTTGCCGGGATGCACACGGGGACAGCTCTTCAGCATTATTTGGTATCGTCCAGGGCGGTATGTACGAGGGACTGCGCCAGCAATCAGCCCAGGCTTTGACAGGCATCGGTTTTGACGGTTACGCCATTGGCGGTCTTTCGGTCGGTGAACCGGAGCATGAGCGTGAACAGGTGCTGGGTTATACGCTTCCGGGTCTGCCGGCAGACAAACCACGCTACCTGATGGGGGTAGGGCGGCCACAGGACATCATCGCAGCAGTTCTTCATGGTGTAGATATGTTTGATTGTGTCATGCCAACCCGTAATGCACGCAACGGTTATTACTTCACCCGCCGTGGTGTGCTTAAAATCCGAAATGCGCGTTTTAAAACGGATACCGGGCCCGTTGATGAGGATTGTGGATGTTACACTTGCCAGAACTACTCGCGGGCCTATTTAAAACATCTTGATCGTTGCAAGGAAATGTTAGGTCCCCACCTGGCCACGGTTCATAACCTGTATTTCTACCAGCAATTGATGGCCGGTCTTAGAAAGGCCATTGAAAATAAAACCCTGGCCGAATATGCCAGCCAGTTCCTGGAATTATATTCCAGCGGGGTTAAGTGACCGAATAACAATAAAAACGGCGGTTTTATAGTTCAGCATGGCTTATAATCGCTCGATTAATAAGGGTCATTTTGTTTGAAATTGAAAACTAAGGACCCCACTTGGATTGGTAACGATCCAAATATGATAATAATTATTGGGATTTTCCCGGCAGATAAAACAAGAGAATTAACATGGACTTCTTTATTTCCAACGCATATGCTCAGGCTGACGCTGCTTCAGCCGGTGGCCTGATGAGTTTTCTTCCGCTGATCGTCATTTTTGCAGTGTTCTATTTCATGCTGATCCGCCCCCAGATGAAGCGTTCAAAAGAACACAAACAGCTGGTTTCACAGTTGAGTAAGGGCGATGAAGTGATAACCAACGGCGGTTTGCTGGGGAAAATCACGGATGTGTCCGAGACGTTTGTCACGCTGGAGCTGGCAGACAATTTACAAATCAAGCTGCAACGTCAGGCTGTCGCCAACGTTATGCCCAAGGGCACGATTAAGTCCGCTTGATCTTTCGTTTTCAAATCCAAATTTTAGAGACTGATTCATGAACCAGTATTCTGTCTGGAAGTACCTGCTAATAATTTTTGTTATCGTAGTGGGCATCGTTTATGCGCTGCCCAATATGTATGGTAAAGATCCTGCATTGCAGATCACAACATCACGTGGTTTTGCCTTGCCAGCCGACCTGACGGCCAATATCGATGATGCATTGCTGGTTGAGCAGATCAGTTTCAAAAGCCGGGAGCAGCAGGGTAACCGGATGCTTTACCGTTTTAATAACGCCGAAGATCAGATCAAAGCGGCTGATGTCGTGCGCAGTGCATTGGGTGACCAGTACGTGGTTGCGCTTAATCTTGCACATGCCACGCCTGATGGATTACGGTCGATCGGCGGTAAACCCATGACACTGGGTCTGGATTTGCAGGGCGGCGTACACTTCCTGATGCAGGTTGATATGGATACGGCCCGCAGTCAACAACTGGATCGGTTCGTGGACGACATCCGTGCGGCATTGCGTGATGAAGGCATACGTTATGTATCGGTCCGGCATGAAGGTAACGGACTGCTGGCGATACTTCGCTCTGCTGAAGACAGGGACCGGACCATGAACCTCCTGCGTACGGACCAGAGCTTGCAGGGTTTGAATATCACGGAACTGCCAGCGGGTGAGACCTTCGGTATCTCGGCTACGGTTCAGGAGAGGCAGTTACTGGCCCTGCAACAAACCGCACTGAAACAAAACATCACCACGCTACGTAATCGTGTTAATGAACTCGGCGTATCGGAACCGGTCATCCAGCAACAGGGTGCAGACCGGGTGGTCGTGCAACTGCCTGGTGTGCAGGATACGGTGGAAGCCAAGAAAATCATTGGTGCGACAGCCACGCTTGAATATCGTGCCGTTGACGAGAGCAATGATGCGTTTACCGCCTCACAAACCGGGCGTATTCCGCCTGAGTCCCGTTTGTATACCCATGAAGGCCGCCCGGTTCTGCTTAAAAAACGTCTGATTGTTTCCGGTGATCAGCTGATTGGCGCCTCGGCTTCTTTTGACCAGCAAACCGGTCAGCCATCCGTCAGCGTGACACTGGATGGCGTTGGCTCCAAACGCATGCTGGACTTTACCCGCGATAACGTGGGTAACCGCATGGCGGTTGTTTATATCGAACAAAAACCCAACGGCCGTAAGATTGAGGACGTGATCAGCGTCGCAGTGGTACGTGAACCCTTCGGTAAACGTTTCCAGACCACCGGTCTGGGCTCAATCCAGGAAGCTTCACAGCTATCGTTGCTGCTCAGGGCAGGCGCACTGGCGGCACCGATGGAAATCGTTGAAGAACGTACTGTCGGCCCAAGCCTCGGTGCAGACAACGTAGCCCAGGGCTTTAAATCTGTCATGATCGGCTTCGTGCTGGTATTGATTTTCATGGCTCTGTATTACAGGGTCTTCGGGCTGGTAGCCAACCTGGCTTTGCTTGCCAACCTGGTGTTGCTGATTTCATTACTGTCCATGCTGGGTGCAACCCTTACCATGCCCGGCATCGCCGGTATCGTTCTGACCATCGGTATGGCGGTTGATGCCAACGTACTGATATTCGAGCGTATCCGTGAGGAGCTTCGAAATGGCAATACGCCGCAGGCCAGTATCAGGGCCGGTTATGAAAAAGCATTTTCAACCATTGCGGATGCCAACATTACGACGCTGATTGCAGCATTCGTATTATTCCTGTTTGGAACCGGACCCATCAAGGGCTTCGCGGTTACCCTGTCGTTGGGTATTATTACCTCCATGTTCACTGCCATCATGGGCACACGAGCCGTCATCAATCTGATTTATGGTGGCAAGAAACGTGTCCGTAAGCTGTTAATTTAAGGAATCGATATGAAATTTCTGAATCGCAAGACCAACATCGATTTCATGAGCCGGAGTCGTATTGCACTGATTTTTTCAGCCATTCTGATCGTTGCTTCAATCACTTCACTGGCAACGCGTGGATTGAATTTCGGGCTGGACTTCACCGGTGGTACCCTGATTGAAGTCGGTTACCCCTCGGCACCGAACACTGCTGAAGTACGGAAAAACCTGGCTGATGCAGGTTTCGATTCCATCGTGCAGACATTTGGTGCGGCCACCGATATCGTCGTGCGTATTCCGCCCTCCGATGTAGAGGAAAGCAGCGCCGAATTATCCACCCGCGTACTGGCGGCATTGAGCCAGGGTGTTGAAGGCGAAATTGAAATGCGCCGGGTTGAATTTGTTGGCCCGCAGGTGGGTGATGAACTGGCAGAGCAGGGCATATTGGCAGTGATTTATGCCATGGTGGGTGTTTTCCTGTATGTCATGTTCCGCTTCCAGTGGCGCTTTTCAGTCGGTGCTGTAGCTGCCTTGTTTCACGACATTATCATCGCCATGGGTGTATTGTCCTTTGTGCATATTGAATTTGATTTGACGGTCGTTGCGGCCATACTGGCGGTGGTGGGTTATTCGCTGAATGACACCATCGTATTGTTTGACCGTATCCGTGAAAACTTTCCGAAATACCGCAAGCGGCAACCGGTTGAAGTGGTTAATACCTCTATCAATGAGACCCTGTCACGAACCTTGATGACATCAACGACCACCTTGATGGTCCTGTTTGCATTGTTTTATTTCGGTGGTGAAATCATCCACGGTTTTGCGTTTACGCTGATCGTCGGCGTTGTGATTGGTACCTACTCATCCATCTATGTAGCAAGTACCGTGCTGTTGATGCTGGGTGTTAGCAAATACGACCTGATGGAAGTGGAAAAAGAGGGCGCAGCACTGGATGTCAGGCCTTAGACTGTTTAATACAAGACTATTAAATGGTACCCAGCTTTTGCCCGACTGTAACCACATCACCTGAGCTCAATTTGTTCTGGCTTTTCAGAGCGCCTTGTGGCATCAGCAAAATAACCGTGGAACCCATATTGAAGCGGCCCATTTCATCGCCTTTTGCGAGTGAAATATGTTCAGATGAGTAATCTTTAACGGTGACTTTTTTGTTTTTCGTGGGCGTGACTTCACCCGCCCATACCGTTTCAGTGCTGGAAACCAGCATCGCGCCCACCAGTACCATCACCAGGGGGTCCGGCATCGGTATCGAAAACAGTGATCACCCGTTCATTGCGGGCAAATAATCGCGGAACATATCGTGCAGTGTAGGGTGCGACTGAAAACAGTCTGCCGGGCACATGGATCATTCGTTGCAGACGACCGGTTAATGGCATATGGATGCGGTGGTAGTCTTTTGGAGACAGGTAAATGGTAGAAAAGTATCCATTGGCAAGCTGTGAACAGACGGGGTCGCCAGCGAGTAAATCCTGTACTGAGTAGTCTTTGCCCTTGGCCTGTAAAATGCGGTTCTCATGCAGGCAGCCGGTTTCGCTTATCTTGCCATCGCAAGGTGATAGAAATGCCATAGGGTCAGGATCAAACGTCCTCGCACCGGGTTTTAGTGCACGCGTGAACCAGGCATTGAAGCTGGCATAATCTGCCGGATCGGGTGACAGGGCTTCATCATAATTGATTCCGGCAATGCGGCTAATCAAGCTGATCAGCAGATTTTTAACCCACGTCACTTCGCTTCGCATCAAGGCATATACGATGCGCGACAGGAAGTGCTGCGGCAGGATGTATTGAAAGCCTGCGAGGATGCGTTCAATAACTGATTTCATGCTGCAAACCCGTATGTGTAATGGAACGTACGATTTTCATGGATTTAATTATAATGCGATTCAGGAACTCTAATCCGTAATATGCGGCTAAAGGACAAATATGCAAACTGCTGAATACTGGCTTGAGTATTGCGCTGGCGAAATGGAGCGGGCAGGTGTGTTCTTCGGGCATGGTACTGATAACGCACATGACGAGGCCGCCTGGATGCTTTTACATGTGCTTGGAGAGCCGTTGGATGGTAGTTTTGAGCAATGGGGTACGTTGCTTGATGAATCCAAACAGAAGGATCTTGAGCATCTGCTCGCGCGCCGAATTAATGAGCGCTGTCCCCTGGCTTACCTGACGGGTGAAGCGCGTTTCTGTGGTCTTGATTTTTTCGTTAACCCTGATGTTTTGATTCCACGGTCTCCGTTGGCGGAACTGATCCCGGAGCAATTTTCCCCCTGGCTGGTATTGAATGAGGGCGGCCAGGTATTGGACATGTGTACTGGTGGTGCCTGCATTGCCATCGCTATGGCCATGTACATGCCTGGCATTACGGTTGATGCCGTTGATATTTCACCTGCAACGTTAAAAGTGGCGGCCCAAAATGTTGAGCGTCACGCAGTGGGTAACCGTGTCAGGCTGATTCAATCGGATCTTTTCGATAAACTTGGCGATAGCAGCTATGATCTGATCGTCAGTAACCCGCCATACGTTTCCGCCGATGTATTTGTTGATTTACCGGCTGAATACCGGGCCGAACCATCAGGCGGACTGGCCTGCGGTGAAGATGGGCTGGATATTGTGTTAAAAATACTGGATGCTTCACCCCGTTACATGAAGCGGCAGGCCATCCTCATTGTTGAAGTCGGTGAGAGTGCAGAGGCACTGCTTGAGTTATTGCCCCGTGTGCCATTTATGTGGCTGGAGTTCCAACATGGTGGAGACGGGATATTCATGCTGGGGTATGATCAGTTAATAGCATGTCAGCCTGACGTGCGTGCGGTTCTGGAGCAGAGAAAAAATGTCTGATAATACCTTCGGACGCATATTCAGAATGACGACCTTTGGTGAAAGCCATGGCACGGCCATTGGTTGCGTCATCGACGGTTGTCCGCCGGGTCTGGAAATTGATGCGGACGAAATTAAACTGGAATTGAAACGCCGGGCTACCGGCCAGAGCAGGCATACCTCACAACGTAAAGAAAAAGATGAAGTACAGATACTTTCCGGTGTGTTTGAGGGCCGTACCACTGGTACCCCGATTGCATTGCTGATAGAAAATACCGATGCCCGCTCGCGTGATTACACTGATATTGCAGAGAAATTCCGCCCGGGCCATGCCGATTATACCTACTGGAAAAAGTATGGCATCCGCGACTACCGGGGCGGCGGGTCGTTCGTCCGCACGCGAAACCACCATGCGGGTTGCGGCAGGCGCCATTGCAAAAAAATACCTGCGCGAACAATTCGGTATTGAAATAAAGGGCTGGCTGGCTCAACTCGGTCCGATCCGGACCGACAATGTCATGGACATGGATAGCATAGAAAACAATCCATTTTTCAGCCCGGATGCCAGTGTAGTCGGGCAACTTGAAAGCCATATGGACATGTTGAGAAAATCCGGCGATTCCTGTGGCGCACGAATATCAGCCGTGGCGCGTAATGTGCCTGCAGGCCTCGGCGAACCAGTATACGGTAAGCTGGACGCAGACCTGGCATCAGCCATGATGGGCATCAATGCCGCCAAGGCCGTGGAGATCGGGGCCGGGTTTAATTGCGTCGATCAACTGGGGACAGAACATCGGGACGAGATTACGCCCGATGGTTTTTTAAGTAATCATGCCGGTGGCATTCTGGGTGGCATATCCAGCGGTCAGGATGTCCTGGTCAGCGTGGCCTTCAAACCGGCGTCCAGCTTGCGCATTCCTTGCAGGAGTATCGATATTGAAGGCAATGCCGTGGAAGTGATTACAAAAGGTCGCCATGACCCCTGTGTGGGTATCCGGGCGACACCAATCGTCGAGGCCATGCTGGCGCTCGTGTTAATGGATCATGTGCTCAGACAACGGGCACAGAACGGTTAGTATCAGGAAATTAATTAAAGATGAGTGAGAAATTGAAGATTGCGGTGGTCGGGGCGACCGGCGCCGTGGGTGAAGCCATGCTGTCCATCCTTGCGGAGTACGGTTTCGGAGATGCCAACGTGCATGCGCTTGCCAGTGAGCGGTCCCTGGGTAAAACGGTAGATTTCGGCAGACGCTACCTGGCAGTGGAAGTGCTGGATGACTTTGATTTCGCAGGTTGTGATTTTGCACTGTTCTCAGCAGGCGGGGGCATTAGCCTGAAATATGCGCCGCGTGCTGCCGAGGCAGGGTGCACGGTTATCGATAATACTTCAGCGTTCCGGCTTGATCCGGAAATACCATTGGTCGTGCCGGAAATCAATGGTGACCTGCTTGAAAACCTGGCTGCCGGCAGTATCATTGCCAACCCCAACTGTTCTACCATCCAGATGTTGATTGCCATTGCGCCCATATATGCAATTGCCGGCATAAACAGGATAAATGTTGCGACTTACCAGTCGGTTTCAGGTGCCGGTAGTAAAGGTATGGAGGAATTGGCAAGACAAACCATGGACCGGCTGAGTTTCAAAGATGTCAAGCCATCTGTTTTCGCACAACCCATTGCTTTTAATGCCATCCCGGTCATTGATACCATGCAGGACAATGATTACACGCGGGAAGAAATGAAGCTGCATTGGGAGACCTGCAAAATTCTCCGTGACGATTCAATTGGTGTTAATGCGACCGCAGTACGCATACCGGTATTTTACGGCCACTCCGAGGCGGTACATCTGGAAACCTCCAGGGATATCAGCATGGAGGAAGTACGAGAAGCCATGCATAAGGCAGCCGGGCTTGTATTGATAGATGATACTGATGCAAAGGCACAGGTTACAGCGGTAACGCATGCCGCAGGAAAAGATGAGGTTTTTGTCAGCAGGTTGCGCCGTGACCATAGCCATCCGAGGGGGATTAACCTTTGGGTTGTGGGTGATAATGTGAGAAAAGGGGCTGCCTTGAATGCAGTGCAGATACTGAAAATGATGGTCACGGGCAAAATGCCGGTGGAAACCTGAAGCAAGCAAACGTACACTCGTGTGAGTCAGTGTTGAATTCAACCACCTGACAGTCGGGGAATGACAGGGAAAAGCATGTACAAAAGAATTCATTGGGTAGTTATTGCCGTACTGGGTTTATTCAGCCCAGCATTATTAGCCTTGGGTCTGGGTGGAGCCGTAGTTGAGTCCTATCTGGATCAGCCACTGGACGTCAGAGTTGAGCTAATCAGCCAGTCCAGCGAAGAATTACAGAGTATTACCGTCGGCCTGGCTTCTGCGAACGATTTTGAAATGCTCGGCCTGAGCCGGTCAACCATCACAGTGCCGCTTGCATTTGAGCTGGTTACGGACACGGCTAAACCATATATTCACATTACCAGTGACCAGAGGGTCAATGAGCCCGTAGTCCAGGTGCTGGTAGAAGTTGTCTGGGCAAACGGAAGAATGTTGCGTGAATACACATTGTTCCTGGATCCGCCGACCATCGATTCACCGGCCCCGCCGGTTACGGTTAAACCTGCGCCGAAACCTGCACCGGTTGAAAAAACCATTGTGGAAGACAAACCCGCTCCCGCAATTGTTCAGCGCACACCCAAGCCTGAAGTTCAAGAACCCGTAGCAGAAGAACCCGCAGCAGAAGAACCAGTAAGCAGAAGAGACCTGCGGTAGAAGAAGCTGTAATCGAAGAGCCTGCAGTAGAAGAGGCTGTAATCGAAGAACCTGCTGCAGAAGAGTTCAAAGCAGAAGAGACTGCTACTGAAGAGACTGCCACAGAAGAACCTGTAGCAGATGAGCCAGTAATCGAAGAACCTGCTGAAGAAGAACCCTTAGCAGAAGAACTTGTAACAGAAGAACCTGCTGAAGAAGAACCCGTAGCAGAAGAACTTGCAGCAGAAGAACCTGTAACAGAAGAACCCGCAGAAGAAGAGCTTACTGCCGAAGAAGCTGTAATAGAAGAACCTGAACAGGAAGAGCCCATAACGACTGAAACTGTCGCGGATGAAGAGCAATACACAGAATCAACTACAGATGAAATAGAAGAACCCGAACCGGAGCAAGCTGAAGACCAATATTACGATGATGATGTTTATGGTCCGGTGGTACGGGGTGAAACCCTGTGGGGTATCGCCCGTGAATTCAGCCGGGACAGTGGTTATTCCATCAACCAGACCATGCTTGCTTTGCAGCGCAAGAATCCCGAAGCGTTTTTCCGCGACAATATTAACTCTTTGAAAAGCGGTGCCATCCTGCGTTTGCCGGCATTCAATGAGCTAGCTGAACTGACCTCTCGCGAGGCGATGCTGGAAGTCATGCGGCAGGAAGAGGAAGTCCGCACCGGTATCCGTACCGTTGCAGCGGATTACGATACTCCAATCGTGGCAGATAGTGGTGATTACCAGGACTCTGTCGTTGAACAGGCTCCGGAACCCGAACCCGAAGAAGATACCGGTCACCTGGAGTTGGTGCCGCCGGCAGAAGAAGACAGCCAGGATTCAGAACCCACCCCTGAACAGATTGCTTCCAACCAGGCCATGAAGGAAGAACTGTCCCGCAACGAAGAAGACCTGATTAATGCCCAGCAGGAAAACACCTATCTGAGTGAACGGATCGAGGAACTGGAGGCCGAGGTAGAAACCCAGGCAGATGAAACTATTGCGGTCGAGGACTCAGACCTGGCTAATCTGGAATCCAGCCTGGCCGAGCAGCGTGCTGCCGACAAACCCGAGCCACCCGTTGCTATTACACCCGGTGGTGAGGAGCAGCCCTGGTATTCCGGTAACTCAATTTTCATAGGTGGATTTGCGGTCGTTTTGATTGCCCTGATTGTTTGGGGTCTGCGGCGCAGGAGCACTGGCAAGGCTGAAGCGGAACAAGCTGAAACGGTGCAGGCGATCGCTGATGAAGCGGAAGATATCCTGCGGACCCTGGATAAGGAAGAAGGTGAAGTCGAGCTTGTTGAGCAGGAAGAGCCCGAGCCAGAACCCGAGCCAGAACCCGAGCCAGAACCCGAGCCAGAACCTGAACCTGAGCCAGAACCTGAGCCTGAACCTGAGCCAGAACCGGAACCTGAGCCTGAACCTGAGCCAGAACCGGAACCCGAGCCAGAACCTGAACCGGAACCGGAACCCGAGCC
>PVMK01120626.1_pt1 | contig 22329 bp, 16 predicted proteins | sample 1853481 | NCBI WGS metagenome assembly PVMK01 (sample SAMN08533507, study PRJNA380276) | Marine sediment metagenome, whole genome shotgun sequencing project. | reverse complement strand
GCGACTCCGCGTCTCTGCGTTCTCTTCGGCGATTGAATGGCCTTTGGGTCTTCGTGTCTTGGTGTCTTCGTGTTTGCGACGCGCGCGGGCGGGCACGGAGACGGAGACGGAGACGGGCACGGGCGCGAAACCCTCAGGTCGAGGGAGGCGGCGGTTCCTGCTCGGCTGCCGGAAATTCGAGCCGAACCTGAAGACCGCGCTCGCCGTTGGCAGCGGACACCCGCCCGTGACAGCGGGTCACCACCTGGTGGACCAGGGCCAGACCGAGGCCGCTGCCCGCGGTGGTCGTCGAAAAATGAGGCGAAAAGAGCTCGGGCAACCGCTCATCCGGCACCCCCCCGCCCGTATCTTCCACCACGAGAACCACTCGGTCCTCCTCCCTCGTCAACCGAAGCTGGACCTCACCGGGTCCGTTGCCGACGGCATCGAGGCTGTTCTGGACGAGATTTGCGACAGCCCGGAGAAGCCAGTGGCGGTCGCCCATGATCGGCGATGGCGAGGTCACCTCGCGAACGAAATGGATGCCGCGTCGCTCGAGGATCTCCGAACCGCCGCCAATCTCGTCGACGATGGGCGCGAGATCAACCGAATCGACCTCCCATTTCTCGAGTGCCACGAGGTTTGAGAACGAGTTCACCGTTTCCTGCAGCCGGCCCACCTGCTTTGTGATCTCCCGGCACGCCTCGTCGAGCAGCTGCGGCAGCTCGGGATCGCCGCGCTCGGCGGCCGCCTCGAGCTCCTGGACCCACAGCCGCACCGGCGTCAACGGGTTTTTCACCTCGTGTGCCAGGATTCGCGCCATCTGGTTGAGCTGCTGCACACGATCGGCACGAACCAGGTCGGTGACATCGTCCACCACCGCAACAAGTCCACGGGCGCCATCCGGAAAGGGCACTTCCGCAACACCGATCCGCCAGGTCACATCGCGTCCAGGGACCGGCTGCACCGTTCTCGTGGCCGATCCACCGACGCCGGCGCTTTCGACAACCGAGTGCAGCTGCTCGAGGAAGAGATCGCCGTACTCCTCCCGAAACCGATGGGCGCTGGGGTTGGCAAAACGTTCGGTCCCACCCGGCTCGAGCACCACCACCGCGGGTTCGAGGGTCTTGAGCGTGATCCGCAGCAACTCTTCCTGGTGCCGCAAGCTGAGCTCGCGCTGCTGAACGACCTCGTTCATCGAGCTCACGGCGTCGAGGACCTCGGCCAGGTCCGTCTCACGAGGGCGCCGAAGCGTCCCAACCGGCTCGCCGTCGAGCAGCCGGCGGGCCAACGTAACAAGGTCGCGCAGGGAGCTGCTCAATCTCTCCTCGATCCGGGTCGTGAGAACCACCGCCAGGAGGGCGGAGAGCAGGGCTCCCGTGAGCAACCAGTCCACGGCCCCCAGATCGGACCCGATCCGAACCGGGTCGGAACGGTAGAGATGGAGGAGCAACCGCATCCCTTGCAGCTCCACCGGCCCCGCCGCAACCAGCCGGTCATGCCAGCGAAGGACCATGGGATCGTCTCTGCCGATCAGAAACGGCGGAAAGGCGATCGCCTCGGGCAGCTGCGGCAGAGTACCCATGCTCACCAGATCCGGACGGGACGCCGCGACCAGGCCGATCCCATCCCACAGCGAAACCTCGCCACCCCAGCCCGCCGCCAGCCAGCGTGCGAGCTCGTCGTCCACAGCAAATCCCCCGCCGAGGTGAACCGCAGCATATCTGGCCGCCCGCAGCGCCTCGAGGCCACGAGCCTGCTCGAGACTCTCCTCCTGGGCCGTGATCCGCTGGTGGAGGAACAGCGTCAGCACGGCCAGCGGCACGACAACGCCCCCCGCCACCAACAGACGGAGACGACCGCCGAAGGTGGAAAGGTGTTGTTTCCCGATCGTCGGCGGCAGCGCGACCAGGGTCCCGAGGAAGGCCCACAGCAGGGCGATGGCGGAACGCACCACCCAGTCCGAGGTCGAGGGGTAATGGGATACTGCAACCACCAGCCACTGTCCCTGCCGCCACACCCGAGCCAGTCGCCGCAGACTACCCACTTGAATCCTGGCCCACCCACCACCTGCGTGAAAAAGCTCTCCGGCCTGCATGGCATCGAGGTTGTGAATCTCCGGATGAATACTCGCCGCGACCTCTCCGGAACGAGTGAGCGCCGCAAACCACACCTCGCTCTCGCTCACATCCTCGAGCGGAATTTCGGTGCGCCAATCCCGCAACAGACTCCACGGCTCGGTGGCCACCAGCAGCTCCACTGTGCGGCCTTCCGGACGATCCAACTGCCAGGTCCTGAGCAACCGAAAATTTTCTCCGGCGGGTGAGAGGTCTCCCCAACGAGAGATCTCGAAACCCTCATCGTCCAACAGCCTGAGCTCTGACGGCGTCTGCCAGTCCGCCAACCGCCAGCGGCTCGCCAACACTGGCGCCAAATCGTCCAACCGACAATCCGAAGAGCTCGTCGGCAGCATTTCTTCCATCGTCGGTCCCTCTCGAGGAAGCACGACCCGGTGTTTTTCGCCGCCGAAACGCTCCAGCTCCACCGGGATCCGGACCAGATACAGACCGAGACCGAGCACCGCCAGCGCCGCCGCCACCCAGAGACGCCGGACGAGCGTGAACGATTCCCGGTTCACACCCAGCGACCCGATCAACGACCACGCCAGGGCGACCATCCAGACACCGCCCCATCCCGGACGCAGCAGATGCTCTGGCAACCAGACGAATCGACTCGCCGGTGAGGCCGCGACCGACAGGGCCGCGGCGCCAAAAAGGAAGACACCCCCGACCACTTGCGACCACACGGGTGGCAGAGAGCGCGCGATTCTGGCGACTGACGCTCCGGCCAGCAACAGAAAAACCACCACGACCGCACTGGACGGGTCTGAATCGGCCGCAAGCAGCGAGGATCCGGCGACCCCCACCACCAGCCAGGCCATTCGCGGCTCGAAGACCAGGGCCGTCGCGGCCAGCAGCAACCATCCGAGGCGGCGTAGGTCGAATCCGGCGCGGTCACGTCCCGCTACAACGGAAACCTGCACCTCGACGCCCGGGCTGTTGGCCGCCCGTACCAGGATCTGATCTGATGGGCTTCTACCTATCCTGATGTGGCGGTCCCCGGTTGCGTGCATACCCCACACGCGGGCGGACGCCAGTTGACTGTGGTCCGAGATGACGATGGCGCCGATCAGCCGACCGTCAACCAAAAGCGGTTCCCTCAACCACAGATCGGCGCTTCCAACCGACCACGAAATACCCCACTGGCGCTGTCCCAGTGGGCGGACGTCCCACGGGAAGAAGCTGCCCGAGCCACCCCACGCAACCACCCGACCACGGTCGTCAGCGAGATATATCGTTCTCCCGGGGAATCCTCTCGCGGTTCGATGGAGGACCGCAAAGGGAAGCGCCGGGTCCACCGCTTCACCGGCGGCGCCGAGCAACCGCAGCAGCTCCGGTTCAGCGGCGAGCTCCTCCCCCGTCGTCAGCATGCCCCGGCAATGCCGGTCGAGCTGAGCCGCGAGGCGCTCCGGATCGGGGCCCCCGGACGCCGGCCACACCACGACCACAACCGCGATCGCCACCGCCAACCACGGCCAGATCTGACGGCCCCGGGGGCGGGCAAGCGCCGCCAGGCCGCCACACACTCCGAGCACCGCGATCGGCGACGGCGTCCAGCCCGGCCATGGTCCGCACATGGCAACGGCCGCCAGCGCCAGCAACCACGTTCTCAGGGACCGAGGTTCGTTTGTACGATCTTCCACTGATTGGAGTATATCGCCCCGGGCAAAGTCATCAGTGATCAGTGATCAGTAATCAGAGCCGGTCCGATGACTGATCACTGATTACTTGATCACTGATCACTCGTTACTGGCCCGCATCAGAGCTTCTATCTCATCCGCGGTGGTCGGCAGCTCGGCCGAGAGATTCTCGGCGCCGTCGGAGGTGATGAGAAAGTCGTTTTCGATTCGCACTCCCAGCCTCTCGTCCGGAATGTAGATTCCCGGCTCGTTGGTAATCACCATGCCCGGCTCGAGCGGGCTCTCATCCGAGCCCGGGTCGTGAGCGTCGAGGCCGAGGTGGTGGCCGAGACCGTGGATGAAGTACTGGCCCAGGCTCTCACCCTGGGAGTCGCGGATGCCGGAGTCTTCGAAAACGCCGTAGGCGATCTTGCGCAGATCGAAGATCGAGACTCCCGGCCGCATACCCTCGGCGGCCCTGTCGTGTGCCTCGAGCACCAGGTCGTAAATCTCCCGCTGGCGATCGGAAAAGCGGCCGTTGGCAGGATACGTCCGCGTGAGGTCCCCGCAGTAGTAGCCCCAGCGGGCCCCGATGTCCACCGCCACCAGCTCGCCGTCGGCGCAGGTCCCGACATTTTGATCGTAGTGAAGCGTGGTGGCGTTGTAGCCGGAGCCAACGATGCTCGGGAAAGCGACGCCCTCCGCACCGGCCTCACGAAAGGCCGCGTACACTGCACCATCCACGACGCCCTCCCCGATACCCGCGGTGAGGACCTCGGCGGCCCGGCGGTGCCCCGCGATGGTCGCCGCCACTGCCTTGCGCATCAGGGCGATCTCGCCCTCGTCCTTGACGACCCGCAGCTCGCCCAGCGCGCCGCTCAGGTCCTTGACCACAAACGTCGGAAGCCGGTCACGGAGACTCGCGACATAGCGATGAGTCGGCGGCAGCGGCACGCCGCTCGCCACCGCCGCATAGTCGGTCGACAGCACGGCATCGGGCTCGGAGAGCCAACCCTGCAGACGACCCTCGAGGCCGGGAACAGGCCGCCGGCGCGCATCCAACACGATCTCGCTTGGCTGGGTCGATAGAACCTCGTCGAAACCGAGCTCTTTGGCAGTCTCTTCGCCGGGGCCCCATTTGGGGCCGGTCCACTGCTCGACGTTGGGGTTGCGCGGCGGCAGGAAGAGGAGATCACCACCCTCCCCCGGACGCAGCACTATGACGGCGTTTGGAAGCTCGACCCCGGTCAGGTAGAAAAAGCCCGAGCTCTGGCGAAAGGTGCCGACGTCGCCGTAGCCGCGGTCATCTCCCGCCCCCCACAGCACCACTGTTCCTTCGCCCAGGCGTTCGGCGAGCCGCTCGCGACGGTCCTTGTAGATTTCCTTTGGTTGCAGTTCCGCCGCGTAGTTGCCGCCTCGCATGTCTTTTGAAGTCATTGATACCTCCACTCAAGCTGGAGCAGTCTACTTGGCCGGCAAGCGGTTTCCAACCCGCAGAGGAAGGTATTAGGTATTAGCAGTTAGGTATTAGCCCATCGCATTCTCTCCGGAGCCTTCAACCTCATCTTCAGATGCCCGAACTTCCAGGCGCGACCCGTCTGACACCTCGCGAGAGAGCGTCATTTGCGATGGGCTAATAGCTAATACCTAATAGCTAATACCTTTCTGCTTTACAATCACTCGACGTCGCGGAGGGCGACCATTTAAAGGAGGCACGATGAGATCTCTGGCAGCAGCGTTGATCCTGTGCGTGAGCGGCCCGTGCTGGGCTGGCACTGACATCCCGACTCCAGCGGAAGTCTTCGGCCACCCGGTCGGCGCCGACCACAAGCTGATCCCCTACCCGGAGGTGCTCTCCTATCTCGAGGCGGTGGCCGCGGCATCGGATCGCGTGTCGATCGAGGACGCCGGGCGCTCGACCCTCGACAACCCGATGAAGGTGGTGATTCTCACCTCAAAGGAAAACCAGGCGAATTTGGAGCGGCTGCGGGAGGTCGCCCGCCTCATCGCCAAACCGGGAGACCTCAGTCCTGAGCAGTCGCAGCAGTTGGTGGACGAGGGCAAGGTGATCGCGCTCGTCACCTGTTCGATTCACTCGACCGAGGTCGGTAGCACCCAGATGGTGACCGAGTTCGTCCATGACTTCGCGACCACCGAGGACCCGGAGAAGCTGGCCTGGATGGACGAGGTCGTGCTGCTGGTCATGCCGTCCATCAACCCCGATGGCCAACTCATGGTCGTCGACTGGTATAACGAGTGGCTCGGCACCGACTTCGAGGGCGGCCGCATGCCGTGGCTTTACCAACACTACGTGGGCCATGACAACAACCGCGACTTCTATATGTTGACGCAGAAGGAGACGCGGGTCGTCAACGACGTGCTCTACCACCGCTGGTTTCCACAGGTGTTCCTCGATGAGCACCAGATGGGCTCCACCGGGCCCCGGATGTTCGTGCCGCCGCAGACCGACCCCCTCAACCCGGAGGTCCACTCACTGATTTTTCGCCTGGCCGACGTTCTCGGCACCAACATGAGCTTTCGATTGGAAGAGGCCGGCAAGACCGGAGTCGGCCACAACATGATCTTTGACAGCTATTGGCCCGGCGCGACCCGCAACACGGCATGGTGGAAGAACGTCACAGGTCTTTTGACCGAGGTCGCCAGCGCCCGCATCGCCAGTCCCATCTACGTTGATCACGGCGAGCTCCGCGGCGGAGGAAAGGGCCTGCCCGAGTACGGACGGCGGTCGAACTTCCCGTCGCCCTGGCAGGGCGGGTGGTGGCGCCTGCGCGACATCGTCGAGTACGAGCTTGTCGCCACCTGGGCTTACCTCGAAGCAAACGCGGAAAACCGCGCCTCGATCCTCGGCAACGTGAACAGGATGGCACGCTGGTCCATCAGCAACGGTTCTACGAAACCGCCCTACGCGTTCGTCATTCCGCCCGACCAGCACGACCCGGTCGCCGCCGCCAAGCTCGTGGATCTCATGCTTCGGCACGGGGTCGAGGTGGCGCAGGCTTCCGAACCTCTCCAGGTCGGCTACTCGGTCTACCCCGCCGGCACCACCGTGATCCCGGCGGCGCAGCCCTACCGGCCGTTTCTGCTGACCATGCTGCGGCCTCAGCGATACCCCGAGGTCAGGAACGCGACCGATGGCGGGATCCTGGCGCCGTACGACGTGGCGTCGTGGTCTCTTCCGTTGGCCATGGGCGTGGAGATCGTCGAGGTTTCTCAACCCCTCGAAACACCGATTGAACCCCTGACCGAGGCCAACTGGCCCCGCCCGCAGATCGATCAGACCGCCGCGGGTCACTTGATCCCAGCCGCCAGCGACAGTGCCTACCCGGCCATCAACCGGCTTCTCGCCGACGGATTGAAGGTCTATCGTCTCGGTGCTGATACGGAGGCCGGCAACCGCGGTGACATTTACCTTTCGAATAAAGACGTCGAAACTTCCACATTGGCTGACATCGCCAACGAGCTCAACGTGCCCGTGGTCCCGGTGGCGAACGCTCCCGACACCGAGCTGCTGCGGGTCGGCAGCGCGCGGGTTGGTCTCTTCAAGCCGTGGGTGGCCAGCATGGACGAGGGATGGACCCGGTTCGTGCTCGAGAACTACGAGTTTCCGCTTGCAACGATCTCCAACGAGCAGATTCGGTCGGGCGAGTTCACCACCGAGGTCGACGTGTTGCTCTTCCCCGATGTCTCTCCTTCGATCATCGCCGAGGGCAAACCCGCCAAGGAGAGCCGCTACCGCCGCTGGTGGACGCCGATGCCACCCGAGTATTCCGGAGGCATCGACACGCTCCCGGAACCGGATGACAAGGCCAAGAAAAAGAAAGACGAGGTCAAGAAGACCAAGGGCGGCGAACGCATCAAGAAGTGGGTCAAGGCCGGCGGCACCGTGGTCGCGCTCGACTCCTCGAGCCAGTACTTCATCGACCTCTTCAAGCTGCCGGTGAGCAACACGCTCGACAAGGCCTCCCGCGACACATTCAACTGCCCCGATCGTCGCTTCGCGTGCTGATGAACATGGAGAGCCCGTTGAGCTTTGGGATGCGTCCCGAGTCGAGGTCGTCTACTTCGCGGGTTCGCCTGCCTTCCGCACGAGGGTCCCCGACCCCCGGTTCGAGCGCACAGTCATCGCCCGCTACCCGGATGACGACAAGGACATCCTCGTCAGCGGCTATCTCGAGGGCGGCGAGCTGCTGGAGAAGCGGGCCGCGGTGGTGGAGTTCTCGGTCGGCGAGGGCCGCGTGATCCTGATCGGCTTCCGCGCTCAGCACCGCGCGCAACCACTGCGGACCTTCAAGCTGCTGTTCAACACGCTCTACCGGTTGGAGGCCGAAACCAGCAACTAACCCGGTCTTCTCACCGGGTGTCTACTGCGAGCGGCGAATGGCAGCCATCTGTCGTGCTTTTCGCGAATCGTGCTCCTCGACGTAGTGCGACTACGACTGCGTCGCCCTATTCGCGAAAAACCCAACATCTGACTACCCTTCGCCGCCCTCGCCACGAAACCCGGTGAGAAGACCGGGCTAATACAACCTGCGTCCTCCTGCGGAAGAGATCATCTCCGTCAATCTGCGTGATCTGCGGGCTTTTTGCGCGTGTCGCTCTGCGGCTCCGCGACCGTGAGTTCTCTTCCCGACAGGCGCTACCCCAGATTTCGAATCGGTCCGGTTCGTCAGGATCGTTCCGCGCTCACGAGGCCGGTGACCCAGCCCGCAAAGTCCCGCTTAACCGAGTCCCACTCGATGTCAACCAGCATTCGCAGCGGCGGCTCCTCGTCAGCGTCATCGAAGTAGGTCAGACTCCGCACCACGTGTCCAATGTCGCGGGTAGCGAACTTCTGTCGAAACAGCTCCAGACAGTCGGAGAGCGGCCACCAGCCTGTGATGAGCAACCACAGGTCGATGAAGTCCTTTCGACTGCCACGCGAGGTAATGGCAGCCAGCTTCATGGCAGCGATGTCCTCACGACTGGCGAATGGCAGCAAGGAGTTATCAGGTTGGAGAATGGGCGCAACCAACGGATACGAGTACCCAAATAAGCTCACGGTTGTACCTTCAATTTGCAAGTACAGGGTTCGCGGTGACATCAATGTGGTCACCGCATCGGGATGGGTCTCTCCGAGCGTCCGCTCGGCTACCTCAGGGTCGTCAAACGACGGCGAGAAGAGGTCGAGGTCCATCGAAATGCGGTGCCCTTCCAAAAGCGCCAACGCGGTGCCTCCAGCAAGGTAGAAATCGGTCCCGGCGAGCGCGGCCGACACGGTCACCAGAACATCGTGCATCCCGGCGGGGGCGGCCTCCCAGTGGAGGTTCATCCGCGCCATGCCCGCTCTCTGGCGCGTGCCTCCTGAACCCAGGCATCCTGTTGATCATCGGCAATCCCGCACATCGCCGCCCAGAATCTCAGCTCTCTCGGTGCCAGGGTTTTCCTCCCTCGTTGCTCCAGAAAACCGCGGAGCCGGCTTCGGTTAAAGACCCGCAGCAACCAGAGCATGTCGTTCCAGCAACCCCGCTGCATCACCCTCTCGATGATCGTCTTCTCCCACCCCTCGCTGGACGCCACCTCATCCACCGAGTACTCCCATAATAGGGCTTGAATTCTCTCCGGAATCTTCATAAATCCATTATAAATGAATATTTTCCACTACTCAAGCTTGCCGAGGCTACCGACTGCGAAACAGGTCGGACACCTTGCACGCGGCCGAGGTCTTCGGACCTCGGCGGTTCTTTTCTTGGCGGATGATCCGCACGAGATCCTGGCACAATTCGATACTCGTGACTCTTACTAGTTTTGCGATGCAGTAGGCGATTCGCCCCTCGCCTTGATGCGGTTCGCGAATTCCCGCGTCAAATCATTGGGAATCGGGATCGTCAGGTTGTATTGAGAAATCCGCCACCCGTCCTCGGTACGAATCAGGACGCCCGTACCTCGGCAGGTACCGTAGGCTTCATTCCACAGAACCTCATCAAACCAACCAGTCGTACCTTCTGCGGAGACAAAAATGTGACGTTCCGTCTTTGTATAGGTCCAGCCGCGGCCTTTTGAGAAGTACGGGTCGGCAAAGGCCTTGAACTGATCCACCGACCACCTTTCGGTGGCATCCGTACCCATGAAGACCGCTCCCTCGGCAAAGAGGCTGAAGTAGAGATCGCCGTTCGCCTCTGCGGCCGCGGCATGAAAACTGGTCAGGACCTCGTCAATCGCGGCCTCGGGGTCTGTCGGCTCCACCGCTACGGCCGTCACAGAAATGGCCGCGACACACAGGATCGCGCACATCGATCGACACGTCATCAGAACCTCCCGAATTCACCTCACGTAATGGCCAGTAACCTGGTCACGGCCGCCCATAATCCTCGCAACCCCAACCCGACACAAATCACCACCACCGCTCCCATGACCACGTTCTGCACGATCGAGTTCACGCCGTCCTCGCCCAGCAGATCAAGGTCGTTCATGGCGATCCACAAGAAGACGGCAATCAGCGGCAACAGCAGCCCGTTAAACGCCTGGGCGAGGATGATGACCGGGATCGGTCGTACATCGGCGATGCCGAAGGCCATTCCGGTGACGAGGACACCGAGCCAGACCGCCCGGTATCGCAACGAGCCCTCCGTCCATCGCGGGTCGTCCTTTTCACCGAACAGCGACCGTGCCGTGATCGCGGCCGCAAGCGGGGCGGTGATGGCGGAGGTGAAACCGGCGGCGAAGAGTCCAACTGCCAACGACGCCTCGGCTCCCCGACCAAGGCGGTCACCGAGGACCGCCGCCAGCTGCTCGTACTCGAGCCCGCCGCCCAGCGCGCTGCCCACCACCAGAACTCCAAGTGAGATGACGCCGCCGCCGATCACCGCCACCGCGAGACCCCACCGCATCTCGCCGAGGTCATTGTCGCGGGCCAGCGCCGAGCCGAGAAAGAGGTTGTACGGTACGACGGTGGTGCCGACAAGCGCGAGGACCAGGACTGTGGAGCCGACCGGGATCCGCGGCACGAGGAGGCCCGTCAGTAGCTCGCCGAGATCGGGTCCCAGGCGAACGGCGGTGACGAGGAAGGCCCCCCCCATGACCGCTACCAGCACGCCGAGGGCGCGGGCGATCCAGCGCGTGCTGCCGGTTGCCAGCAGCAGGGCCGCCCCCACACCGGCAACGAGGGTGAGCAGGGCGGGCGAAACGTCCACGATGAGCCGCATCCCGGCAACTCCACCCAGGAGATTCCCGGCCTCGTAGGCCGCGCAACCGAGAATGATGCCGACCGCCGCCAGGACCGGCACCGAGGCGCCCAACCTCGAGTTAGAGAATCGGCCGCGGATCGCCCCGCCGAGCTCCTTGCCGGTCAGCACGGTGATGCGGCCGGACGCCTCCTGGAGGACCAGACAGGCGATGATCGAAAACAAGAGGGCCCAGGCGAGGGCAAATCGAAAGTCGCTGCCCGAACGGGCCGCCGTTGTTATCGTTCCGGGACCGATAAAGGCGGCCGCGATCACCGACCAGAGCAGGATGTTCAGCAGGCGTTTCATTGGCTGGATCCGTAACCGCCATCGCATGGGGTCTCGTAGTAGCCGAAGACCAGGTCACCAAAGGAGAACCAGGAAGCTCCTGTTGCGCAACCCGAGGCTAGCACGGTGATCTCACTCCAGGGAGGCTCACAGCGCGACAATGTTGCCTGGCACACGCTTGCACACAATCCCCGAATGCCTTGAGACGAATAACTGGCTGCAGAAGAGTTACCATCCAGGTTGGAGGTGGATTGTTGATGATCTCAATTCTCGAACGGCTTGGATTGAAACTGTCCGAGCCTGCTGCGGACAAGCCAGGGGACAAACTCGGTGTGATCGCCGGACGGCTCGAGGATCTCGAACCAACGCGGGCACGCCTGGTCGCAGCCTTCGCCACGGTGCTGGTTCGAACGGCGCGTTCCGATCTGCACGTGAGCGAGGAAGAGAGCGCTCGTATGGTGGAGATCGTTCGGAGCTTCGGCGAGCTGACGGAGAATGACGCGAGGATCGTCGTCGAGCTCGCCACCGAGCTCGGAACCAGGCAGGGCGGCACACAGGACTACCTTGCCACTCGCGAGCTCAAGGATCTGAGCGGGCCTGAAGAACGCAAGAGATTGCTGCGCTGTTTTTTTGCCGTGTGTGCGGCAGACGACTCGATCTCGGTGCTGGAAGAGGAAGAGGTTCGTCAGATGGCCACCGAGTTGGGCTTCGAGCACGCCGAATACACCCGCGCGCGGGCAGCGTTTCGCGATCAGCGCGAGGTGTTGCGCCAGCTGCCGGGAGGGGGACGCCAAAGATGAGGAGAACCCTGCGGTCGCCAATCACCTGGTCATGGGTCCGTGGTCGCACGGTGTGTGGGCTTGGGGTTCCGGAGAGAAGCTAGGCGACGTTCGCTTCAAAACGCACCGATGTTTTGGTCTATCAGACCTATGCGGGCTAGTTCTCGTCCAGAAACGGCGCTTTTTTGCGATCTCGGCGTCAGGCTTCGGATTTCCTTGTGCGGCGTACACGAGTACGCCTCCGCGCAAATCCTTACCTTCCTTGACCTTGCAGAAAAATCGCTCGTTTCTGAATCGAGAACTGCGCAGTTCCCACCAGAGTTTCTGGATGGGAACGGGCTAGCCCCATTACTATCTCGCGTTAAGCGTGTAGGGATTCTACTCGTCGCCCCAGCCGCCGCCGCCCGGCGTTTCGAGCACGAGGCGGTCACCCGCCACGACGTCGCAGCCGTCGATGCCGGCCAGCTCCCGCCGGCTGCCGTCGGCGCCGACGATGACCTGGCGCCCTACCGCACCTTCGCCTCCACCCGCCATGCCGTACGGCGCACTGACCCGGTGCTGGCTGAGGATCGAGAGCACCAGCGGCGCCAGGAACTCGATCTCGCGTACCAAGCCGTCTCCTCCGCGCCACCGTCCCGAACCACCCGAGTCGCGGCGGATCGCGAAGCGGTGGAGCCGCACCGGGTAACGGTGCTCGATCACCTCGGGATCCGTGATCCGGGTGTTGGTCATGTGGGTGTGGACGCCGCTCGCTCCGTCGAAGCCCTCGACCGCCCCGCTGCCGCCACCGACGGTCTCGTAGTAGCCGAATGTCTCATCGCCGAAGCTGAGGTTGTTCATGGTGCCCTGGCTGCAACCCGCCACCTGAAGTGCCTCGAGCAGGGTGTCGGTGAGCCGCTGCGATGTTTCCACGTTGCCGCCGACGACTGCTGGGCAATCGACCGGGTCGGCGGTGTACTCGGGGTTGAGGAGGCCGCGCGGGATCCGGATCTCGATCGGCTCCAGAAGGCCCTCGTTGAGCGGCAGCTCGACATCGACCAGCAGCCGCATCACATACATCGTGACCGAGTGGACGATGGCTGGCGTAGCGTTGAGGTTGCCGGGGTGGACCGGTGCGCTGCCCGCGAAATCGAGGACCGCCCGACTCCCTTCGACGGTGAAGGTGGCGACCAGCGGCGAGCCGTCGTCAAGCAGCTGCCGGCCCTCATAGCGTCCGTCGGCCATGCGCTCGAGCACCGATTCGACCTGCCACGCCGCCTGCCGCCGCAAGGCGTCCATGTGCTCCAGCACATGCTCGAAGCCCACCTTCTCCGCCAGGCGGCCCAGGGCCTCGCGGCCGCGCAGGATGGCGGCCAGCATGGCCCGCAGATCGGCGAGATTGTCGGCCAGTGCCCGGGTCGGGTATGGGTCGTCCTGCAAGAACCGTTCGACCCGCTCCCACCGTGGCTCCCCCCCCTTCAACCAGCAGCGTCGGTGGTATGACCACCCCCTCTTCGGCCAGCGATTTCGCATCCGGCGGCACCGAGCCCGGTCGGATGCCGCCGATCTCGGCGTGGTGGGCCCGGCAGGCCACGTACCCCAACAGGCAATCGTCGAGATGAACCGGCGCCACCAACGTCACGTCGGGCAGATGCGAGCCCCCGTACGCCGGGTGGTTGGTCACCACCACGTCTCCGGGATCCAGAGCCCTGTGGGCGACAAGCTCGCGGACGCAGAGACCCATTGCGCCGAGGTGGACCGGGATGTGGGGCGCGTTGACGACCAGCCGCCCCACCGGGTCGAGCAGGGTGCACGAGAAGTCCTCGCGCTCCTTGATGTTGGTGGAGATCGCCGTCCGCTGCAGCATCTCGCCCATCTCGGTGGCGATGCTTTCGAAACGGTGGCTCATGAGCTCGAGCTCGACCGCCTGCGGGCGACCGCTTGAAGCGACCGATGCGTCAGTGCGGTCATCACTTCCGGCGACCAGACGAACCCCGCCGTCACCCAGTGACCGCGCCCACCAACCCGGGCGCACGACCAGGGCGCTGTGCTCCTGTTGGATCAGCGCCGGGCCGCCGATCTCGACCCCGGCCGGCAGTTCGGCCGCCTCGTGGCACGGCACCTCGAGCCACTCTCCGTCCAAGAAGCAGCGCTGGGACCGTGCCGGCTGGACTGCCGGGGAATCGGTGGCCGCCTCCTCCATAACCGATGCCACGTCGGGCCTGCGGCTGCGCACGACGACGCGGAGCGACACCACCTCGACACCTCGCTCCTCGGGCCGGTACGAGAAGAGCCTGAAGTACGCCTCCTCGAACTGCTGCTGCAAGTCGCTGTCGGAAAGTGGCTCGATCTCGACGGTCGCATCCTGTCCCACGTACCGCAGCTCGATGATCCGGCGCGGGTCATCGATGGAGTCGCTCTCGACACCCTCGTTCTCGAGCGCCGCCGCAGCTTCGCTCGCGAGCTCCTGAAGCCACGTGTCGAGGCGGTCCGAGACCTCTTCTAGCGGGCGGAGAACCTCCCGTTGGGCGAATCGTTCGACGACCGCGTGGCCGAGCCCGAGGGCACTGAGAAGGCCGGCGTCGGCGGGCAGCAGGATCTCCTCCATCCCCAGCAGCTCGGCCAGCCGGCAGGCGTGCTGGCCGCCCGCACCACCAAAGGCAACCAGAGCGTAGCCCGCCGGGTCCATGCCCTTGCGGACCGAGATGTGGCGGATGGCCTCGGCCATGCGCTCGTCGGCGATCCTCAACAGACCCTCGAGGATCTCATCGTCGCTGCCCACCCCGCGACCAACTTTTTCCAGCTCCCGCCGGAGCTCCCGGAATCGGGCCCGCGCCGCATCCAGATCGATGGGGATGGGGAATCGCTCCGCGACCAGCCGGCCGAGGAGCAGATTGACGTCGGTCAGCGTCAACGGTCCGCCTACACCGTAGCTCGCCGGGCCCGGCATCGCTCCGGCGCTCTGTGGGCCGACCGCCAACCTCCCCTGCTCCACCCGGCAGATCGAGCCGCCGCCGGCGGCAACCGTCTCTATGGCAAGAGCGGGCACGGCCAGCTCCACTGGACCGACCTGGTGTGAGAAGACGTACTCGAAGTCGCCGTCGAATCGTGAAACGTCAGTGCTGGTACCGCCCATGTCGAACGCGATCACCCGGTCCCGGCCACACCGATGCCCCGTCAGCGCCGCACCGACCACACCGCCGGCGGGACCACTGAGGAGGCTATCCATCGACCGGTAGGCGTCGGAGCCGACTAACCCGCCAGCCGAGGTCATGACGTGCAGGCCCGACCCGTCGCCGCCCAGGCCCTCCTCGACCGCGTGCAGATAGTCGCTGATGACCGGCCCGAGATAAGCGTCGACGGTGCAGGTCTCGGAGCGGCGCAACAACCCCTGGAAGGGGCTCAGGGCGCTCGACCGCGCCACGTGCTCGAATCCTGCTTCGACGAGCATCTCCTCGATCAGCTCTTCGTGCACAGGATTGCGGTGACCGTGGAGCAGCGCAATGCTGGCACAGCTGATGCCCCTGTCACGAAGCTCAGCGATCTTCGAAGCCAGGGGTTCCCGGTTGAGTTTCTCGACCACCGAGCCGTCGGCCGTGAGCCGTTCCTCGACGCCGACCACCAGCTCGGGCAGAGGGTCGGGTTTCTCGATGTGCAGCGCGAAGAGGTCGGGCCGTTGCTGACCACCGATCATCAGAAGGTCTTCGAAGCCGGCGGTGATGAAGTGGGCCGTGCGCGCGCCGCCCCGCTCGAGGAGGGCGTTGGTCCCGCGGGTGGTGGCCAGGCGCATCGCCACCGGTGGCAGTGAACTGCCAAACGGAGTCCCCGTGATCAATCGGGCAGCGAGCAACGGTGCCTCCTCGCCCGACCACAGCTCGACTGCAGCTCCCGGCTGTATGCGCTTCGGGACTACACCGGCCAACCTCACCATCCCCTGCCGCAGGTCGTGTTCGAGGATTTTGACGCCGCTCGCCTCGCCGAGCAGGGACAGCTCCATACCGGTCAGAAAACCGTCGGGGAGCGCCGACCCTCCGGTCAACCGGAGGCGATCGCCCTCGACGGCTGCCACGCGGTCGCGGAGGGCGCCGCTCGACAACACCTTGCACCGGTGCATCGCACCCGCCGGATCGCGGGCGATGCAATCGGTGAATGTGCCGCCCGTGTCGATCCAGATTTGCCACGGCGATTCAGCTTGCATCAGACCCACCAGCGCTGTGATACGGCAGGCGGGACGCCTGCCCCACAAGGGGCCATGCATATCCGGGTCGGTTTGTGGGGCGAGCGTCCCGCCTGCCGGGCGGGTGGGAACGTTCAACGTGTAACGTTCTAACGTTCAAACGATGGGTCACTTTCCTTTCCCAGTTACGAGATACGTTGCGAAGCTGGCGAGCCAGTGGCCTCCCTCGTAGTGCTCGCCGGTGACCGCAGCCAGACCCACTTTGCGGTGGGTGTCCGCCGCTGCCTGCAGGGCGGCTCGACGGGGATCGTCCTCGGGCAAGCCGGCGACAATGCCCTCGAGCATCCACGCTCGGCTCAGGTTGAGGCCATCGAGGTGGGCGAGCTTGCCATCGGCGCGGTCGGTGACCACTCCCACCGGCAGCCACCCGGCGCCGCCGTCGGTCGGGATCTCCGGCAGGAAGGCGTCGAGCCAGATCGCGAACTGTCGCGGCGGCAGGATGCGGCGCATGAGGTCGGCCTCGGCGATGCATGGTGACAGAAAGTCCTGGCCCGAGGGTTCGTATCCCAGCGGACAGGCAACGTCCTCGAGGTGGAACTGGAGGGCCTTGCCCTTGACCAGCGTCACCATCTCCTCGTCCTCCACCGCCTCCGCCCAATCGAGGACCAGACCGAAGGCAAAGGCGGTCTGGCTGTGCTCCCCGGTTCGAATCGGATAGTAGAGCTTGGGGAGCCACACACGCAGGCGGTTTGCAGCTTCATCTTCTAGCGGCGCCAGGTTCTTCGACCATCGCTGCGCGTCCTCGTCATCCCAGGTGTGGAGTTCCTCGGCCAGACAAAGCAGCCAGGCCAACCCGTAGGGCCGCTCGTAGGAAGCTCGCCCCTCGCCGGCCAGGTACGCGGCGTCGCCGGCAAGTTTCTCTTTGCTCAGGCTCCGACCGAGACCCGCCTTCGCCGCCGCGGTGAACTCCGCGTCCGGGTAGAGCTTGCTCAGCCGTGTCAGAAGCCAGTGGCCGTGGACCGAGCTGTGCCAGTCAAAGCAACCGTAGAAGGCGGGCGTCAGCTCGCGTGGAGGGGCCACATCCTCGTCCGACTGCAGGACATGGGCAATCTTGTTTGGATACTCCTGGTGGACGCACTCCAGCGCCAGGCCGGCGAACCGCTCGAGGGTGGCTGTATCCATCGGTGCTTCGTCGGCGGCGATGACGGCTGACGCCGCCATCAGCATCACCACAGCCGCAAGCTGAATTCTCTTGCGCATCACAGCCCAATCTTGCAGTCTGAGTGATCTGACGTTGCCATAGAGTTACCTCACCTTTTGGAGATCTTCGAAGCTGCCGTCCACCCCGTCGTAGTCCTCGATCTCGATGTGACCGTCAGCGTCGATTCTCAGCGCGGCCGCCACGTGGAGGCTGCCCTCGCCGCGGCCGAAGGTGTCGGTCTCGAACTCGGCGATCCCGAAGGGGTAGTCGAGCGACTCCTCACCGAATGTCGTCTCCTCCACCTGCATCCTGCGCGCCGTGAGGAAGAGATATCGATAGCCCTTCCCCTGTGGTTCAGCCACCACCAACGCAATGGGCATCTCCAGGGCGCCGAGCCGAAGTCGGCCGTCGTTGCGCCCGGAAAGGGCCGATAGCAACGCTTGCTGTCCGCCCTGCTCGAGCACCTCGGCCAGGTGCTTCGCCTGCTCGACCGATGTGAATCGGTTGGCGATGAAGGTCACCGGCATACGCCGCGTGCCCTGAGACCCACGCACCACAGCAGTAGCGGTGAACTCGCGGCCGGGTTCGTCGGCAAAAACCGGCGGCAGAGTGGCGACAATTACAAACAGCACTGACAGGATAATCAATTGGTTTTTTCTCATCCAATTCTCCAAGTCGATCCCGAACTTCAGCTCATATACCCGCTCAACCTCAGAAGGATAAATGAATCTCGGTGAGAAATGCGGCCTAGTCCAGCCAATGCAGAACATTCCCGATCACGGACCAACGTTGGTTTCGAGGTGCCGCCGTCCGGCCGAGGATCCAGTGGTCGTAAAGTTGGGAGATCCTGCCTTCGTCCCGCTTGAGCCCGATCCAGAGATCCATGAAACGGAGGAACTCAGGGTCGCCCGGAGCCACGGCGTATCCGAGCGGCCACCGGACGTCGCGGCGGAAGGGCACCACCACCTGGTACTCGGGGTACAGCAGGGTCCATGCTGATCCGGCCTCGGCGCTGATAACGAGCACGTCCGCCATCGGTGTCTCGGCTTCGAAGAAGACGGCAAAGCGGGGTACATCAACGACGTCCGCGTTCGGGAGATTTAGGTTCACGATTCGATTGATGTCAGGGTCGTTGACCACTCCAAATCGCAGATCATCGGCTTCTCGGAGCTCCTCCAGCGTGTCGATCTCGGTGCGCGCCGTGTCATTCAAGAAAAACGCCGGAGTCAGCTCGAGATAACTGCGGGTGAACGGGATTTCAAGGAAATGCGAGGCGCTGGCACCGATCCCCGACATGATGAGGTCGCAGTGATCTTGTTCGAGGTGTTCAACCATGTTCTCGGGGTGGTCAATCGGCACGAGTTCGACCGTCACGCCGAGGTCGATGGCCAACCAGTGGGCCATTTCGACGTCGAGTCCGACCAACTCGCCAGTCGCGTTGAGATAGGAGAACGGCAGGTTTTCGGTGAGGTAACCGACACGGATCGCGCCGCGCTCGCGGATGCGATCGAGGCGGGACTGGCCTGCCAGAAGTGGCTCAGGGTTCGGGGATGCTCCGTCGAGGACGGCCACCGGTGCTGGCTCGGTAGTCATTTGCATGCCCGCGATAATCTGACCGCTACCTTCATCCTGCTGCATCACCCAACCGAGGTAACCGCGGGTGGTTACGATACACGTGGCGACGAGCAACCCAGTTACGGTCACAGCCGCCACCGCGCGCCCACGGTTGAAACGCATCCGCCCGGTAGCCGCCGCCGTGGCGATGGCGGTAAAGGCGAAGAGGTGCATGGCGCCCGTCATTGACGACAGATGACCATTGACGATTCCGGAGAGCAGAAAAAGGTTGAACAGATCGGCGGGGAGGTGGAACAGATTCAGCAGGAACGGCACTGCGACGGTGACTTTGGCAAAAAAACTCGGCAGACCGGCGAAGACCAACTTGGGATAGTCCGACAAGACCAACGGTTGTCCTACGAACCACGCGCCGAAAGGGATGAACGCCATAGCCAGGAGCCTGCCCATGTTGGGGAACGGGAAGCCGATTGGCAGGGTGATGTCGATTGTCTGCCGGACCTCGACATCACCCATGCCGTGCCGCTGGTAGAGCTCCTTGAGGTTCTCGATCAACAACGGAAGAACGATGAAGTAGTTGTTGGTGGCAAAGGCCGTGATCAACGCGCCACGGGATACGGAGAGGATCTCCCGATAGCCGAAAGGGGTCGTTGCGGCGACAGCGAGCGGCAGGGCGCCGAATGAAAGAATGAGGGCCGCAGCGGCGTAGATGATCATGTACCCCTGGAGACGCCCGATCTGATCGAGGGTGATGGTACCCGCCGCAGTGGCTGCGATGACGAACACACCGTATGGGGAGAGCCGAGCGACAAAGAGGGTGACCTGGGACATCGCGTCGAGCATTACCCGCAGCGGCTCGATCACTCGGTTTTTTTGGGCAACCCCGATGAGCGCCACACCGAGACAGATACAGAAGAGGACCACGGCGGGTACCAGGGTTTCGGAGAGCGAACGAAATGGATTGGCCGGGATGTAGAGAGCGACGAAATCGACGTTATCCGGGGGGTGCAGGAGAGAGGTGCTGAAGAACCCTCCGGTCTTCCACACGGGCAGGGCCAGCGGAAGGAGGAGAATCACCGCAATCCCGACTCCCCACAGCGCCAGCAGAACGATAGCTGCGCGGACCGCAAGATGACGCGCGGTGTCGAGGGTCAGACTGCCGATGTTGACGATGAGGGCGAGGACGATATAGGGCAGCACCGTCATCTGCATGATGGCGACAAAGGCTTCGCCGAATATCGTGAGCTTGCCGCAGACCTCGCCGAAAAAGAGCCCGCAGGCAATTCCTGCCGCCAGTCCGATCACGATCTTTCGCGACAGAGTCATTTTTTCCTTTTTTGAAGGTCGCGGATCCGTCGCTTCAGTGGCCACCGTTGGCTTCCTCCCGGTCGGCTCTGAGTGTGCCATAGCCGGCGTCGACGGAAAAGTGTGGACTGGAACCCGACTCGGAGGATGCTCTATGGCCCTGTGGTGGTGAACGTGCTCTCGATGAGCTCTTCTTCGCTCGCCGTATCCTGGCTCACGGCCTGCACCAGATGAGCGACCACCAGCAGCAGGCATACCATCATCAGCAGCGACCACATGGTGGTGCCTAGGCCGGGCTTGGTTTTCTTCTCAGCTTCTGCCATGCGGTCCTCGCGATCCGTCGGGTGTTGTCGAAGAGGCCTTCGGTGGCGTTCTTGTGGAGTGGACACAGGTGTCGGCACCAGGGCCGGTAAAGAAAGAGTGACGACAGCAGGATGATCGCCAGCAGCGCGAACTGGAAGTTGCTGCCCTCGAGCGCAAATGCCGTGCCGAAGATCTCGTAGCTGGAAAGCCCCGGGTTGCGGTAGATCAGCGCCAGGCTGATCGCCGCCAGCGTGAGCAGCCGCTGCGCCCACAGCAGGAACTTGCTCCACCGCAGCTTTTTCGGTTTGGCGCCGCCGATCGTGGCGGCAATTTCCTGGAGGGCACCAAAGGGACAGAAGTCGTAGCAGTAGACGTTCCACTCCTCGGTGGCCTTGAAGAGCAGCAGACCGATGATCAGGATGTACCAGAAAATGTGCGTCTGCCACTCGGGCCAGTAGCCGATGAGCACCATGTTGATGTGGGCCAGCACGAAGGGCGAGTTGAAAAGAAAGCCGAGGAAAACCAGCCCACCCAGAAGCGTCGTCCAGCGCAGAACCTTGCTCAGCTTACCCTTGATGCGTCGCCGACCTACCGCGATCGTGAAGAGGACAATCAACACGATTTCAGGCAGACCGAAGACAACCCGTCGTTTATCTGGCGGCACTTCGAGCTCGAGAAACTCTCCGGCTATCTCGCGAGCGGCACGGTGCACCGACTGGGTCATCCCGCGACTGGTGTAAGTGGCGCCGCTGAAACCGTCCACATCGTCGCCGAGGACAATCGGGTCCTCGCCCGTCTTGCCCACCAGCTGTGTGAGGAATCGACCGTCGACGACCGTGCGGAAGAACGAGGGAGTCTCGCGGTGTTCGACAACAGCCACACTGTCCACAACACCATCGGGAGTCATGGAGACCGCCATCGTCAGGGGTCCGCCGTATCCGCTAGCGGTACCGGTGGTCACGTAGCCGAGAATCTCGCCCTCATCACCCACCACGCGGTACGCATCCCCGCCGAGGCCCTCGAATTCATGCGCCTCGGGCCAGGCGACGGTCAGAAACGGTTGCAGATCGACTCCGGCGCGATCGGCACCGATCCACCAGCAGGCGACGATCCAGGCAATCACGGCAAGGCGGATGCCGTCCTGCTTGCGCCACCCAGACGCCTTTTTCGCCGCCATGGCTCAGCTGGCGCTGCGCGCGGATTGTTGTATCAACAGCCGCCAGGTTAGCACCAGGACGATGAGCCCGGGGCCGCCAAACATCAGCAGCCCCATGCTCGCCGCCCGGGGCACGCCTTCGAAGACCGAGGCCGTCGACCAGGCGATGCAGAAGAGGATCATAAACTCACCCAGAACCAGCCCGGACCAGCCGAGCCAGTCGATGTCAAAACGTTTGTGGAGCTCGACAAAGGCATAGAAACTCAGGCCGGTGATCAGCCCGACGGTGAACCACATCACTCCCATATCAGCCTCCCCTCATGTCCTTGCCGGCTTTCCAGAACGCCTTGGCCCTCTTCTGGTCGAAGGTCGTGCCGTAGCCGAAGATGATGTCCATCTCGCGCATGAGGGCGTGGACCGGTCCCGGCGAGACGACGTTGGAAGCATCGACCAAGCGGTGGTGCCAGAACTCGGGTTTGTTGTAGGGGCAGGCGGCGATGCAGTTCTGGCAGCCGCCGTCGTTGTCGATCCAGAGCTTCAGGCACTTCTTGGAGTCGTTGTGGTACTTGAGGATGCCGGCGCGGTTCGGGTAGGTGTAATGGGGGATGTCGGCCCCCTCGTACTCAGGCCC
>PVMK01148112.1_pt1 | contig 22331 bp, 21 predicted proteins | sample 1853481 | NCBI WGS metagenome assembly PVMK01 (sample SAMN08533507, study PRJNA380276) | Marine sediment metagenome, whole genome shotgun sequencing project. | reverse complement strand
TTGGATGAACGCATCGCGGACGGCGGAAAAGTGTATTCGACTGTCTGTGCTGCCTGTCACCAGGCCGAAGGCCAGGGCCTTGCCGGTGCATTTCCTCCATTGGCTGAATCCGACTATCTTGCCGCAGGCGCCGGGCCCGCCATTGCAGCCGTGATCAATGGGCTCAGCGGGCCGGTCACCGTCAATGGCAAGGACTACAACGCCGTTATGCCCAACCTGTCCTATCTCAGCGACGAGGAAGTGGCTGACGTAGTCACTTTCGTCATGAACTCCTGGGGTAACCCGGGCGGCGAGATCAGTTCCGGTGAAGTAACTGCCGTTCGCGGCGGCGAACTGGTGACCGGCCCGGCCGATCACCCGGTTACAGCCCCAGCAGAAATGGCCTATAAGGGTGCGCCCAGCGCTATTACCGGTGAAGGCGTCACCAAGTACATCGACACTGAGGGGCCGAACATGACCCAGGCCGAGTTCGATATCGCCACACAGGTCTTTTTCGAACGTTGCGCGGGCTGCCACGGCGTACTGCGCAAAGGCGCCACCGGCAAACCGCTCACACCGGACATTACCCGTGAGAAAGGCACCGATTACCTCAAAGCCCTGATTACTTATGGTTCCGCCGCCGGCATGCCCAACTGGGGCACCTCGGGCGACTTGACCGACGAGCAGCTTGACATCATGGCCCGTTACCTTCAGCACGAGCCGCCGGAACCGCCGGAATTTGGTCTGCCGGAGATGAACGCAAGCTGGAAAGTCGTGGTCGCTCCTGAAGACCGTCCGACCAAGCCACAGCATGACCGCAACATCGACAATTTCTTCTCGGTAACGCTGCGTGATGCCGGACAAGTGGCCATCATCGATGGCGATACCAAGGAAATCGTCTCCATTGTGCCGACCGGCTACGCCGTGCACATTTCACGCCCGTCCGCATCTGGACGCTACATGTACACCATTGGCCGTGACGCTAAAATCGACCTGATCGACCTGTGGATGGATCCGCCGAAAGTGGTGGCCGAAATCAAAATTGGCCTGGAAGCGCGTTCGGTTGAAACCTCCAAGTACAAAGGCTACGAGGACAAGTATGCAATTGCCGGCGCGTACTGGCCGCCGCAATTCGTGATCATGGACGCCAATACCCTGGAGCCGATCAAGATCGTGTCCACCCGCGGCATGACAGTCGATACACAGGAATACCATCCCGAGCCGCGTGTGGCAGCCATCGTGGCTTCACATGAGCACCCGGAATTCATCGTCAACGTGAAGGAGACCGGCAAGATTCTGCTGGTGAACTACGAAGATCCCAACAACCTCAGCGTGACGACGATTGGCGCGGCCCGCTACCTGCACGACGGCGGATGGGACAGCACCAAGCGTTATTTCCTGACGGCCGCCAATCAGTCCAACAAGATTGCGGTGATTGATTCCAAAGAACGCAAGCTGGTGGCGTTGACGGATGTGACCAAGATTCCGCATCCTGGCCGCGGCGCCAACCTCAATGATCCCAAGTACGGTCCGGTCTGGGTAACCAGTGCTCTGGGTAACGCCAACGTTACGTTCCTGGGTACCGATCCGGAAGGGCATCCTGACAGCGCGTGGAAGGTCGTTCGCACGCTGGAAGGCCAGGGTGGTGGTTCGCTGTTCGTGAAATCCCATCCGAACTCTTCAAACCTGTGGGTGGACGCACCGTTGAATCCGGACACGTCGATCTCCCAGAGCATAGCGGTTTACGACGTGAACAACCTGGAAGCCGGCTTCGAAGTCCTGCCAATCGCCGAATGGGCGGAACTGGGGGAAGGACCAAAACGTGTGGTTCAGCCCGAATACAACAAGGAAGGAACCGAGGTCTGGTTCTCTGTATGGAGCGGCAAGGAACAGGAATCCGCCATCGTGATTGTGGATGACAAGACCCGAACGCTCAAGCACGTGATCAAGGCGCCCGAACTGGTTACGCCAACAGGCAAGTTCAACACTTATAACACAATGCACGATATTTACTGATTGACCACAGGGAGCCGGGCAACCGGCTCCCGCTTTCTTTCTTACTTCAAAGAAATGGCTGAATCAACAGCCTTAAAGGAGTAATTCATGAACACCAAACGTAAGCTGGCAGCGTTCCCGGCAGGGATTCTCGCAGCCCTGTTCGCTTCAGCAGCCGGCCAGGTACAGGCGGCAGAAACACTTACCGAGGTATTCACCCAGGGTAAAGCAAGTCTTGCTTTCCGTTACCGCCTCGAGCATGTAGACCAGGATAATTTTGATAAAGATGCCCTGGCTTCAACCATCAGAGCACGAATGAACTTCAAGACTTCAGATTGGAAAGGCTGGGGTGTATTCGCCGAATACGACTTCGTCACAACCTTGGGTGCGAACAATTTCAATGCCGGCGCCGGCAATACACCTGACAGGACCCAGTACCCGGTGGTTGCAGATCCTTCGGGCCCGGATTTGAACCAGGCTTATCTTTCCTGGCAACCCGCTGAAGGTAACGATTTCCGTGCCGGCCGCCAGCGTATCATCTATGACAACGCCCGATTCGTGGGTAATGTCGGTTGGCGGCAAAACGAACAGACTTATGATGCAGTTTCGTATCGCTTCAAGAACAAGGGCGGAATCGACCTGCAGTTTGCCTACATCGGCAATGCCAACCGAATCTTCGGTGATGAAGTCAACGCCGGTGATCATAGCCAGGATACCTGGACCGCCAACGTTGCAAAAAGCTGGAAAGATATCGGCACGCTGACTGGCTATTACTATGACATAGACAACCATGACGTCGCGGCCTTCTCAACCACAACCTACGGCGTGAGATTTAACGGCAAGCGGGAAGTGGGCTCTGTCATGCTGGGCTATACTGCAGAGTATGCGCATCAGAATGACACGGCGATTAATCCCGTCGATTACTCCGCAAATTACTGGCGGTTCGATTTTTCGGTAAATTTTGGCAGCGTGACGCCTTACATTGCTTACGAGTCACTCGGTGGTGATGATACACGCGGCGGTGCGATGTTCCGCACCCCCCTGGCGACTCTGCACGCCTTCAATGGCTGGGCGGATAAATTCCTGGCCACCCCGGCGGCGGGCCTCAATGATGCAATGATTGGCGTGAAAGGCAAGGTATTCGGCAGTTGGAAATGGAACGTGATTTACCATGATTTCGACGCTGAGTCCGGTAGCGCCAGCTACGGCAAAGAAATTGATGCTGCGCTGTCCACCAAGTTTGCCAAGCATTACGGCGTACTGTTCAAAGCCGCCTGGTTTGATGGAAAAGAAAACTCCGGCCCTCCCGACACCGTCAAACTTTGGTTCCAGCTAGTCGCAAATTTCTAAAAGGCTAAAAATAAGCGAAAGGAATCGCACCAGCCCCGGCTTCGGCCGGGGCTTTTTTGTAGGAGGCCCCTTGGGGCTGAAAGGCTTTGGAATTGTCGGCCGCAAGCGCTGGAATTGTCGGCCGCAAGCGACCTCTTACAGTTCTTGCACACCCTCGGAGCTGGCCATCAGGACAACGTCAGCAGGCCTGATTGCAAACAATCCGCAGGTGACGACGCCTGGCAGGTTGTTGATCTTTTTCTCGATGGCGACGGGATCGACCAGGTCCATGTTGTGGACGTCCAGGATAAGGTTGCCATTGTCCGTGGTGAAGCCATCGCGCAGTTCAGGCTGGCCACCCATGGCCACCAATTGGCGGGCTATGTAGCTGCGGGCCATCGGTATGACTTCGATGGGCAAGGGGAACTTCCCCAGCACGCCGACTTTTTTGCTCTCATCAACGATGCAGACAAATTTCCGGCTGGCGCCAGCGACGATTTTTTCCCGGGTCAGTGCCCCGCCCCCGCCCTTGATCAGGCGCCGGTAGGAGTCGAATTCGTCCGCACCGTCGACGTAAACATCCAGTGTGCCGGCCAGGTTCAGTTCGCGAACGTGAATGCCGTGCGACTGCAGCCGTTGGGTCGTAGCCTCGGATGAGGAAACGGCGGCCTCAATGCGAATGCCGCTGGCGGCGAGGGTATCGATAAAGCAGTTCACGGTGCTGCCGGTGCCTACGCCCAGTACGTTGTCCGGGCGCACCCAGGCCAGGGCCGCCTCGGCGACCTGTTGTTTTTGCAATTGTTGCTGATCGCTTGAGAGCATGGCTTTACTCCAGTGACAGGATGAAATCCCAGTGTTGTTTGGAAACCGGCATCACCGATAACCTGTTTCCCCGGCGGATCAGTGCAAAACCCTCTAGCTGTTCCGGGTGTTGCTTGATCCCGGACAGAGGGATCAGGCGTTTTGTCTTGCGCTTGTAGCGGACATCCACCATCAGCCAGCGCGGGTTTTCGGGATCGCTTTTCGGGTCAAAATATTTTTCCGTGGAATCGAAAGCGGTGTGATCGGGGTAGGCACCGGACACAATCTCGGCCAGGCCCACAATGCCCGGTTCTTTGCAGTTTGAGTGATAAAAGAACACCTGATCGCCCTTGCTCATGACATCGCGCATGAAATTTCTTGCCTGGTAATTCCGCACGCCGTCCCAATGATCCGTTTTTCCGGGTGCATTTTTCAGGTCATCGATGCTGTATGCATCAGGTTCACTTTTTATCAGCCAGTAATTCATTAATGAAGTTTCCTGTTTGGTAATTTTGCGGGGCAGGTAAACCACCCGGTTTCAGACACTAGCATGCGCAGGCGGATATCCCAGGGATCAACCGGCATAGTGGGCACTTTTTGCAGTTGGTAAGCAACACCTGCCCGAATGGGCACATCAGACTGGCGGATTTTCTAATGAAAAACCCTCCATGGGGCCGCTACGGGCCGGTGACCTTGAACCAAGTGGTCCAGGTGGGGCGGCTTACGAGGTTTTAGGCTTTTCGCTGAAAGCGAACATGCACACCACACTCAGATCAGCTACCCCGAGGTCAATAGATAGGGACAAGGCATTTATCGGTCCCGATGGCTAACACCACAGAGGGCAATACTGAGTATATCCTTTTCAGTCGTTCAGCGCATCATCGAGTTGATCGGCCAGCATTCTAATCTTACTGTCGATCTTTTCTTCCCTGATTTGCTCATTCTGCTGCATTTTCACAACTTGAGCGCTAAAGTTCAGGGCAGCCTGCAGCGCAATTCGCTCCAGTGACATCAGTCGTCCGCCGTCCTTGATTTCAGTCATGGTTTCGTCGAGTAGACGCGCAGCGTCGATCAGGTCATTGCGCTGATCCGGCGGACAGGCAAATTGGTATTTTTTTTCCAGGATTGTTACTGAGACAGGCTCAGATGATTGGCTCATGGCTGTACCGTGCGGTAGTTCCGCTTATTTGTAGTCCGGGCGCCTGGCACTCCGACAAGCTAATATTGATGGAGTGCTAGAGGCACTATGATTGTTCCAGGGCCTTTAGCCGATGGATCATGGCTTCTACTTTCGAGCGCGCATCCTCGTTCTTTGCAACCAGCCCGGCCCGCTCCGCCACCAATGACTCCTGGCGATTCTGTAATGAACGGTTTTCCTCGCGCAGTTTCCGGGTCTGTTTCAGCAATAGTTTCAGCTGCTGTTCAAGCCGATCCAGGTCTTTTCCTGTTTGATCCAATGAATCCATGGTTCCAACTCTAGGTTGGTGGACCAAAAGCGTCAAACAGAATTCTGAAATAAGCGGGATAGAATCTGTAGCAAGGGCTCATGGAGTGATAATATTGCCCTTTTTGGAGTACGCTGATGTCCGCACCTGCTTTGCCTGATTTCGAGCACACCATCCAATTGGGCCAGGGCAATCTGGACACTGCCGGGCTGGCTGAGTGCCATGGTGTGTTATGCGGCCTGGTGTGCCGGAGATCGGGAGGCACGGCCAACGACTTCCTGCACCACCTGGCGCAACTGCAACTGCTTGTGAACCCTGGCGCAGCCCTGGGGGCCGCCCTGACCGAGGCGTTTGAAAGCACGGTTGAGCAGTTGACCGACGAGGATATGGGCTTCGAGCTCTGGCTGCCTGATGATGACGAATTGCTGGAAGACCGGACCACAGCGCTGGCTCAGTGGTGCAGTGGATTTGTCGCCGGACTCGCCAGTGGCGGCCAATTCGACGTCCTGTCCGAGGAAGGCAGGGAAGCCATCGACGACCTTCAGCAAATTGCACGTGCAGAGTTCACGGTGCCGGAAGGTGAGGGTCCGGACAGCGAGGAAGACGAAGTCGCGTTCACCGAAATCGTTGAGTATGTTCGTGTCGTCACCTTGATGATGCGCGAAGATTTTCGCGGCCCCGGCGCCAACGATCCGATTCACTGAATGACAGGCCCAATACACGATGATCAAACAGAAAGAATACAGCAGGCGCAGGAGACAGTTAATGCGGATGGCCGGCGAGGACTCCATCATCATTCTGCTGGCAGCGCCGGCCCGCATTCGGAACAACGACGCATATTATCCCTATCGCCAGGACAGTGATTTTCTGTACCTGACGGGTTTCCGGGAGCACGATGCAATGCTCGTGATGATTCCGGAAGGCAAGGAAGGGCGGTGCATGCTGTTTTGCCGCAGTCGTGACCCGGAGCGGGAAATGTGGGATGGCGCCATGGTCGGCCTGGATGCGGCTGTATCCGAGTACGGTATGGACCAGGCTTTTGATTTCTCCGAGGTGGAAAAACGGCTTCCCGACCTGCTGCACAACCGGGAACGGATCTATTACGACCTGGGCCGGGCTCCGATGTTCGATCAGCGCTTGATCGGCTGGCTGAACGAGTTTCGTGGCAAAGCCCGCAAGACTTTCCATGCCCCCGAGGAAATACACGCCCTTGATCACATGCTGCATGACATGCGTGTTTACAAAAGCAGGGAGGAACTCTCCGCTATGCGCCGGTCTGCGAAAGTCGCCATCGAAGCCCACGAGTGTGTGATGAAGTTGTGCTCGCCGGGTTTGAATGAGGCGGATATCCACGCCGAGTTGTTGCGTACCTTCACCCGTCACCACTGCGAACCTTCGTATTTGCCTATTGTCGGTGGTGGTGCAAATGGTTGCGTGCTGCACTATATAACCAACAGGGATCCCGCTCAATGATGGCGACATGCTGCTGATTGACGCCGGCGCCGAGTATGACGGTTACGCTTCCGATATTACACGGACTTTTCCCATCAACGGAAAGTTCACACCAGAACAACGTGAATTATACGAAGTTGTGCTTGCTGCCCAGGCCGCCGGATTTAAACAGGCCTACGCGGGCAAACAATGGCAGGATATACACGAAGCCGCGGTCAGGGTGGCGACCGACGGCATGATCAGCCTGGGTATCCTGGAAAACAGCCTGGAAGAAGAACTGGAAACGGAAGGTTACAAGCACTTTTACGTGCATAACACCGGGCACTGGCTGGGGCTGGATGTTCACGATGTAGGCGAATACACGATTGATGGCCACTCACGGGAACTGGAACCGGGCATGGTGATGACCGTGGAACCCGGGCATCTACATTCATCCTCAAGAGAGCAGTGTCAGCAAATGCTGGAGGGGCGTGGGAATCCGGATAGAAGACAATATCGTCATCACCAAGGATGAACCGCGGATTCTCAGCGACGACCTGGTCAGGACGCCGGATGACATCGAGGCATTGATGGCGCAATGAAACCCGGCGCTGCAAACCATTATGATATCGCCATTATCGGTGGCGGGCTGGTGGGAGCCAGCCTGGCTTGCGCTCTGGCGCCCCTGGGACTGAAAATTGCCCTGGTCGAGGCCGTGCCGTTCCGGGCATCTTCCCAACCCAGTTACGATGACCGTACCCTGGCGCTCAGCGCCAGTTCCTGCCAGATTCTGAAGGGCCTGGGTATCTGGCCTTTGCTGGCAGGCAATGCCACGCCGATTCGCGAGATTCATGTGCGTGAGCTGGATCGTCCCGGCCGTGTGGTACTGGCGCCCGGTGAGTTGGGGTTGGACCGGTTCGGCCATGTGGTGGAAGCGAGGGCGTTCGGCGCCGCGGTGACGGGAATTCTTCCCACGCTGGATAACCTGGATATCCTGTGTCCTGCATCGGTTATTTCCCTGGAGCCGGGCAACGATGCCGCCCGTATCGTGTTGGATAATGAAGGTGAGCAGGAACAGCTGGAGGCCCGGTTGGTGGTGGGCGCTGATGGCGCCCATTCCTTCATCCGGGAGAGCCTGGGAATCGAGACCGAGCGTCACGATTACCAACAGACGGCCGTTATCTGTAATATCACACCGGAACAGGCCCACCGGGGCCGTGCTTTTGAGTGTTTTACTCCTTCAGGCCCATTCGCGGTGATGCCGCATGTCGGCGGCCGCTGCGGCCTGATCTGGTGTGTGCACACGGACGACGCAGCTGCATTGCTTGAACTGCCGGAACAGGAATTTCTGCGTGGAGCACGAGAGCGTTTTGGCGATATGCTGGGTGATTTTATCAAGATGGGCAAGCGTTCCAGTTATCCGCTCCGGCTGGTTCGGGCACGTGAAGACATCAGGCCGGGAGTCGTCATCCTGGGTAATGCCGCCCATGCCATTCACCCCGTCGGCGCACAGGGTTTCAACCTGGGTCTGCGCGATGCGGCCGTACTGGCCGAGGTGCTGTATGACGAAATCTCTTGTGGCAATGAGCAGCGCATTGGAAGTATTGAGGTGTTGAAGCGCTATAGCGAATGGCGGGCGCCTGACCAGCAAGCAACGATCGCTCAATCCGACGGACTGGCGCGCATGTTTGCGAACCCTTCACCGCTGGCCATGGCTGTGCGCACAGCCGGCTTGTTTGCACATGCCCTGTTGCCGCCTTTACGCAGACAACTGGCGGTGAAAGCCATGGGGTTCAGGGGTAACATTCCAAGGTTGGCGCTGGGTGAATCTCTGGGATGCAAAATGACGGCTGACAGAAAATTCGATGCATTGATCGTGGGCGCCGGGATGGTGGGTGCGGCGGCGGCCTGCCTGTTGGCCCGTTCGGGTTTTTCAGTGGCAATCCTGGAAGCGCGTGAACCCACAGGTATTCGATTCCACCGGGGCCGGTCGGGTTACGGGTCTCCGCTTTTTCGCCCGGGGCACAGGCTATTCTCACCGAGGCGGGCGCCTGGCGGCAGATTGAGCAACAGCGTCACTGCCCCTACCGCCGAATGCGTGTCGAAGACCGGGACGAGTCGGTCGTGATTGCATTCAACGCACCTGAATTTGGGCTGGAGCGCCTGGGCACGATCATTGAGAACCCAACTCGTGCAGTGGTCACTGTGGCAAACACTTCAGGCCATGGGAGGCGTGGAAATCATCTGCCCTGATCAGCTCGAAGCACTGGATTATGTGCACGATGAGCCGGTGGCCAGGCTGAGCAGTGGCCGCAGCATACCCTGCCGTTTACTGGTTGGCGCCGACGGTGCAAACTCGAAAGTACGCAAGATGCTGGGCATTGACCAGGACCACTGGGAATATGGCCAGCAAGGAATCGTTACAGTCGTCGAAACCAACAAACCCAACCCGGGAATCGCGTGGCAACGATTCATGGAAGGCGGACCGCTGGCCTTCCTTCCACTGCAGGACGGAACTTCTTCCATTGTCTGGTCGCGCCCGGAAGCCGAGGCACAGCGATTGCTGGAATTGGATGATGCTGCATTTTGCGCCGAACTGGAGCAAGCGGCTGCGGGAAAAAGCCAGGCCTGGCCGGGTACGGTGAGCGCCTGCGGCCCGCGTGCAGCTTTCCCGTTGACCATGCGGCTGAGCCACAATTATGCCGCTTCCCGCGCGGTCCTGATCGGAGATGCGGCCCACGTAGTCCATCCCCTGGCGGGGCAGGGCGTTAACCTCGGGTTGCTCGACGCGGCTGGACTGGCGGAAGTGCTGGTTGATGCCCGCAGCCATCAGGCTGACATTTCCAGTGAAAAAACGCTGCGAAAATTCGCACGCTGGCGGCGCTCCGAAGCCGAGGTCATGGCCCGTGGAATTCATGGCATCCGAGGGTTATTCATGCCCGAAGTCCTGGCGCCTTTGCGCCGGCTTGGGCTGGGGCTGGTCGCGCGCAGTTGGACCGCAAAAGAGGCCTTCATCAAGCGTGCGGCTGGCAAGAACCGCAATGCTCCGGCCCTTGCCCGGGGGGTGGCGCTGACTGACATGCTCCGGACGGACGCGTACTGAACCAGCCAAGGGTGTGCCTCTGACCCCGGCTGTTATCGGGTTAATTAACCACTTTGAATATACCGGGCGGTTATATCTCAATAGAAAACGCTTCGTTCACGCTGGCTGCTTGCATTTATATGCTTAGTGCAACTCAAGACAGAGGCATTGGGCATGTTGAGCGTGATCAAAACAGAAAACTCACCATTCAGTGAGCAGCAAATCGTTCAATTGCGGCAAAGCCTGGGTCAGCTCGACCCGGGGCAGTGCGCGTGGCTGAGTGGTTACCTGGCCGGGCGGCTGGCAGGTGGTTCCCCAGACGGCAGTGCTTGCTCCGTTGCCTTCAGCGGCACAACTCACCGGCAAGCAGGGCGTGCTCAACGTATTTTACGCCTCGCAGACCGGTAATGGTGAAGACCTTGCGCAAGGGTTCGTATCTCAAGCAGCGCTGGCGGGCCTGGCAGTCAAGTCACGATCACTGAATGAGCTCAAACCGGCGCTGCTGAAAAAGCTGGATCATGCCGTCTTCATCATCAGCACGCATGGCGAAGGCGATCCGCCTGATGATGCCCTGGACCTGTTTGAATACCTGGAAAGTGCGCGTGCACCGCAGTTGGATACGCTGCGGTTTCGTGTGCTTGCCCTGGGTGACCGCAGCTACAGCCAGTTCTGCGAAGCCGGCCGCAAGCTGGAAGATCTGCTGCTTGCCCGTGGTGCAAAAACGTTTGCGGAGCGGGTGGATTGCGACCTGGATTACCAAACCCAGGCGGGTCAGTGGTCAGCAGAAGTGATTGAATACGGCAGCAAGGAGTTGGCGCGGGATGAAAGCGGTGCCGTGCTTGCACCAGCAACGGTTCCGGCGCCACATCTCAGCGTGGTCCCCAGCGCTGCTGAATGGAACCGCAAGCGGCCATTCCCGGCGATGGTGGAGCGGGTGCAGAAGATCACCGGGTTGGAATCCAGCAAGGACGTATACCACGTGGAACTTTCCTTGCAGGATTCCGGCTTGCGTTATGAGCCCGGTGATTCCCTCGGAGTATGGGCCTTCAACGATCCGGAACTGGTGGCTGAGGTACTCGCGGAACTGGCTATCGATCCCGCGACTGAAGTAGAAGTGGAAGGCAGTGTCCGCACCATCCGGCAGCTGCTCACGCGGCACCGGGAACTGACCAGGCTGAGCACAGCCACGATCGAGGCCTACGCCGGCCACACCACAGGACGGGCTCTGCAGGGCCACATCGACTCCCTGGACGATCAACAGCGTAAAACCTTCATCGAGCAACGCCAGTTCATCGACCTGGTAAAGGAGCACCCGGCGCGGCTGGCTGCGCAGACGCTGGCGGAATTGCTGCGTCCGTTGTCACCGAGGTCCTATTCCATTGCCTCCAGCCAGGCAAGTGTGGACGAGGAAGTCCATCTAACTGTAGCGACCCGGTACAGCGACGCCATTGGGCAACAGCGGAGGGGTGTCGCCAGCACTTACCTGAACTATCGCTTGCAGGCCGGTGACGAAATTGGCGTATTTCTCGAGCCAAACCGCCGTTTCCGCTTGCCGCAAGACCGTTCAACCCCGTTGATCCTGATCGCCGCCGGCACCGGAGTCGCACCCTACCGCGCATTCCTGCAACAACTCGAAGAAGAAGGTGCAAGTCCTCAAACCTGGCTGATATTCGGCAATCCCCACTTGCGTACGGATTTTCTTTACCAGCGCGAATGGCTGCGTTGGCGCAAGACGGGTTTACTCACCCGGATCGATGGCGCATTTTCCCGCGATCATGCAGAAAAACGTTATGTACAACACGTGGTCAGGGACCGGGGGGCGAAAATCGATGAGTGGCTGAACCGGGGCGCGCAAATTTATCTTTGCGGCAGCCTGGCCATGGGGCGTGAAGTTGAACAGGCGCTGCACCAGGGTATCGCCCTCAACCGGGGCCTGGAAGACGAAGCGGCAGCGCAAGTCGTTGCCGGTCTGAGGCGTGACCGGCGTTTGCTGAAGGACCTGTACTAGTGCTCCTTCAAGGCACCTCTGAACCCGCAATTATCACCTTGAAGGAGCACTAATGAGTACGACAAGTGAAAAATTGACGGCGGTCGAGATCATCAAGGCCAACAGTAATTTCCTGCGGGGCACCATTGTGGAAAGCTTGCAGGACAGCGCCAGTTCGGCGCTTGGCGAGGATGACACTCAACTCAGCAAGTTTCATGGTTTTTACCAGCAGGACGACCGGGACAAGCGGGAGGAGCGGCGCAGGCAACTGCTCGAGCCCGATTACCAATTCATGATCCGGGCGCGGGTCCCGGGAGGCGTGTGCACGCCGGCGCAGTGGCTGGCGCTGGATGAGATTGCCCGGAAATGGGCCAATGGCAGCATCCGGCTCACGACGCGCCAGGCATTTCAGCTGCACGGTGTACTCAAACGTGACCTGAAGGCCAGTATCCGGGCCATCAATGACTCCCTGTTGGACACCATAGCTGCATGCGGCGATGTGAATCGAAACGTGATGTGCACGCCCCTGCCGGAGGCATCGCTGATTCACCGAAAGGTGTTCGATGTAGCGCAGGCTTTGAGTGACCACCTGACGCCGCATACAACCGCCTACCACGAAATCTGGTTGCTCAATGAGAACGGACGCGAAAAAGTCGCTGGCACGAAAGACCGGGAGCCGATATACGGCCCGACCTATCTCCCGCGCAAGTTCAAGATATCCTTTGCCATTCCACCGCGCAATGATGTGGATGTGTTTGCCCATGATCTGAGTTTCATCGCCATCGCCGGTGAAGACGGCCTGGAAGGCTTCAACGTGACGGTCGGTGGCGGTATGGGCGCCACGCATGGCGACCCGGCAACCTTTCCCCGCCTGGCAGACATGTTGGGGTTCTGCACTCCCGGACCAGGTAGTGGAAATCGCCGAGGCCATCGTAATAATACAACGGGACAACGGAGACCGGAGCGAACGCAAGCATGCCCGGTTGAAATACACCATTGCTGACCGTGGCCTCGATTGGCTGCACGCACAAATCGAGCATCGTCTCGGTTACCGTCTGGCGCAGGACAGGCCATATGAATTTACTCATAACGGTGACTTGTACGGCTGGCAGCAGACTGCAGATGGCTTGTGGCACCTGGGCTTGTTCATTGAAAACGGACGCGTTGTGGATAGTGGAGGCAGTCCCCGGGCTTTGAGTGGTTTGCGGGCGATCGCTGAAGTGCTCAAAGGCGAATTTCGCCTCACACCCAACCAGAATGTCATTATTTCCAACGTGAGTGCTTCGGACCGGGCCGAAATCGACCGCCTGGTACAGGCGCACGGCCTGGACAATTACCAGCGCTCCAGCCCCTTGCGGCTGCATTCAATGGCTTGTGTGGGATTTCCTACCTGTGGTTTGTCCATGGCCGAAAGCGAGCGCTACTTGCCTGATCTGCTTGGCTTGATCGAAGCATTGCTGGCCAAACACGATCTCCTGGATCAGGCCATTACGATTCGAATGACGGGTTGTCCCAATGGATGTGCGCGGCCCTACCTGGCGGAAATCGGATTGGTGGGGAAGGGGCCAGGCCTTTACAAGCTGTACCTGGGCGCCGCTTTCAACGGCACGCGCCTCAACCAGCAGGTCCGGGAAAGCATAAATGAAGAAGAAATTCTGGATTTATTGGATGAGCTGTTCGCGGATTACAGCGGCAAGCGGCAGCTGGATGAAACGTTTGGTGATTTCATGCTGCGCAGCGGCATCCTGCAGAGTGGGATGGAAGAGCAAACAGCATGAGCAGCGTGGCGCTAAACCTGTGTATTCCGAAGCCGGGGCAGTCGTGGAGCTCGTCCCAGTTGGCGGCAGTCAATCCCTGTATGGAGCGCATGAGTGCACCGGAACGCGTGCAGTGGTCGCTTGATTACCTGCCGCGGCAACAGGTGCTTACGTCGAGTTTTGGGGCACAGTCAGCGGTGATGCTGCATATGCTGAACCGCTTTGAGCGCAAGATTCCGGTGATATTGATCGACACCGGATACCTGTTTCCGGAGACTTACCGCTTCATTGACCAGATGGTTGAACGACTGGATATTGACTTGAGGGTATACCGGCCGGTCATGAGCCCGGTGTGGCAGGAAATCCGCTTTGGCAAGCTGTGGGAAGCGGGCGCCGAGGGTATCCGCCGCTACAACCGGATGAACAAAGTCGAGCCTATGGATCGAGCCATGGAAGAACTGGACGTAGGCACTTGGTACAGCGGCTTGAGGCGCAGCCAGTCAGATACGCGCAGCCAAATCACTGTCCTGCAACCACATGGCCGCGCCGTGAAAGTCCACCCCATTGCCGATTGGAGTAACCGCGATGTGCACCGTTACCTCAAGCAACACGAGTTGCCATATCACCCATTGTGGGACAAAGGCTATGTTTCCATCGGCGATACCCACACCAGCCGGCCGCTGAGTGCGGAAATGGACGAACAGGACACTCGTTTCTTCGGCCTGCTGAGGGAATGCGGTCTGCATGAAGTGGAAAACTTTTAAAAAAAGGGTTTTGCCAATATGCGGGCGTGTGATCTACAGGTTAAAACCTCCATTGCAGCAGCTTGTAAACTGTCTGCCAATATTGGGGTGGCCATTCAGTGGCTGCAGGGACCTGCTTTGGGTGGCAAGGCCAGCCTCGTCCCCGGTAGAAGAAACCACGCGGTCTATGTGATCGCGGTCGATGCCAGGAACCATCATTTGCAGGAAGCTGTACATGTAGTTGCGCAGAAAACGGTCGCGGCGGAAACCGATCCAGGTGGTGCAACTCGGGAACAGGGAGGCAGCGTTGATCGCCACCAGCCCGGGATCCCGGATCGGATCATACGCCATGCAGGCAACGATTCCGATGCCCATTCCCTTGAGTACGTAGGTCTTTATCACATCCGGGTCTTCGGCGGTGAACACCACGTTTGGTTCGATCGCAGCATCCCTGAACGCATTGGCCTGGTCCGAATCCGTGTCGAAACTGTGTGTGTAGCTGATGATCGGATAGTGTGCAAGATCTTCCAGGCTGACCTGCTTTTTCCGGGTCAGGGGGTGATCCGGTAGTACCAGAATGGTTCTTTCCCAATGGTAGATGGGAAAAGTCACCAGATCCTTGAACAGTTCGCTCTGACCGGAGGCGATTGCAAAATCTGCCTCCTGGTCCTGCACCTGGTGGGCAATACGGTCGGATGTGCCCTGGTGCAGGCTGATTGGGATACCCGGGAACTGGCGATGAAATCCGGCCAGCAAATCCGGCAGAATGTAACGTGCCTGTGTATGCGTAGTCGCAACCACCAGTTCGCCCTGTTCCTGCCCGGCCAGTTCACGTGACATTGATTTGATGTTGTCAACTTCAGTCAGGATCTTGCGTGCCTTTGCAACGACTTCCCGGCCAGCCTCCGTCAATCCGGAAAGGCTTTTCCCTTTGCGTACAAACAAATGTAAAGACAGTTCGTCCTCCAGCATTTTCACCTGTTTGCTCACACCGGGTTGAGAAGTGAACAATGCCAGGGACGCGGCCGTTATATTCAGGCCGTTGTCCACAATGGCAACCAGGTAACGCAGTTGTTGCAGTTTCATTTTCTCTTCCTCTTGCTAATTCAGCTGGTCCGGCAAAATATTCAGGCCAAAAAAAACCGCCGGAAGGCGGGTGGTTTCATCAAAAATTGTAAATATGACCGACTACACCACGCGCCCTCCGCATTGCGGACAGTTACAACATTTGCACATGTTGGTATATTGGTTCATATCGTTTTTTGACCTGACTTTGAACACCAGCATAAAGGTGAATTAAAACCAAATCAAGCATCAATTCGCTTCGAGGCGATATAATGCCTCGAGAAACTACACTAACCCTAAGAAGGAAACGACATGATTTACGACAATATTCTTGAGACTATCGGCAATACACCGATTATAAAAATTCAGAAGCTGGCTCCCGATGGCACCGACATCTACGTCAAGGCGGAAGCCTTCAACCCGATGAGTTCGGTCAAGGACCGGCTGGCCCTGGGAATTATCCTGGACGCGGAAAAAAGAGGCGTCCTCAAGCCCGGGGCAGACGGTAATCGAGGCCACTTCGGGCAATACAGGGATTGCGCTGGCCATGGTCTGCGCGGTGCGTGGTTACCCCTTCGTTTCCGTAATGGCGGAGTCATTCTCGGTTGAGCGGCGCCGGCTGATGCGTTTCATGGGCACAAAGCTCGTATTAACGCCGGCGGCTGAGCGCGCCACCGGCATGGTCAGGGTCGCCGAAGCCCTGGCCGCGAAGCACGGTTGGTTCTTGACGCAGCAGTTCGACAACGAAGCCAATCCCGCCTACCATCGCAACACCACAGGACCTGAAATACTCAGTGATTTTGCGGATCGAAGACTGGATTATTATGTGAGCGGTTACGGCACCGGCGGGACGATTACCGGTGCAGGGCAAATGATCAGGCTGGCGCGGCCGGACGTAAAAATCATTTCCACCGAGCCGGCGGGTGCTGCCCTGCTCGAAGGCGATGCATGGCAACCGCACAAGATCCAGGGCTGGACACCTGATTTTATTCCGAAAGTTCTGGACCGGGACGTCGCGCATGAAAACATTCTCGTGACCGATGAGGATGCCATTGAGGCTTCGCGCGCACTGGCGCTGAAAGAAGGTATTTTCTGCGGAATTTCTTCAGGTGGCACTTTTGCCGCGGCGGTCAAAGTAGCTGAGAAAGCCGAACCGGGGTCTGTCATCCTGGCCATGTTGCCGGATACCGGGGAGCGCTACCTTTCCACACCGCTGTTTGAGAGTATCCCTGATGGCCCGGATGAAGGGCAGGATTTGCTGGAAGGCCTGGAGTACTGACGAGATTTGTAGGAGCGGGCTTGCGCGCGATTCTGGCTTATTCAGAGTTCGGTCCCAAGGGACCTCTTACAGTTCGGCCCCGAGGGACCTCTTATTGTTTTAGCAGGCCGGGCGGCAGGTTTCTGAAACAATCGGCCAGTTCACGCAGGAAATCTGATAGCGCAGAGCTGTTGCGCCAGACCATCGCGATGGTGCGGCTGGGCGCCGGGCTGGCGAATTTTTTGGTGATCAGGTTGCTGGTTTGTGCAATCGGTGGTTTTACGGACAGCAGGGGCATCAAGGTAATACCCACGTTCGCGGCCACCATCTGACGCAGGGTTTCCATGCTGGTGGCGTGGAAATCGACCCGCTCATGGGCGCCCGCCAGGGCACAGACCTCCAGGGCGTGCTCCCGTAGACAATGGCCTTCTTCCAGCAACAGCAGTTCGCTGCCGTTGAGGTCTTTAAGGGTGATCTGGTCTTTTGCTCGCAGCGGGTGGTCACCCGGAATGGCCAGCACGAAGGGCTCGTCGAAAAGAATTTCCATGTCCAGGCCATCGTCATTGATGGGCAAAGCCAGCAGGGCGGCGTCCAGTTCACCCTGTTGCAACATTTTGAGGATATCTTCGGTCTTTTCCTCTGCCAGTTGTAATCTCAGGTTGGGATATTGCTTGCGAATGGTTGGAATGACATGCGGGAGAAGATAGGGAGCCAGTGTTGGAAACAGGCCCAGGCGCAGGTTTCCGTCAGCCGGATCTCCTGCGCGCCTGGCCACGGCGCGAATCTGGTCGACGTCACTGAGGATAAGGCGGGCGCGTTCCGCGATCTCTTCGCCCACAGGCGTCAGCATGATTTTCCTGGGTGAACGCTCGACCAGTTGCACGCCCAGCTCAATCTTCGAGTTTCTTGATCTGTGTGCTTAGCGTAGGCTGGCTGACAAAACACGCTTCGGCTGCTTTACTGAAGTGCCTGAGGTCGGAAAGTTTTACGAAATACTGGAGCGCCCTGAGATTCATGCTTCCATTATATAGATTGATTCAATCCTGTGAGGGTTTTTAATTGAAAAAACCAATGAATAAATCCACCGGACTGTATATTCTGCTTATTGGCGCCGGGTCGTTGATAACAACCCGTGCAATATGCAGGCTCGCCGTGCTGTGCTTGTATCTCGCACCGTTATATTCACAGGCGCGCGAAGCCCCTCTTCCGGATCTGGAAACCATGAACCGCCTGCGTCTTGGAGAGATCGTGGTTGAATCCATAGAAGTTGACGAAAAAGGGGGTGCGGTCAAAGCAAGCCTGATGATGTGGGCGCCTGTGAAGGATATCTGGGCAACCGTGTATTCGTGCGAAAACGCTTTTATATTCCTGGCGGATCTGGAAGTTTGTGAAGTGCTTGAAGACCATGGCGACGATATCGTGACACGCCAGGTCATAAACCGGGGCTGGCCCGTGCCCAGGCAGGATTACACCTTCCGGACACATCGGGTACCTTATACCCGGGCCGACATTCAACTCGTTGAAGGCACGTTGAAATTCATGCAGGCCAGTTGGGAATATATCAATATGCCGGAGGCGGTGGTTGTCATCTACAAGGTCCGGCTCCAGCCGGACTTCCCTGCACCACGATTCCTGGTGCGGCGTACCCTGAAAAATGGCGCGAACCAACTGCTGGCCTGTATACGGGCGCTTGCTGGCGGGTCAGGTTCCGCCGAGCGGGAAAAGGAAGATCTGGATCATTGTCCCGGCGACATTGAGCAGGCCGCCAGATAACTCCTGATTGTTTAGCCCGCCTTCGTGCAATATGCGGGTTAGCCGTGCAGGATTAATATTGCTCGGAATTGATCGCCGGTTTGCCGTAAAATGTCGCATCTAATTTGAGTTTCGGACCCGTTTTATATGAGCAAGCGAACCGTTCTGACCGGCATCACGACCACGGGCACTCCACACCTGGGTAATTATGTTGGTGCGATCAAGCCCTGCATAGACGCCAGCCATGACGTGGACGTACAGTCTTATTATTTCCTGGCCGACTACCACGCCCTGGTCAAGAACAGGGATCCGGACCGGATGCGCCAGTCCACCCTGGAGATTGCCGCTACCTGGCTGGCCCTGGGCCTGGATACGGACACAGCAGTTTTCTACCGCCAATCCGATGTGCCGGAAATTCCGGAACTGACCTGGATACTGAACTGTTCAACCGCCAAGGGCCTGATGAACAGGTCCCACGCCTACAAAGCCGTAGTTCAGGAAAACGTAGAAGCGGGCGAGGACCCGGACCTTGCGGTCACCATGGGCCTGTTCAGCTACCCGGTGCTGATGGCCGCTGACATATTGATGTTCAATTCTACCCACGTCCCGGTGGGCAAGGACCAGGTGCAGCACCTGGAGATGGCCAGGGACATAGCCCAGCGATTCAACCATCATTACGGCGAACATTTTGTGCTGCCGGCAGCCGTTATAGATGAGCACGTTGCAGTGCTGCCAGGGCAGGATGGACGCAAGATGTCCAAGAGTTACAACAACGCAATTCCACTGTGGTTGCCGGAGAAACAGTTACGCAAGGCCATCATGAAAATCGTGACCAATTCCCTGGAGCCCGGTGAAAGCAAGGATCCTGATGATTCGGCGCTGTTCAAGATTTACGTGGCTTTTGCCAACCAGGCACAGCGCGAAACCATGCGCCAGGCCTATCGGGACGGCATCGCCTGGGGCGAAGCAAAGCAGCAGACTTTCGATTTGATCAACAAGGAATTGACCCAGGGCCGCGAACGTTACGAGGCGCTGATTGCCGAACCGGAGCGTATTGAACAGATCCTGATCGAGGGAGCGGAAAAAGCCCGTACGTACGCCACGCCTTTCCTGGCCCGGATCAGGGACGCGGTTGGCATCCGCAAAGTCGGATAAACACGGTATTGCCGTAATCGGGTTTGGTTCCGCCGGCCATTCGACGTTAACATGAACCTTTGGTAATTTTCGATCACTGAAAATATGGATCAACCAACTGAAGTCCCCGCCGCAGAGGAAACAACCGAATCTGCCGCACATGTGCCTGAAGCCCTGACGCTTGACGTCAGAATAGGGGACTACGTGCCGGAATTTCTTCAGCCTGCCTGGGAGTTATTTCAACAGTATCCTTTGGCACTTGGACCGATTATCGTCGTTCTGGGCTACCTGCTCGGAAAAGCACTGCAATGGCTGGTCACAAAAAGCCTGCAGCGCCTTGCAGCGAAGACAAAAACTGACTTCGATGACCGGCTGATTCATCTGCTGTTGGCGCCTGTCTTGCAAACAACGGTGACGCTGTCGCTGATCCTGGTCGTGCTGATTCCTGATACTTCCACAGCTTTCAACCAGTTTTCGATTCGTCTATTGGTTTCACTGTTGCTGTTTTTCTGGGGCAGGGCCTGGTTGAAGGCCACTCACATGGCATTGCAAGTGTTGGGCGCCCAACCGGATCGATTCAAAGCTTTCCAGCCCCGCACGGTACCGCTGATCGAGATGGGCCTCAAGCTGTTCATGGTGGGCGTATTTGCCTACATCTTCATGGCAATCTGGGGCATCGACGGCACTGCCTGGCTCGCATCAGCCGGTGTGATTGGTATTGCCGTGGGTTTTGCCGCAAAAGATACGCTGGCCAACCTGATTTCGGGTGTTTCCATCGTGGCTGATGCGCCGTACAAGATCGGGGACTACATTGTCCTCGATACCGGAGAACGGGGCATCGTCACCAATCTGGGCATTCGTTCGACCCGCTTGCTGACCCGCGATGACGTGGAAGTGTCCATACCCAACGCGGTGATCGGCAACGCCAAAATTACCAATGAAAGCGGTGGACCGTGGATCAAGCACCGTATCCGGGTACCTATAGGCGTGGCATACGGCAGCAATACCGAACAGGTCGTTGGCATTCTCGAGCAGATAGCCCTGGATTGCCCCGGTATTGTCGACAGTCCCGCACCGCGGGTGAGGATGAGGGCATTCGGCGCCAGTTCACTTGATTTCGAGCTACTGGGATGGATCAGGCATCCGGAAATGCGGGGGAAAGTCAGGCATGACCTGTTGATGGAAATCGACCGGCGTTTCCGGCAAGAGGGTATCGTCATCCCCTTCCCGCAGCGGGATGTACACATCACGAGCAACTCCCCGGACGAAGCCCCATTGTAAGAGGTCCCTTCACGCCGAAAGTCTCAATAACAGCTTGCGCCTGATTAACAAACGCAGTTCGCGCCCAAGGACGCTCTCACAAGAACTGTATGAGGTCGGCGGCCGAAGGGTGATTCTGACTCTCAGTTTGGCACAAGCCATTTCGGAGTAAGAGGTCTTCTTCCAGGACCCTTTGCAACACGGAAGTTGCAAGAGGAGGCCCCAGGGAAGGGTTTATGCCGTGTCCTGGAAGAAGACCTCTTGCTTCGAAATGGCTCCCCAGCAAGTAGCACAACAAATATGTCCACAACCTTGCTGGAGTCCACAGCTAACCGATACCTCTTGCAGGCTAAACCCTCGCGGATAATGCCGGCTCGTGCAATATGCGGGTTAACTGCCCAGGCGGCCGAGAATTCCAGCGCGCCTTCCAGCGGGACGTCCTCATTTTCAGGGGCCGTGCGCTGGCGATATTCCAGCAATCCTTTATCTAGTCCACGCTCACCAATCACTACGCGGTGCGGGATGCCAATCAATTCCATGTCGTTGAACATGACGCCTGGCCGTACGTTGCGGTCATCGTAAAGGACTTCCACGCCGGCTTCGGTCAGTTCCGCGTACAACTTTTCAGATGCCTCGCGGACCCGGTGGGATTTTTTGGCGTTCATCGGCAAAATGGCCACCTGGAAAGGCGCCAGGGGCTCCGGCCAGCAGATTCCACGATCGTCGTGGTTCTGCTCTATAGCCGCGGCGACGATACGCGAAACGCCAATGCCATAACAGCCCATCAGCATCAGGTGTGACTTACCGTCCTCGCCGAGGACGACAGCGTTCATTGCTTCTGAATACTTGGTGCCGAGTTGGAAAATATGCCCGACCTCGATACCCCGGGCGAGGCGAAGTTCGCCCTTGCCGTCCGGACTGGGATCGCCTTCGACCACGTTGCGCAGGTCAGCCACTTCGGGCAGCGGCACGTCGCGTACCCAGTTGATGCCGAAGTAGTGTTTGTCTTCGGTATTGGCGCCTGCGGCGAAGTCGGACATAACGGCAACGCTGGAGTCGGCGATACACGGAATATTCAGTTTTACCGGACCCAGTGAGCCGGGGCCAGCGCCAATTGCCTCGCGTATTTCTTCTTCGGTGGCAAATCGCAGCGGATTGGCAACCTGCTCCAGCTTTGCTGCTTTGAATTCATTCAGTGAATGATCCCCGCGGACCAGCAGGGCAATGAAGTCTGAACCCGGCCCTTCAGCGGCTTCGACCACCAGGGTTTTCACGGTTTTCTCAACCGGCACGTCAAATTGGTTCACCAATTC
>PVMK01143946.1_pt1 | contig 22344 bp, 21 predicted proteins | sample 1853481 | NCBI WGS metagenome assembly PVMK01 (sample SAMN08533507, study PRJNA380276) | Marine sediment metagenome, whole genome shotgun sequencing project. | reverse complement strand
CACGCATCTCTTCAGCCTGAACCCTCAGCATTCGCGCAATCGATACTCCGAACTGGTCGGCTTGGATCAGTGACAGGATGAAAGAGTTGAGATCGTCAACATTCGTGCGCCCGGCCATATTACGGAAAGCGTCGTGCCTTGATACGCCGACCCTGGTTTCGGAGAGTGTTCTTTTGAACTCGTCAGAAAGATCGCCAGGGACACTCTGAACGACCCGCCCCATTGCAGCCTCGAAGCCCAGTCCCGCCTCGACTGAGATCACCAGGAGGTCGATGATGTCGGGGAGTTGACGTTCCATCTTCTTTCGACGATCGTCGATAGACCGGCTCAGCGACGCCTCTGGTCCAAAGAACCCCATGAAGAGAACAAGTCCCCCGACTGCAAGCTTCATCATCGAGCCATCGATCTTCGGAACGAGATACACCGCGCCAATCACGCCAACAACCATGGCGATGATTCGAATCGCCGCCCAGGTCGTGCCATCCATCTTGTCTGTCCATCCCGCCCACACGAGCCGCCTCTGCGCTCGAGTCACCCAACCGCTCGGTGTGAATCGAAGAACGACGCGACCCAAGCCCTGCATGACCGGCGCGATCGCACGTTGCGAAAAGTCCACCTGGAGGTCGTCATCCCTTGTGCTAAGACTTGCGAGGCGCTGTCCAGAGTTGCTGCGTTGCGAACGCACAACCCCGTTGCCTACATAGGCAGCTAGCGCGCCAACGGCCACGGAGAACGACACAACGACGAACAGGAGTCCGTCCATCATGCGTCTATCGTGACGATCTTCTGCATCCAGAAGATTCCCACGCCAATGAACACGACTCCACCCGCCATAACAATCAGGCCGACCGTGGACGTCAGCAGCGGTTCCAAGTAGTCGGGATTCGTCAGCCAGATGAATCCGAACAGTCCGAATGGCATGATGGACAAAATGAGCGCCGATATTCTGCCTTCAGCGGTTAAGGCCTTCATCTCTCTGCGCAACCGATTTCGATGGACCATCGTCTCAGCTGTCGTTTGAAGCACCTCGGCCAGATTCCCGCCAACTTCCCTTTGGATCCCGATCGCCATCACCGTCCATTCGAAATCCTGTGAACCCATACGGACTGTGATACCGTCGAGAGCGTCGTCCAGATTCATCCCAAGACGAATCTCGGCGATTGCTCGACCGAACTCTCTCCGTGTAGGATCCGGCGCTTCTTCACCGACCGCCTCAAGGGCCTGAAGCAGCGAATATCCCGCGCGAAGCGAAGTCGAAATGAGGTTGAGCGTGTCCGGAAGCTGCACCTCGAATCTCTTCCGCGTCCTCGCTGCAACCTGATTGACGAACACCACGGCAGCGCCAATCACTGCTGCGAGCGCTAACACGCCCCAGACAGTGGACCGCGTCAATGCCGCTAAAACGATGCCCGTCATCAGTGCGACACCGACGGTTCCAACGATCGCCTCTCCCGGTCTCAAAGGGATGTCACCAGTTTCCAGCGCGCCCTCAATCATCGTCGTCATACCGCGCTTCTGTGCGGCGGTCTCGGCGGACGATGCTGCCTTGCGCAAGAACCGAAATTTTGAGAACACACCGACCTTGCCACCCGAGCCATCGCCATACGTGGCCAAACGGGTACCAATCGAAGGGTCTGTTCGGTTCTTCGCTGACCCGAGGAGAATCAAGATCAACAGGAACACGGAGATCGCCCCTGCGATCGCCGAGACCGTGACGAACACCTCGTTCGAAGCCGAGTCGCTGGACGCACCCTCCTGAGCCAGGGCCGGCGCCACACCCAAGAACAAGGCGACCGCAGACACGAACAGGGAAAGTCGGCTCATCTGCTGGCGAAAGGTTCCGGATGGAAGAGCTCGGAAGGCAGATGGATGCCGTAGTTCTCGAGGTGGTCAGAGAATGCTGGCCTGATACCGGTTGCCTTGAGGTAGCCCTTGTACTTCCCGTTGTCGTCGAATCCCATCGCGTAGTCGAACAACATGAGGTCCTGAAGCGTGATGATGTCACCCTCCATACCCACGACCTCGGTCACGTGCGTCACTCGGCGTGTTCCGTCCCTCAGCCGGTGTACATGGACGATCAGGTCCAAAGCAGACGCCATCTGTTCGCGAATCGCCCTGATCGGGAGGTCCATGCCTGCCATGAGCACCATGGTCTCGATCCTCGCAAGCGTGTCACGCGGTGCATTCGAGTGAACAGTGGTCAGAGACCCGTCGTGACCAGTGTTCATCGCCTGCAACATGTCAAGCGCTTCACCGCCCCGGACCTCACCGACGATGATCCGGTCCGGACGCATACGCAGCGTGTTTCGAACAAGGTCCCTGATCGCCACCTCACCCTTGCCTTCAAGGTTTGCTGGCCGAGATTCGAGCGTGAGAACATGCGCCTGGTTCAACTGGACCTCAGCGGCGTCCTCAACGGTGACGATCCGCTCATCAGCAGGTATGAAGTTCGACAGCACGTTGAGCAGTGTCGTCTTTCCGGAGCCGGTCGATCCAGACACGATCACGTTCAGACGACCCTCAACGCACCGTTTGAGAAGGCCCGCAACCTGCTCACTCATGGACCCGTTGGCGACGAGGTCTTCAACAGTGAAAGGATCAACTGCGAACTTTCGAATCGTGACGTATGGTCCACCAATCGCAAGAGGGTGAATGATGGCATTGACGCGAGAACCGTCCGGCAATCGGGCGTCAACCATCGGCGTCGCCTCATCGATTCGACGTCCGACTTGTCCGACGATCTTCTCGATGATTCGCTCGAGGTGGTTCGCATCGACGAAACGGACATCGGTTTTGGACAGGCGACCATGGCGTTCCACCCACACGCTATGTGGGCCGTTGACCATCACCTCGGTGATGTCCGGGTCCGCAAGGAAGGGGTCGATCGGCCCATAGCCGAGCACGTCGTCAGCGATCTCTTGGAGCAGCGCCAAGCGGTCGGCTCTAGCAAGGGGTACGGATTGCTCCTGCTCGAGCGCCCACTCGAGCATCTCCATGACCCGGAGCTTGAGCTCGGCGTCAGACATCTCTGCGCTGTAGAGCGAGGGACCGAGACCCTCCACCACTTTGTAGTGAAGCTTCCGCCGAAGATCTTGTTTGACCTCAGCTCGTTGGACATCGGACGTGTCGTCAGCGGTCTTAGCGGCTTTGACTCTGTCTGCGAGACTCATACGGTTTGCCTCCGTTACGGTGCCGGTTGTACCCGGCTACTTGAACCAGCCCTTGGACGCGACTTCCTCCTGCTCGTCCTGACGTTCGCCCTCGAACACGAGCAGGGCCACGTCTCTCATATTCTTTGCAGGTTTCGATCTTGGATAGAGCATGACCACAGGCTCCCCTTCGTTGACCGCTCTGGGAATCAACTTATCAGACACGATCGCCGCCTGAACCTCAAGACCAAGCGAACGCTGAAGCTCGTCGATGTCAAGCCTCGCCTTCGAATTGAAACGGTTGAGTACCAATTTGATCTTCTCGAACGGGAATTTGATGAGCTTCAGCGTATCGAGCGCCAGTTTGGCGTTCTTGACCGCAGGCAAGTCCATATCGACCACGAGCAACACGGTGTCGGAACGCTCGAGAATCGACAGCACCGGCTCGTCAAGGAACGGTGCAGTATCGATCAATACGTAGTCGAACATCCGCTTGAGCATGCCGATGGTCTTGACGACGACCTGAGTCGATACTTCATCGGCGAGCGACGGCTCGAGTGGGGCGGATAGAACACGCATCCCGGACGCGTGGGTCGCAAGGAGGCTGTCGAGGAGGGCTTCGTCGAGTTTCTCGATGTCTCGAGCGGCATCGACGATGGTGTGACGCGGGTCGATCTGAAGGGATATGCACACATCCCCGAACTGGAGGTCGGCATCGAGCACGACGACGCGCGACGGATCGCCACTCATGGCAGCGAGGGCAAGAGCGACGTTGACCGTCGTCACAGTCTTGCCAGCACCGCCCTTCGGCGACATGATCGTTACAACCTTCCCGATCTTTGTCTTCGGCGAAGCCGAACTGCCGGCGTATAACGCCGCCTTCTCGATGTACCCGAGCATCGTGGCGATCTTCGCTTCGTCGAGCGGTGCGTCGATAACGTCGCTATACCCAACCCGTATCGCAGCTCTCAGCACGTCTGTCGTTACCGCATCAGCGACAAGCACCAGTGGAAGTTGCGGCTGAACATCCAGCAGCAGCGCCGCCTCGTTCACGCCTGACTCATGGGCGAAGCTCGGTCCGATCACCGCAAGTTCAATGCCCTCTTCGACCAGCTTGCGTTGGGCATCGGAGACGTTACGTGCTTGGTAGACCTTGTGGCCATCCAACAACTCGATGGTATTCTCCATCGCCTCCGAATCGGTGTCGAGAACCAGGATCGACCGGGTGGTTACATCGTTTGCGTTATTGCTCACCGAGCACCAGCCCCAATTCAGCAGAGATGCGATCGAGGAGTCCGTATATGTCGTCCACAAGGATCACCTGGGCGTCATACGGAATGTAGGTGCCGTCAGACGGCAACAAGGAGAGAACGAGGCTCGAATACGTGGATGCCCACAGGATTCGCTCGGCCTGCTGCGGAGTGACCTCGAAGACAAAGATCTGGCCGCCGACAGGCGTTAGCCCGGTGACGAGTGGCGCTGGCCGCGTGTCCGGCCCGACGGCAAGCACCTGGATCTCCTGGAAGATCGTCTCCGTGAGGGCGTAGGACCCAGGAAGCGCCGCAAGCAGCGTGTTCTCTATGGACGGCTCAACCGGAGCTTCCGGATCAGCGATCGCCTCGGCGTCCTCTTCGGTGATCGGCTGGAAGAAGAAGTCGCGGAGTTCCTCGTTCGACACCATCGAGAGGTAGTCGAAGGGCGATAGCGATGTCGATCCGATGATGTTCACGTTGTCGCCCGGTCGGATGAAGCCGCCGGTCGACCCCACTGCGGAGAACTCGACCGATATCGCAACCTTTCCTGGGGCCAGCGATTCGTTAAGCCTGATCTCGGTCTCTGAGACGTCAACGAACGACGACACCGTTATCAGCTGACTGGTAGAGATGGGTCCCGATGCGACCTTCCCGTCAAGTACCGATGCGAGGTCACTCGGATTCCTCGGACAACCGAATTCGTTCGGATCCTTCGTCGCGTTCTCCCCGGCTGCACCGAGACAGAGGATCGTCGATCCTTCGAACACCACGTGCTCACGCAGCGCTGTGCTCTCGGAGATGAACTGCCCAGCCTCCGCACCCGATGTCTTGGACAAGATCGGCTCGATCGCACGATATACGACGACCTCGCTGATGTCCGACTTGATGGCGTCCTCCACTGACGTCAAGTAAGAGAAGAGTGCCCAGCCTGAAACGGCTGCAAGCAACACAGCGATAGCAAGTACGAGGGTGCGCCGGCCCATATCAGTTGTTCCTCTCCGACGTGAACGTCAGGTTACGGACACGCATGAGGGGTGTGCCCCATGCGTGCAATGCAGAGATTGGCAGACGACCCCGCTCGAGGTCAAGCATTGCCATATCAGTTGTTCCCGATGCCACGCTCTTTGAGCTCCGCGAGAATCGCCTCAAGCGATGAGTCGGCTGAGAATCCGGGCGATTCTGGCGTTTCATCCTCACGCTGGAATTCCCTGCGACGAGGGCGTGCTGGTTCTTTCTCGGTCCATGACGAGCGTTCCTCCCAATCAGGAAGAGCCTGCTTGATCGACAGGCTCACACGTCGTCTTTCGGCATCAATCTCAGTCACCTTAACGCTTACTTCCTGGCCGAGTGACAGCTCCAGTTCGGGACTCTCGACGTGGTGCATGGCGATCTCAGAGACGTGTACGAGTCCCTCAACACCTTCACCGACGGACACGAATGCTCCGAACGGAACCGTCTTCGTGACCTTGCCGGGAACGACGGAGCCGACCTCGGTGCCTCGGGCGAACATCTCCCACGGGTCCTCAGCCGTCTGTCGGATCGAAAGTGAGATGCGCTCCCGTTCGTAGTCGACCTCAAGAACCTTGACCTTGACCTGATCACCAACCGTGACGATCTCGCCAGGGTGGTTGACATGACGCCATGAAAGCTCGGAAACATGGACAAGGCCGTCCATACCCCCGAGGTCCACGAATGCGCCGAAATTGACAACGCTTGAGACCACACCGGGCCTCACGTCGCCCTCTTTGAGATCGGTGAGGAACGCCTGCCGTTGCTCTGCCTGCTCCTCTTCGAGATAGGCACGACGGGAGAGAACCACGTTGTTCCGGTTGCGATCGAGTTCGATCACCTTTGCTTCGATCGGCTCGCCGACGAACGGCTGCAGGTCGCGAACTCTCCTCAGGTCCACCAGGGATGCTGGCAGAAAGCCGCGGAGGCCGATATCAACGATGAGTCCACCCTTGACGACCTCGATGACGTGGCCAGTGACCGTGCCGCCGTCGTTCATGACGCCTTCAATGCGTCCCCATGCTCGCTCGTACTGGGCCCGCTTCTTCGAAAGCACGAGACGACCCTCGTCGTCCTCCTTCTGGAGCACTAATGCTTCGATCTCATCGCCAACCTTGACGACGTCATCGGGGTTGGCATTGTTGCGGACAGAGAGTTCGTGTGGAGGAATGACTCCCTCAGACTTGTAGCCGATATCGACGAGAACTTCATCAGGATCGACCCGAACAACGGTGCCTGCGACGATGTCGCCCTCTTTGAATTCGAACACGGTCTGCTCGATCGCTGCCGCGAAGTCGTCAGCCGAAATGTCGTCAGGGATGTCGCCGATGCTCTTGGGGGCCGAGATTGCCGGTCGGTCACCACGAGGCCGCGGACGCACAGGCTTCTCATCTTTCGATTCGTCTTTGGATCCCTCGACAGGTGCCTCTGTGGCTTCATCCGACGCCTCTGCGGCTTCTTCGACTTTGGCTTCGGCAGCGGCTTCAACGACGGGCTCCACAGCGGAGTCCCCTGCGGTTTCTTCGACTTTGGCTTCGGCAGCGGCTTCAACGACGGGCTCCACAGCGGAGTCATCTTCGACGGACTCTTCGGCAGCATCGCTCGCAGGAACGTCAGGCGCCTGCTCATCGGACGCAGGGCTGTCCGAGCCTTCCGTGATCTGCTCCGACTCGGAAGCATCGGCGACAGAATCAACCACCGCTGATCCGTCGTCCGTGGTCCGTGGTCCGTTGTCTTCTGGTCCACTGTCTTGTGTGCCGTTGTCGGCTGGCTCGATAGCCGCAGTTAACAGCTCCTCACCGGTTGCGGTGAGCTATCGGTCGGTGTCGTTGGGCATGTAAGGGTTGGTCTCCTTGCAAGGGGCTTGTACCTTCGGGCGCGCTCAGCAGGCCAACGAAGGCTCCACAAGCATATAGCAACGGATGTCCAAACGGCAGGGTGAATGGGCGGTCAGTGCCCTGCTGCAGCGAGCGTCTCGCCGACGCCGTACGACACCTTGAGAGGCACGCGGAGTTCAGCGACACCCTCCATGATCTCGACCGTCAGCATGGTTACATCGTCGAGTTCGACGTTCGGAACCTCGAGCACCAATTCATCATGGATCTGCAGAAGCATCTCGGCACCGGATGAGCTCGACCTGAGCGCCGCTTCAAGATCGATCATCGCCTTCTTGATGATGTCGGCTGCAGATCCCTGGATCGGCGCATTCAACGCCATGCGCTCCCCCATCTGCCTGTCTCGCGTGCTCCGGCTGTGTAGTTCTGGAAGGTATCTTCGTCTCCCGAGGATCGTGGTCGTATATCCGGTGTCCCTCGCCCGCTCGACAATGCCGCTCATGAATCGGCGAACCTCCGGGAACTGATCGAAATACTCATCGATGTGACGTTGCGCCTCCGACCGATCGATATCCAAGCGCTGCGCCAACCCGTACGCCTCCATGCCGTACAGCAGCCCGAAGTTGATCATCTTCGACGTTCGCCGCATCGCATCGGTGACTTCCTCAAGTTCCACGCCGTTGACTCTCGCCGCGGTCGCTGCGTGGATGTCAACGTCGTTCGTGAACGCAGACACGAGACCGGGATCCTCCGACATGTGCGCCAGAATCCTCAATTCGATCTGCGAATAGTCGGCTACGAGGAAAGTCGATCCTTCTCCAGCGACGAACGCGTTACGAATCGCACGCCCCTCTTCGGTTCGGACAGGGATGTTCTGGAGGTTCGGCCGCTCCATGGACAGGCGTCCTGTCGCGGCTCCCATCTGATTGAATCGGCCACGAACCCTCCCATCGGCTCCGACCAGATTGAGCAGCGCCTCAACGTAGGTCGACCGGAGCTTGTCGAGTTCCCTGAACGACAGGAGCTTGGACACGATGGCATGCTGATCCGCAAGTTTTTCAAGGACCGATGCGTCTGTTGAAGGTGCTCCTTTCGGGGTCTTCTTGATCACGGGCAGCCCGAGTTCGTCGAACAAGACCTGCCTGAGTTGCAGTGTCGAGTTGACGTTGAACGAATGGCCAGCAAGATCATGGATCTCAGACTGGAGCACAGCGATTCGGGCCGTAAGATCCTGCCCGAAAGCGACGAGGAAGTCGACATCGAGCCCGACTCCCGCGTGCTCCATGCCTGCGAGTATCGGCACCAGCGGAAGTTCGATCTCCGTGTAGAGGCCAAGACCTCCTCGGGCGTCCATCTGCTCGGTGAGTGGCTCCACAAGACGTTCGATAGCGACCGCTCGCCTCGCTGGCGTATCAAGGTCGATGGCTGCCTCGTCGAACGAGAAGGCCTCCTGTAATCCTCCGTCATCCCCCCTGTCGGCCTCATCGACATCGACACCAAGCTCCTTGTACGCAAGGTCCTCAAGGCTTGGGGCGCGTTGTGCAGGGTTTATCACGTAGGCAGCGAGCATCGTGTCGAACGCCAGAACAGGCACCGGCAGCTCTGCTTCGATGAGAGCAAGCACCACTGCCTTGGCGTCGTGTGCGACGATTCCCCGGACCGTGCGACAGTCTTTCGAGCATTCCGGACGCTTGCACAAGCGGCACGTAGTGGGCTGGCTCACCAGCAACAACCAAACCGAGAAGATCCGAACCGTCCCATACCGGATCGACAGCCAGCGCTCTGTCGCTGACAAGAGATGTCGCCTTGACCGGATCGGTTACCGAAATAACCTCGATGTCCAGAACGGCGCGCTCTGCGACCGTCACCCCGCCAAGGTCCTCCAGTCGCTGCCACAAGGTTCGGAACGCGAGGTCGTCGAACAGCGATCTGACGATGTCACGATCGAAGGGAGTGAGATCGAGATCGGCCGGGCCAAGGTCGTCCAACGGCACGTCAAAGATCATCGTCATGAGCTCTCGGTTCAGGAAGACCTGATCTCGCGCCGCCGCAAGATTCTCGCTGAGCTTCGGGGTCATCTCATCGAGAGATGAGTACAGGGACTCAAGACTTTCGTGGGCGTTGATGAGCTTTGCCGCAGTCTTCTCCCCCACCCCCGGCACGCCAGGCAGATTGTCCGATGGGTCCCCTCTCAACGCCGCATACTCGACATAGCGATCGGGAGCGATCCCGTAGCGTTCCTCTATCCACGATGGTGTGGCGTGAACCGTGTCGGAGATGCCTCGTTTGGTATAGAGGATCGTGATGTCATCGGTCGACAATTGGAACGCGTCCCTATCTCCTGTGACAACGACTATCTCGTACCCGATCTCCCTACCCGATCGCGACAGCGTTGCGATGACATCGTCTGCCTCGAACCCGGCGGCGCTGACCTGCGGGATCTGCATCGCCTCGAGCACCTCCTTTATCAGCGGCACTTGGCTGCGAAAGATGTCCGGTGCCGACTCGCGGTTCGCCTTGTACTCGGGATAGCGATCGGCCCGAAAGGTCTTCTCGGCTCGATCCCATGCGACCGCTACGGCGTCGGGAGCCTCATCATCAAGGAGCTTGATCAACATCGAAGTGAAACCGAAGACTGCGTTCGTGATCTGGCCGCTTGGGGTCGCGAGGTCCGGAGGAAGTGCATAGAAGGCCCGATATGCGAGTGAATGTCCGTCGAGCAACGCAAGCTTCTTCATGCGCTCAGCGTACTGTCACCCCGCCTGCAGCTTCGCAAGGCTGGCATCACGCTTTCGAGTCGTCCTGGCCCGCTTATCAACCAACTTGTCGATGTGTTTCATCATCCGTGCAACGTCCGAGGCTGTCATGCGGGCATCCTGACGATCCTCGGCGTGCTCTGTGACCACGGCATCGCGTTGGGTATCGGCATCGATGTGCTCGAGCATCCCTAGTTCGGCGCGAGCCTGCTCGATATCACCATCAAGGCTCTCGATCATCGCGTTGAGACCGTGGATCTTGTCAAGAGCGCTTCGTGCCATCGCAGGAGACTACTGCACCGCGACCGAGCGACTAGAACGGATTCGTTAGGTAGCCTTGACGGCCAGGCCGGGATGGCGGAATGGTAGACGCGGTGGACTCAAAATCCACTGAGCGCAAGCTCGTGGGGGTTCAAGTCCCCCTCCCGGTACTTTGGGAAGACCACAGACAACAGACCAGAAGCGCTCCCGGCGGCTCTGTTGAACATTCCGGATCCGACCTGGTTATCGCTGCATTGCTGCTGAGAATTCGGACACAATGTGAGTCAGACTCGCCACGGCTTCGTCAGGCGTGCCCGCTTCCAACACCCTTCGCACGATTGCTGTTCCCACGATCACGCCGTCTCCGACGGCGGCCGCGAGCGCCGCGTGGGCTGGTGTGGAGATACCGACGCCGAACACCAGTGGCCTATCGGTCACCTCTCGCACGCTCTTGGCCAGCGATTTCGTGTTCTTCGATGCTTCCGAGCGTTCGCCGGTGATCCCGACCTCCGCGATGCCATACACGAACACGGGATCGCCTGCTGCGACGAGCCGGAGGCGCGGCTCGTCCGTCGTTGGGGCTGCGAACAGCACCATGCCCAGCCCTGTTCTCTCGGCCTCGGCGAGGAACGGCGCGGCCTCATCAACGGGTAGATCGGCGATGATGAGGCCCGAGACGCCGGCCCGCTTCGCCTTGTCGAAGAATGCGCCGACCCCGACCCGAAGCACAGGATTCACATACGTCATCGCGAGGACGGGCTTGTGCGTCGCCTCAACGATCTCAGCCACGATCTCGAGAGCCACATCAACCGTGATTCCGGTGTTGAGTGCCCGCTCGCCCGCCTCCATGATCACCGGGCCGTCCATGAGCGGGTCCGCATAGGGAATGCCGACCTCGAAGCCGTCGGCCCCCGCTTCCGCCATCGCAACGAACATCGCGACCGACGATTCTCTCGAGGGTATTCCAGCCGTGAGATACGGCAGCAACGCTGCTCGATTCTGGTCCTTCGCCACATCGAACATGTCGGTGATCGCCGAGCGCCCGGTGTCAGTCATACAACGCGGCCACCTGTTGCACATCCTTGTCGCCACGCCCGGAGAGGTTGAGCACAACCGTCTTCCCTTTCAGTGAACTCGCCTCTCTCACGATCCACGCAAGTGCGTGGCTCGACTCAAGTGCGGGGATGATGCCCTCGGTGCGACAGAGCAAATGGAACGCGGCGACTGCTTCGTCATCCGAAACGTTCTCGTACGCGACCAGGTCCTGGTCCTTGAAGTAGGAATGCTCCGGCCCGACACCCGGGTAGTCGAGACCGGCACTGATCGAGTGCGCCTCGAGGACCTGGCCGAAGTCATCCTGGAGCATGTACGTCATCGAGCCGTGTAGAACGCCGGGCGATCCGTGGCCGAGTGAGGCACCGTGCTTGCCAGACGCGATGCCGAGCCCACCTGCCTCGACACCGACGAGGTCAACACCGGGCTCCCCAACGTACGGATAGAACACTCCCATCGCGTTCGAGCCTCCTCCGACGGGTGCGACGATGACGTCGGGCGTCGGGGCGCCCGCTGAGCCGTTGAGTTGTGCCTTCAGCTCTTCGCCGATCACCTTCTGGAACTCCCGAACCATCCACGGAAACGGATGAGGGCCGACGACAGAACCGATGATGTAGTGCGTGGTGGCAACCGAAGCGACCCAGTCCCGCAACGCGGCCGACACCGCATCTTTGAGCGTTCCAGCGCCCGATGTCACCGGTATGACTTCCGCACCCAGGAGTCGCATCCGGTACACGTTGAGCGCCTGCCGCTCGATGTCCTTCTCCCCCATGTACACAGCACACTCAAGGCCGAGCAGAGCACACGCTGTCGCTGTGGCGACACCGTGTTGACCGGCGCCCGTCTCGGCGATCACGCGTTCTTTGCCCATGCGCTTCGTGAGAAGCCCCTGGGCAACGGTGTTGTTGATCTTGTGTGCCCCTGTGTGCGCAAGGTCTTCCCGCTTGAGCCAGAGGTCCAAGCCGAGATGGTCCGACATCCTTTCGGCGTGGTAGACGGGCGTCGGTCGGCCGACAAAGGTTGCCAGCAGATGCTCAAGGTCCGCACGGAAACCCTCATCGGACCACGCGTCGACGAACGCGTCTGTCAGTTGGTTCAGAGCTGGCATCAGGGTTTCGGGAGCGAAGGTTCCACCAAAGTCACCGAATCGGCCACTCTCCGTTGGTCGGTCAAGTCTCATGCCAGCTTCGCCTGTTCGATGAAGGCGTGGATGCTACTCGGGTCCTTGACCCCTGGTTCAATCTCCAGCCTGCTTGATGCATCAACACCGAACGGATGGACCGTTTGAATCGCCTCTGCCACGTTGTCGGGTCCCAACCCTCCGGCAAGGACGAATGGCCTCCCGGGCTCCGTAAACATATTCCAGTCGAACGCGACGCCCGTCCCACCGTGATCGTTCGCCGATGCGGTGTCGTACAGGGGCATGCTCTGGTCGGGGATGTCTCTCGCATCGAGTTCAGGGCCCTCAGGTCCGACCCTGACCGGGTGCAGACTGAGATAGCCAGCGTCCACTGCCTCGGCAGCAACATCGGTGGCATAGCGGCCATGGTTCTGGATTCCGCGCGCACCGGTGTACTCGGCCGCGACAAGCGCTTCAGCGGGCGTCAGGTCAACGGTCACGATGAACGTTGCGATCGGGACGCCGTCCATCAACGAAGCTGCACGATCAAGGGCGAGGAAGCGAGGTGATCCCGGGAACAGGACGAACCCGACCGCATCGGCACCGCCTTCTATGGCGGCTTCGAGCGCAGGTTCGTCCGTGATGCCGCATACTTTGACCCAGGTCATCTCGCCCCTTTGAGCGCCGCAACCAGCGCGGCCGGATCATCGGACCGCACCAGCGCCTCACCAACCAGGATCGCGTCGTATCCCGCCGACGCCATCCTCTCGGCTCCCTCCACATCCGACACACCGGATTCTCCGATCGTCACCACGTCATCCGGCAGGAACGCTGCCGCCTCCTCGGCCACCGAGAGATCAGTGACGAACGTTCTGAGATCGCGGTTGTTGACCCCGATGATTCCAGCTCCAGAGTCGGCGGCTCCCGCTACCTCGGAAACCGAATGCGCCTCAACGATGACATCGATCCCGACATCGTTGGCAACCGTCACGAGCTCACGAAGCTTCGTCTCCGACAATGCCGCGACGATCAGCAAGACAGCGTCAGCGCCCGCACTGCGGGCCTCCCATATCTGAGAGGCAGATCTCGTGAAGTCCTTTCGCAGTACAGGCACAGAGACTGCTTCTCGCACAGCCGTCATGTCGTCGAGGGATCCTCCGAAGAAGTGGGGCTCGGTCAACACAGAGATCGCGTCGGCCCCACCCTCCTCGTATCGCATGGCCACGCTGACCGGGTCGAGGTCTGGGTCGATATCCCCCGCAGACGGAGAACGGCGTTTGATCTCGGCGATCACCGACAGTCCCGGAGCGGAGATCGCTGATGCAAACGACCGGAGCGGCTCAGCCGTCGCAGCGGCAGCAACGAGCGAGTCGAACCGCCGATCTGCGATGTCTGCCCGCTCGTCGGCGGATTGAAGGATCTTGTCGAGCACACGTGCAGCCTATCGACGTTCACAGACGCTGCGTAGGGAGGTTCACGGTGAATGTCGTGCCCGTGGCAGGATCGCTCGTGCACGACACCGTGCCACCCATCGCATCGACGATCTGGGCGACGATCGCAAGGCCAAGACCCGAACCTGCCGGTCGCTGGGCTCGATACCGCTCGGCAACGTACAGCCGGTCGAACACTCGGGGAAGATCTGTCTGCGAGATCCCGGGGCCAGAATTTCGGATGGCAATCGCCACCGCATCTGACGCGGCCTCCACGCCGATGTCTATCTGTCCCCCATCGGGTGTGTAGCGGAGCGCGTTCTCGACGAGATTCGACAGGACCTGGGACAGACGGTCCGGGTCGACCAGCCGCTCGCCGGTCGGCTCACACCGTGTCTCGATCGTGATCGACGATGCGTCGGCCCTGGATTCGAACGCCAGGGGAAGCCCCTCAACAAGTCCCGCTACGTCAACGCGCTCAGGTCGGATCGTGTACTCGTGTGCCTCGATCCGGGCGAGGAGCATCACATCCTCAACCAATCGTGACAGCTGGTCAGTCTGCGTGCTCAGGATCCGAGCGACCCGAGGCAGATCCGACTCTGGGATGTCTCCCCCGTCAAGCGCCTCGGCGTATCCACGAATCGTCGTGAGAGGCGTCCTCAGGTCGTGGCTGACAGACATCAGGAACTCGCGCTCTCGTATCCGGACATCCTGGAGCTGTTCGGTCATCGAGTTGAAGGCGGCGGCGACCGCAGCGATCTCATCCGACCCCTCCACAGGTGAGCGGGTGTCGAGCTCCCCCTGTCCGACGGCGACAGCCGCCGTCTCAAGACCATGCAACCGCCGAGAAAGCGATCGCCCGAACCAAACGCCGAGAGCGATCGTGAGGGCGGCGCCCACAGCAAGAGCAACCGCGAGCGGGACAGTGATCAACCCGGTCGGCAGGATCGGTTGCGATCGTCCGATTGCGACCTCCAAGGTTCCGGCTGCTCCATCAAGTCGCTCCACAACGACGAGCATCGGCTTTCCGCCGACGTCGACCGTCACAACCTCACCCTCGGCGACGTCCGCTGGCAGATGCGGAAGAAGGACAAGCGGCTCGTTGATCGGTATCTGCCGGTCTCTCACGGTCAACGCAGCCTCGACGATGTCGTGGCCACCGAGATTCTGCGCCCGCTGGAGGCTCCTCTGAAGTACCGATCGATACCTGCTCAGTTCGGCCCCGGGGCGATCCCCTGGCCGGAACTGCACATCGGTGAGGCGCTCCTCGATCACTTCCGCGGTCGCCCTCGCCTGACGAGCGAGTTCGTCGGCGGCAGACGACGCGACACGGTTCCTGATGACGAGCGCGGCCATGACGCCCACCATCAGCGTCACGACGACGACGACCGCCGTCGCGAGGAAGATCCTGCGTTGCACTAGCCGCCAACCCTGTAGCCGACACCCCACACGGTCTCGATCGGGAACCCGTCGAGCTTCTTGCGGAGTTGCCTCACATGAACATCAACTGTTCGAGTTTCACCGAAATAGTCGTAGCCCCATACAGCATCCAGCAGCTGTGACCGTGAGAGTACGAGCCCGGAATGTTCGGACAGGTACCAGAGCAGATCGAACTCCCTGGCGGTCGGCCTGACCGTCTCCCCCGTGGGCGTGACGACCTCACGACGCCCGCTGTCGATGCTGAACCCACCCACCGTTCGCACCGCCGCTTTGATCCGAGGCTCCTCGGCCCTTCGGAGCACCGCGTGAAGCCGTGCAACGACCTCCTTGGGAGAGAACGGCTTGGTGATGTAATCGTCGGCGCCGACCTCCAACCCAATGATCGTGTCCGTTTCGGAGTCCCTGGCCGTCAAGATCAGGATCGGGACGTCGGAACGCTTTCTGATCTCCCTGCAAACCTCGACACCATCCATACCCGGCAGTCCAAGGTCGAGGAGAACAGCACGCGGATGACGCTCGTTGAGACGATCGAGGCCACCTTCACCCGTGTCTGCGTGAATGAGCGTGAACCCCTCACGTTCGACGTAGAGGCGCAGCAGCTCAGCGATCTCATCGTGGTCCTCTATGAGCAGGATGGATCCGCCCGACACATCACCCTCCTGTGCGTTGAGGTCGCGAGCGTAGAGCATCGATGTAAGAGAACTGTGAAGAGATGATGAGCGCAGGGATAGATCGCTAGTGCCCTGTCCAGCAACGTTCGTAGTGTCGATGCCGAGTCAGGGGCGCTGGGCGCAAGGACGCAGGACGAAGGCGCATTCTGGAATGCGTCGAGGACGATGACACCGCGAGCGGTGTTCCTGGCCGGCAGAACGATGCAAAGGTTGCTGGACAGGGCACTTACAAGCGATCCGCTGCGTCGATCGCCGTGAGGACTGCGTGGGCCTTTGCCACGCACTCGCGGTATTCGTATCCGGGATCCGAATCGACAACGACGCCTGCTCCGGCTTGCACCCATGCCTTCGTGCCCTTGATCACGCATGTCCGGAGCGCTATCGCTGTGTCGAGCGTTCCCGAAAAGTCGATGTAGCCGACCGCTCCTGCATACGGACCGCGGGCGGTGGGTTCCAGTTCATCGATGATCTCCATCGCCCTGACCTTCGGTGCGCCAGACACCGTTCCATGGGGGAACGTCGCCCTCAGGACATCGATCGGGCCGACGCCGTCTTCGATCTCACCTGAAATGCCAGAAACGATGTGCATGACATGTGAGTACCGCTCGACCACCATCAATTCGTCGATCGTCACGGTCCCGAACTTGCAGACGCGGCCGAGGTCGTTGCGCGCCAGGTCGATGAGCATGACGTGTTCGGCTCGCTCCTTCGGGTCCGCGAGCAGTTCCCTTTCTAGTTCGAGGTCCTCTGCCTCGGTCTTCCCCCTCGGACGCGTCCCCGCGATCGGTCGTGAGTACGCAACGCCGTCGCGGACGCGAGACATGAGCTCGGGCGATGAACCTACGACAGAGACATCGCCTGTGCGGACCAGGAACATGAATGGCGATGGGTTCACGAGACGAAGCGCCCGGTATACGGAGAACGCGTCGCCGGAGAAATCTGCCTCGAACCTGATCGATGGGACGATCTGGAATGCATCGCCGGCGATGATGTACTCGATTGCTTTCCTGACGGCGTCTTCGAACATCGTCTGCGTCATGTTGGCCGTGGCAGGAGGAAGTCCTTCGAATGCGGGGCGTTCCGTTGTCCGCGCCGCCGGGGGTTCAGTCAGCTTTGCGGCTGCATCGCGAAGAGCCGCGATCGCTCGACCGTAGTCGGCGTCGGGGTCATCAGTTACATAGACGTTGCGGATCAATGTGATCGTGTCCCTGAGGCGATCGAATGCGGCAAGTGATCCCACGAACTGCCAAACCATCTCCGGCAGGCCGCGATCGTCGAATGGGCGGTCAGGGAGATGCTCGACGTACCGCACAGCGTCGTACGCAAGGAAGCCGACCGCACCGGTGTGGAGGGGAGGCAACGGACCGGACAGGTGCATTTCAGACTCAGAGGGCGTGGTGTACCGACCCGTCAACTCTGCAAGTACGTCCAGCGGGTCACCTTCACCAACGTCGATCGATGGCTCGTCGACGGTCGACGTGCCCTCACGCGAGATAACCGTGAACGCTGGGTCCCAGCCAATGAAAGACCAGCGTCCCCATCGTTCACCGCCTTCGACCGACTCGAGCAAGAATCCATCGTCTTCACCCACGAGTTGTTCGAACACGGAGACCGGGGTGTGCCGATCCCCGAGCACCTCCAACGCAACCGGCACAACTGAATACTGCTCGGCGAGCTCGCGAAACGATTCGATCGTGAGAGATGGCTGCATGGTCCCGAGAGCGTACCGCAAGCCGACCAGAGTCGAAGCCCGAGGTCTGAGGTCTGAGGTCTGAGGTCTGAGGTCTGAGCGATCGCAGCGAGCGACTAAACGCTCGCAAGACCGTCAAGACCGATGCTCGTCAGGAGATCCGAGAACCAGGCGGACAACGTCACGATCTCCCCTGTGACCAACAGGACGCCGAAACCGGCGAGCAGCAGGCCGGAAACGACAGTGATCTGGGTCAGGTGCTTCTTGACCCAATCGAACGCTGAGAACGCCTTGGTGAGAAGCAGTGATGTCAGTAAGAATGGGACACCGAGTCCGACGCTGTAGAAGAACAAGACGACCATGCCCTCGTACACCGTGTCAGAGTTCGCACCGAGCGTCAGGGCGGTCGCAAGGAACGGACCGATGCACGGGGTCCATCCAAAGGCGAACGCAGCGCCCATGACCGGTGGGCCGAACAAACCCATCTTTTTCGCTCCGGAGGACTCCACTCTCCGGTCCTTCATGAACGGCAAGAAGAAGTTCGGAGTCCATACCGCCGTCACGGCGATGAACAAACCCATGATGATGATCACCCAACCGGCGAGCGTTGTTACCCATGCGGAGTTGAGGAACGAAGACAGAGCCGTCGCTGAGGCACCGAGGGCGACGAACACGGAAGAGAAGCCAAGCACGAAGAGTGCGGTGCGGCCGACGACCCGTTTCGTCGAGACATTGCCTTCTGCCAGTTCCGCCATGTCGTAACCCGACATCAAGGAGATGTAGCCCGGAAGAAGAGGCAGAACGCACGGCGACAGGAACGAAGCTGCTCCTGCAAACAATGCGGCGATGATCGCTACATCCACTCTGGCCCTCCATGGCTTGTCTTGCGGGAACAACGATAAGCACCGCGCCATTGTTCCCAAGTCCTTCGTTGCCCATCTCGGGCGATGGCATACGTATTACGTACTACGGAGCGAGCGCAGGGAGCGACTACCGCTAACCTCCACGGCTGCCGCCATCATCGATCGGGACATGACCTCCTCGCCGCACACACAGACCAAGCAGCGCATCACGCCTTCTGCACGCAGGATCGTGTTCCTGACGGCGATCATCGGATTCGTGAGCGGTTATGCAGCAAGCCAGATGCCGCACACCCTGCCCTTCGTGCGGACATCCCTTGAACTCACGGAAGGGCAGATGAGCGGTGTGTTCGCCGCCGTACGCGCGGCTTCACTGATCGGTGTCGTGTTCACCATCGCGGCCGACCGCATCGGTAGGAGACGGCCATTGCTCGCAGCCTTCGCTCTGATGTCCGTTGCCAGCCTCATGACCGCTTTCATACCTACGCTCCCGGGTTACGTCATCTCACAGTCAGTGGTTCGCCTGTCCGTGGTCGCGATCGCAGCGATATCGATCGTGCTCATCGCAGAGGAGATGCCGGCCGGTTTCAGGGCTCTCGCACTCGGCATGTACGGCCTTGCAGGCTCTCTTGGTGTCGGCTTCGGCCTCTTGTTGCTCCCGCTCGCGGAGGGAACAGACAACGCATGGCGGATCCTCTTCGGCATCGGTTCCCTCGGCCTTCTCATTTTCCCCCTGCTCAACCGTTTCCTGCCCGAGTCGAAAGCGTTCATTCCCGCTCCGCCGTTCCCGTTCATCAAAGCGCTCGGCATGGGGCTGGGTAGGCACTTCTGGCCGCTGGCTGGAGTCGCGTTCTTCGTCGGTGCGTTCTCGAGTCCAGCATTCGATTTCGTGCTCGAGCGGCTCATCAACGACCTGTCATGGGACACCGGTGCCGCTCGGTTCCTCCTGATCGTGTTCTCCGGTCTTGGCGCCATCGGATTGCTGGTCGGCGGCAGACTTGCCGACCGGTGGGGTCGGAGGCCGACCTCGACTTTGGCACTCGGCATAGGGCTCGTTGGCGGGATCGGCTTCTACACGATCGATTCGGGATGGTTTCTCGCCGGATCGATCTTCCTCGCGACACTCGGTGCCACGATGCTCACCCCCTCCTTCGCCGCACAACGAGCAGAACTCTTCCCAACCCGCATCCGGGCGACCGCTGGCGGGTGGATCACGAACATCGCGATCATCGGCTCGATCAGCGGATTTGGGTTCGGCGCCTTCATGATCGATCGGTACGGCCTACCTGTCACTGTTTCGCTTCTCAGCGTTGGGCTCGTCATCTCGATCTTCCTGATCCTCAGGCTGCCCGAGACGCGGGGGATGGATCTCGTCCGGAAGAAAGCTTCCCCCACCGGTACCAACCCGCAAGGCTGACAAGCCTCACCAGGGTGAGCACCGCAAGGCCGACCCAGATCCCTACGAGCGTGTCTCCAACCAAGACGATCGTGATCACTGACGCTGCTCCGGCCACGACCATCGACGCTGCCAGATACCTGAACGCCGACGCACCAACACCGATCCCGTCCCAGACGTACACGAGCGCGGTCAACGGTTGGAGGACGATCACGAACCAGTAGATCGATGACAGCTCGTCCGCCACAGCACCGTCCAGTGAGAACAACGAAACGATCAAGGGTGCAGTCACGAAAAGCAGAATCGATAGACCGATGCCGGTCATCAGCCCAAGGGCCAGCAGCCGATTCGATAGGAGCCGCGCAGCAGGCCTTTTGCCTGCGCCGAGATCCTTCCCGATCATCGCAGCAGCCGCGACCGCATACGCGTCGAGCGTGAACGATAAGAAGAGCCACACCTGAAGGGCGATCTGGTGTGCTGCAACTGAGGCTGTTCCCACACGGGCTGCCGCCACCGTTGTTGCGGTGATCGCAGCCAGCAGGCTTGCGGCCCGAACGATCATGGGCCAACCAGCTGACAACACCTCAACGATCGGTAATCCTCGAATGCCCGCCTTCACCCGACCGATGCCGAGTCTTGTGCGATCCAATCCGAACATCAGCACGAGGAACCATGCTGCCGCAAGGGTTTGTGCAACGACCGTTGCCCACGCCGCTCCAACCACACCAAGCCCGAACGTGAAAATGAACAGGGGGATCGAGAACGAGATTGACGATGTTCATTCCAACGGCGACCTTGAGCGGCGTCTTCGTATCCTGGTGGCCTCTGTAGACACCGTGGCCAACCGTTGCGATGATCATCGGGGGTAGTGCGAGGAATCTCACCCGCAGGTATGACTCGGCCTCCGATGCGACCGCTGGCTCTGACCCGAACAGACCGACGACCTGATCCGACAGAGCGATGAACACGATCGCCAGGGCGACACCGATGGCAAACCCTATGAGCACCGCGCTGGTGGCGATGCTCCCGGCCCGCTTTATGTCGTTTCTCCCGACCTCCCCAGCGACCAGAGGTGTTACGGCCACGTGCACGAAATTGAACACCGAGAACACCGCCATGAACACTGCACCAGCCACGGCTATCGCTGCAAGGGGCACCGTGCCGAGGCGTGCAACCCAGGCCGTGTCAACGATCGTCACGAGCGGATCGATCGCAAGAGCACCAAGTGCCGGAACCGCGATCGCAGCGATTGCCCCATCACGGGGATTACGCCTGAAAGCTGAAACGAAAGGTGACGCCATCAGGCTTGAGGTCTCTGCGCCTTATCCGGATACACGCACCTGTCGGCGAGCGGGCATTCCCAACATCGAGGCTTCTTCGCATCGCACACATCTCGGCCGAATTGGATCAGTCGCATCGATATGCCAGCCCATCGATCCTCCGGGTACAGCGCCTTCAGGTCGGTCTCAACCTTCTCGGGATTCGAGTTCGCAGTGAGGCCGAGCCTGTTGCTGACACGGTTGACGTGCGTGTCAACGGCGATCGCAGGGACGCCCCACACCTCAGCCACGACAACGGACGCCGTCTTCCTACCGACGCCTCTCAACGTGACGAGATCATCGATCTCACAAGGCACCTCGCCATCGAACTTGTCGACGATGTCACCCGCAAGGGCGATGATGCTCTTTGTCTTCTGGCGGTAATAGCCTGTTGAGTACACCAGTTTCTCGACGTCCTCAGGGTCCGCCCCAGCCAGATCTTCGGGAGTCGGATAAGCGGCGAAGAGGCCGGGAACCGCCTTGTTCACATTCTCGTCGGTGGTCTGTGCAGACAGAACGGTGCTCACCAATAACTGCCAGGCGTCCGTGTACGCGAGCGCCGTCGTCATCTCCGGGTAACGCTTCGTCAACCGGTTCAGGATGACGCGGGCGTTGCGTCTGTCCTCCACGGTGAATGTAGGTTGGGCTATTCGACGCGGCGACATGACCAGCGATAGTACCCGCTGTACTTGCTCCACAGGCTTGAACGACTCTGTAGATCGATTCAGCCGAAGGCGATCGCGATGCCGACGCCTATGCCAACGTAGATGAACCCGGCGATGACCTGCCAGAAGGCTCTCGGATTCGCCTCCGGGCGCAGCCCCTTGCGTAGACGCTCCCTCGAATCGACTTTCGGCTTGTCATCCCAGCCCTCGCCGGGGCTCTCGCCAGGATCGTCCGCCCGACGGGTGCCGAAGAGCGCCCCCATTGCACCGATCCCGATGTTGCTGTAGCCACCGCCACTTGACCCACCCGAGGCGAGAAGCACAACCCCGTACATGACGATGGTGTAACCAATCGCGTTGCCGATCGCAGGGCCCCAGACGAAGAAGATCACCAATCCGACAGCAGTGCTCGCAGCCAGACCGATGAGAAAGGTCGCC
>PVMK01119526.1_pt1 | contig 22349 bp, 23 predicted proteins | sample 1853481 | NCBI WGS metagenome assembly PVMK01 (sample SAMN08533507, study PRJNA380276) | Marine sediment metagenome, whole genome shotgun sequencing project. | reverse complement strand
ACATGATAATTCCAAGACCCCACAAAAGTCAATAGTTACGATAACATTGTCAACTATTTTACTCGTTAAATTGTTAACATAATCATAAGTAATATTGAATAAATTTCTTTGGAGGCCTTTTTCCCAACAATATTTAATATTACCAGAAGTATCTTTGAATCATTTTCAGAGAAAACAAAATCAAGGGTTTGGCACGTTATGTTGACTTTAGGTTTTGTTAAGAGTACTCGTGGTTATGTTAAAAAGGCAGAGCCGAAACCCTGCCGTTTATTATTATATTACGAAATCGTAAATCAAGTCATGACATCTTTTTCCTCTGCAATTTGTTTCACAAATTATTGCGTAACTTAGAGAAGCATTTTTATCAGCTAAATCAATCTTCCTCTATTAATCTCGCTTAACAAGCTTACCATCTTTCCACGTGCCACTTTCAACTGTGCCATCAGAAGAAGTATAAGTGCCCTGCCCATTAAAATTACCATCTTTAAATTCGCCTACGTATTCATTGCCATTAGGAGTGGTCAAAGTGCCCTGTCCATTCTCTTTACCATCTTTAAATTTACCTACATATTTATCGCCATTAGAATAAATATAAGTGCCCTGTCCATTCTCGTTACCATCTTTAAATTCGCCTACGTATTTATTGCCATTTGGCCAAGTATAAGTGCCATAACCATTTACACAATTTCCACTAATACATTCGGCTGAACAAGTATATGTTGTGGCGAACAAGCAAATCAAACATAGTAAAACCATTTTAAATATTTGTTTGATACTCATCATTATACCCTCTCGTGTTAAAATGTATTTTTCGAATATAACCAAGTCTTGCAATTCTAATACAAAATCCTGAATTTACCAGTCATATATCTAATAATGCTGTTTGCTTATTGTTCTGAACAACACTTGATATATCTTCTAGATTAATGCCTTCTGCTTTCTTCTTTAATTCCTCGTAACATCGATTGAAAAAGGTACAAGGCTTCAAACTTATTTTTGGTTGACGAAATAAGTTAACAGTACTTATGGTATTCTTAACAATTCAGTAGGTTTCAAAAGTCAACAGTAGCGATAATACCTTTAACTTTCAACTTGTTGAAAAAAGCATATATTACTTTTAGTTATATGAAAAGGAGATTATTTTGACTGGTGGCTACTTTTAATATGAGGCTTTTGTCAGATTATAATTATTGTAAGATTAAGTTCAGGTTTTCACAGAGGGTATGAAAAAAGCAGTAGTAATTATCTGTTTACAAGTGATTTAAAATAAGTAGGCACCTTTGTCTTAAAGGTCAATTCTTTTTTTGTGTGGGGATGTAATATTGTAAGGGAAGCCGCATGCAGTGCGAGTCTTTTAATACTTTTTTCCTTTTTTCCATATATTTTATCTCCGGCGACAGCATGGCCCTTATCTGAGAAATGAACCCGGATCTGATTTTTACGGCCGGTCAGTAAATCAATTTCAAGCAGACTGTAATCTTTTGATTCTTTAAGCACTTTATATCCGGTTCTGGCAAGCTTGCCTTTTTTAGGATCTGTCACCGTATACATTCTATGAATACTGTTTTCCGCAAGATATGAAGTGATCAGCCCCTCTTTTTCAGGTAAGTGTCCATTTATAACAGCATAATAGGTTTTATTGAATTTCTCCCAGTTATCTTGAAGATAACGCTTGGCCTTTTCAGTTTTAGCAAAAACGATGACACCTGAAGTATCTTTATCCAGACGATGTACGATAAATATCTGATTTCTTGATTTTGGATTGCCTTTTCGAACGTACTCATTCAGGAGATAATAAGCTGTGTTTTCTCTGGTACTCTCATTACTGATGGTTAAAAGTCCACTGGATTTATCTATCACCAGAATATCCTGATCTTCGTGGAGAATCGTGAGACCTTTAGGCTGAAACCTTTTGGGGGAGCTTTTGAAGTTTTTCTGGTTTTCCTGCATAATGTTTTTCTAGGAAGACTAAGGTGAATCCGCTTTGTTGTCTTTTTGTTAATTATCTTGTTATCTTATCGATTTTTACAAGGCCTTTTTCAGCTTCTTTCTTCATGAAACTGCAGTAATCGTATTCAGAGTTCCGCGTACATGGATTATCAATAACAAAATCGAATTCCTTTTTGGCTGTCTTGTATTCATTATCGATAAACGCCTGAAGGCCGACATAATAGTGGCTCCTGATAGATTCAGGCGCGAGTTTTAAGGCGTTTTCAAAATGTTTTCTCGCCTTTTTCCTGCTGGACATCGGCCAGGGTGCAACAGCATAAAAGGCGCCCATATAAATATCCCCCAGGGCATCGTCAGCCTTTGGATATTTTGTTATTAGCGCGTTGGCGTTCCTTTTGTACTGCTCAGCAGCGCCCTTAAAAATTGCTTTAAGTATTCCAAAGCTTGATGACAGGTAGAGGTAGCTTTCAGCGTAGGTGAGAAGGGCTTTCCTGTCATCCGGATTTGCCTTTACAGCCTTTTCTGAAAGTTTTAGAGCTTCGGTTGCGTACTTAGACCATATGGTTTTGTTTCTCTCGTTGTCCTGGGTCTTGCCGCTTAATAGTATAATGTTTCCATTGGTCTTTGCTCTCATAATATGGTTGAGGGCGTCAGCAACTCTGATCATCAGGTCATAATTTTCAGGTTCTTTTAAGAGGGCTTTTCTAAATTGTAGTGTGGCCTTTTCATAGTTTATCAGCTGACGCTTACTCATCAAGACATTGCCTTTAAGGACAAGAGCCTTTATTTCGTCTGAATCCTTTATGTCTTGTGCCTGCGCATTTATTGAAACAGGCAGTAATATGACCACTGAAATCAGCAGGGTTGACTGAAATATCCTTTTAAAGAGATGTTTTATTACACTGTTCATCTATATTTTAATTCCTTTAAAATAACATAGTTGTGAGGATATATTTGTCATTTGCTGCTCTTGATACGATGGTTGAAAGCGCGGCAAAAAAGTTTTGAGGTTAATAGAAATTATTCTTTTTGAGTTTAGGACTAACTCCTGTATTTTTACCCGGAATTATTGAAAGTTGTAACCAGTTTCTATTATTGACTCATTAGACGACATGAGTCAAGAGCAGACTTTTATCATATATATTTGTTTTTATAAATATTATTAAATAATTATAGATGTTTAGGTTGAATCTAGCGAGTCTAACAAAACGGATTCACCATAATTGCATGTAAATTATTACTTGCCCGAAAAGACCTCTTTGGGTATTGTTTATGACCGGAAAGGCTGAGCCCGGATAGATACGAGGTTTTTAAATTGATAACTGACTTTCATGACTTGAATATTTTAAAGTGGAGAACTTTTACTTATGACCATCATGACAAAACATATTATCTCGATTGCTAAAGAATTGAACATAAAAGAAAAGCAGGTGCTTGCCACAGCACAGCTTTTAGATGAAAATGCCACCATTCCCTTTATTTCCCGGTACCGAAAGGAAGTAACCGGTGAGCTGGATGAAGTTGCGGTTACGGCCATTCGTGACCGTTTAAGCCAGCTTCGGGTTCTTGATGATCGGCGCGAGGCGATTCTAAAATCTCTTGAAGAGCGAGAGCTTCTAACCGATGAGCTTAAGACAAGGATACTTAATGCTGAAACTCTTGCCGTGCTTGAAGATATTTATCTTCCCTTTAGACCAAAGCGCCGCACGCGCGGTATGATTGCCAGGGAGAAGGGGCTTGAGCCCCTTGCCGAACTGTTGTTTGAACAGGGTGATATTGACCCTGAGATTGAGGCGGCTAAATTCGTGGATGCTGAAAAAGGTGTTGAAACAGAGGCGGATGCTTTGCAGGGCGCACGGGATATCATTGCAGAGAACGTTAGTGAAGATTCTGAGGCCCGTGCCAAAATGCGGGCGCTGTATGCCAAAGATAGTGTTATCACGTCTACCGTTATAAAGGGCAAAGAGGAGGAAGGTTCTAAGTTTCGTGACTATTTTGAATGGGCTGAGCCAATAAAGACAGCTCCGTCGCATCGGGATTCTTGCCATGCGCCGCGGTGAACAGGATTCATGCCTTATTTTCAGAATCAGGCCGGAGGAAGCGGGAGCACTTTTGCTGCTCGAAGGTCTTTTTGTAAAATCAGATAATGCGGCATCATCCCAGGTGCGCATGGCTGTTCATGACGGCTTTAAACGGCTATTGTCTCTTTCCATGGAAACTGAGATTCGGCTTGAAACAAAAAAGGCAGCGGATGAAGAGGCCATAAATGTATTTGCAGAGAACCTTCGCCAACTGCTTATGGCCGCACCTTTGGGGCAAAAGTATGTACTTGCGATTGATCCGGGTTTTCGTACCGGCTGTAAGGTGGTGTGTCTGGATAATCAGGGCAAGCTTTTAAAAAATGATACGATTTACCCCCATGAGCCGCAAAAAAGAATAAAAGAGTCATCTAATACGATCCATAAGCTTTGTGAGCAGTTTACGGTAGAGTTTATTGCGGTTGGAAATGGAACTGCCGGCCGTGAAACCGAGAGCTTTGTGCGCGGCCTTGATCTTCCGGGAAAACCTCAGGTGATCATGGTGAGTGAAAACGGTGCTTCGGTCTATTCCGCTTCAGAGGCGGCTCGTGAAGAGTTTCCGGATTATGATTTAACGGTTCGCGGTGCTGTTTCTATCGGACGCAGGCTTATGGACCCGCTGGCAGAACTGGTAAAGATCGATCCCAAATCAATAGGGGTAGGGCAGTATCAGCATGATGTTGATCAGAGATGTTTGAAAGAAAAGTTAGATGACAGTGTTATGAGCTGTGTTAACAATGTGGGTGTGGAACTAAATACTGCAAGTAAACAGCTTCTGACCTATGTTTCCGGAGTGGGGCCGAGACTTGCGCAGAATATTTTTGATTATCGTAATGAAAACGGTCCTTTTGTCTCCAGCCGCGAGTTGAAGAAGGTAACGGGCCTCGGGCCCAAGGCTTTTGAACAGGCAGCAGGCTTTCTTCGTATCCGTGGCGGCACACATCCTCTGGATGCAAGCGCTGTTCATCCTGAAAGCTATCATATTGTAGAGGCTATGGCAGATGATCTTGGCTGTACTGTAATTGATCTTATGGGAGACGACAAACTGCGCAAAAAAATTGATCTTAATAAATATATAACTGATAAAGTCGGTCTTCCCGACCCTTAATGATATCATGGCTGAGCTTTCCAGGCCCGGCCGTGACCCGCGTGACAGGTTTGAGTCTTTTTGTTTTGCAGACGGTATTTCGAAAATCGGGGATGTTACCCCGGGAATGCGTCTTCCTGGGATTGTTACCAACATTACTAATTTCGGTGCTTTTGTGGATATTGGTGTTCATCAGGACGGTCTGGTTCATATCAGTGCTCTTGCGGACAGGTTTGTGAAAAATCCGGTAGATGTGGTAAAAGTACATCAGAAGGTGATGGTTACGGTAATGGAAGTTGATCTGAAACGCAAACGGATTGCCTTATCCATGAAGAGTAAACCTGAGAAAGTACAGCAAACAACAGAGAGTACAGAAAATAGAGTAAAGAGCAGAGAGATTAGACCCGGTAACAGAGGAAAGAGAGCAGAGAGTACAAGGCCTCCCCAGAAAGTCGGTGCGTTTGGAGATCTTCGCGCGAAGTTACTTCAAAAGCAGAAAGATCTAAAAGCATAAAACAATTCTACACCGCAAAGCGGGCGATAAATTCTTATTATCCTTGAAGCACGCCCCTATGGGGCATGTTCAAGCCACACGCTATGCGGGTGGTTGTTTACTTTACGAACAGTCAATCATTACTACGGAGACACTGAATATGCAGAAAAATATTGAAAATAAAAAAACGATAGATAAACAAAAGATCGTTAAACAGTCATGGAAACCCGGGGAATGTTCTGGCGCCGGTTCCGGCAGTACTGGTAAGCTGCGGCGGAAATAAAAAATGGCAACAGAACCTGATCACCATTGCCTGGGCCGGTAGTATCTGCAGTGATCCTCCTATGCTGTCAATCTCAATTCGTCCTGAACGGCATTCATATGATATTATAAGTTCAACCCGTGAGTTTGTTGTAAATGTAACCACAGAAAAACAGGCAAAAGCAGTAGACTGGTGCGGGATGGTCTCAGGACGCGATGTAAATAAATTTGAACGGACCAAACTGACACGTTTTGAGGCTTTGAAAGTTAATTGTCCGATTGTTCTTGAATGTCCGGTAAATATTGAGTGCAGGGTGCAAAAAATTATTAAGCTTGGGACTCACAATATGTTTCTGGCAGAAGTGATTGCGGTACAGGTTTCTTCGGAGTTAATTGATAATAAAGGCAAATTCAGGCTGGATAAAAGTAATCTCCTTGCCTTTGGTCTTGGAGAATATTTTAAGATGGGGCCCCGTTTGGGTAAGTTTGGTTTTTCAGTTAGAAAACGAAAACAATAGATTCTTAAACGCTGCAATATATAAGCTGTAAAAGGTAACCCAAAGATGATCTCTGGCCGTAAAGTAAGACTGGTGACTTTTGAAGGATTAAGCACAGCCCCTTGGGGCTGTCTGAAGGGAATTATTGGAAACTGATCGACAGTGAGGGAAGTGTTATCCTTGATTCCTTTAAATGCTGTAAAGATGACAGATACAGCGATGAAAGAAAATTACTGGTCGTCTTTGATATTTCTTTTGAATCTCTTGGGCTCTGCTCACATCAAAAAATAAAAACAGTTTATGGTTACCTGTAACTGATCTTTCTGAAGTAAGTTAGTAAAAGTTCTTAAAATGTAGTAATAAAAGGGCTAGGTCACTCTCATATAAGACAGACTGCATAACACCAACAATCAAATCGCATAAAACTACGGCAAAACAGCCGGCTAGAGGTAACACAGGATTTATTATCGTTATAAATACAAGCAGCTCAGTGTTACAAATATTTTTAGAGATCCCTCCCGGATTTTTTAATTGACATTCAAGCATCATATGCCTACTATTCTTTATAAGTCAAAACCTCTCAAAACCATGCTCTAATAATCTATATTTTAAATATTTGAAGGATTTAAAAAATGAATTATTTTTCAGGAATCAGGAATTTATTTGTCCTGATATGTGCCGTTTTTCTTCTTTGTTATTATAGCGGTTCTGCCATGGGCCAATCCAAAACAATAACTGTTATTTTTGGAAGCGGAGAAGAGGTTCAAGTGTCAAACTGGTCTTTTGTTTACCATTTGTCAGAAAAAAGTAGGATTATAGACAAGAAAAAAATCGTTTATATAATGGAAAAAGAGTCTAGGAATTTACATCTGAGAGAACGTTACGATAAAAAAGAAGGGGAGACAGATTTTTGGAAAGGAAAAGATATTAACATTGAACCCGGGGAACTGTCTTCTATTGAGTACCTCTGGAATTGGGAACATGGAAATACCAAAGGAATTATAATAGTTTTAAAAGATGGAACTAAAATAAAGAGGCTACGCTTGGGACCCTTTTCCGAAACAGTTTTAGCTGCTGGGAAACCTCTTTATGCAGAAGCTGTTTACCTGACCGGCTTTTATAAATTAAATGAGGAAAGCAAGTTTCTTGAATATAACTTAAATAAATGGGATTCAAGGGAGAGCTGCCAAAAAAAGAGATAATTGCCAAAATTGTTTTCCAGTAATTTTTTTTGTTTTGGGGTGAGAAATAATATGAGGGGGTTTTTATAAGTCAGCTGATTTACGGCCCCCTTCATTTTTGCTTAATAAAACTTGGTTTGCCATTATTAAAGTTTAACACAGAACGTAAAATTCCGTTTTCAAGTATAGTTCGCACCTCCCATCTCGTAGGCCTTTATTGTAGCTCGCTACTATCTTCAAATTGCCGTTCTCATAAAACTCCATTCTTAAACCATCAATCTTGCCGTTAATATAATTGCTTACAACATAAAGGTTTCCATTGCCATAGAACTCCCTGCATATACCCTCCAGTTTATCATTTTTGAAGTTTGCCTCGACTATTATTAATCCTTTGCCATCGAACATTTTAATAAGACCTTCTTTCTTGTCGTCTTTGTAGTTTACTTCTGTTTTTAATTCTCCACTTTTAAAGAGGGTTTTGCTTGCACCGTTTAACTTGTTGTTTTTAAAGGTCTGCTCGGCCTTTAATTGGCCACTTTCATAGTATTCCTTACTAATGCCTTCAAGCTTTCCGTTTTTGTAGTTAGACTCTGACAAAAGTTTACTCTTTTGGTTGTAGTCCTTTATGGTTTGCAACTCATCGTTATTATAAAACCATTCCGACTGTAATTTTCCGCTTCTGTAGTATGTTTTGGATATACCATCAAGTTTACCGTTTTCAAGATTCCACTCTGCTTTTAATTTATTATCAGAGTAATATTCTTTTTTTGTTTCAGCAAATCCGGACACAGAAAATTCAATAAACAAAAGAATGAAAAAAACAATTTTTACAGTTCGGCTAAACATAATGCCACTCTTTAAAAATGGTTTCTATTAACCGGATTGTAACACGCAATGTCGTGCCTTTTAGCAGGATTCAAATTATATATTTTTTGTGATTGCTTGCGCGGCCGTTGCTTTTGTATAGCCTAACGCTCACACTACTCTTGCTATTAAAGCGTGTCGGCAGACTGTTTTTTCAATGGTCAAAAAGCATTATTGCCTGTGATTGTTACTTTTATGCTTTTATTAAATTTAAATTGAGTCTATATCTAAAACTAGAGAAAAAAACAGCAGATCTTTGAACCTTGATTTCTTTTCAAGGAACTTCGCTGCTTTTTTATAAGCATCAAGGGCCATACTTTTTTTGTCCATGGATTCATAAATGCTTCCTAATAAACGCTGGCTGTATGGGTCGAAGGGATTCAGATTTACAGCTGTTCGAGCTTCTTTAAGCGCCTTTTTTTGTTGTCCCTGCTTTAAAAAATAAACGCCCAAAAAATAATGCGCTGCAGAATAATCCGGATCTTGCACAAGTACTTTATTAATTATTTCCAAAGCTTTCTCTTTATTGCCTATTCCAAACAAGAAGTTACCATAGTCGACCAGGAAAGAAATGTCACTGGGGTTTCCAGCCAGGACCTGATCAAAAACCTCAACAGCCTCTTCTTTTTTGCCCTCTTTATAGAGAAGAACTCCCAGTTGATTATGAGCAGCTAAAAAACTAGGATCAATAGAAATTGTTTTGCGGAAAGACTCAATAGCGCTGGAAATATTTCCTCTTTTTTGAAGGATTCTTGCCATATTAAAATGTAGGATGGCCTTTTTATCAGGTGTTTCTAATTTTTGGCGGTCCAGTATAATTTTTTTCAGCTGCGGTTCTACGGTCTCTTTGATGTAGTTAAAGAACTGCTCCGAACCGGCAATCGGGTAACCGGGAAGTTTGTAAACAATCGTTGCCTCGGCATTGATAAGGAAGGTTGTGGGAATGGTAATTATTGAATATTTATAATAAGTTTCTAAATTATGGTCAATTAGAACAGGAAAGGTAATGCCTTTTTCTTCGCAATATGCAGATATTTTTCCCAGATATTTTTCCGAGAATGCCTGATTTTCAACATTAACAGCAATAACCTGAAAACCTTTTGATTTATATTTATTATACAATTCCTGGAGTCTTTTTAGTTCTTTTGCGGACTGTTCGTTCCAGGTGGTCCAGAAAACGATAACCGTCAATTTTTTGCCTGTATTTAAATGGGAAAGGGCTTCGCTACTTCCATTTAAATCTGTCAGGTTAAAAGAAGGCGCTTGCATGCCTTTATAGAGTTTTGCAGATGATGCCTCTACCAGGATGAAGTTTCCTATCAACAAAAAAATTGCTGCATAACAGGAAATTTTTTTAAGTTGAGAAAAAATCAAACTCATATATTATCCCTCGTTTTGAAGTTCCAAAATGTCAAGTTCTTTCTTGATATAGTAGAGAGCCTCATCCAGGAGTTTCTTTTTTTCAAATATATTTGAGAGCTCTCGAAAAGCAAGTATGGCAACGGGATCATTACTGTGAATTCCTTTTAAAACGGAAACAGCCATTTTTGTTTTGCCTGCCAAAGAATAAGCTATGCCCAGGCCTAAATTCACCTGATTTGAATCCGGATTTAGCTTTTTTGCTTTATTGAAGTGAAATAAGGCTTTTTCCGGTTCTTTAAGTTTGATGTACGAACAGCCCAACAAAAAATGAATATCAAAGAGATCCTGTCCCTCTTGCAACAATTTAGTCAGGGTTACCATTGCAATCGCTACGTCACCGTTTTTTATTTTTTTCTGTGCGTTCTTGATCTTTTCCTCTATTTGCTTTTTTGTGGTTTCATTATTCATATAGTCCCGAGATTTATTTTGGAAGATTCTTGTCAGCTGTTTTGAAATTGTCTTATTGTAGTCGGATGCATGCAAAGCATAGTAATAGAAAAGTCGTCCTTCACTGTCGATGATTAAAGTAGTGGGATAAACAATGATATTCAATTGATCCGCAATGTTGTTTTTATCATAGAGAACTTCATAATTAAGGGGATGCTGCTTAAAATATTTTTGGGCTTGCGGGGAACCTTTAGAAGAGGAGATAATTCCGATAGACTTAAAATTATTAGTTTTGAATTTGTCATTTATGCTTTGTAAGTCTTGCAGGGCTTTTTGAGAATATTCCTGTTCTGCAGATGCAAAAATCATTAATATTATTTTACCTTTAAACTGCTCTGGATTTAAAAAATCGCTGCCGCTGACTTCTAGAATGTGTGAGAGGATCTCAGCGCCGATCTGAAATTGTTCAGACCTTTTTGCAGTAGAAGCGGAAATGTTAAAAGTTATAAAAAAGAAACTAGCTGCAAAAACAGAATAAAAAAACAGTGCTTTAAATTTATGCTTATTAAAAAAATAAAATATTTGTTTTTTAAATTTAATTTTCATAATAAGAGAAATCCTTTTTTATTGCTAACATGCGGTTTAACTCAACGACCGTGCCGGTTCATTTATTGCAACTTCCTCTTCTTCGGGTTTTTCCTTTAGCTCCCAAATCGAGATAATGGGGAAAATCTTTATGAAGAGGAAATAAAGAAGACACAGGAGGGCAACTTCGCCGGCAAAAATAGAGAATTCTATCAGTGTGGGATGATAAATACCGTGGGCGCCATAATCAAGACGGGGCCGAGAAAGTGTGGGAGCAACAATTAAGAACCTTTCCAACCACATTCCCACATTGATTGAAACTGAGGCAATGACACATCCTGTTATGGTGCGCATTTTTTTAGGCGCCAGAAAAATAAAAGGAATTACAAAACAAGTCATGACCATGGTAATGAACATCCACGTATACTCGCCCCCCAATTTGGAGTAGAATACTGCCATATGCTCGGGCTCGGACCCATAAAAAGTAGTGAGATATTCTGCGAAGGTGAAGTAGAACCACAATAAACACATGGTCAATAGCAGGATACCCAAATTATTAAAATGTATCGGCTTAAGATACTCTTCCAGGTGCAGTGTTTTTCTTAAAATAGCCATGGCGATTATAAGGGAAGCAATGCCCGAGAAAATAGCTCCGACCACAAAATAAGGGCCGAAAATAGTGCTGTGCCACATTGGTTGAATCGTCATGGCAAATACCCAGGCAACAACAGTATGGACTGAGATTGCAATCGGGATAATTATAATTGTCATAATCCCCATGAGTTTTTCTAAAATCTTTTTTTGCATAGGGGTGCCGGTCCATCCCAGGGCAAGGATTCTGTAAAACCATCTTCTCCTGGGGAGCCTGTCTCTCAGCATGGCACAGTCAGGTATGAGCGGCAGGTATAAAAAGGTGATACTGCCAATTAAATAAAGTGTTATACAGCAAACATCCCACAAAAGAGGGGACTCAAAACGCCCGAATTTTATAAACGGAAGAATATTAAGCATTCTGTCCACTCGGCCAAGATCAATTATGACATTAATAGGACCGACTACCAGGGCAAATACGGTAATGGCTTCAGCGCAGCGTGTTACAGGTTTGCGCCACTCTGCTCCCGTAACCCTGAGGATAGCTGAAATCAGGGTCCCGGCATGGCTTATGCCAATAAAAAACACGAAGTTGGCGATATAAATCCCCCAAAAAATCGGTCTGTTCATTCCCGTAACACCAAGTCCGTTTTTGACTTGATACCACCAGCAAAAAAGGCCCCACGTCACAACACAAGCCAGTGAAGCGACACAAACATAATACCATGGTCCGGTTTTTATCATGGGGTTAATTAGCGCGCTGTCATCGATCGGGAAATCATTATTATCTTGACTCATTCCATGCCCTTTCTGTTAAATATATCACTTTGGGTTCGGTTCCCAAATTCTCCATAAGTTTAAACGCCCTCGGGCTCCGCGAAAGTTCTGAAACTTTGCTGTTCGGATCAGCCATATTGCCAAAAATTCTAGCCTTTGTGGGACATGTTTCCACACAGGCCGGGATGACATCGCCATCCCTTAATTCTCTTCCTTCATCCTTGGCCTTGTACCTGGCTTCCCTGATTCTTTGAGAGCAGAATGTGCATTTTTCAACCACTCCTTTTTCTCTTACATATACTGCAGGGTTCAATGACTTTTTCATTTCTTCAGGCCACTTCGGCGGGTACCAGTTAAAGTATCGGGCCGTATAAGGGCAGGCAACAGTGCAAAAGCGACAGCCGATACAGCGGGTATAGATCTGCGCAACCAGGCCTTCAGGATTCTTGTAAGTAGCCCCTACCGGGCAAACCTTTGTGCATAATGGATGTTCGCAGTGGTTGCACAGTCTTGGAAGAAATCTCGTTTTGAGGTGAGGTATCTCACCACTAACTGAATGTATGACCTGGTTCCACTCGATAGCCCTTCCCATTTTGGCCTGTTCCTGTGAAACAAAAGACACATTGTTTTCCTGCTTGCAGGCAAGTGTGCAGGCCTGGCATCCTACGCACAAGTCCAGGTCAATCGTCATTCCCCATTGAATTTTTATTTCTTTCATGATTTGTCCTCTGATTATGCTTTATAAATATTAACTCTGGTCCCTGTTAAAACCTGCGCACTGCTTATTGCATCGAAGTCCTTCTCTATCAGTGAAAGAATAGATCTGCCCCTTCCTTCGGCAAACCGACCAAATGCAGTGTGCCCCTGACCAATGGGTATATTGACAACATTGGGCAGGGTTCCCGGAAAAATTACTGCAACTGCTTTAATTTTGCCCATTGGAGACTCAATCCATACATAGGACCTGTCGGCTATGGTTAACAGTTTTGCCATCTCCGGGTTTATTTCAACCCATGTTTCCCCGGTCAGAGCGTGAATAGCTCCAAAGGTTTCCTGCAGGTACGGCTTGTTGGCACTGTTGCCGACTCCCAGGGATGGTGTTATGAAAGGAACAAGAATGCTTGAGAACTTCATATTTCTGCCACGAAACCTCGGATTTTCAAAATGCGGCAAAAATTTCTTGTTAGCACGGTCCGTTGCTGTTTGTTGGCCTTCCTCACTCTTTTTGAGTCCCTTTAACATAATCTGGGATAAAAATTCAAATTTTCCAGATGGGGTATTAAATTCAAAGCGTGATCTGTCAGGTATATACTCTGTCTCCCACCAGCCTCCTTTTTCCAGTAATTTTTTCCAGAATTTTTTTGAATATGTTGAAACCACCGAACCTCTGCCGGATTCCTGAACCCCCCTAACTCTTTCTTTTACGAACTCCTGTGAGTCTTTCCAGGGAAAGGCATTGGAAACCGGTTTGCCGATCTTATTGCCTATCCGGATTATTGCGTCCCCGGTATTTAATGTATTGTAAAGAGGTTTAACCACAGGCTGCCTGACCCCGAAGACAGCCCTGCCAAGGCTGGAATGAATAGAGGTTGTTTCCCAGCGTTCCAGAAAGGTAGGTTCTGGCAGAATAATATCGGAATAAAGTGAGGTTTCATCCATGAAGGTACTGAAATTAACAATAAAAGGGATCTTATTAAATGCTTTTTTATAGGCTTCTGAATCAACTCTTGTAAAAAGCGGGTTGCAGTTATAGACCATCAATGTATCAAGAGAGTAAGGGCCATCATTTAATAACGCCCTTGGAAGGTTACCTGCCGCATGAAATGCCAGAGGTGATTTTGCGCTGCCGGCTCCATCGATACGGGGCATTGCAAGTCCCTGCGCTGCGGTTTTGTCAGCCGCGGGCATTGGAAACTCCGTAACCGGTGGTTTCCTCTGGCCACAGATTCCGCCTGCCGTATTAATACTTCCAATCAATGCATTCAAACAATAACATGCCATTCCATTGTAAACTCCGTTGCTGGAAAAATATGAATTATGGCTGCAAAGCACCATGGCAGGAGAGTTTTCCGAAATTTCTTTTGTCACTCTTACTATAGTAGCACTGGGAACCCCTGTGATGCCTGAAACCTGTTCGGGGGAGTATTCCTGCAAAACCAAGCTCTTAAATCCCTGGTGATTTATACCCCATTTATCTTCACAGTCTTCAAATCCAAAGGTTTGGCTGTTAATAAAATCAGAGTTGTAAAGCTTTTCCTTTATCAACACATGGGCAATACCCAGGGCAAATGCACCTTCTGTTCCAGGGTTTACCGGAACCCATTCATCTGCTTTCGAAGCCGTTGTAGAGAGCCGGCAGTCAACGGCAAGCAGTTTTACTCTTCTGCCTGGTCGTTCAAATCTCATTTGCTTAAAGTTGTTGAGGAAATGCATCTTGGAGCTGCAGTTTTGCAATGAGTCTCCAAAGGAAACAACATATTGTGTATTTGTGAAATCATAAGCTTTTCCACCTTCATTGCCGTCCATGAGGTACTCTGACAACAAGGCGCTTTCGTCTGAAAGCGAAGGACACCATATGAGATTTGGCGAACCAAAGCTCTTCATAAATCTGTCGAAAAGAAACGGTGTGCCTTCACCCAGCCTTCCGGATAATAGGGAAAGCTCATGGGGCCTTCCATTGCTTCTCAACTTCTGCAGTCGATCGGCAACCTCATTTATTGCAGAATCCCAATCAAGCACTTCCCACTTGCCGCTGCCCCTCTTGCCGGTTCTTTTCAGGGGAGTTTTGATGCGATCAGGGTTATACAGAGATTGCAAAGCAGCCTGTCCCTCAGCACAAAGCGTACCCTTATTAAGAGGATAATCCGGATTGCCTTCAAGCTTAACCGCATTCTTTTCAATTCTTTTTACGCGCATCCCACAACCGTTTATGCATCCATTGCAAACAGTATTTGCATAACGACCTACTTTTGGGACCCAGACTGTTTTTTCTTCTTCTCCTCTCCTCCTTGCACCAAAGGCATTCGGAAGAACAAAGTTGCTTAAAGCGCTTAAGGCGGTAAACTTTACAAAGGATCTTCTTGTTATTCTCATTTGCAAATCTCCAAGCCGGGCCATCCGGTAAAAATTAAAATTATATATTGGAATCAGAGAATTCCTAATTCTCTGTCCCGCAAGTTCCTGATCCCGTAATTAATTACTGAATCAAACATTTATTTGTGGCACACTAGGCAGTCATCACTTGCCTTTTCCCTTAGATGACATTCTATACATTTATCCATGGTGAAATCCTCAACCATGCGCATTGTCTCTACCTGTTGTTCAATCTTTCCGTGACATTCATAGCAATCAATTTCCTTTACTACGTGCCTTTTATGGTCAAAAACCACATCAGCAGGAAGAGGTGTGTTTATACGCTGCCAATTGATTTCGGTCTTGTTGGTGAAATATTGGTGTAGCTTCCTCTTTTCTTCTTTTTCCTTAAGGTCTTTATCAGACTTGTGGCAGGAAAAGCAGAGTTCGGTGTCTGGTATTCCGGCAACGGCATAGTCTTTATAAAACAGATGGCAGTCGTAGCAGGCCACATCTTTTTCCTCGTGTCTTGGGTGATTAAAGAGGATTGGCTGCGTAACAATTGCCGGAAGTGTCGGTGGTGACAGCGAATATACTATGCCCCCAACTATGATGGCCAAAACGGACAAGCTGATTATTATCGTTTTCATTGATCTCTCAAATTCAAGTTTAATGAATTAATGCGTGCAAGGCTTCATTTTTGCCGTTTTTTATTTCCCAGAGCTTTTTTTCTTAAGCGCCTCTTTCTTTTTTAAATCATCTTGAAAAAAAGAATCTATGATAGGTCCATGGTCAAATTCCAGAACATAGTGTTTATGGTTGCCTTCATCTTTTGAGCCTTTTTTCTTTTCCTTTTCCAGCCTTTCTTTAAAATCAAATTTGTATTTAGGATCGAGTTTGGCGTTATGTTTGTGATCATCATTATGGCAATTCGTGCAGTGTTCCTCTTTGACAGGGAACAATAGACCCGCAGCCACGGCAGTTGATAGTTTATGCTTTTCAGCGGATTCATCAGTTCCCTTGATGGCCTCAGCCTGATAGCCGCTCCCCGGGCCATGACAGGCCTCGCAGGTAACACCATGAAGTTCTTCTGTTTTATCCATGTTTACAAACCCACCCGGCTTGCCATATCCTGTTGCGTGGCACTTTAGGCATTCCGGATCAGTTGTATAGTCTTTTTTGGGGTCTAGGCCTGCTTTTTTCTTTTCTTCCACCTTTTCCCCCGGTTCCAATGTGTAGTAAGCATTGGCCATGGGGGTTTCCACCCACGATTCATGTTGTTTTTTATGGCACTTTTGGCATCCGCCTGTTTCAAAGCCCAGGTATTTGTACTCTTTTGCTGAAAGTGGTGCTGAAAACAGCAGGCCTAGACAGAATGAAATACAGATTGTTGCTCTCTTCAATTTTAATTTATTCATTATTATCTCCTCAGAAACAATTCTTTGTTGTCCACCTGAAACCCAGATTATGGTGGTATGCCCTAGTGAAATACAATTGTCTGCCGTATGCCCTTATTTTCCCCCGACTTATGGGAGTACCCTCTCCAAACAATGAGGGTAGCCATTGACTGCACAACATGACGATTATAATTGGCAAGACTCAACCTATCTTCTTCGTCTCCTTCCCTTCTTTTCTGGTTCTTTCAAGCCGCCATACTTTTCAAATAATATCGATTTATTATCTGATAGGATTAATCCTGTTAAATTCTTTTGTCTCATGGCAGCCAGGGGAACATCGGCCGCCATTTTCAATGGGGTTCATAATTAATGGGCATTTTCATCATTCCAAAGGGTGAAATCAAGAGCAATATGCAGTGGGGTTATTGCTGCCGTGAATATCGTGACAAGCTTTGCATGTACGGCCCTTATAATCCTTGTTGACGTGCATAAAATGAAGGTTTGTCTGTCCATTACGAAAACCGGTGACAGTACTTGTTTTTTCAGTTAAAGCTTTTGTTTTATCATGACAGCTAAAACAAAGTTCATACATGCCAAGAGAAAAAGGAGCATAGAATTCCTGGGGAAAGAATTTTTTTACTATCCTCCAATAGTCTGAGCCATGAGGATTATGACAGGCTGAGCAATCACCCTTCATAATAGGTCCATGAATATAAGAGTTGTCATCAAGAAACTTGGCCATATTGATAATGTTGCCAAAGGGGGTTTCCATTTCCTCGTTGTGGCATACCAGGCAAAGGTCAACCGGAGCATTTTTTAGTTGTTTAGGGGAGGGCTGAGGCATGCGGGGTATGGCAATTAATACATAATTTCTCCCTCATTTACAGCTTTGTGTTTTACCTTTGTGCTTTCAATAAATTTCTGTTGTTTTTTATGACAATCATAACAGTTCTCCGGTGCAGGCAGCTTCATACGTTCCAGTTCAGGGGAGGCATGGGGGTCATGACATTGATTGCAATCTTCTCTGACCGGTTTGTGAACAAATTCTTTGTCAAACTCCATCTTTTCTTTTTCATGGCATTTATAACATTCTTCTACTGGGTCACCACGTGTAAGAGATTCATAGTAGGACTCATGCGGTTCATGACAGAGGTTACAATGCCCCATAGCTACAGGGCCGTGAATGGTTTTCCCCTTGAAAATTCCTTTTACATGGCATTTCAAACATATTTCCCCAATTGGATTACTTTTAACCAGTTTAGGATAGGGAGATTGATGCGGGTTATGACACTCCATACAAATCCCTTTTTTGATAGTTTCATGGACATATTCCTTTTCGCCGATTTTATGGCAGGGGAAACAGAGCTCTGCATCTTTGCCCTTTAGTTTAAACTTATGCTTTTTGCCGGATTTGAATTGAGTGCAACTTTTAGACGGTTCGTGGCAGATTAAACACTTTTTCTCTAAAATATTTGGGTGAATATATCTCTCCTCAACCAGTTCCTGATGACAATCTGATGTAATGCAGGTTTTAGCCGCATTTACTGGTAATTTTTCTCCAGTCTGTTGTGCATCAATTTTTTCTTCATTCATGGAAGCAGCGCAAGGATAAGCCAAGCAAAAAGCAAGCATAAACATAATAATAATTTTATTTTTTGCTGTATTGAACATTAGTTGAATACACGGCCTGTAAAATCTGCGTTGAAATGTTTGCATTCATTTCAAATGTTTCTTAATGCTGCATTTAACTGTGTTTACTACTGTAGCAGGAATTAAATTATGCATTCAACTGTATTAAACACTCATTTTGAGGGAGAATTTGATCGGTAAATCCCTGATGGATGGAAGAAATATCCGTAGAAAATACGGATTAAGATAGTTTCATTAAGTTGTTATCTATAGCAAATCGTACCAGCTCGGCGCGGTTTTTAAGGTCCAGCTTTGAAAAGATTTTGGAGCGATGGGTTTCAACTGTACGTTCGGAAATGAAAAGTTTTTCAGCAATTTCGCTGTTTGTATGGCCGTACGCCAGCAGGCGACAAATTTCCTGCTCGCGGGGAGTGAGAAGATTTTTTCTGCCGTCACCTTTTTTTTTGGTACGTCCGATGTATGGTGAGATAACATATGATATCAGAGAGGGGTCAATGTACTGATTTCCTAGGTTTACTGCACGGATAGCCTGAATCAGATCGGTGCCGGTTGATTTCTTGAGAACAAACCCTTTGGCACCGATTTTAAATAGTTCCTGCAGGTAGTATTCATCATCGTACATTGTCAGAACAACAATTGCGACATCCGGCTTTTCTTTAAAAACTTCTTCCGCGACCATCGGGCCTGTCATTCCCGGCATATTTATGTCAAGCAGAAGAACATCAACATCCTTTTGGTTGATAAGTCTTACCGTTTCTTTTCCAGTTCCGGCCTCGCCGACAACCTCGAAATCATTTTCTTTCTCAAGCAAAGCCTTCAGACCGCTGCGGAATACAGCATGGTCGTCGGCAATCATAATTCTGATACTCATGGCTCTTCCTTTTCTTGGGGTATTTTAACTCTTGTTGTGGTTCCGTTGCCTGGCGTTGACTCAACTTTAAACTCTCCACCCAGGAGAACTGCCCTTTCACGCATACCAATAAGGCCCATATGGGCAAGACCGTCATGGTCGAGACTTTCAGGAGCAAACCCTATACCATCGTCCTCAATAAGAAGCAATGCATTACTTAAACTTCTTATAAGGATGACGCTTGCCTGGGATGCATGGGCATGGCGTACAATGTTGGTAATAGCCTCCTGGGCTATACGGTAAAGGTTTACTTCTTTTATTACCGGAAGGCGGCTGAGTTCGGACGGGCAGATATATTGATAATCAATTTTAATCCCGGAGGCCTTTGATATTTCGTCAATGTAACGCTTAAGGACGTAATCAAGGCCGAAATCATCAAGAATAGATGGGTGCATTCCCCAGGCCAGACGACGGACGTCTCCGATTAGCTGGTAGGTTCTGGTCTCAAGTGTGTCGCACATCTCAGGGAGATTGAGCCCATCCTTGCGCATTGACTGTATTTCCAAGAGCAAAACCGAAAGGGATTGCCCTAATTGATCATGCAAATCCCGCGCAATACTTGCACGCTCCTCTTCCTGGGTCAGAACTATCTTCTTGATCAGAGCCTGGCGAACTGTTTCTTTTTCCTGAACTTCGCGCTGAAACGTTTGAAGGCTTAAGGCCATTTTATTGAATGCAAGAGCCAATTGTCCGATTTCATCACCCGAATAAACCTTGGCTCTGAACTCAAATTTACCCTCACTTATTCGGTTGGTAGTCAGAAGCAGGTTTTTAACCGGGCGTGTTAGAATATAAGTTAAAAGAAGTGCTAGCCCCAGGCCTATGGCCATGCAAAGACCCAGGGTTACAAACAAAAGCCAGTTAAGAGAAGACAGTTCCTTGGTAACCATTTGATCGGTTAACCCCAGTCGGAGATTGCCTGCGACTCCATCAAGAAGAGGTACTTGCGTTTCGAAAATGCGGCCCTTCTTGCTGTCAAAAACTTCCAAGCTATTTTTGCTGCCGGAATCGTATGTTGACCTTAATCCAATCAGGTCTGCGGGCACCGATTTTTCAAATGTATGTACAAGAATATGTTTTTGTTTGTCCTCGACAATAACATAGCTAAGACCAGGGTTGGTTCTCATGGCCTGGAGAAGATATCTTTTAACAGCGAAAAGATCACCTGTTACAACGGGTCTTTCAATATGTGACGAGAGTGTCACAGCCATGGAAATGGTTCGGTCTTCAAGTAACTGGTACAACATAAACGACAAGCTGGTACGGATTTGATAAAGAACCACACTGCCAAAAATAAAGGCTACAAGCATGCCTGTGCCCATAATCTTAAGAAATATAGGGACGGAAAAAAGCCATTCAAAAAAGTTTTTTATTAATCGGCCTATATTTAAGACTTTTTCCATCGATAAGTCTCCCAAATAGCAGCATTTTTGCGAACGCCGTCGTAAAGCTTATCATCAGGGAGCACAAAACGATCAATCCCAAGCCTTGTTAATACTTTCTTGCCTCCTGGCGTATTGTGCATATTTATGAAGATGTTTAGTATCTTTTGTTTTAGCATTGGATCCATTTTTGGGTGTACAACGACCGGCGGCATACCGAAATTAGGTGATTTCATTATGATTTTGGTTTTAGAAGAAAGGGAAGGGTCTTTTTTAATCATAAACTCGTATATCAGGCTGTTAACAGCTGCTCCGTCAACGTACTCTGTAGCTACCGCCATTACGGAACGGTCATGAGTGCCGGTTAGAACATGTTCTCCAAAAAAACCCTCAGGTTTTTCACCTTTATTAAGAAGCCATACTGCGGGAAACAGCCAGCCGGAGTTGGAAAGAATATCAGAAGAAGCAAAGCGCTTTCCGCGCAGATACAGCATCGAAACCAAATTGCTTTTCGAAGAAACAATGATGTAAGATTGATAAGTATTCTTTCCATTTATCTGAGGAACCACCAATATTTCTGCTCCAAAATCGCGTTCAGCCTGCACAAAAGGATATGTGCATATAAACGCAGTATCGCATCCTCCGTGGCGTATCAGATCATTTATCTCAGCATAACTCTGACGTTGTATAAGAAAAGCCTTTCTGTCAAGGCCTGCACCAAGGTAATCAACAAGCCACTGGTACATCACTAATGACTTTTCGGGAGAAATTACCGGTGCTACGGCTACTCGAATTGGAAGCCTGGGGGCAATGATGTCAGCTTCCCCGCTGTTGAGGGGATCGCTGTTTTCTTTAAGTTCAACCCATCGCTTGGGGGTATAGCGCGAAATCAAATGAATTTAGTCCAAATAGTTCGACAACACAATAGACTATAAATACAATTATAACCATAGACAAAACACAAAGTATCAGCCGATTAAACAACATTGATAGATTCACTCCAGATAGTTTATTCTATAGTGGTTATTTATAACACAGCTTGAAGCAGTCTGCCAATAGATATGATAAAACAAATCCAGACATTGCAGCGGACAGTTACTGAGTCTGTTTATTAATATATCCTTTTTGTTCAAGTTCCTCATAATAGACCCTGGTTTTTCTAACTGAATAAAATATGAGAGCAGAGGACATTGTGGCTTGAGAGATGGCGTCAACACGAGGGTTGAAATTTAGCGGTTCTAAAATAGATTCTCCTGTCAGTCTTTTTCGGAGTTTAATGTTCTCAGAAAGGTTCAATAAAACATTTTCATGTTTTGTTATATGGATTGGCATGAAATCAAGAATGATCCCTTTTTCATCAAACATTAAAATGAAATGTATGGAATGACAGAGATCACAAACCGGGTTTTGGCTGATTAACTTTGTGAAAAAATGCTTAATTTTATTTTCTCGTTTGGCTTTGCCGACAAAAATATCCTGATTGTTGCTGAGAGAGATCTTTTTTAGGTCCAGCAGATTCAGCCTTTGCCGTTCAAGACTCGCTAATATTTTTTGTTTTATTTTCTCATCCGTAAGATAGGGTTCCGGTTTCTTAATGATGGTCTTTACCTCGGCCTTCTCTTTTGTTTTTTCAACGACCCGCTGGATATCAATATTTAAAGAGTCCCATACTTTCTGCATAAAATATAAAGGGTCGGCAATACTGCCGAGCATGGGACCAGGTAATAATATGCTCCTGTTTATTTTTTCTGGCCATCAGTATAAA
>PVMK01118986.1_pt1 | contig 22353 bp, 22 predicted proteins | sample 1853481 | NCBI WGS metagenome assembly PVMK01 (sample SAMN08533507, study PRJNA380276) | Marine sediment metagenome, whole genome shotgun sequencing project. | reverse complement strand
CATTGGCTTCGTCCAGCATTGCATCCACTTCATCTAGCACACAAAATGGTGTTGGTGATACCCGCAGCAGCGAGAAAGCAAGCGCCACAGCTGTCAGCGATCTTTCGCCGCCCGAGAGGAGCGATACGCCCTGTTCGCGTCTGCCCGGAAGCCGGGCTTCGATATCGATACCGGTGTTGGTCAAATCATCCGGATCGGTCAGGATCAATTTTGCAGAGCCTCCCCCGAACAAGCGCCCAAATATCTGGCGAAACTCTTCAGCCACCGCATCGAAGGTCTTACAAAATTCACGCTGCATGATCTCATCTAGTTCTGCGATCACACGCTGGACATCTTCGGAAGCCTCCTGAAGGTCATTCACCTGGGAAGATAAGAACTCGTAGCGGTCGGAAACATCCTGGTATTCAGCTTGCGCTTCCGGATTGATCGGGCCTATCCTCCTGAGAAACGCTCTTTGCCGCTTGAGGGAATCTTCCAGATCTGGATGCAGCTCTTCTCTCAACGGCAAATCTTCAACAATCCCTTCTAAGGGCAAAGGTGTCGGTCCGGATACATCGTCGTGATACTCGAATGCAACCAAACCAAAATCAGCCTCAATTTGTCTGCGCAGCCCGTCCAACGCTTCCTGTTTTCGGATTTGGTTGATCCTGGCCTGCGTAAAACTTTGTTCTGCCTGGCTGGTCAGGACGCGCTCCCTGGATTCAAGCCGTAGAATTTCAGAAAGTTTGTCCTCAATTTCTTCAAGCGCAGTTTCAGATGGGGAAATGCTGGCGGCCGATGTTTCAATATCCCCTGCAATTTTGTGGCTGTTTTGCATCAAATTCTCGACATGAGATTCCAATTCGGTTCTATGTCCCTGGATTTCGAGAATATTTTTCTCAATACTCCCTCGCCTCGTTTCCGCTGCAGAATGCAGCTGCTCCCGCTCCGTTCGACGTGCCTGCACAGTTCTCAATCCTTGTTTGAGAATTTCCAAGCGGGTCCCCCAATGTGATAAATCCGCTTGCAAATTATCTATGGGCAAACTGGTTAGTTTCTCGGATTGGGCCTCTGCTTCCTCCTGGACTTCAAGAATCTGGACGTTGAGCAGTTCCAGTTCTCCAGCAGTTTGCTTAATTTTCACCTGGTAGGTATCAATATGCTCTTTAAAGGCCTGGATTTGTTCTTCTCGCCAAAGCAATTCCCGGTTGACTCTATCAAACGCCAGGATTTCTTGGTTATGCGCAGCGGAAGCTGCTTCCAATTCCGCGGTTTCGTGATGTAGCTGCCTAACAAGCTGGATTTCCTCCGCCCTGGCCGAGCCAATTTCGACCTCAACTTCTTCAACCTGTTTCTGGATGTCCGTTACCTGGCTTTCCAATTTATCGACATTTTCGCGCAGATCTTTTAGCTGTCTTGGCCGGCTCATGCTCACTGGCGCTGAACCCGAACTGGTCCTGATTTGGCCGGTAGCATAAAATACCTCACCCGCTCGAGTAACAACCTTTATCGATAAATTATCCCTAAAATCCTGATCTGATCGTATTGTGGAGAGCAATTTTTCAGCCGCTTTACGATCCTCTACCACCCAGGTATTCCCCAGTAGTAATCCAATTACTGGATTTAACTCCTTGGGAGCTTGAACCAGTTCAGAAGCTCTCGCTATCACCCCATCCTGGTTGCCATAATTTTTCTTTACCGCATCCGGATAGAGGTTCCCCAGCGGGATAAGCGCACCCTTTTCTGATTTCTGCTCCAGAATACTCAACGCCTCAGAGATATCTTCATAACCCTGCAGCACAATGCCGTCAATATACTCCCCGAGGGCAGCCCCAACAGCGATTTCATATTCTTTGGGGACATTCAATATTTCTCCGAGAACACCTTTTGCGCCGTCAACCTGCCGAGCATTGAAGTCTTCCAGCAGGGTTTTTGCCCCACCAGAGTATCCTGCGAATGTGCGCTCAGCTTGCTTTAATACCTCAGACTGGGCATTCAATCTCGCAAATTCAGCCTCTTTCTCTGATAAGGATTTTGCCAGGGATTGCAGCTGAGACCCTTTTTGAGATAATTCCTCTTGAAATTTCTCCAGAGACATTTCGAGATCAGTTTTCCGGGATTTAGCAGCTGTCAGCTGAATTTCAGTATCCCTGACCCGAGATTGCGTTTTTTCTAATTCAATCCGGGCGGTTTTATTTGATTCTTCAGCTGAAACTCTTGAATTATTTAAACTGTTGATTTGAACATCGTACTCTGCACGCTTTGACTTCAGTTTATCCCGATTGGTGGATAACTTAACTATATCCTGACGCTTCGCGGTTATCCCGGTTTCCAACTTGGCGCGTTCCTCCAGCCTGGATTCATATGCAGCTCGAACAGATTCACTGCTAAGTTTGGTTTCATCGAACTCCGCTTCTAGCTTCTCTGCCTCTTCAATTGCAAATTTGCGCCGTTCTTCGAGTAAGCCGGCATCTTCCCCTGCCTGCCCCAGATCGGAATTAAGTTTGATCTCCTGGTCTTCCAGATTACGGGCGCGCTCTTGCGAGACTGCCAGTTCCCTGCTCGTTTTCTCCCTGACAGTGTGCAGTTCAGCGGATTGGCGGTGGAGTTCATTGAGCTGTGCGCGCAGTTCCCCTCTTTTATCTCGCAGTTTCACAATCTCAGCATCCAATTCCAATTCTCTCTTGCGTGTGTTTCCCACGGAATCGCTCTGCTCGCTCGCCAAGGATTGTGCTTCAGATAATTCTTCCTGTGCCTTATGCCAGTGGTACCCATACCACTCACGCAGCAAGGCTCGCAGGTCTTCCACTGCCTGGTCATACTCCTGGGCTCGCTGTGCCTGGCGTTCCAGGCTTCTCAATCTTGGACGCAGTTCATGCAGGATATCCTCCACGCGCTCCAGGTTGCGTTTTGTATCGGCCAGCCGACGCACGGCTTCCTGCCGCCTGGAGCGGTGCAGACTAATACCTGCTGCTTCCTCAAATAATCGCCGCCGGTCTTCAGCCCGCAGGGCCAGGGCAGCATCAACTAATCCTTGACCGATGATGGTATAGGTGCGTTCTGCTAAACCCGATTCAGCCAGCAGTTCAGAGACATCACGCAGCCTCACCTTTTGCCCGTTGAGCAAATATTCGTTGGAACCATCCCGGTAAGCTCGCCGCGCGATGGCTACTTCACTGTAATCAATCGGCAGCCAGCTGTCGCTGTTATCCAAGATTACAGTCACAGTTGCCATTCCAGACCTGGTTCTGCGATCCGAGCCGGCAAATATCATGTCCTCGGTTTTCTTGCCGCGCAGCAAGCTATATGATTGCTCCCCCAACACCCATCGCAAGGCATCTGTGATATTTGATTTCCCCGAACCATTGGGACCCACGATCGCGGTTACAGCACCGGGAAACTCGAACACAGTCCGGTTAGCGAAAGTCTTGTATCCCTGCAGTTCTAATGATTTCAAGCGAGAAATCATGTGACCATTTCCTGTCAATAAACGATATTAAGCGCCTTCAAAGCCTGATCAGCGGCGATTTTCGCCGCAGCCTGTTTGCTGTGACCGATGCCTGAGCCTTGCACTTGATTCTCAATAATTACTTCAACAATAAAACTTTTCGCATGATCAGGTCCAGATGAGCTCACCGTTTTATAAAATGGTGTTCCCAATCCCTGAGACTGCGCCCATTCCTGGAGCACACTTTTTGGATCCTTATCCTTATTAGCGCTCAAAATTGATCGGGCGGCTAATTCCAATTTTGGCTCAATAAACTCCTGAACAGAAGCGATACCCTGGTCGATATAAATTGCCCCGATCAAAGCTTCAAACGTGTCGCACAGCAGCGCCGGACGTTCTCGACCTCCACCTTCACTCTCTCCATGACCCAGCAGCATAGCCGGACCAAGCTCGATGTTTTCCGCGAATTGCGCCAGGTTTTCTGTTCTCACGAGCGCTGACCTTAGACGCGTTAGATTGCCCTCCGGCATTTCAGGAAATCTGTTGTACAACCACGCGCCTACCAAAAAATCCAGTACTGCATCACCCAGGAACTCCAATCTTTCGTTGTCTTCGAGTGATTCGGGGTTTTCGTTCAGGTATGAGCGGTGGGTAAGAGCCCGCGTCAGCAGCAAAGGATCTTTAAAGGCAATTCCGAGTTTTGTTTCGTACGAGCGGGGATTAACTCGATTCAATTCTCCCTGTTCATGTTCCAATTTACATTCTCCCTGGAACTCAGGGTCCGACAGCCACCCCACTATTGTCGAGTAGCTTGCGATCCATCAGTTCCGATTAGATTTTTGGCGATGAAGCAGCTGCGCTATCAGCTATACTCTTTTACCACTAAAACGGCATTATGTCCACCAAAACCAAATGCATTGCTGGCAGCACTGGTTACCTCTACCTCCCGGGCTTCATTAGGGATGTAATCCAGATCGCATTCCGGATCTGGGGTCTCATAATTAATCGTGGGTGGAAGAATATTATTCCTTACGGCCTGCACGCAGAAAAGGGCTTCCAATGCGCCCGTCGCGCCCATCATGTGCCCGGTCATTGATTTGGTCGATGAAACGGGAATATTGTAAGCTTGCTCCCCAAAGGCAGCTTTGATGGCTTTTGTTTCAGATACATCATTAAGCTGGGTAGCGGTTCCATGGGCGTTGATGTAGCTAATATCCTCGATATTTACCCTGGCATTATCGAGGGCAATTTTGATCGCTTTACCCCCGCCAGCACCGGTGACTGATGGTGCCGTTATGTGGTATGCATCAGCCGTGCTCCCATAACCAGCCATCTCAGCCAGGATATCAACTCCCCTGGTTTTTGCACCGCTTTCTTTCTCCAAGACCAGAACTGCCGCCCCCTCACCAATCACCAAACCGTCCCGGTTCTTATCGAAGGGTTGCGGTGTATTGGGATTTTTATCGTTCCTGCGGGAGAGAGCTCCCAGACGGTCAAATGCTGCCACACCGACCTCAGTAATCATCGCCTCGCTGCCTCCAGTAATTGCGATATCAATTACGCCTGATTCGATCAGCATTTTTGCGATACCAATCCCGTCTGCACCAGACGCACAGGCAGAAGTAACCGAAAAACTCGGGCCTTGAAAGTTGTAATCGATGGCGATCAATCCCGAGGCACCATTTGCCATTAATTGTGGAATAGCAAATGGGCTGACCTTCCGGCTGCCTCTGGTTCGCAAAACATCAATATTATCGGCGACTGCTTCCAGTCCACCAATAGCCGACGAAACGATCACCCCTACTCGACCTTCCTGACCCTCATCAAGCTCCAAACCGGCCTGCCCGATCGCTTCGAGCGCAGCAGCAGAGGCTAACTGCTGGTAGCGGTCCCTGCGGCGAGCCTCCTTTGCACTCAGGTAATCGCTGGCTTGAAAATCCTTAACCTCTCCCGCCAGTTTCACCAAGAAGTCACTAACATCTAATAGCGTTATGGGGGCAATTCCGCTCTTTCCTTCGATGGCATTATTCCAGCTTTCTTCAACTGTTTTACCAAGTGGATTTACGGTCCCCATACCGGTTATTACGATCTTATCTGCCATCTAATCTCCTTTCCTCACCAGCATATAATTCTTACCGCAGGTTTAATTACCTACATACTTCAAGCCCGAACCTGTTAAGATCACCACCACCGGCTCACGGAGCTGCTCGATATGCTTTGTCAGTGCAGGCCAGACCACAGCTGAGGTAGGCTCAACATGGAAGCCGCGCCTGGCAAGCTCGTTCCTGCCTGGCAATATGTCCTGCTCCTCAACAACCACCATTTTTCCATTGCTCGATTCAACAGCAGCCAGCACCTGCTCCCTGCGCAGTGGTTTCAAAATGCGGATACCTTCGGCGATGGTATCACCCTCCTTGATTTTGAAATCACCGATCAGATCGATCTGTGTCGCTGCCCACAGCGGAGCACAGGCCATACTTTGAACACCGACCATCTGCGGTCTTTGGTCTATCTCGCCAGCATTGAAAAGCGCCTCAAATCCGCGCGCAATCCCCAACAAATTGCTCCCCTGGCCTGCAGGAACAATGACAGAACCCGGTTCAGCACCTATTTGCTCCAAAATCTCGTAGGCTGCCGTCGCGTACCCTGGGATGACATAAGGCTGGTGGACGTGGCTGGCGTATGTGGTTCCGGATTCTGCCTCTTGCTGGACCGCAAGGGAGGCATTCGACCTGGGACCTGGTACAGGCACCAATTCACTCCCGTAAGCCTCAATTTGAGCTCTTTTCGGGCCGGAGGCATGTGCCGGCACATAAACTTTGCCGCGCATACCAGCCCGTGAGCAGTACCCTGCAAAAGAAGCACCTGCATTACCGGAGGAACCTCTATCGCCTGCTCTACACCCGACCAGGCAAGGTAGCTGATCAATACCGTTGTCCCCCGATCCTTGTACGAACCCGTTGGATTCAGGTAATCCAGTTTAAATGCAACTCGCTTTCCATTTACCTCGTCCCAAATTAAGGGTGTACTGCCTTCCCCCAGGCTGATCGGCGGTAGTTCATCAGGCAGGCCGAAGGAAGACCGGTAGCGCCAAATACCAGGAAGTTTGTGATCTATAGTTTTGCTGTCAAACTCGATGCCAGATTCGTAATCAAAATAGCCGCCGCAAACTGGGCAGCAATAGGGACTGGATCTTAAATCCGGAATAAATTGGCATTGGGTGCAGCGAATAGCCATAATGAATACCCTTTACTCACCAGGCTGGGGAATATACTCACCTTCGATCCACTCTTCGCCACCTGGGCCGACTTCTTTTTTCCAAACAGGTACGATTTGTTTTAAGCGGTCAATCCCATAGCGAGCCGCTTCAAATACTCCGCTGTCCCTGTGACCTGCACTGCAAGCTATCGCCACCGTGGGTGTGCCAGCATCTAAATGACCAATGCGCTGAATAATTACGATACCCTGCACCGCTGGCCAGCGGTCGCGAATTTCGTCTGCCACCTTCTGCAGCTGTCCTTCAGCCATGTCTCGATAGGCCTGGTATTCAAGATATTCCGTCTCGTGGGCATCACCCCCCTCGGTTACCGCTCTCACCATGCCGGTGAAAACACAGGCTGCGCCGGTTTTCGGGGTCGTGATCTGCTGGACCATCTCGTTCAAATCGAGTACCCCCTCCTGGATGGCAAGATAAGTCGGAAATTCTTGGTTTTGTGCTCCACTTCCACCGCTCACTGGAGGGAATAACGCCACTTCAGCACCTTCCGGGATGATCTCATCATCAAACCCGTATTCTTTATTGACTGATATCAAAGTCGTTTCCAGGTGGGGAGCAAGATAGGGGTATAGGTCGGCAACCTGACTTTTCAGTTCAGCAATAGATGATCCTGCTGGAATTTCCAGAGAGATCTCTTTGGTGCCCACAATCTCCCGCAGGTTGGCAAAAAATAAAACTCTTATCGAGTGATTATTCATAATATGAGATTGCCTATTACTCGTTGGTTACATCTCCACTGCGCCCGCCCCTCTTTTCAACCAAACGAATGTTCTCGATGCGCATGGTTTTCTCAGCAGATTTTGCCATGTCATATACCGTCAATGCCGCCACTGAAACTGCTGTGAGGGCTTCCATCTCAACACCGGTCTTTCCAAAAGTCTTCACCGTGGCAGTGATTTCAATGCCCGGTAAATCCTGATCGAATTGAAAATCAATCGCCACCTGGTTCAAGGGTAAGGGGTGGCACAGGGGGATCAGTTCGGCAGTACGCTTTGCAGCCATCACGCCTGCCACCTGGGCCGTAGCAAGCACATCGCCCTTCTTCATAGATCCAGCTTCAATCAGAGCCAGTGTAGCTGGCCGCATAACCACAGCACCTTTGGCAATCGCGACCCTCTCGGTATCACTTTTATCGCTGATATCAACCATGCGCGCACTGCCCGATTGATCAATATGGGTTAATTTTGAGGTCATAAGAAGAAATTATAGCATCAAGAACCCATATGGGAGCCTCGGAACCAGGAAGAACAGATTTCCACAAGCGATATTAGTTGCGGCACCAATAATGCTGTTAGAATCCCAGAAAGCTCGACATACTCATCGGATCTTAGATGCATTTAGCTTTGAAAAGATTACCAAGAGAATCCAGGAATTTGAGGCAACGAATGAACCAATCCATCCTGCACGTTGCCCTCGTTGTTCGTGATTATGATGAAGCAATAGACTTCTACTGCCAGAAACTAAGCTTCAATCTGCTTGAAGATACCTACCAGCCTGAACAAGATAAACGTTGGGTAGTTGTTGCACCTCCTGGTTCGAATGGCACCAGCCTGCTGCTTGCCAGGGCATCCTCCCCTGAGCAGGAGGCATTTATCGGCAGGCAATCCGGTGGTCGCGTATTTTTATTCCTGCAAACGGATGATTTCTGGCGCGATTACGACAAAATGCTCTCATTGGGGATAAAGTTCGTCAGAGAACCAAAAGATGCAACTTACGGGACGGTAGCAGTTTTCGAAGATTTGTACGGAAATCTGTGGGATTTAATCCAGCTGGTAAACCAATAAACAGTAAATTCGATTCATGGCTCTCATATTCACCCATAAAGCGTAATCATGCAGCACCTAAAAAGACAATCTATTCGAGATGATCTGCTCTTTTTCGCCTTACCTGCCATTTTCATCTTCTCGAGTGGTATATTAGTCAGCTTTGTATACGGGCCGGACAGCTTCGCGATCAAAATGGAGAACTTGATCAGGCATCCTGCCGGTATTTACCAGTTTACATTCCAGAATATTATCGGTTTGGCTCTGATGATGATTGGATTTGGGATCATGATCGTTGCCCAGGTAACCCTGGGCCGGTTCTATTCTTCAACCCTGATAATTCGCGAGCATCACCAGCTGATCACCCATGGCATTTACCACTTTATCCAGCACCCAATATACTTAGGACTCAACCTCATCAGCACAAGAATTCCGATTTTTTCTTTCAGTTTGCCCGGTCTCCTAATCATGTTTGGTTTAATACCAGTAGTCCTAATGCGCATCAAACTCGAGGAAAGGCTGCTGATCGAAGAATTTGGCGATTCGTACCGGGCTTATATATTGGCTACACGCAAATTGCTCCCTTTTAACTATTTATTATCGCACTCCCAACCGCGATAAGATCAGGTCTCATATCCCCAACCGCTGGATCAACGAGTTCTTTCTTGTAGCACGACGACATCTCCGAATCAATTGCGATCCCAATTTTTGCCTTATATCTTCCACCTTTCCAGCGTGATATAATACGCCGCCATGAGCAATCTCATCAACCGCTGGCGCAGCGGTTTAGCAAAAACCAGCAAGGCTACCTTCGGCCAGATATCTGCATTACTAGGAACCTCAGAAGTTACCGATGAGACCTACGAGGAGCTGGAAGCCCTTTTGATCAAGGCAGATTTGGGCATAGAGACCAGCGAATCGCTGCTGGAAGTCATCTGGGAGCGCGAGCGAAAAGATGGCATCACAAAAACCAGCGAGCTGAATGCATTGCTCAAAGAGCAACTGCTTCAAAAACTCGATTCCCCGCCTGAATTGGATTTATCGGCCAACCCCACGGTGATCCTGGTAGTCGGTGTCAACGGCTCGGGGAAAACTACCACTATCGCCAAGCTTGGAAAACGCTATTCAGAACAAAACAAGTCGATCATCTTCGGGGCAGCAGATACTTACCGCGCCGCGGCTGTCGACCAGCTCCAGATTTGGGGCGAACGTCTAAATATTCCGGTTATCGCCGGGCAGCAGAATGGGGATCCGGGTGCAGTTGCCTATGACACTGTCCAGGCTTCCATCTCGCGCAATGCAGATTTGGCATTTATTGATACCGCCGGCAGGCTGCATACCCGCTTCAACCTCATGGAAGAATTGAAAAAAGTGCACCGGGTGGTAGGAAAAGCGCTGCCAGGAGCGCCCCATCATGTCTGGCTCGTCATGGATGCCACAACCGGTCAAAATGCTTTACAGCAGGCGCAAGCCTTCAAAGAAGCGGTTGATGTCACCGGGATAATCCTGGCCAAGCTTGACTCGTCCGCCCGGGGAGGCATGGCCTTTGCCATCCAAAAAGAACTCGGGCTGCCGATACTATTCGCTGGCCTGGGAGAATCTCCGGAAGATCTGCAGCCTTTTGATCCACAGCTATTTATTGAAGGTATACTCGTGCAGGAGGAATTAGGATAATGCAGGAACTGATTGATCGATTGAACACGGTGCAGGAAACATTTAATCATTTATTGGAGCGTCTTTGACTTAGCTGCCAAAGAAGATCGATTAGTTAAACTTCAGAAAAAAGCTGAAGGTCCTGATTTATGGCAGGATCCCGAGAAAGCCCAGCGCTTGATGCGAGAGATATCCAACATCAAAGATGAGGTTGATGACTGGCAATCCCTGCGGGATAAAATCGCTGATACCCTGGAGCTGGCCCAGCTGGGGGATGAGAGCATGCGCTCCGATCTCGAATCTGAGACAGACATCATAGAAGCTGACGTCGCAAAACGCGAGTTTGAAGCCATGCTGTCCGGCCCGTATGACCGCGGGGATGCCCTGCTGGCGATTCACGCCGGTGCAGGTGGCACCGACTCCCAGGATTGGGCAGAGATGCTGCAGAGGATGTACCTGCGCTGGACTGAACGAAAGGGTTACCAGACCAGCATCCTGGATACGACTTTCGGTGAAGAGGCAGGTATCAAAAGCGTCACTATCTCTGTCTCAGGGCGATATGCTTACGGCTATTTGCGCTCAGAAAAGGGGGTGCACCGCCTAGTTCGTCTCTCGCCCTTCGATTCAAATCACCGCCGCCATACATCATTTGCGATGGTTGAAATCCTGCCCCAGGTGCAGGAAGATGCCCAAATTGATATCAATCCAGACGATCTGCGCATCGATGTTTTCCGCTCTTCCGGAGCAGGTGGGCAGAATGTACAGAAGAACTCTACCGCGATCCGCATCACCCACCACCCAACCGGAATCGTGGTCAGCTGCCAGAATGAACGTTCCCAGCTGCAAAATAAGCAGAACGCGATGACAGTCTTGCGAGCCCGGCTGCTTGAACTGAAACAGCAGGAACAGGAAGAGGAGATGGCTGAACTGCGCGGAGAGTACCAAAAAGCAGAATGGGGCAGCCAGATTCGTTCCTACGTACTGCACCCCTATCAAATGGTCAAGGATCACCGCATGGAATACGAAACAGGCAACACCCAGGCTGTTTTGGATGGCGATCTGGATGGTTTTATCGAGGCCTATCTGCGCAGCCAGGTTGGTGTAACTAAGGCTTGACATCTAACCGACTGGCACGTATAATCTTCCCTGCCTGCCTTAGGGCAGGCATTGCTGTGATTTTATGAGATTCAGGAGAGTTCGGTAATGACACCTTTACCAAAGAAGAAAATTTCGCGTGGTCGACGGGGTCGTCGTCGGGCGCATCATGCCTTGAAGGCCAGAAACCTTGTACAGTGCTCAAACTGTGGCGAGTCACGCCTACCACACCACGTCTGTTCTAACTGCGGTTTTTACCAAGGCCGCGAGATAATCGAAGTCGAACAAGATTGACTAACCGAAACGGGCTGAGCACCACACAGCCCGTTTGTCTTTTCTCTTCCCAAGCATGGCAAATACCAATACTAAAGTCGCATTCTTATTTCCCGGCCAGGGTTCCCAGGCTTTAGGCATGGGTCAGCAGCTGGCCGCCGACTTTCCGGTTGCGAAAAACGCCTACCAGGAGGCGGACCAGGCTCTTGGAATTGAATTATCCAGGATCGCCTGGGAAGGCCCCCAGGAAGAGCTGCATGACACGCTCAACACGCAGCCTGCCCTACTGGTGCATTCATATGCCGCGTTGAGTGTACTGAGAGATCAATTTCCCGATCTCCAACCTGCAGCAGTTGCCGGGCACTCTATGGGTGAATTGAGTGCCTTGATTGCCGCCGGGGCGATGCGATATGGGGATGGGCTGCAGCTCGTGCGCAGACGTGGAGAGTTGATGAAAGAGGCTGGTGAGAAATCTCCTGGGGGTATGGCCGCTATCCTGGGTCTTTCAATCGAATCCCTTGAAGAGATATGTGCTTCTGCAAGCAATGAGGCCGAGATCGTACAAATTGCCAACGACAACTGTCCTGGCCAGGTGGTCATTTCCGGCGCCGATCAGGCCCTGGAAAGAGCGATGGGTTCAGCCAAAGAGGCGGGTGCGCGACGGGTCGTCCGCCTGGCAGTCAGCATTGCGGCCCACTCCCCATTAATGGTGTATGCACAGGACCAATTTACACGAGCAGTTGCCTCTTCAGAAATCCAAACACCACGGGTTCCGATCATCGGCAATGTCAACGCAAAACCGCTGCTCAGTATCGAGCATGTCCAGTCAGACCTGCGCGCCCAATTAAATTCAAGGGTCAGGTGGACCGAGTCGATCCAGTACCTGCTCTCCAGCGGCATAACAACATTTGTTGAAATCGGCAGCAATTCTGTTCTCACAGGACTGTTAAAAAGAATCGATCGATCCGCTCAGGGCATATCCTTTGGTGCTCCACAAGACCTGGATAAGATCGCCGTTCTCTAATCCTCCTTCGTGCAATTCATAAATATTATCTCTATCGATCAAGATAATTGATTACGGTATAATTATCAAATCTTCGGTTTCAGGAGTCATTTATGTCGCTGCCCCCACGCATTTCCCTGGAAGGAAAAGTCGCCATCGTTACAGGCTCGTCCCGGGGAATTGGGCGCGCGATCGCCACAGAGCTGGCTTCAAGGGGTGCAGCAGTGGTCGTCAATTACCTGAATTCTGCCGCTGCAGCTGACGAGGTTGCTTCAAATATTCAATCTACTGGAGGTCGAGCCCAGGTTCACCAGGCTGATGTCTCAGACTTCAAATCGGCGCATGGATTGATCAAATTCGCCATCGAAAATTTCGAAGGTCTTGATATTTTGGTCAATAACGCCGGCATAACCCGTGACAAGCTGATCATGATGATGAGCGAAGAAGATTGGGATATTGTCCAGGATACAAATTTGAAAAGCACCTTCAACTGCTCAAAACCTGCTGTGCGCCACATGATGCGCAAACGCTATGGTCGCATTATCAACATAACTTCAATTGGCGGACAGATGGGCAATCCTGGACAAACGAACTATTCTGCATCAAAAGCCGGTCAGATTGGGTTCACGAAAGCCTTAGCCCGAGAAATCGGTTCTCGCAATATCACGGTCAACGCCATTGCTGCCGGTTATGTAGAGACGGATATTTGGGATGGAGTACCCGAGGAAGCCAGACAAATGATTCTCTCCATGGTTCCCCTGGGCCGGAAAGGTGAAGCCGAGGAGATCGCGGATGCGGTTGCATTCCTGGCTTCCGACCAGGCCTCATACATAACAGGACAAATTCTCGGTATTGATGGCGGCGTGGCAATGATGTAGCACCTGGAGGCATATGTCTGACCAGTCAATTACACCCGGAAAAACTACCATCTCAGTCGATGTATTGTTAACGATTGCAAGGTTGACCACCTTAGAAGTACCTGGTGTCAGCCGCATGAGCAATGTCCCAACAAAGCGATTCAAGACCATGCTTCTTCATCGCCAGGAACAGGATGGGCTGCACATCGAGGTTGTTGATGACCTGGTTTATACAGACCTTTACGTGGTTCTGGAACCAGATGTCAACATTCGGGAAGTTGGTCGCAATATTCAAATCGCAGTCGCGCGCGCAATTACCGAAATGATTGGCATGCAGGTTGGGGTGGTTAATGTCCATGTCGAAGATATTGGTTATCCCGAGGTGCCAGAGGTTTCTGAGAGCCTATGAAAGCTCGCACCAGGGCACGCGCAGTTGCTCTGCAAGCACTGTTTGAGATCGACATGGTGGACCACCCTCCCAAACTGGTGGTCCACGAGCGACTATCCGAAAATGAAGTCAATGAGAACATGTCTGAATTCATCAGCCAGATTGTTGCTGGGGTTTGGCCAATCAAAAGTGATTTAGATCAATTTATTGCCGAGCATGCCCCGGAGTGGCCACTCGAGCAGGTAGCCACGATCGACCGCAACATCCTGCGCATCGCCTTGTGGGAATTTGCTGTCAGCGAAAATGTACCCATCAAAGTTGCCATCAACGAAGCTGTCGAACTGGCTAAGATGTTCGGCTCGGATAGCTCACCCCGATTTATTAATGGCGTTTTGGGCAGCTTAGCACCCCGTCAAAACGAGATTCGCCAATCGCTTCACCATTTACACAACCCGATTTAGATCTTATGGATATACTCGGCATTGGACCACTTGAATTAATCTTCGTCTTGATCATAGCTTTGATCGTATTGGGACCCAAAGATATGGTGAAAGCAGGGAAAACGATCGGCAAATTCCTGCGCCAGATCGTCACCTCCCCCACCTGGCACGCGGTAACCAAGACCTCCTCCGAATTACGCAACTTACCCACCAAATTGATCCGCGATGCAGGCCTTGAAGATGATATTAAACAAATTCAAGACGTGGCCAAAAATGCAGTCCCATCTTCATTGAACCAGGATTTATCCAAGTGGCAGGACGATATTAATAGCTGGACAACCCCGGCTGCTGATGACAAGCTTGCCGAGGAAGCGAACCAAAATGAAGACGATTCAACATCGCTCGTCGGATCCGAACAGGATCTGCAACCAGATGAAAGCTCACAAACCATCGCCCCTCCTGACATAAGCCAGAGCGAAGAGAACTTATCACCGGACACTACATCACAAACCAATCAAGAACAGGCTGATTAATGCGCCGCCTCTTAAAATCCATCAAAAATCTAATTTTATTGCCTTTCCGCTGGCTGCGATCGGTGTTCGCAGAAATTAAATCTTTCCTGTCTGACGAACCAGAGGATACCCCCCTGGGAGATTCGCTGGAAAAAGCGGTCAGTAATCCGCAAAGCGTTCTGGCCCACCTTGGCGCCCTGCGCAGGCATTTTACCAGGGCTGCGTTGGTAATGGCCATGGTGACCATCATTGCATTTGCATTTGCTTCACAAATCATCGATCTTCTCGCTTACCCGGTGGGAGGCATTGAAGAACTGGTCGCTATCGATCCTACGGAACCGATCGGTACATTTATGCGGGTCTCCTTCATGACCGCCTTCGCGGTCACCCTGCCCTATTTAATCCTAGAAATCTGGCTCTTCATCGCACCTGGCTTAAGCCGGGATGCACGTGTTTTCGGGCTTTATGCAATCCCTATTGCGGTGCTCTTCTTCCTCGGCGGTATGGCATTTGCATATTTCGTTCTGCTGCCCCAAGCGATCCCATTTTTGGTCAACTTTGGCGGTATAATCAGCCAAATTCGACCTTCATCCTATATACGCTTTGTCACCTCAATCATGTTCTGGATCGGAATAGCCTTCCAATTTCCGCTCATTGTTTATGTACTTGCTAGAGTTGGTCTTGTGAGAGCTGAGGTGTTGTCCTCAAATTGGCGTTTAGCGATTGTGATCATCGCCGTCCTTTCTGCAATGATCACTCCCACGATTGACCCGGTCAACATGGCCCTTGTCATGGGACCCATGATAGTCCTATATTTTTTCGGTATTCTTCTGGCCAAAGTCGCCGAACGAGCTCGCGCTCGTACTCTCAGCGAACAGGAATCACAATCGGATTCGATTTCAACGACACCATAAGATCATATCTTCCTGCAGATTGGAGGTCTCATGCGCGCACGCCGCGCTCTGCTCTATGTGCCAGGCGATGATTTGCATAAAATCCAGAAGGCGACCACCCTGGATGTTGACTCGGTTTGCCTTGATCTTGAAGATGGTGTCGCGGCAAACCGCAAGGGTGAAGCCAGATTAATCATCTCCCAGGCCCTTGGCTCCCTGGATTTTGGTCGCTCGGAGCGCCTGGTGCGTGTAAATCCCCTTCACTCTGAATATAACAAGTTCGACCTGGGGAAAATTCTCGCCGCCCGGCCAGATGGCATTGTCCTGCCTAAGGTGACACATGGCGACCAGGTCAGAACAATCAGTGGACATATTTCCAAAGCAGAAGTTGAAAATGACTGGCAGCCCGGCTCGATAATCCTGATTGCGATCGTCGAATCTGCTCAAGCCATTGTAAACTTAGACTCGATAGCCACTGCGGATCCAAGGCTGGAAGCGCTGATATTCGGTGCCGAAGATCTCGCGGCCGATATCGGTGCCAAGAGATCTGCTTCAGGTTGGGAGGTGTTCTATGCCCGGAGCGCGGTCGTAACTCACTGTGCCGCGCAGCAGCTGCAGGCGATCGATATGGTGAACATTAATTTCCAGGACGATGAAGGTCTGCGCGTTCAATCCAATCAAGGATCCAGGATGGGATATTCAGGAAAACAGGTCATCCATCCCAACCAGGTAGCGATCGTCCAGCAGGCATTTACACCATCTGACGAAGAGATCCAATCTGCAATAGATTTGATTGAGAATTTCAACCAACATCAGACCAAAGGCAAGGGAGCATTTGCAATGGATGGAATCATGATCGATGCGCCCGTAGTTAAAGCGTCTTTATCAGTCCTCGAACGGGCAAAGGTAGCCGGGAAGGTTGATGCGGATCAGCTGACCAGATTAGGAGGAATTCTTTTATGAATGAACGAGTGGCAATCATAGGCGTGGGTTGGTCAGGTTTTCGACCCATATCCCCAGAATATTCATACAAGGAATTAATGTATGCTGCTGCTCAGCGCGCATATTACGATGCCGGCGTGGATCCTCGCAAAGATATCGAAAATTTCGTCACGGTTGCAGAAGATTTTCACGAGGGTACCAGCATCTTCGATGAGTATACGCCCGATCAGCTTGGAGCCGTTCTCAAACCGATGCACACTATCTCTGGAGATGGCCTGCACGGCCTGGCAACTGCCTGCATGTTGATAAAAACCGGTCAATTTTCCATCGTTGCAGTAGAAGGGCACAGCAAGGCTTCAAATGCTCTTTCCCATGACGGCATCACAGCCTATGCCCAGGATCCTGTCCTGAACAGGCCACTGAAACTAAACACCCAGTTCGTTGCCGGGATGGAGATGAACCGCTATATGTACGAAACGGGCACGACTCAAGAACAATGTGCACAGGTCGTGGTTAAGAACCGGCGCAACGCATTCGACAATCCATCCGCCCCCTATGCGGCTGACCTGTCTGTCGATGATGTGCTGTCCGGCCCACCATTGGCGTCACCCCTCGGAGTTCGTGAAACGGCCACGCATTCCGATGGCGCCATTGTGATGGTGCTGGCCAATGAAGAAGTCGCCAATTCAATTTCAGCGCTCCCGGTCTGGATCCTTGGTATCGGTTGGAGCAATGATTCGCCGGGATTAGAAAATCGGGATTGGTCCAGCATGCGCTTCATCCAGGATTCTGCCCGCATGGCTTATCGCCAGGCGGGCATCCAAGATGCAACCCTGGCGCTAGATTTTGCCGAAGTGAGCGACAACTACGCTTATAAAGAACTGCAATCCCTGGAAGCATTGGGCATCTTCAGACCAGGCGATGCGGGTCCGGCAACAGAGGATGGCATAACCCAGGCAAGCGGTTCCTTCCCGGTTAATGTCTCCGGCGGATGTCTGGGAATCGGTGACTTGCTGGACGCCAATGGCCTGGCCCGCGCGCTCGAGGTTGTTCTGCAGCTGCGTGGTGATGCTGGCTCGCGGCAGCTGGATGAGGTCAGTATAGGCCTTGCACAATCCTGGCGTGGTGTACCGACAACCAGCGGCGCCGTGGCCATCCTGGGAAATTGAGAAGGAGCATAGATAATGTCAATGCGTAAAGTAGCAGTTGTCGGCGCAGGGATGACGAAATTCGTGCGCAGGGCGTTGGAAACCGGGAAGGAGTTATCCTGGCAGGCTTCCAGCATGGCGCTCGAATCCTGTGAACTCACCATGGATGACATCGAGGCGGTGTGTCTCGGAACGGCCCCGGATGCTTTTGATGGCGTACACATGAACGGTGAATATTTGAGCGATGGTGCGGGCGCATTCAGGAAACCTTATATGCGCTCCTATGTAGGCGGTGGTACTGGCGTATTTGCTCCCATCCAGGGCTGGTACCATGTGGCATCCGGTTTGTTCGATCTGGTGCTGGTCGTGGCCGAGGAAAAGATGTCCAGCTATTATCCTCACGCCCAGGGCGCTTTCCTGACCATCTTCGACCATACAACCGAACGCCCGTTGAAACCGAACCTGCTGTGGATCTTTGCCCTGGAAATGAACCGCTATATGCAAACTTACGGGATTTCCAAGGAGGACATCGCCCGGGTGGCGGTCAAGAATAAGCGCAATGCAGCCGATCACCCGTGCGCTCTGCTGGGTGATGCCGACATTACGGTCGAAGATGTGCTCAATTCGGAACTGCTCGCCTGGCCGGTCAACCGGCTGGATGTCAGCCCGGTCTCAGATGGAGCGGTTGCGCTGGTCCTCGCTTCAGAACATGTCGCCAAGCGGCTCACCGATAAGCCGGTCTGGATCGAAGGTGTGGGATGGAATCTGGATACTGCCTACTGGACAAACCGCGATCTTGCTTATCCCCGTTATGTCGAATATGCAGCCCGCATGGCTTACGATATGGCCGGAATCAAAGAACCGCGCAAGCAGATTAACATCGTTGAGCCATACGACCCATTTGATTACAAAGAGCTGCACCATCTGGAAGGGCTGCAGCTGGCCGAGCGCGGCCAGGCACCTCAAATGGTTGCAGATGGTATTACCAACCGGGATGGTGATATGCCGGTTTGCCCCTCCGGCGGATTACTGGGAGTTGGCAACCCGATCGCCGCAGCTGGCCTGATGAAAGTTGCTGAGCTTTTCTGGCAGCTGCGTGGAGAAGCCGGTGCTCGCCAGGTTCCAGGTGCACCAAAGCGCGGACTGGCCCAGGCCTGGGGAGACCTGATGCAGGTTGGCACGGTCGTCATTCTTGGTCGCTGAGGAGATAATCATGTCTGATCAAATTTCTAATTATCCAGGTACCTCCCTGAGCGAGGCGGATATCCGCGAGGGGAAAGTGTTATCGGTTATGGATAAGATGCAGGCTGAGTTCGCCTGGGATACTGGCAAGGCGATCAGCCGCTACCTGGCAGGGCTGAAGGATGGTGTTATCACAGGTTCTCACTGCGACCACTGCCGGAAAACTGTCGTGCCTCCCAGGACTGTGTGTGAGTGGTGTTTTCACCCAATGCAGCAGTACCTGCCGCTCTCCGATACCGGCACAGTAAATACATTTTCGCTGTGCTATGTCACGTGGGACGTTCAGCGCATTAAGGAGCCAGAAATTCCTGCGGTGATCGAAATAGATGGTGCATCTCCGCTGCACGGGATCATGCACAAACTGGGCGAGGTGGAACCGGACCAGGTATCAATCGGTATGAGAGTACAGGCTGTTTGGAAACCCGCCGACCAGCGGGAGGCAGCTATCACCGATATCGCATATTTCAAACCGCTTAAGGAGTAAATTCAATGTACCCATCTAAAAATCATACTGCTCCTTCTGAATGGCGGGACGAGATGCCGGTTACCAACCGGTATACATACGGTTTGGCTGGCGAAAGGTTCTTCAGGGCCATCAAAGACGAAGGACAAATACTTGGCACACGCTGCACCAACTGCGACCGGGTCTACGTTCCTGCCGCGGTATTTTGCGAGCGCTGTTTGCGAGAAACTGGCGAATGGGTGGATGTTGGTATAGTAGGGAAGATAATCACTTTCACTGAACTGCATGTCGCCTACGATGGTTCTCCCCTCGAGAAACCAGAACTGATCGCCCTTGTCGGTTTTGGCGACGGTGGTTTGATCAACCACCTGGATGCTTCAAATTTTAAGGATGTGGAGATTGGACAGCAAGCCAGAGCGGTGTTCAAACCCGTTGCCGAAAGGGAGGGTTCTATTCTGGACATTTCGCACTTTGAATTGGTAGACAGTTAAGACTTTACCTTCCAGAACTCTATACGTTGGCAGAAATTGAGTGCTGACCCTTGAATCCGAAATCCTCCCCTCAAACTTTAGGTAAACATATTGCCTCATTCCGTGGTCGACCGATCGGTGCCCCCACCTGGGTCTTCATTTTTATGCCGGGCGTAATGATCATATCTGGATTGTGTTTATATGGCATATACCTTGCAGTCTCAACATACCAGCGGCACGGCCCTGCTCTGGCGATCGTCCGGTCCCAGGCCTGGATCCTATTGGCAACGATATTATTTATCCTATATGCTGCTTACCTAATATACCGGTTATTAGTTTCGCTGCAACGTATTCAGGTATTTGAAGCAGGTTTGAAAGTGCGTAGGTTCTTCTTGCAAAGCAGGTCTTACCTTTGGGCTGACATATCAGGCATCTCTTCCTCAGCTGTAAGGTTGACATTTTTTGGTAAACCTATAAACACAACGCCTGGTGGAAAAATCATTTTTATTGAGGGTAGATCAGTTGACCTGAAGCGAGGCTACCAGGGTATTCCAAGGTTGATCAAAATTCTTAAATCCAAAGTTTATCCCTTGATCTGGCCTCAAATTCAATCAGCGATACGTTCTGGTAAGACCTATAGGTTTGGACGAATTTCCATCAACCGTGAAGCAATGTACATATCTAATCGCATTATTCCATGGGATACAGTTCTTCGCTTGTATACAGATGCGGGTTTCCTGGTGGTAGAATTGCTCGATGATTCCTCCCGTAAGGTGCCCACGATCAACATCCCGAATCTCGAACTTCTACTCAAGGCAGTTGATTGGGGGGTCCAGTAATGTCCATGGCAGAAAGCCATCTGCTTAATAAGCTCAAGCCAATTCTATTGCCTTCAGTAATTGGATTGATCTTAATATTATTCACATCTTGCTCCCAGAGCCAACCCCCGATCATCTCAATTTTTGAAACTGAGCCACCTCCCACCCAGGAACCGGTTGAGATCGATCCCCTGGCGACAGTAACTTTCCAGGTAGAGATTCCGGCTGACACGCCTTCGGGACAACCAATTTTGCTAAGCCTGCTCGATGAGGTCACCGGATTAGGATTGAATATAACCCGCCAGGAAATGGAAAAAGTTGATCAATCCACCTATTCGATCACATTACCATTTCCAGTGGGTGCGAATATTAAATACCGCTACGCCCGGCAGGACACCTTCATCGCAGAGGAGCACACCACCAACCAATGGCCTGTGCGCTACCGCATCTACCGGGTCGATGGTCCAGGAATTGTCAAGGATATTATCGCCTCCTGGAGTGACTCAACATATAATGGCTCCACGGGGCGCATCATGGGCCGTGTGACGAATAGTGAGGACGAATCGCCGGTCCCCAATTTGCTGGTTTTGGCCGGCGGTACACAAACCGTCACCTCGTCAACAGGTGATTACCTGATCGAGGGGCTACCACCCGGTCTCCACAACCTGGTCCTGTATGCCTTTGATGGTGGTTTTCGAACCTACCAGCAGGGTGCACTGGTCGCGGCAAACTCAACAACACCCGCCGATGTCCAGCTCGCTCCAGCCCCCTTTGTGAAACTGATATTTTCTGTCACAGTCCCAGACGGTACATTACCGGCAGTCCCCATCCGGATGGCTGGAAATCTCGCCCAGCTGGGCAATACTTTCGCCGATTTATCAGGGGGGACGAGCACCATCGCCTCCAGGATGCCAACCCTTACTCCATTGCCCGATGGACGCTATGCACTAGAGATTGAATTACCTGCCGGGGCTTTTATCGAATACAAGTACACGCTTGGAGACGGGTTCTGGAATACCGAATACACCCCCCAGGGTGCATTCCGCCTGCGCAGCATGACCGTCCCCGCTGAAGATACTGTCATCCAGGATGGGGTCGATAATTGGGGAGAGTCTTTCAATGCTGGCCCGGTATTATTTGATCTGACAGCTCCGAACTCTACACCCGAATTCGACTTTGTATCTATTCAGTTTTCTCCTTTTGGTTGGATGGAGCCTATTCCAATGTGGAAGCTGGGCGAAGATCATTGGGTATTTATGCTCTACAGCCCGCTGAGGGTCCAGGGTGAATTCAATTATCGCTACTGCAGAAATGACCAGTGCGGCAGGGCTGACGATCAGCTTACCCCTGGCTACAGCAGCCCTGGACGAAAGGTAGAAATCAGCGAAGAAGACCAGACCACCACCGTGACCGATACCATTGATGGCTGGCATTGGCTGAACCAGCTGGACCCCACTGCAGAATCAAGTCTTCCAGAGATCAAATCCAGGTCCGGAGATTTCATTGCAGGGGTTGAGTTGCAAACCTATTACCACCCTTCATTGACCCCGCGCTTGCCAGTGACTTACAAAGAGATTGAATCCCTCCAGGCCAATATGGCGATCCTGTCACCCACCTGGACTTTCACAAGGCAAAACCCACCTGTGCTGGAAGCGGTGTCCGGCAGCGACCAATCATGGACCGATCTAA
>PVMK01120823.1_pt1 | contig 22358 bp, 22 predicted proteins | sample 1853481 | NCBI WGS metagenome assembly PVMK01 (sample SAMN08533507, study PRJNA380276) | Marine sediment metagenome, whole genome shotgun sequencing project. | reverse complement strand
CCCAGGAATTCTTCCAATGCTGCAGTCATGGCTGCCGGTTCCTCGATGCTTGACGAGTGTCCGGCGCGTGGAATCACTGTCAGTTTTGAACCCTTTATTGCTCCGTGCATGCGTTCGGACTTTGGCAGGGGAGTGGCCACATCCTCATCCCCGACCAGGATCAGGGTGGGTGTTTCGATCCGGTCCAGCTGTTCATAAACGCTTTCCCGGTCAATCACTCCGTGGGCCGCGCGGCTGGTCCCGGCCCGGTTCAGCGACATGATGTGTTTTTTCCAGCGAGTCCTGGTTTGTGAGCGTGTCGAGTCCCCGAGAAAAGTTTTTCCGAACATGATTTTCATCACGGGACTGACCACGAGGCGGAAACTCAGCCAGCGCCCGACAAATGCCAGCCGCCGGTATGGGCCCTTGTTCTCATCAGGTTCAGGGTCAGCAGTAGTCGCCATCAGTACCAGTGATTTCAACAATTCCGGATGACGGATGGCCAGTCTCATCCCGACAAAACCGCCCATGGACAGGCCGGCAAAGTGACACGGTGAACAATCGAGTTCACGGATCAGGGCCGCAGCGTCCGCAGTCAGCGAATCCATATCATAGCCGCCTTTGGTCACTTCGCTTTTACCCTGTCCGCGATGATCGAAAGTGATGCAGCGGTAGCGGTTGCTCAGGGCCGCGACCAACTCATGAAACATTTCGCCGCTCATCAGCAAACCGTGGGAAAACACGATGGTTTCCGGGCCCGAGCCCGCTTCTTCGTAATGGATTCTTGCCTGGTTGATATCTAGGTAAGGCATGCGCTTCTTGGTATCCGTTTGGCAGGAACCGGGTGGCTCCTGATCATTCTGATTTTTGCTCCTGTTCCAGATGGGCAATCACCGGCGCGATCGCCGCTTCATTACCATCCCGCACTGCGCGGTAATGTGGTGAAGTAATTTCCACCCCCGCTGTATGGAAAGCGTCCAGGATATTTGCGTGCAAGGCCGAATAGATTTTTGGCCGCAGATCGGCCCGCTTGGTATTCGCGTTCAGTTCAGAGTATATCAGTCTCTATAATGGGTAAAACAAGAATGAGGTTTTTTCCCTTCTGATATTTATTGGTGCCCGATTTGAAAGTATTGCTTATATTCAATCCGCATGCAGCCAACGGCCGGGCCGCGAAGCTGCTGCCAGGGATTCAGACTGGCCTGGGGCTGTTTTCGGAGTTAGAAGTTTTATCGACCGCATACGCCGGACATGCGCGTGAGCTGGTTTCGCATTCTGGCCTGTCGAATTTTGACGTCATTGTGGCTGCCGGTGGTGACGGAACGCTATTCGAAGCCCTGAACGGCCTCTATCAACATGAAAAGAAAGACCGTATTCCGCTGGGCCTGATTCCGGTCGGAACCGGCAATGCGTTTGCCCGCGACCTGGGTTTGCTGCCCGGTGATTGGGAGAAGGGCATCGGCATTATCCGGGCCGGGCGCCTGCGATGGCTCGATGTAGGCCGTGTGCAGACCAGAACCGAGACCTTTCATTTTTTGAATATCATCGGCCTGGGCTTTCCTGTTGACGCGATGAAGACAGCGAAAAAACTGAAAATGACCGGAAAATCGGCCTATTCATTGGCCGTGATCAGGGAGATGTTAAGACTTAAGAGTTATCGTTTATCCATTGAAATTAATGGAAAAAAAATTGAGGAAGATAATGTCTTTGTTGAAATATCCAACACGCGTTACACCGGCACATCATTTCTGATTGCCCCGGCTGCCAGGCTGGATGATGGTTTGCTGGACGTGACCCTGCTACGCGACCTGCCTCGATTACGCCTGCTCCGCCTGTTCCCCACGATCTACAGCGGGCGGCATGTTGAATTTGAGGAAGTGAGTACCTACACGGCCAGCACAGTAAAAATTATGATGCCGGAGAACCAACTGTTGGCGCCCGACGGGGAGTTTTACGGAGAAACTCCCGTCACCGTCACCTGCCTGAAGCAGGACCTGGAGATTTTCAGCCCTTAAGCCACACCTTCAATCAAGCCCGGGCTGACGAAGGGTCGGGCCCGGGCTGACAATCAGGAACTATTCTGTGCTCTTGGCTTCGTAACTGAAACGTTGGCCGCCAACCGAGCCTTCGAACATCAAACCTCCACCGGCCACGGTAAAGATGGCCACGCCGGAATCGTAATTGGCATCTGCCGAGGCGCCCGCGGTGATGGCGACCGCGGAGGCCTGCGCACCAAACTCGAAATTGCCGCGTTTGAAATGATCCAGGGCAGTTTCATCCTTGAAGAAAATGAACTGGGAATATTTCTGTCCACCCAGCTGCAGACCGATCGTGGCCTGGGACAGGGCGGTGTAGCCATCAACCTGCTCATTTACGATGACCAGGCCGCGACCATAGGCGCCGCCGACGACGATTCCGCCCTTGCCGACGCTGGGGAATACCGCATAACCGGCGGAGTTATCGAAAAATTTCTGGACACCAGTGTCCCGTTCTTTGATCTGAACGATGGCCCGCGCCACGTCGAGTTCCATTTTATCGTTGATATTGGGTTCAAAAGCGGAACCTGTTATGGAATAGACAGCAAGAGTCAAAAAGATCAGGCAGGCAGCAGATTTGCGCATATTTCGCTCCATTTAAAAAGCCTCGTATTTGAATTTCTGGCCACTAATGGTTGCTTCGTACATCAGGCCGCCACCAACGTGCGTGAATACCGCAACGCCGCTGTCATAATTTGCATCAGCCGATGCACCCAGGGTCACTGCAACTGCAGAAGCCTGTGCTCCCATTTCAAAATTTCCGCGCTGGAAATGACCCAGGGAAGTCGTGTCTTCGAAGAAAACGAACTGGGCATATACCTGGCCACCCAGCTGGAAGCCTATTGTTACCTGGCTGAGGGACGTGTTTGCAATGGCCTTGTCATTAACGATCACCAGGCCCTTGCCGTGGGCGCCGCCAATGCCTATGCCGCCTTTACCCACTTTGGGGAACACCGCGTAACCGGCCGCGCCATTGAAAAACTTCTCTATCCCGGGATCTTTCTTCTTGATGTCGAGGATGGCTTTGGCCACAGAAAGCTGTAATTCATCGCCTGTATCCGGATCAAATGCCCACAGAGTGGTGGCTGAAGCCAGAAGTGCAAAGGTAATAATCGAAAGCATGGCTTTACGCATGGTGTTCTCCTTGGATGTCTGATGTTGTGATGGTGGTATAAATTGGGGTCGGTGCCCTGGAAAGTCAAATCTGAGACGGAAGTTAATCATATAGCGATCAATTACGCCAGCGATTGTCGCGCTTCACTGGGTGGATGTCCGGTCCAGCCCTTGAACGCACGGGAAAATGAGCTGACTTCCGAGAAGCCGAGCAGGAAAGAAATTTCGGTGAGCGTCTTGCTGCGGTCCTGGATATACTGCTGTGCCAACTCCCTGCGAATTTCAGTTAACAGCAGTTTGAAAGATGTATCTTCCTTGTTCAGTTTGCGGTGCATGTTGCGCGGCGTCATGAACAGTGAATCCGCAACGGACATTTCCGTTACAGCGCCCGAGCTCAGCCCGTCGATGATGGCCGCTTTGACGCGGTTGACGATGTCCTTTTTCTCACTGTGGGCCAGGTACTTGACGACAATGTGCTCATTCAGTTTGGCCAACTGATCATTGGAACCGGTGAGACGTTTGTCTACCGCTTCCACGGGTATGAACATCATGGTCTGCTGCGCGCTGAATTCTACCGGGCAGCGGAATAACTCGTAGTAGTCCGCAGTGATCCTTGGTTCTGCATGGCGAAATTGCACTTTGGCCGGATTGAAATCCTTGCCCGCAATAACGCGGCAAAATTTAGCCATAGCGGCCAGTTGACCGTCTTCCCTGATGCGCTCCTGCAGAAGAGGCAGTTGTGCATCGACGCAGACTGAGAACAGTTTACTGTCCTCCTCCAGTGTAATGGTCAGCCGTTCATTGATGACTCGTGCATAACGGCTCAGGCGCTGAAAGGCGGTTCTCAGGCTGGAACTGGCCAGCCAGGCAAATCCCAGCGCGCCAAGATGCGCAGGGCGGAAATATTCAGCGCCTTTGAGGCCAAAACATTCATCGCCGGAAAGTTCGGCGGCTTTCAGATCAAGTCGCTGAAACTGTTCCCGGGATATCCTGGCACCGGAGTCAAACATCACTTCAGGATCGATTCCCTGTTCCCTGAACAGAGGCTCTGGATTAATTCCATAGCCCTCGAGTTGCTTCCAGAGAGCGCCAAGAGAAGGGGCAAATACGGTCATTTAATGAAAGTCCTTTTGTCCATGAAGCACGGCCCGTTCATTTTCACTGAGCAAGCCCGATCCAGTCAACCGAATGTCCACTTTCGACAAGCCTGAACAACAACATCACTTTAATCTACTCCCCGTGATTGGAACAAACGCCAAGGCGTATATTAAATCGGAACGAACCACCGGGTCGAGGAAGGAATGAATACAGCAAACTCAACGGATGATGGTCAGGGCTCTCGCGGCCCGCTCTACGGGATAAACGCGGCCTTGCTTCGTTCAGAAATTGGATTCTGGCAAGAGATGATCGACTCCAGTGATAAACCACTGTCTCCGGACGCGCTGGAGCGAATGGAGCAGGCACTGGCCCTGGCCAAATCGAGATTGGAGAGCCTTGCCAGCAAGTATCGGCAGGCGCCGGGTAAAAGCAAGCAATCACATGGAAATGTCTACTGTATCAAGAGTCATCGGACCTATGTCTGAAGGAGCATAGCTTGAAGAGTAACAGCATTGGCAAAGAGCAAGGGGAAATATCCCGTTTCACCCCTTCCCATGGACATCAGTCCATGTCAACAGAGCGGGTTTCAGCTGGCGGGTGGTCTGCCTGGCAGTCCAACTCAAAAACCCGCAAAACCTGGGAATTCCGGAATTCCAGTCACCAGCAACGCTTGCGTATTATTCAGCAGGCGGAGACCTTTAGTGGTCACGATTTCTTCATGCTTGTCTCAGCCTGTCTTGACCATGCCGAATTCAATGAGAGTGAATTAGGTGACATGGCGAAAGCTTTTGTCGATACGCACTGTACTGCGGACCATGCGCATGTGATGAATGCAAGGAATGGGACACTCAGCGATTGGGACTGGATTTCCATGCTGTTCGACCGTCTGCCGGAAAAACCTTTGTGGCATTTGCTCAAAGGAGCTACTGCCACGCATGCAGAGTTAAATGATGAGGCGGTCATGAAACTGGATGATTCCATGCAGGGACAGTTATTTTTCGAAAGCCATGTGCAAAACATGCGGGCCAGAATCGCATTTGCCCGCTCCGGGGAACACATCATTTATCTGCGGGAAGCTGCCGGCGGCAAAAACGTGTGGATGGAAGATGAGGAATTTGCCGAGTTGGTTGAATTGAATGATTCGGTCACTTTTGCCTGCTTTGCGCGTTGTGAGCAAATGAAGCCTCACCACCTCCTGTTCATCAAGCACAAGCTGGCTGCCGACCCACATCGATCTGAGTTCCTGGCTACGTTTTACGATACCAAGATCACCCTTATGAAAGCCCTTGAAATGCAGGGCAATACGCCAGAACTATCCTGGATGCGCCAGGCCCTTGATGACAGTCAGGATGTGCTGCGGCTGTGGCCGGACTATCTGAACATCAAGAGCCGGGCCCTTGCGTCAACAACAGGTCCGGTCAGGGCAAGCGATCCGGGCCGGCATCTTCTAAACTGAATTTCCAGGCTGAAACAGAGCCTGGGACTCTCTCAAAATTGTGTGTGCTTTGTGGGGCAGGAAACTGCCCCTTTTTTTCAGGAGCTTGCAGCATGAAACAAGGAATAATCGATGCATGGAGAAGTTTGCTCAAGCTACTCCGTTTCGTTGTCTGGTATGTGATTGCAGTGGCCACAGCTTTTTACGTGCTGCCAATAGCGGGGCTTTTTTTGGAGGGCCGCTATGACGTCATGTCGAGTTCGGCGAAGCTTTTTTCCATCCTGGTCTTTTTTGCAGTGGTTGCTGTGTGGCAGATCGCGAGCTGGAAAAATCGCCTGCGTGCATCCGTGCGAAATCAGGAATCAGGCAGGATATCGCCTTCCACTGAATAAACGGGTTCATTATTATTCGGCCAGTCCTGATTCGTCCAATCTGGCCATCACACGGTTCAATTCATGCCTGATCGGAGATGCCGGTCCGGATTCGCCCGCCATTGACAAGTACCACAATCCGGCCAGGTAGTCGTATAAAGAGCAGAAGGCTTCCAGTTTTTCGAGCTGCGCCGGTCGCAAGATCCCGAAATAGGCCTGCAGGAAAACTTCGGTCAACGCTCCGCTCAACTGGTGGTGCCGCACCACGACTGCCAGGTCGAAAAAAGGATCACCAACAGCAGCATATTCCCAGTCAATCAAATACACAGGGCCATGGTGAATGATGTTCGTGTGAACCAGGTCGTTGTGGCACAGGGCAGGGCAGCTGTTTTCAGCCTGAAGACTTGCAGCCAGTTTCCCGGCGCGTTCAGCCATTCGCCTGGCAGCGGCCGTGCCAATATCGCTTGCGTAACGCCGTGCTGCAGCCGCAGGCTCGAATTGCCGCCCCAGGGCCGGCAGACCATGCAACTTTTTCAGCGTGAGAGCGAGTTCCCGTAGCAGGGCCGGATTGCTGACATCCTCGATGCTCCAGGTTTCACCCTCGATATAGGTACAGACCATGATTCCGCGCGCGGGGTCCGCCCACACAGGTTGCGGCCCGATGTCTGCAGCAGAGACAGCTTGCAGGACCTTGATTTCTGCCTGCCGGTCAAGCCCCAGCGAGCGTGCGGCAGGCTTGTCGAGTCGCAGGACAAATTTCTTTCCACTCATTTCCAGCAGCCAGCTGTCACTGGCCGGCCCAGCACCAAGCTCGCCGACAAACTCAGCGCCCTTCAATGGTTCGATAGACGCAATGAGTGAGCTGACAGAGTTTGCTGAAACAGACATTTTGTCAGGCACGGGATGCTTCAAGGCTCTTACGCCATTGGCGGTAGCCGATGACGATGAGCACGAGGTAGACCATGAAAAGCAAGGCAGTCAGCCACAGCCCGCGACTGATGTAGAGATAAACCGAAACCGAATCGATGATGAACCAGTAATGCCAGTTCTGAATGATCTTACGCGCCACCATCCAGGTGGTTACGATCGCGCCCCAGGTGGTGAATGAGTCCAGGTAGGGCAATGCCGCATCACTGAAATTTTCCAGCAGATAACCACTGCCCAGGCTGAGCAACAGGATCATCGACAAGGGGCCAGCATGACGGCTTAAAGGCCAACTGCTGACCTCGAGTTTGTGGCCGGGCCCCTCACCGTGTGTCCAGCTGTACCAGCCATAGACAGCCATCGCGATGTAGAACAACTGCAGGGCGGATTCCATGTACAGGCCGACCTGGAACATCAGCACAATATAAATGCTGGTGCTGAGAATGGCGGCGATCCAGCAGGCGACGTTTTCGCGGATGGCCAGCACCAGGTAGGCAAGGGCGAGCAGCACCGCCACCAATTCCCATGGCGACATGGTGCGCGCCGCCTCAATCAACTGTGCGGTCAGTTCAGTCAATCTGCGGCAGCCTGCCGATTTCCAGATCGGAATTCAGGTAGCGCGTGACGAAGACCATTTTCTGCCCGCTCTCCATGCTGGCATGCATGCAAGCGTTAATTGCAGTGGTGACCTGGTCAAATTCTCCCCGGATTTGTGTGCTGAGCTGGTTGGTTACGAGCTCCAGGCCGTCACAGCCACGCAGACGGCGAATGAAGGCCTTGATGGAAGGCACGTAATCCGAATCCAGGGGATACAGGCTGATATCTACGGTGATTTTCATGACTTGGTTTCCTTGCTTACTGGGGACAGGTTATTGGTTTCGATAGTGATAGCTCAGGGTAAGGCCATAACTGCGTGGGTCGCCGAAGCGCGTATACAAGGTATTCTCAAACCAGGGTGGTTCGTTGCCAAAGTAAAAGCCGCGGGTCGCGTAATCTTCATCGAACAGATTACGGGCCCAGACGGACAGGGTCCAGGAGCCCCACTGTTTGCCTATACGCAGGTTCACGAGTTGGTAGGCCTTCGATTTCTGGTTGTGGCTGATGTCAAAGTAGAACGCATCGATGGCATTGAAGTCCAGGCGCGCGAACCAGCCACTGCGGCCTGAATAGGTGGCTCCCAGGTTCAGGGTGTAGGGTGGGGCGTGCGCAAGGCTCCGGTTTGTGGCAGTGGGACTGACCGCCTCCGTTTTATCCGATTCACGGATCTTGGTGTCCAGCAGGCCGAGCGAGCCATGGACCTGCCATGCGTCGTTGAGTCGCCAGTTGACGCTGGCTTCGGTGCCGTAGGATCTCGCCTCACCGTTGTAGGTGACATAGACAAAACTGTTCGGATCAAAGGGTACCTGCTGGCTGGACTGGCTGAGCTGTGCCTGGTCCCTGTCCATGTAAAACATGGTCAGTTCATAGCTCAATGATCCGTTCAGCCCCAGCCCCTTTAAACCGAGTTCGTAATTCCACAGGTATTCAGGCTGATAGGGGATAAATTCGGGACCGAGCACCGCGACACCCTGGAGTGCGGCCAGCGAGGGGTTGAAACCGCCCGCCTTGAAGCCGCGGGCAATCCGGCCGTAGCCCCTCAAGCCCGGATTCCATTCATAGCTCAGCGCCAGGTGGCCGCCCCACATGTCGGCGGAGGGGTCACAATCGAATTGACTGCAGCTGTCGCCACCGGGTGGATTGCCGGGGTAGTTCAGGTCCTGCCAGTCATCGTTGTAACGGGCATTCCAGTGCTCGTAGCGCAATCCAAGTGAAAGTTCGAGCTGCTCGGTCAGGGCGGAATCCAGGCTGCCGAACAACGCCATGGTCCGGGCTTCGTATTTGCTGCTGATCTGCCGGTCGGTCAGGCAGGGTGGACACCAGTTTTCTTCACCGCTGTCGTCGTAGACACCGCTTGAGGAGATCCGGTTGTCTTCTTCCAGTCGCTGCCAGAAAACACCCATCACCCAGTCGCTGCTGTCATTGAACAGGCGGCCTTGCGGCGAAGATACCAGGCGGAATTCCTGCGTCAGGTTGTCGCGCTCACGCGGGTTGATGTATTGATAGTCGTAAATGTATTGGCCGTACTGCCGCCAAAAAACATCGTTCCCCCAGTCTCCGTCATAGCTGAAGAGGATATCCGAAGCCGCCAGGCTGGTGATGCTGACCAGATCGAGCCTGTTGTTCAGTGGGCCGATGATGCGCACAGATCCTGCTTTCGTTTCCTGGCTGTCCCGTCCCGGTTTATCGCTGTGCATGGTGTGGTCATTGTTGACGGTCCAGGCATCATAGCCGTTGTCGAAATCCATGTAGAGCCCGGTCAACAGGGCTTCCCAGTCTCCGCCAAATGACCACATCAACTTGGCCCGTGCGGTCAGTTCGTTGCGCCCGTTGCTGTCGTCGCGGCCCAGGTAGGCGTTGTCGCGGAATCCATTGCTTTCAAAATGATTGATTGAAAGCCGCGCGCGGAGGCGCCCGGAGAGCGGCCCGCCTGCCGCCGCTGCGATGGAGAACAAGCCGTCGTTGCCTGCAGTCAATTCCGTATCGGCAGATGCTTCGTCAGCCGGGTCCACGCTCCTCATGAAGATGATGCCGGCCAGTGCGCTCGAACCGTAGCGTGCGCTCTGTGGCCCGCGCAGCACTTCGATTTGCTGGATGTCGTACAGGCTGGCGACGCCACCGACGCCCGACAGGTCGATATCGTCGATGATGTAACCAACCGATGGATTTGGGGCGCCTTCGTATTGCTCGCGCTCGCCCACACCGCGCAACTGAAAATAGCGGGCACGGGATCCTTCGCCGGACAGATTCATATTGGGCACCATCTGCACCAGTTCCTCGAAGTGCTCAACCGTGGCCTGCCGGATGGTTTTCCGGTCAAACAGGGTCAGGCTGGTATCGAGTTCCAACGGGGAGGTCAGGCGGTAGCCGGATACGATGATTTCCTCCAGAACGTGATCCGGAGACAGTTCATCGGCGAATTCAGCAGAATAGGAAGTAGCCGGCATCGCCAACAGGGCAAAACAGAAAAATTTTCCAAACAAGTGCGGATCTCCAGTAAACAGAGACCCGGTGTACTAAGAGCGGGAGTTCGGGCAGACAGTCCTATTCCTACGCCGGTACGAACCGGATCAGGTTCAAAGGGTCCCTCTTGCGAGATCTCAGGCTCAGACGAGCCGCCCCTAAGGCCAGTACAGACTATATCCTAAGCAGGGTTTTAAATAAACACGGGTTTAAGCCAGGAGTTAAAAACAGCTTACTCGGAAGAATCCTCTAACTGGGAAACCCAGGCATCTTCCGGGATGATTTTCAGAGGAACGCCCTGGCCTTTGAGCTTCATGGCTGCTTCAATTTCAGCACCCAGTCCACCGCTGCGCCACTCATCGACGCCCATGCCACCGACTACCAGGAACTGTTGCTCATTGCTCACCGTCGGGCTGACAATGCCGCCACGCTCTTCAATGGCCATCTGGCAAATTTCCCTTGGGCCATAGACAAAATTTCCGGTGAGGCAGAATCGGGCATCGTGGAATTCAATCAGCCCCACTTCGTCGAACCACAGTTCTGTCAGGTCAACCTGCTCAGTTAATTCTTCCAGCCTGCCTTCGACCAGCATGTTCAGGGTTTCCACCAGGTGTTCGCGTTCATCTTCGGTGACCACGCCATCGGCCAGCACTTCCTTTATACGGTTGTATATCACGTTGCCGGGAAATGAAGACGTCATCGAATACCGGTCTTCCAGCCACTGGTGGAGAAACTCGATCTCGCTATCGCTCAGTTCCTGGTCAGCGAGCAAACCCCGCGCAAGCCCAAGCAATTCGCCGAGGGACTGCTTGAGCGCGTCGGAGTTGTAGTTGCCTGATGAATCTGAAAATGGAGGCATGGCAGGTTCCTTCGAAAAATGATGTTTGACTCTTCCGTTTATTATGCACCAGACTCGCGCCACGTAACTAACTCCTCAGAGTAGTTCGCCGGTTTTCCCTGAATGTGCAAGGGCAGATTGTGCAGTGCCCGCTATCCATATTTTCATCATGTCGATCCCTCAAGTAATTTTCCATGTCCAGCATGTGCCGAACCTTTTCGCGCACCATACGCAAGTAGCTTCCGCAGTCACTTGATGCTGATCAGTTTGTCGCGCAATTAAAAGCCCCAGCGCGGAACTGGGGCTGCGGCAAGGGGAACAATACCGAAGGGCATAAAAAGCGGTTTCGCTGAAGGCCGAGAATACCGATTTCCTCTTATACAACGGCTACCAACAGGACGATACCTCAGTTTGGGCATTTTTCATCCGCCTCGGTTAAGGCTTTATCCAGCTCACTTTCATTTTTTGTTTCCAATACTTGCCTTCTGGCGCGACAACATTCGTCTTCGGGGTTGTTATAGCATGGTGCAAGAAAGCGTGGATGCACGATCTTGCTCTGATCAATCAGCCAGTGTCTACTCACAAGCGACCACTCGCACTCGATTGTCCAAGGCGCTTTATCATCGATATATGCGCTTCTCCAATGCGCTTCGCAATCGTCCTTTTCATCAAAGTAGATGTCGATACCTTCCAAATGCCAGACAGTTTTATCATAGGGCACCACGCAAGAGGTCAGCACTGAGGCTGCCACGTACAAGAGCAAAGTAGTGATCAGTTTTTGGCAGGGTCGCGCCCAGATCATGACGAATCCTTAGGCACTCGTGAGCTATTTCATCAGGTCGCCACTGATCCGAATTGTACACGCTGACTTGTGTCAAAGAAGCGAATAAGTCCAAACAGCAAGGGGGCACCGTTTTATTTATCCTGCCTGATCCTGGCGGCGTTGTATGTAGGATTTTTACCCGACATTCAGTAAGCAATTCAACCTGCCTGGACTATACTTAGAGGCGGATCAGAATCTCCACCTCTTAGGGTATCGAGATGAACCGCTTTGTGATCGCTATTGCTTTATTAATCGCATTGGTCGCGTGTAGCCATGTTATCGAACGCGACTAGGACTACACAGTCACATATTCATTTTCAGATGAATTTACACTTCACCAGAACTCGGAGCCAGTAAGAGTATATCTTTACTTGGCGTATATTCATGACCCAAACGCTCATGACTGGGAAGTCTATCAGCGCGCCACCTATGACGTATGTTCGGGCAATTTGAATTGTAATGTGGTTTGGTTCGATGGAATTTCACCCAAAACAGAAGAAGAGATAGAAAAATGGGTTGATCATGAATCCCATCTGTTTGTAGAAGTCGCGGATCTTCATATCGATGACGAAGGGGAACTTCATGGAAACGTTGATTGCGAACGTATTGACGCTCCTGCAGCGCAAAAAATCGCGCAGTGACCCTCATTCACCTGTGCAGTGTGATTCCTTTTGGGAGGAGGTAATTCGCCATTTGAATGAAGTATTTCCTAAGAATAAGCAACCTGAGGGTGAGCAACAAAACTAACGCCGCGTGGTTGCAACAAAAAGCCCCAGCGTGGAACTGGGGCCACAGTGACGAGGGAGCATCAGATAGTTCATATGGCAAGGATCACGATCTTTGTCACCATGAAACGGTTCTGGAAGGCCAGACATGTTGATTTGCATTGAATAATGAACCACTGTTGCATCGAAAATTGCCCCGCCAATTGACTTCTAATAACTTGAATACATGAATTAATTCTTGCCTTGAAGTGGGTCAAACAAATATGCAAAAGTGGTGCAAACGAGCATGCAATTCAACAAGCGAGTTTCACAATTACTCAGCCGATGACCACCTACTTAAAGAAGAATTTGTTGGTGCGGCCATTACTGCTGAAAAACCGCATACCGTGTGGGATATTGGCTGCAATACCGGTCAGTTCTCACGTATTTCGGCGGCACATTGTCATCGGGTTGTGGCCACCGATATTGACCACCTTGCAGTAGAGCGGCTGTATCTGGACAAAAATACACCGGCCAATATTTTACCGCTGGTACAAAATATTGCTGACCCGTCACCCAACTGGGGCTGGCGCAACCGCGAGCGTAGTGACCTGCAAACTCGCAGTCAGCCCGATCTGGTGCTTTGCCTGGCATTGATCCACCACGTTGTTATCGGTGCGAACATCCCATTGGCAGAGTTTATTGAATGGCTGGCTGGCTTAACAGATAAGCTGGTGATTGAATATGTTTCACGCAAGGATGACAAGGTGCAGACACTGTTGCGTAATAAAGAAGACAAATATCGTGACTACAGCCGAGATTCGCTTGAAACAATACTTAAAAGGCATTTCGACATCCGCTGCCAGCAGGATGTGAACGACGGTAACCGTACCTTGTATCTTTGTGTTCGGTGATGGCAAGGTTTATGTTGATCAATCCGGCGACCGGTAGATCTTCAGCTGATAAAAACTAACACTGATGTTGCGACGGCCGGGTGTTTCGGGCTGCCTGATTTTGGAAAATTCCAGGCTGATTTCTGAGACAGGCTTGCTGATAAGTCGAGCCGGAACACTAACAGTTACAAACTGTACACGTTCTTCCAATCCACGTGATCCGACTATTTCGCCATTGACCTTAACGGTGATTACTTGATCGATAATACCTGGCGCCATCAATACCTGAAATTGCAAGGTCAAATCTTCGCCAGTCGGTAATGGTAGAAAAAGTTCGGCCTTCTTTGCAATTGACCAGCGTTTAGAGATTCCAGCCTGGTTGACTTCCACCTGCCCCCAACCCATGCCGAAAATGCCCGCTTCATCTTCATTTGAGAAATCCACTTTGGAAATCTCAGTTGGTATTTCGTCTATGAAATTACGCGACCAGGAGGACTCAAGCCAAAGTGGGCCATTAACTGTATATTGGATGATTCCCGGTATATGGTTAAGCCCCCAATACTCATTTTCCCAACGATAGTGGTAATAAATTCGCTCTCGAACCGTGCTTTCGTTTACGCCGAGGTTGATACCCTCCGTTTTTGTACAGTCCTGTAGATTTTCGCAAACCGTTCTTGGAAGGTCTGTCAGCTGTGCCTGGATTGCTGAAGTTTGCATGCGTCCATGAGCGCCCGGAAACTTGATCGCCAACACAGGATTGGCACCTCCAATCAAACGCCCTAATTCACCCGCTTCGATACCGTGGGCTTGGGCGTAAAGACTGGAAAGATCTTCGGAGCCATAAATGGTGCCGGCTCCAGTATCTGCGGTAAGAATAATCATTGAGTTTTCATAAATCCCCTCGGCCTTCATCTGATCAAGAAGGTGAAGGAACCAATGCATGGCGCATATAGACTGCAGGGTCATGTGAGCTCTGTCTTGAGCATTTTTTGTACCAGTGAACTGGCAATCTCTATCGAACATGTAGGGCGCATGCGTATTCAAAAGGTGTATCAATTTCGCCGTGGGAGCCGTGTTGTCCGTCCAAAGATTATTTGCAATCAATTCTAAAACGGTATTGCCCTGGTAGATGCGTAAGTTCAGACCAGAGAGTGTGTTTCCATTACGTAATCTGGTTATCGGACCGCTGTTGTCGCTGAACACCCACTGCTTTAACAAGCCAGGGGTCCCCCGCAATATTCCAAGGTCTGCTAAACGTGATGTTTCGCTACTGGTAACTTCCTCGGCATGCAGCAATAGTGTTTCCTGACGCTTGCATGTGCTTGCCTTCAATGGGCAGACCCCAGCAATAGGATTGATCACGTCAACCTGGTATCCATTTTCAGCAAGTTCTACCAGGAAAGAGCCTTCCCTGACACCCAAGTCGTAATATTCGGTGAGTGCCATCATGTTGTTATACGTCATGCCGGAGTGAAATGCTGGCATGGTGAGATAAGTGGATGGCGCTACTCCCAGGGTGTCCGGGTAAAACCGGAAGCCATTAAGTTGCTCGCCAATCAAAGGGTCTTGGTCGACGATCTGTTGCAGCACATCGGATTGAAATGTATCCATCAGTACAATAAGCAGGTTTCGATCTGTTGAGAATCGGGTGATGTCTTTTAGGTTAACGGGTTCCCATATAGCATCGTCCATACTGCCTGCTCTGTAGAAATTAGACGCGCCAATCAAAAAAAGACCGATGCCGATGATGCCAATTAGACGTATCACAAGAGCCGACCACTTCCATACACACACACAGGCAGCAACGAATACAAATGTGAACCATGCACTTTGAGCCGCCAGTGTTTCGGTATGCTGGCTCAAGTCAAAGCTGCTGCCATCAAATTCCCCGAAATCTGTTACCAGGAATACTCCGGAAACCCATAGGGCAATGAAGGCGCCACTAAGAAAGGTGGCGTACACCCTTCGCCAACTATTTGCCGGGATGAGAGCGGGTAGGAAAAGGGCGCTGGCAAATATCAGTCCTCCAAACAACAGGTTCATCATCAGTAGCGGACGTGTTGAGATGAATTCGCGTGGGTTTCCAAGGTAAATTTCTGACGGCAAAAAAAAGAAAATCAGAGCGCTTATATAAAGAGCAGCTAATACGATTAAGCTTTTTGCTTGGGTGTTATTCATGTTTAAGAATTACTTGGATAAGGTGTTTTAAAATGGCCAGGGCCAAGATTGAGCAGCTTGATTTTATAGCCACTACCCAAGTGAAGATTTTAGGCTGGATCAGGCAGGAATAAAAGATAGGTGCGTGGATAAATCGAATTGACAGGTGAATTATGAGAAGGAGACGACAGGTTTGGCCCTAAGATCGCTTGCCGTGAGTGAAAATGGCAGTCTGACCAAGACGGAACAAATAGTAAGAATGTTTAGCCAGATGCTTTCAGCATCGGAAAGAAAGACGATAGAATAGGCACAAATTTATCACATGAGGACATTCCGATGAGCCGAGTATAGAAGATATAGACGCCCCCGTCCTTAGCTGAAACGAGGGCTACCATCAATGATGGATACCTCAACTGGTAGGCTGTAAGGCTCAAACCATCATGCAAAAACGAAGGCGTCTATGAAACAAAATATAATCCACATCGGCCTGGATGTCGATGATACCCAGTACCACGGCTCAGCATTCAACAAAGGCACCGGTGAAGTCATTGATTTCAAAAGCCGACCCACACTAAAAGGCCTGTTACAGCAACTGGACAGGATGGCACGTCATTTTAAGGGATATAAAATTAAGCTGTGTTACGAGGCCTCCTACATCGGTTATTGCCTGCAGCGTGATCTGATTTCCAACGATGTTCACTGTGATATCGTCTCTCCCAGCAGTATTCCCAGTCCGCGAGGCAAGGCCATCAAGACCGACCGCATTGATGCGGGCTACCTGGCGCAGTTCTACGCCAATGACTTATTGACTATCGTGCAGCCACCAGATGAAGAGCAGGAACAAGATCGGGATCTGCTGCGCTCGCGTCAGAAAGTAATGCAACAGCGAAACCAACTGCGCAAACACCTACAATCGGTGTTGCGTCGTAGTGGTCTGCATTACAAAGCTGAGACCGGCAATAAAAGTCACTGGACAAAACATCATTACTGCTGGTTGGTGCGGACCATTGATGGTTTGTCGGGCAGTCTCAAGGTGAACCTGGAGTTGTTGTTGAGCCAGCTTAAAGCACTCAACGAGGTTCTGACCGAATATGGTCAACAGATCGAAGTGCTGGCACGCTCGCCACGCTACCAGCCAGCGGTTCAGTCGCTGACCTGTTACAAGGGCATCAAGAATATTTTTGCACTGACGATAATCACAGAGATTGGCGACATCAAACGATTTTCTCACCCCAGGAAACTGGTGTCTTGGATTGGCATGGATATCCGGGAATATTCCTCTGGCGGTAAGCACAACCATTTTGGAATAACCAAGCATGGCAATCGTTACTTGCGCACGGCGATTATTGAGGCCAACCAGCGCGGTTATCGAACGGCAAGAATCGGTAAAGATGTCAAAGCCAGGCGTAAAGATATCGCGCCCGAGTTGATTAACATTGCCGATCGCTGTTTGCGACGCTTGAACAAAAAGGGCAACCGTTTGTTGTTGGCTGGCAAGCACCCCAACAAAGTTAAAGTAGCCTGTGCCCGGGAGATGGTGGGATTTGTTTGGGAGTCACTGAACAAGGCGGCTGCGTGAAGAAACAAGAGCAGCACTCAAAATATTACGATTGAAACAGTAAGCAAAATGTCATCCGCTTGAATCAGTTATCTGATCCAGAGGATAAGACAGAGATTGGGAAGCCCACGGAACCTTCTTTAGAAATTTAAGCTCCTGTGTATAGGTTGTGGTAACCCCAAAACGGACAAATCTTAATGCGTTAACCAGCACGCGAATACGAGGATGTTAGTCCACGGTCAAACCCGCTCTGTGATCAGACAGCAATATTCAGGTTGACATAGGGGGCGTCTATACGAAGACGAATAAAGGGGCTTTCCCCCAAAAACCCAGAGTATTGCAGGAGCCGTTCAGACCTCTTGATGCCCCTGATGGCGGTAAAATCATGTGTCAGGCTTACTTGCTGTGATCCATTTCGTTCCTACTACACCGCAATCCAGTCCATTTCGCCGCGCAGAGTATATGCCGCCACTTCCGGCCTGGATGACAGCCGGCTTTATATGGGTGTTGAGTAATTTCCTTTAAACGAACAAGGCAGTTGTTGGTGGGGCGCGGCCCTCTGGCAACAAGCGGGATGCTGCTGAAGTGGGTTGTTGATCCAGGTGCGCAAGTATTTTCCGGATCACCGCCGGATTTTCGATACTGGCGATGATCTTCACTGCGCCGCCACATTTGCTGCAGGATTCAATATCGATATCAAATACGCGCTTCAATCGCCTGGCCCAGGTCATCGCTGTGTGGCGTTCCAGCAGTGAAGTTTTCTGCGTTTCCGGCAGTGTTTTGCCTTGGCCTGGTTTGGAGGGAATGATCAACCCTCGATGCTTACTGTTGGGTGCGAACACCCCATGAAAGCGGGTGAGATTGACGCGCGGTCTGGGAATCAGGGAGACGAGCCTGGAAATGAAATCCAGCGGTTCGAACAGCACGTGGGTAGTACCGTCTGAGTAGGGGGTTTTGAGTCGATAGCGTATCTGTCCGTTGCGGGTCAGTGACAGGCGCTGGTTGGATACTGCCGGTCTTGCGATGTACCGGCACAACCGTTCCAACTTGTCACGCTCATGGGCTTGGGCTGCGACGCCGGCGTGAAGCGAGAAACCTGCCGTATTGCCCGTTTGTGGTCTCCTGAAGTCGGGTCTGCAATCGGGCAGCGTCTGCAGCGTGAATACCTTGCGTCCCTGTTGCGGACCGACTGCAATACGGTAAGTTATGGAACTGCCGAGCAGGTGATGGATGGCGGCCTCATCTTCTTCACCACCGGCAGGCGAAGTAAGCCAGGCATCTTCGACATCGCGCTCCAGCAAACCCTGGCGTTCCAGGTAACGGGCAATACGCTGCGCAATGGAATGGGTGAGTTGGGTGAGTTCATCGCTGGTCGGCGCCTTGACCCGGCGAAACCGCGTACGGGATCCGCGGTTACTGTCGATGTAAACCCCGTCCAGAAACAGCATATGAAAATGGATGTTCAGGTTCAGCGCGCCGCCGAAGCGTTGGATCAACGTCACTGCACCGGTCTTTGCCGTAGTTGGAGTAAAACCCGCTTTGTGGGTCAGGTGCGTAGCGATAGCGCGGTAGACGATGCCCAATGACTTGCCCATGACAGTCGGTTGACTGGCAAACAGAAAGCGCAGCGGGAACGGTACGCTGAGGACCCATTGCCTCATCGGCTAACGCGGCAGGACTTCATCTACCAAAAGAGCAGCGCTGTCAGCCATACGACGCGCACCGCAACTGGGACAGAAACCACGGCGTTTGCAACTGAATGCCACCAGTTTCTCGTGGCGGCAAGACTCACAGCGAACCCGCAGGAAGCCATGCTCCAACCGACCGCACTTCAGGTACTCATCAAATTCTCGGCAGATGAAAGTGGGCAGGTGCTTGCCCTGGCTGGCCAGTTCGGCCTGGAACTCGGGCCAGTATTCACGGACGACCTGGTAGAGCAGGGTGGTCTCGGGGCGGTGGCGTACGTATCTTGCAGAAGATGTTGGTGGTGCCCGAGAAAGTGAGAATCTGGAAGATCGGGGAGGCCGCCCTAGCAGGCTGTTGATTTTATCCCGCTAAACTATTGGGTTAGATACAATACACAAAACGATAATACATCAAGGATGGTGATCCAGTGCGCGGCAAAGATGTTTTTCAGGAGTCTCTGTTTACAACGGTTCAATTAGAATCACTCATATCCAGTGATCACCCATTGCGGCCTATCCGGATTTTGCTGGATCAGGCTATGCAGAATCTGAACTGGCTGTTTGACAGTATTTATGCCGATAGAGGCAGGGAATCCATACCTCCCGAAAGGCTTATTCGTGCCCAGTTATTGCAAGTCCTTTTCAGCATTCGCAGCGAACGCCAGTTGGTAGAGCAAATCAATTACAACCTTCTATTTCGCTGGTTTGTTGGCTTAACCATTGAAGACCGTGTTTGGGATCATTCCAGTTTCAGTACCAACAGAGACCGTTTGCTGGAAAACGATGTGATCACTGAGTTGTTTGAGGAGGTGGTCGGCCTGGCCAGAAAACAGAAACTGCTTTCTGATGAACATTTCAGTGTAGATGGAACACTGATTCAAGCTTGGGCGTCGCAGAAAAGTTATCGCCGAAAGGACGATGATAGCGGACCACCAGATGGTGGGCGTAACAGTGAAGCCAACTTTCACGGGGAGAAACGCAGTAACAAGACCCACGAGTCAAAAACTGACGGCGATGCAATGCTCGCCAGAAAGGGGCCTGGTAAAGAAGCAAGGCTTTCTTATATGGGGCATACGGTCATGGAGAATCGAAACGGTCTGATCGTCAAAGCGGCTGCGAGTCAGGCAACCGGGAAAGCCGAGCGAAAAGTGGCTGCTGAGTTGTTAGGTAACCTTCCCGGCAGTAAAAGGAAAACCGTTGGTGCAGACAAGAATTACGATACAGCAGGCTTTGTCGGAGATTGCCGGGATATGAATATTACGCCGCACGTTGCACGTAATGATAAACGTCCAGGTGGTTCCGCGATTGATGGGCGCACCAGTCGGCATGTCACTTACCAGGCCAGTCAACGAAGCAGGAAACGAGTAGAGGAACCCTTTGGCTGGGGAAAGACTGTGGGCATGATTCGTCAAATCAAAGTACGTGACTTATCCAAGGTGAACAGCGTTTTCATGATGACGATGATTGGTTGGAATCTGACGCGGATGAGGGTATTGCAGGAGTAGTCCGTCTTAGGGGCGGAAAGACCTGTAAAACCGGAAAAACAGAGGTGAAAATGAGAAAAATCAGCTTTTTTGGCCAAAAACTCCAACTTCAAACGGAAAAACCGTTCGAAGATGGGCAAAATTCAACAGCCTGCTAGAGTACGAGTTTCGTGCGAGTGCAAACCTGGCCCTCAAACAAATACGGGCAGTATTCGCTTGTGGCCTTCGCGCTCACAGTGGCCTTATTCTCAAATCAGCGTAGGTAAAGTGCGCTTTGCGGGAGTTTTGCGTGAATCAGTTGCGCACAGTTGTGCATAAGTGGCAACGAGCGTCCCGCTAAGTAGTTGAATAATAGCCCGTTAATTTACGCTATTTCGGACTTTTAATCCGATGGTCGAAGGCTCGAGTCCTTCACGGTCCACCTAAAAATCTATAAAAAACAATTAGTTATATGATTTCTAGTGATATACGAAATGGCGTCGCGTGAGTTTTGCGTGACTGGCTCGCATTCAAAGACGCACACCACCGATTTTAGTTTTTATCTTCACCGTCCGTCAGGGAGTAACTTGTACTACGCCCGCCGCCTGGGTCTTTTTGCAACGCCCCGCGCTCAACCAGGTCAAGAATGTCGCGATAGGCAGTGTCCTGCGAGCATTCGGCGATCCTGGCCCACTTCGAAGAAGTCAGCTTGCCCTCAAATCCGTGGAGCAGCCTATTCAGTACTTTGATCTGTCGCTCATTCAGCGACTCCGCTGCAAAGCGTTGCCAGAAGCGTGCTTTTTCCAGCACCGCGCCAAGCGTATCTTCCGTTCCTCCACAGGCGCGTCTCAGCCGACCCGGTAACAGCCAGCATAGGACACATATGACGCAGGACATCCACCAGCATCGTTTATTGATCCTGGATTTTGGTTCCCAATATACTCAGCTGATCGCCCGTCGAATTCGCGAAATTGGCGTTTATTGTGAGATCTGGCCATGGGATGTCACTGAGCAAGAAATTGCTGAATTCAAACCCCAGGGTATTGTTCTGTCCGGCGGACCGGAGTCAGCAACGAATGACGAAGGCCCCAAAGCCCCGGAAATCGTTTTTGATATGCAGGTGCCGGTTCTCGGTATTTGTTATGGACTGCATACGATGGCAGCCCAGTTGGGTGGTGTAGTCGAGCCATCTGACGAAAAGGAGTTTGGTTATGCGGAAGTTGAGCTGGTTGCTCCTTCAGCGCTTTTTGACGGTATAACAGACCGCCAGGATAGCGCTGAAAACGCTTGGCTTGATGTGTGGATGAGCCACGGTGACAAGGTGGTAAAACTGCCACAGGGGTTCGCCCCGGTCGCCCCCTACTGCATCAGCCCCCCGTATGTGCGATTGCCGATGAAGAACGCCATTTTTATGGTGTTCAATTTCACCCGGAAGTGACACATACGGCCAAGGGTGAGGAGATCTTGCGGCGGTTCGTACTGGACATTTGCGCATGTGAAGCCCGTTGGACAGCAGCCAATATCATTGAGGATGCGATTGAGCGTGTACGCAGAGATGTTGGTAACGATCATATCTTTATTGAAGAGCTACGCAGTCACAACCTTTACGACAAGGTCAGCCAGGCTTTTGCTGTTTTCCTGCCGGTCAAATCGGTCGGTGTAGTCGGTGACCAGCGTCGTTATGAGTGGGTCGTGGCCTTGCGTGCGGTAGAGACTGTGGATTTTATGACTGCCATTTGGGCGCGTCTGCCTTATGAGTTTCTCGAGAAGGTATCTTTAAGGATAATCAATGAGATATCAGGTATATCTCGTGTAGTTTATGATATTTCAGGGAAGCCACCTGCGACGATTGAATGGGAATGAGCAGGTTTTCAGGAATGTTTCCTGTTGTGTTATTACTCAAAACGTTGGGCTTACTTAAACGAAAATGTCGCTTTCGTTGCTCGTAAACTCAATAGCGGTACTGACGGTCGCTAAACAGCAAGTTTTCAATGTAGCTGCTGAAGGTATTATTTTCGATTGTGTTACGTGTCCGGGTTAAACCTTTGTGAACCAGAAGCTACCACCACCAAAGCCTGCCCCAGAATGCAAATCGAGTGCGCGAATAACCAGCTCGGGAAATTGATAAAAAGCATAGCTACAGCCAAATAACACCTGAAATGAATCTGAATACATGAGTAAAGCTCGCAACAGGTATTGCTCATTCCAGCTTCTGTTTCAC